>MDTD01092853.1_pt1 | contig 43593 bp, 45 predicted proteins | sample 811221 | NCBI WGS metagenome assembly MDTD01 (sample SAMN05326646, study PRJNA326480) | marine metagenome | isolation source: seawater | place: Pacific Ocean: South West | collected 2011 | reverse complement strand
TTCCGGCATTATCAACCTGCTTTTGACCAAGTGATGGCTCCCGTTAGCGCCGATGGCGCTTTGCGGAGTATACTGGCCTGCAAAGTCACTGATTCAGGACTCAGTCATCGAGCCGCTCGCGCAGGGTCGCCCAGGGCAGAACGTCGGCGTTTTTCTGGGCCATATCGAAGAGGTTGGCGTCGTGGGGCCCGAGGGCCCGGTCGCCGACGCAATCCTCCAGCACCAGGGGCCGGAAACCGTGGCTCATGGCGTCCACCACGCTGGCGCGCACGCAGCCGCTGGTGGTGCAGCCGGCCACCAGCAGGCTGCCGACGCCGTGGCCCGTGAGCCAGGCGGCCAGGCCGGTGCCGAAGAACGCGGAGGGCACCGTCTTGCGCACCACCCGCTCACCGGCGGCCGGGGCCAGCGCCGGCACGATGGCGCTGGCGGGATCGGTTTCCTTGAGCCCCAGCAGGCCGGGTACCTTGAGGGTGAAGACATTGGCGTCTGCGTCGTCGTCGGCGAACACGATGCGCGTGTGCGCCACCGGCCAGCCGCGCTCCCGGGCCGCTTCCAGCACCGGCACGGTGGCGGCGATCGCCTCGGGGATGTTGCCACCCCCGAAGCGGTCCGCATCGGCGAAGCCGTTGACGAAATCGACGATCAGCAGCGCCGGCTGGCCACGCAGGCCCAGGGCGGCGCCGAAGCCCTGGCGTTGATAGACATCCTGATCGGAAGGCATGGTGGTCTCCTAGATCGGGCAACCGAGGAAGTCACCGCAGGCGCGGTAAAAGCCTTCCTCGTCGTCCCAGGGCAGCATATGGCCGGCGTTTTCCACCCGGGTGAAACGGGCGTCGGGCAGCAGCGACAGCACCTCGCCGGCGTCCGCGTCGGTGACCACGTCGCCCCGGCCGGCGCCCATCAGCAGGGTGGGCACCGTGACCCGGGGCAGGTCCTGGTGAATGTCGTCGCGCTGGAAGTCCTCGAAGCTCTGCACCACCGCCCGCTCGTCGCAGGTGTGCAGCCACTGGGCGCGCAGGCGCAGTTGCTGCTCGGTCCAGGTGGGGCAGAACTCGCGCATGGCGTCGGCGTCCATGCCGTGCACGGCGGCGCGGATCGAGTCCACGTACCAGGGCAGGCTGGCCGGGTAGGGGCGCCGGCCCGGGCCGGACACCGGCGGGTCCGCCAGGATCAGCCGGGCCAGCGGCAGGTCCGGGTGGCGCCGCGCCATGCGGATGGCGATGCGCCCGCCCATGGAGTGCCCGAGCACGGTGACGTCGTTCAGACCGAGGGCGCGGATCAGCGCCGCCACGTCGTCCGCCTGGGCGTCCAGGCCGTAGTCCAGGTCGTCGCCGGCCTGGCTCAGGCCCCGGCCGCGCACGTCCTGCACATAGGTATCGAAGCGGGCGCCGAAGCGCTCCGCCACGAAGCCCCAGGTCACCGCCGGGCTGGTGATGCCGGGCACGATCACCAGCGCCGGCCCGCGGCCGCCGTAGCGCAAATAGTGCTGACGGATGCCGTTGGCGTGCACCTGGGCGCCGTATTGGTAATGACTCATGGCGTTCTCCTTCAGTAGGCCCCGGACAGCAGGGCGCCGGCGCCGGGCACCACCGGCTCCAGGTCCAGGGCGTTCAACAGGGCGTAGGTGGTGGCGATGGCGGCGGTGATCACCGGCTTGCCGGTCTGCGCCTCGACCCGGGACACCACCGACAGGGACGGCATCTGCACGCAGGCGGACAGCACGATGGCGTCCACGTCGTCGGTGTCCAGCTCGCCGACGATGCCGGGCAGGTTGTCCGGACGGTGCCGCGCCACTTCCAGATTGTCGGGGATTTCCAGGGCCCGCCAGGTGCTCACCTGGATGCCTTCGTGCTCGATGTAATCCACCACCAGTTCGGTGAGCGGCTTCATGTAGGGCGCCACCAGGGCGACTTTCTTCGCGCCGAGCACCTTGAGGCCGTCCACCAGGGCGCCGGCGCTGGTGATCACCGGCGCCGGCGCGCCGTTGTCCCGGGTCACCCGGGACAGGCGCTGCTGTGATTCGCGGTGGTAGCCGCGGCCCATGGACATGATCGCCACCAGGCAGGCGTAGCCGAGCACGTCCACGCTGGCGTCGCTGAGTTCCAGGGCGCAGCGGTCGGACTCGGCGTCCATGGCGGCCAGTTCCTCCTTCTTCACCGTTTTCATGCGCATGCGGCTGGAATGGAAGGTGAAGCGCTCCGGCCGGATCAGTTGACGGGCGGTGAGCATGGCCGGGATCTCGGTCTCCATGGTGGTGTTGGAGCTGGGCACGATCTGGCCGATGCGATAGGGCGTTTGCATAGCGTCGTTCCTCCCGGTTCAGGCGGTGGCGTCGGCGGTGTCGAAACGGTCCGCGCAGGTGGTGGCGTCGTACTGGTAGATCCACTCGGCGCGGATGCCCACCGCGTTGGGGTCCTTCTTCTGCGCTTCGCGCATGGCCTGATCCCGCCGGCGCAGTTCTTCCGGGGTGGACAGATGGTAGCTGCGGCCGCGTTCGCGGGCCTGGAGCTGCACCTCGGAGGTGCGCGGCCGACGCTCGTTCTCGTAGGCCTGGAGCGCGGCGGGCAGGTTGCCCTGGAAGTGCACCAGGGCCTCGGCCAGCACGTAGGCGTCCTCGATGGCCATGGCCGCGCCCTGGGACAGGAACGGCAGCATCGGGTGGGCGGCGTCGCCGAGCAGGGTGGCGCGATCCGTGGACCAGTGCGCCATGGGGTCGTGGTCGAACAGGCCCCATTTGAAGGTCTGCGTCGGGTCGGTCATCTTGAACAGCCGGATCAGGTTCTCGTGCCACCCTTCGTAGGCGGCCAGCAGTTCCTCGGTGCTGCTCGGTTCGGTCCAGGATTCCTCCACCCAGTCGGCGGTTTCGGTGACGGCGACGATGTTCACCGCCTTGCCGCCTTTCACGTAGTAGGTCACCACGTGGGCCTTGGGGCCCATCCAGAACGCCGCGTTGGGGCCCACGAAGGGCAGCGGATGCTGGTCCACCGGCACCAGGGCGCGCCAGCACATATGACCGGTGAATTGCGGCTCGTCCTGGCCCCACAGGGAGGCGCGCACCGGCGAGTGGATGCCGTCGGCGCCGACGATCAGGTCGGCCTTGAACTGGCTGCCGTCGTCGAAACGGGCCAGCACGCCGTCCTCCTGTTCCTCCACGCCGGTGCAGCGGGCGTTGAAGGTAATGCGGTCGGCGGGCAGGTCCTGGGCCAGGATGCCGTGCAGGTCGGCGCGGTGCACATGGTAGTACTCGGCGCCGAAGTTCACCGGACAGGCCACCTTGAGCGGGGTGCGGAACAGCTCGTCGGCGGTTTCCCAGTTGAGCCCCACCATGGCTTCCGGCAGGAAGCCGATGCGCGCCAGTTCCGCGCCCAGGCCCAGCGCCTTGAGCACTTTCACCGCGTTGGGGGTCATTTGCACGCCGGCGCCCACCTCGCCGAAGGCCGGGGCCTGCTCGAACAGGTGGCAATCGATGCCGCGACGGGCCAGGGCGCGGGCCAGGGCGACACCGCCGATGCCGCCGCCGATGATGCCGACACGAAGTTGATCAGACATGGAACACTCCTTATTAACTATTCGATTAATTAATTTAAAGGGCGGACCGCGCCGCCCAAGGGGCACCGCTCAGGCGCCCAGATAGGCGTTCAGAACCTCCGGGTCCTCGAGCAGGGTGGCGCTGTCCGCCTCGGTGCTGATCGCGCCGGTCTCCACCACATAGGCCCGGGACGCCACCGCCAGGGCGTTGTGCACGTTCTGCTCCACCACCAGCACGGTGACGCCGTGGCCGTTGATTTCGCGCACCACGTCGAACACCTCGTCGGCCATCTTCGGCGACAGCCCCAGGCTGGGTTCGTCGAGCAGCAGCAGACGCGGCTCCGACATCAGCGCCCGGGCGATGGCCAGCATTTGCTGCTCGCCGCCGCTGAGGGTGCCCGCCATCTGCTTGTAGCGCTCGCGCAGACGCGGGAAACGGTGGAAGGCCATGCCCACGCGCTCCTCCACCCGGTGCTTGGAGCTGGTCAGGAAGGCGCCCAGCATGAGGTTCTCGCGCACCGTCATGGCCGGCCACACGTGCCGTTCCTCCGGACAGTGGGCGATGCCGCCGGCCACCACTTTCTCCGCCGGCAGGCCGGCGATCTCGCGGCCGTCCCAGTGAATGCTGCCCCGGCCCGGTTTCAGCAGGCCGGAGATGGCCCGCAGGATGGTGCTCTTGCCGGCGCCGTTGGCGCCGATCAGAGCCACGGTTTCGCCCTCGGCCACGTCCAGGTCGACGCCGTGCAGCGCGGCGATCTTGCCGTAGGCCACGTGCAGGTCGCGGACCCGCAGCAGGGTCTTGTTGATGGGCGTCTCGGTCATGCTCGTGCCCTCCCCAGATAGGCTTCCACCACCCGCGGGTCGTTCTTGACCTCGGCGGGGGCACCCTCGGCCAGCTTGCGGCCGAAATCCATCACCATGACCCGGTCGCTGACATCCATGACCAGGCTCATGTTGTGCTCGACGATGACGATGGACGGCACCTGTTCGCGGCGCAGATCCTTGAGAATGCCACCGAAGCGCATGGCTTCCTGGCTGTTCAGCCCGGCGGCCGGCTCGTCGAGCATCAGCAGCGTGGGCTTGGCGGCCAGGGCCACGGCCACTTCCAGCAACCGCAGCTCGCCGCAGGACAGCCGGTAGGCCGGCGTATCCAGGCGCCCGCCCAGATCCAGCACCTCGACAATGCGCGCCGCGCTGTCGCGGGCTTCCCGTTCCGCCTTGCGTACCGGCGCGGTGGGAAACAGGGTGCCCAACAGGCTTTGCCTGGCGCTCAGGTAATGCCCGGCGAGCACGTTCTCGAACACCGTCAGGGGCTTGAGCACATTGGTTTTCTGGAAGCTGCGCACCAGGCCCCGGCGGGCGATCCGGTACGGGCTCTGGCCGGTGATGTCCTGGCCCTGGAACGCCACCTTGCCGGTGGTGGGCGTGTAGAAGCCGGTGATCAGATTGAAGCAGGTGGTCTTGCCGGCGCCGTTCGGGCCGATCAGACCGAACACCTCGCCCCGGTTCACCTGGAAGTCGATGTCCCGCACCGCCTTGATGCCGCCGAAGGTCTTGCTCAGGCCGGCCACGGACAGCAGCGGCGTTTGTGTCGTCGTGTTCATGCCGTGCCTCCCTGGGTGCCGGGCGCGGTGCGGTCGGCGCCGTCGCGCTCACCGGGTTCGCGTCGATGGTTGAGGAAGCCCATCAGACCGTTGGGCAGGAACAGCACCACCGCCATGACGATCAGCCCGAACAGGGACAGGCGCAGCTCCTGCAGCTCACGCAGGTACTCGGTGAGCAGGGTCACCAGCAGGGCACCCAACAGGGGGCCGATCAGGGTGCCCTTGCCGCCGATCAACACCATGATGATCATGCTGATCATGAAGGCGAAGCCGAACACATTGGCGCCCACGAAGGTGATGTAGTGGGCGTAGAAGCCGCCCGCCAGGCCGGCCAGGAAAGCCCCCAGCACGAAGGCGCGCATGGCGTAGACGAACGGGCGGATGCCCACCGACTGCGCCACGAAGCGGTTCTCGCGCACGGTCACCGCGGCGCGGCCGTTGTTGGAATAGACGAAGCGGTAGGCCATGTACAGGGCCACGGCGGTGAGCGCCAGGGCCAGGTAGAAGTAGAACCGCTTGGCCATCAGCGGCGAGGCGTCCGCCAGCAGCGCCGGCTGGGCCACGCCGGACAACCCCATGGGGCCGTTGGTGAAGTCCACCCAGTTGTTGGCGATCAGTCGCAGCACCTCGGCGAAGGCCAGGGTGATGATCACGAAGTAGGGGCCTCGCAGCCGCAGGGTGATGGCGCCGATGGCGGCCCCGAAGATCGCCGACACCACGCCGGCCACCGGAATGGTGGCCCACACCGGCAAGCCCAGCCGCAGGGAGAGCAGGGCGGCGGTGTAGGCGCCCAGCCCCAGAAAGGCGGTGTGGCCCAGGGAGAACTCGCCGACGTAGCCGACGATCAGGTTGAGGCTGGTGGCGAGTATCGCGTAGAGCAGCACCATGACGCCGATGTGCAGCAGATACTGGTTGCCCACCAGCAGCGGAAACACCAGGGCCACCAGCCCCAGCACCAGCAGGGTATTGCGTTCGAATTTCATGCTCAGGCCCTCTCCACCTGGGTCGAAAACAGACCATAGGGTTTGAAGATCAGAGTCAGGATCACGATCAGGAAGCCGATGATGTCCACCGTGCCGGTGGAGATGTAGCCGCCCCACAGGGCTTCGGCCACGCCCAGGATCAGACCGCCGACGATGGCCCCGGCGAAACTGCCCATGCCGCCCAGGATCACCACCACGAAGGCCTTCAGACTGACCAGCCCGCCGGCGCTCACATGGGTGGAATAGATCGAGCCCAGCAACATGCCGGCGGAGGCCGCCAGGATGGTGCCCAGGGCGAAGGTGCTGGCGTACACCCGGGCGGTGTTGATGCCCGCCAGGCGCGCCGCCATGGCGTCCTGGAAGGTGGCGCGCATGGCGCGCCCCAGGCGGGTGTAGCGGATCACCAGATGGGCGGCCAGGATCAGAGCCGCGCAGGCGGCCACGGCGAACAGCCGCAGCTCGGTGAGCACCACCGGCCCCAGGAACACCGGCTTGTTGGGCAGCGGGCCTTCCACGTTGAGCGGCGCCGTACCCACCAGCAGCAGGGCGGTGTTGGTGAGAAAGATCGACAGCCCGATGGTGAGCAGAATGCTGGGCTCCTCGCCCTGGTCACGGACCCGCTCGATCAGGAAGCGGTCGGCGAGCCAGCCGAAGGCGCCCATCACCAGGATGGTGAGCGCCAGCCCGGCGAAGAAGTTCAGGCCCAGCACCGTGGTGGCCAGCCAGCCCATCACCCCGCCGAGCATGTAGAGCTCGCCGTGGGCGAAGTTGACCACCCGCATCAGGCCGAAGATCAGCGTCAGGCCCAGGGCCGAGAGCGCGTAGAACGACCCCGACACCAGACCGTTGGCGATGAATTGGAAAAGCATATCCATGGTTTATTGCCCGTCGTTGTTCTTGTCCGCTTCCGGGTTGTCGATGCGGGTGGTGGCGACCACGTCGATGTCGCCGTCGTGGATCTGCACCAGAACCAGATTGAAGCCGTAGCCCTGGCCCTTGCTGGTGAAGCGGTAGCGGCCGTTGGGTGCCTGGTAGTCGGTGGCCTTGAGACCGCCGAGAATGGCGTCCGCGTCGGTGGCGCCGGCGCGCTCGATGGCGTCCATCATGATGTTCAGGGAGTTGTAGCCGGCGGCGGCGTACTTGCCCGGGGCGTGGTCGTAGGCGGTGGCGTAGTCCTTCACGAACTTCTTGTTGCGCGCGCCGTCCTGGTTGGCCACGTAGGGCACCGCCGCATAGATGCCTTCGGCGGCCTCGCCGGTGATGTTGATGAAATCACTGGTGGCCCAGGAACCGACGCCGAACACGTCCATGTCGATGCCGAACTGCTTGATCTGCTTGACCAGGGTGGAGCCGTCCTGGGTTTCAGCGGCCACGAACACGCCGTCGGCGCCGGAGCTGCGCAGCTTGGTGAGCAGGGTGTAGAAATCGGTGGCGCCGTGGTTGAAGTATTCCACCATGGCGGTGTCCACGCCGTGGGCGGACAGCTCCGACTCAAACGCCTTGACGCTGCCTCGGCCCCAGTCGTCGTTGACGCCGATGTAGGCCACTTTCTTGAGGCCCAGATTGTCCGCCAGCAGTTTCGAGAACGCCTGGCCGAGCAGGGCGTCGGTTTCCGCGGAGCGGAAGAAGTAGGGGTTGCCTTTTTCGGTGAGGCTGGCCTCGGAGGACACGCCGCTCAGGAACGGCACCTTGTATTTGCGCGCCACCGGCATCACCGCCGAAGTGGCGGAGCTGCAGAAGGCGCCGACCAGGGAGGTCACCCGGTCGCGCTGGATCAGTTTCTCGGCGGCGTTCACCGAGTTGGCGGGGCTGCACTGGCCGTCCTCGATGATCAGTTCCACCTGTTTGCCGAGCACGCCGCCGTTGGCGTTGCGCTCCTTGACGGCGAGCCGGGCGCCGTTGGCGTCGGCGGTGCCGTTGTAGGCCACCGAACCGGTGAGGGGCTGGATCAGACCGATCTTGAGGGTGTCTTGCGCCTGGGCCTGGGTGGCGCCGATCAGCGCGGTCGCAATTATTGGAGCCAGAATCAGTTTTCGCATCGCGGTTTCTCCTGTTGAGCCTTGTTGTTAGTGCGACTAATCGACATATTAATTAATCGATTAGTAAATTTACAAGCACGGCAACAGGAATAGCAATAAGCGGGCCACATGGCGGGACGGCCGGAAGCCCCGGAAAAGGGGCCATGACGGGCCTCCGGCGGGGCGGAAATGCCCGATTCCGGTGCGTAACGAAGTATGAATGCGCCCCCGTGGGGCAGGGCGGGACGGCGGGCGCCGTCCCGTGATCCGGTTCAGCGGCCGCCGATCTCCACCTTTACTTCCAGGGGCAGATCCAGCCGTTCGCTGTGGGTGGCGCCGCCGCTCAGGCCGCGGGCGCCGGTGCGTTCGCTGACGGTGATGGCGCCCAGGGAGCGCCACTGGCCCGGGGTCACCACCAGGGTGGTGTCGGCGCCCTGGGTGCGGGCCACGCCGTCGCCAGCGGGCTCGTCGAAGCGTTGCGCCACGGTCAGCCGCACGCGGCCGTCGCCGGTCATCACCGGGGTGATCCGGATGCCCTGTTTCAAGGTCATCAGGGCCGGGTACTGGGTGCCGGTGAGGGCCACCAGGGTGCCCTGGCTGATGCCGGCGGCGTGGCCGGCCAGGGTGTCGATGCGGTAATCGTCCTGGCGTTGGTGCTGTATCGAGCCGGCGCCGGCGCGCACGCCGTTACGGTCTATGCTGACGCCGCCGCCGCTGCGTCCGCCGTCGGCGCGGCGGCGCAGATGCACGGACACCGTGCGCGGCACCTCCGGCATGTCGCCCAGGGCGGCCAGCACCTGGTCGAAATTGGCACTGGTGGTGCGGATCACCAGCTTGCCCTGGTAGGCGTTCACGTAGCCGCCTTCGGGGAGCAGCGGGCGGATCACCGGTACCAGGGCCTGGGCGTCGGCGCGCTGGATCACGTGGATCGACAGGGCGTCGGCCCGGGCCAGCAGCGGCGCGGCGATCAGTAGCAGCAACAGCGCCAGCGTCGGGGCGCCGGGCGGATATCGGCGTCGATGTGGAGTGCGCATGACGGTGGTCCCGCGTTAACAGCGAATCAGCATGATAGCCACAGGCGCGGCCGGGTGCACAGCCCGGGCGTTCTGGCCGGCGTTGAATCGGCGGCCGCGCCAGGAACGGCCGCGGGCGTCAGGGGCGGGCGGGTTCCACCAGACGGCCTTTCTCCCAGCGGGCCGGCACCAGCTCGCCCTGGCGGTTGCGGAACCAGCCTTCACCGTTGGCGGCGCCGTCGCGATAGGGGCTGATGCGTTCCACCCGGCCTTCCTCGTTGTACTTCACGAAACGCCCCTCACGCACGCCGTCGCGGTACTGGCCCTCCAGCAGCGGGTAGCCCGCCGGGCTGTTTTCCACATAGCGGCCGTGCAACCGGTCGTCCTTGAAGTGGGCCAGGATGCGGTAGCCGTCGGGCTCCACCTCGAACATTTCGCCCTGACGGTCGCCGTTCCGGTACTGAACCCGGGCGGTGAGTTCGCCGTTTTCGTCGTAGGTTTTCCACACGCCTTCGGCCTTGCCGTGCCGGTAGTGGTGCTCGGCGAGCAGGGTGCCGTCGGCGGCGTGGCGGGTCCAGTCACCGTGCCGTTGGCCGTCGCGGTAGTGGGCGCGCACCACCTGGCCCTGGTCTTCCAGGGTGCGCCAGTCGCCCACCGGGACGCCGTCGCGGTACCGGCCGGATTCCATCACCTGGCCGTCGGCGTCCTCGCTGTGCCATTCGCCGTCCTGTTCGCCGTGATCGTAGTGGGTGTAGGTCCAAAGTTGGTCGTCGGGGCCGCCGCGTTCGCGGACTTCGCCGTGCAGCTGGCCCTGCTCGAACGGTCGCACCGCCGTGAGCCGGCCCTGGTCGTCGTAGCGGCGCCAGGTGCCGGAGCGCTGACCGTCGCGCATTTCCCCTTCCTCGCGGCCGTCGGGCCGGGTGGCGATGGTGGGGCCCTGCAGCACGCCTTGGATGCGGTGCTCCAGGCGCACCACGGTGTCGCCGTCGTAGCCGATCAGCCATTCGTCATTGTTTCGCGGGTAGCGCAGGCCCACCCGCCTGGGCGTACCGTCCCGTTCGTGGTCGGCGATCAGTCGCAGCCATACCGGGGCGTCGTCTCGGAAACGGCCCTGGGCATCGCGTTGAAAGGTGGCCTCGCGGCGGGCGTAACCGCCGTCGCGGTAGCGGGTCCAGGCCATGAAGACGCCGGGGGCGACGTAGGAGGCGTGGCCGATGCGCTGGCCGTCCCGGGCGTAGCGGTTGTAGAAGTCGTCGTAGCGACCTTCCCGGTAGCGTCTTTCCTCCTGGATCTGGCCGCCGTCGGGGCCGCCTTCCGTGCCGCCGCTGCCGCCGTAGTAGGCGATCTGCATGCCGTGGCGGGCACCGTCCTGGTAGGGGATCTCGATGAGCAGGTTGCCTTCGTCGTCGTAGTGCTTCTCGACGCCCTCCAGCTTGCCGGCCCGGTAGGGCTTGAATTCGTCCACCTGGCCGTTCGCGAAGTAGGAGATCAGATCGCCGTCGGGGCGGCCCTGGTCGTCGTTGTGGCCTTTCTCCTTGACCTGGCCGTCCGGGTAGAGATAGCGCCAGTCGCCGAACCACTGCTCGTCCTTGCCCGGCCCGGAACGGATGCCCTCGGCGTAGAGGGCGTCGTTCTCCAGGTAATGGGCCTGGTAGCGGTAACCGGGACCGCCCGGGTTTTCCGGCAGCGGCACCTCCACGTAATAGAGGGCGTCTTCCGGGCCGTCCAGCGGGTAGTCGTATTCACTAAAGTAGCGCCGTTCGCCCTGGGCGGCGGCACCGAGGCACAGGGTGCTCAGCAGAAGGACGCCGAGCAGCGGGGTGGAGACGCGGTGTGGGCTCATTGCGGCAACTCCGGAAAGGTGACGCGCAGGTCGCGCTGCTGTGTCTGGTCGGCGCGCAGAAAGCGTACTTCCTTGATCCGGCCCCAGAAGTGGCGCACGCCGTCGTCGTCCTCGCCCAGCGGCTGCAGGGCCAGGCCGGTGTCGTCCAGGGCGGCGTAGTCCAGGTTGGCGAGGCGTTGGCAGTCGTCGCCGACGCGCACGCCGTTATCGCCGTCGAAGGTGGCGCAGCCAGGCTGTTCCGGGGTCAGGGTCACCGCTTCCGGATCGCTGGGGCAACGGGCCTGGAAGGCCAGCTCGCGACCGTAGAAATAGCGGATCTGATCGTCCTCGGTACGCAGTTCGAAGCCCGCCGGGGTGTCCCGGTCGCCGTGGTCCCAGGTGAAGTGCAGCGGCGTGCCCTGATACTCGGCGCCGTCCTCGGGGGTCAGGGCACACAGGCGCAGGCCCGGCGGGCCGGTAACGCGCAGGTGGTTGTCGTCCAGGCCGTGCGTTTCCAGGCCCTGGAGCAGGGCTTCGGTATCATCCGGCAGGGGTGGCAGGGGCGAGGGCTGGTGGCGCACGCCTTCCGGGTGCAGGCCGGGTTGCTCCGGCAGGGGCCGCACGGTGAAGGTCAGCTCGCGCCGGTGGCCTTCCATGGGCTGCAGCCGCAGGCCCGCCGGGGTGCCCTTGGTGAGCAGGGTGAGCCGGGTCGGCGGCGGGGTGAGGTCGAGACGCCGCACGAAGGTGGCGGCATCGCTGGCTTGCTGGTGGAGGGGCGCGTGGACGCCGGCGAAGGGCAGCGGTTCGCCGTTGTCATCGAGTGGCACGATCCGCCAGTGGGTCGCGGCGCCGTCCAGTACCAGGGTCACCCGGTCTTCCTCCCAGTCGCTGACCGTCAGGCCCTCGGGGCTGTCGTCGCCGGGCGTCAGAGTGTGTGGCTCGCTGGCGGTGAAGATTCGCGCGGTGGCGCTCAGGGTGATCGGCTCGCCGGGTTGGAAGCCGCCGTTGCCGGTGCGGATCAGCAGGTCCCGGCCGAAATCATAGTGATCGGTCTCCGCCAAGCCAAAAAAGCCGCTGGATTCCGCCAGGCGGTTCAGGGCCAAGCCGTCCGGCGCCTGGCCGTCGAAGCCGGTGAAGTGGAGACTGGCCTGCTGTTGCAGCGGCACCGCCAGTTGCCAGTCCCCCCGGGTCAGCAGGCGGTGCTCATCGGGGCGGTAGAAAAGACTGTTCTCGAGCCCGTCGAGCAGCGTATCGAGTTCCGCGTGGTCCTTGAGCGGTGGCAGGTCCCCCGGGTCGGTGAAGATCGGGTCCTGGAGACGCCGTTCGGTGAGGTCGGCGTACATGTCCGCGCTGGAGGGCTCCACGTCCCAGGCGCGCACCGGGTAGGGATGATGGCGCTGACTAATCAGCATCAGCCGTTGCTCCAGGGTGGCGTCCTGATCCGGCAGGCTCAGGATGCTGTGCAGGCGCAGGGCCTCGGGCATCCCGGACGGCCGGCGGACCACCATGCGCGCCTGGCCTTCGACCCCTTCCCCGTCGAGCAACAGGGACACCAGCAACCGGTCGCCGTCCCGGGCCAGCACTTCATAGGCGGCTTCGACCCGGGGCAGCCCCCACAGCGAAGCCTCCGCCTCCCAGGTGTCGCCGGGGCGCGGGTCGTCGGGCAGTGGCACCGACGCGGCGGTGGCCTGGTCGAGCAACTGGTCCACCTTGTCGCCGAAGCGTTCCACCAGTTTGTCGTGGAGCGCCGGATCGGCGATGCGGCTCTCGGTGACGGTGCCGTCCTCGACTTTGCTCAGGGTACCGGTGGAGAGGAAGTCGCGCAGCGGCGCGGCGCGGTCCCCGAGCCGGTCCAGATCGCGGGTGTCCAGATCGCCGGAGCCGATGCGCAGCCAGGGCAGGGTGGTGCGGATCCACAGGCCGCTGTCCGGACCGTCGGCGATGCGGTTGCTGACCAGGGCCTGCATTTGCATGTCCTGGCCGAAGCCGTCGCCGCCCCGGGTCACTTCCTGATGGGCAACGAGCAGGAAATCGTCTTCGTAATCGGCGTCCGGCGCAGGGTTGTCCTGGCAGGCGCTGAGCAGGAAAAGGCAGAAAAAAGGCAGGAAAAAACGCATAATGACAAACTCTCCCGTAACGCGCAGAAGTGTAGCGAAAGGCGGCGCGCGCCGGGAACCGCGCAACGAAAATTGTGAGAAACCACCGCAAAACGTCCGTGATTCGTACCTTCGAGGATTCCCATGTTCGCTAACAGCCGGGCCGTGACCAGCAACCAGGACGCGCCGCACCCGGCCCTGGCGGACACCGTGCGCCGCCATCTCGGCCACGCCTGGCGCGCGCCCCTGGCCGACCACGACCGTGACGCGTTCGCCCGCGCCGAGCACTGGCTCGCCGGCTCGTCCGGCCCGTTGATTCTGGATTCCGGCTGCGGCACCGGGCGTTCCTCGGTGTGGCTGGCGCGCCGTTATCCGCACGCCCGGGTGCTGGGGCTGGATCAGTCCGCCCACCGGCTGGAACGGGCGGCGCGGCGCTTCGAGCCGATCGGGAATCTGCTGTTGCTGCGCACCGACTGCGCCGGTTTCTGGCGCCTGGCGGAGGCCGCCGGCTGGCGCCCCTGGCGGCATTACCTGCTGTACCCGAACCCCTGGCCGAAAAGCGCTCATCTGAAACGGCGCTGGCACGGGCATCCGGTGTTTCCCCATTTGCTGGGGCTGGGCGGCGAGCTGGTGCTGCGCACCAACTGGGAACTCTATGCCCGGGAAATGGCCGGGGCGCTGGAGCTGGCGGGGCGCGCGGCGAGCCTGTCGCCGCTCACCGCGGAGGATGAGGCGATCACCGATTTCGAGGAAAAGTACCGTGACAGCGGCCACCGGCTCTGGGAGCTGGTGGCCGCGCTGGATCACTGAACGGTCATGTAGACCTTGTAGCCAATGGTGGCGAGCATGCAGATCGTGCCCAGGGCCAGCAGGGTCAGCCCCCAGGCGGACTGGCGGGCACCGAAACCGATCCCCATGAGCACCAGACCGAGCACGATGAGTGCGATCAGACCGTCGAAGAACGCCATATTTTCCCCCTTGATGTGAATCAGCCCAGTTGTGGCAGGCGCGACAGCGCCGCTTCGGCGCCGGCGGCGTCGTAGTCACCGTCTTCCAGCTTGCCGTCGAAGTAGTCGATGTAGGCCTGCATGTCGAAGTGGCCGTGACCGGAAAGGTTGAACAGGATGGTCTCCGCCTTGCCTTCCGCCTTGCAGCGCAGGGCTTCGTCCATGGCGCCCTTGACCGCGTGGGTGCATTCCGGCGCCGGCACGATGCCCTCGTGGCGGGCGAACTCCACCGCCGCCTCGAAGCAGCCCAGCTGCTGGTAGGCGCGCGCCTCGATCAGCCCCAGCTCCAGGGCGTGGGATACCTGGGAGCCCATGCCATGATAGCGCAGCCCGCCGGCGTGGAAGCCCGGCGGCGTGAAGCTGGAGCCCAGGGTGTGCATCTTGGTGAGCGGTGTCAGGTGGGCGGTGTCGCCGAAATCATAGGCGAAGCGGCCCTGGGTGAGGGTGGGGCAGGCCGCCGGTTCCACGGCGATGATGCGGCGCCGGCGTCCGCCGCGCAGTTGCGCGCCCAGGAACGGGAAGGCGATGCCGGCGAAGTTGGAGCCGCCGCCGGTGCAGCCGATGATGATGTCCGGATCGTCGCCGGCCATTTCGAACTGTTCCATGGCCTCCAGGCCGATCACGCTCTGGTGCAGCATCACGTGGTTGAGCACCGAGCCCAGGGCGTACTTGGTGCCCTCGTCCTGGGCGGCCAGTTCCACCGCCTCGCTGATGGCGATGCCCAGGCTGCCCGGATGATCCGGATTCTCCGCCAGGATCGCCCGCCCGGATTCGGTAAGGTCGGATGGCGAGGCCACGCATTCGGCGCCGTAGGTGCGCATCAGCGCCTGGCGGTAGGGTTTCTGCTGGAACGACACCTTGACCTGGAACACCTTCACCTGCAGATCGAACAGGCTGCCGGCGAAGGCCAGCGACGAGCCCCACTGGCCGGCGCCGGTCTCGGTGGTGAGCCGCTTGATGCCGGCCTCGGCGTTGTAGAACGCCTGGGCCACGGCGGTGTTGGGCTTGTGGGAGCCGGCCGGGCTCACCCCTTCGTACTTGAAGTAAATCCTGGCGGGGGTGTCCAGGGCCTTTTCCAGACGGCGCGCGCGGATCAGCGGGCTGGGCCGCCACAGGCGGTAGATGTCGCGCACCGGCGTGGGAATTTCCACGTGGCGCTCGGTGGTCATCTCCTGGGCGATCAGGGTGTCCGGGAACAGCGGCGCCAGATCGCCGGGCGCCACCGGCTGGTGGGTGGCGGGGTGCAGCACCGGCGCCATGGGCGTCGGAAAGTCCGCCATGATGTTGTACCAGTCGCGCGGCATGCGCTCTTCGGACAGCAGGTATTTGGTGCTCTCGGCCATGGTTCTCTCTTGATTCGTCGTTATTGTGCGGCTCTTATGATGCCGCTTTTTGCCGCGCCGGATAAGGTCACAGGCGCAATTCGCGCAACTCCGGATTGCTTCGCGCGCGCTCCCAGACACGGCTGAAGTGTTCCGCGCGGCGTGGAGCCCGGGGCAGGGCATGGGCGCACAGGTCCAGGCGTTCCGGGCGCGGCCAGCCAGCCGCCTCGAACAGGCCGGTGCGCTCGGCCACGGCGAAGCACAGCGCCGGATCGGCGTCGTCGGGCTGGGTCTGGCGCAGATGCAGGCGGGAGGGCAGGCGGCGGGCCAGATGCACCAGGCCATGGCCGCGTTTGACCGCCTGGTCCACGTCGTCGAACAGCACGCGCAGGTCGGCCTGGGGCGAGGACAGGGCCAGAGCCTTGAGGGCGTCGAGGACCGCCGGGTCGGCGGTGAGCGCGTCCAGGGCCGGCACCCGCAGCCACAGGCGGCGCCGGCAGGCGCGGATCAGGGCGGCCAGGGCCTCCGCCGCCCGGGTCGGATCCGGATGGTGGAGAGTGTCGTCCTCGCCGAGCCGCACGCGCATCAGTCGAGCAGCTTGAACATCTGCCGGTGGGGGATATGCGCGTCCATGAAGATGCCGCCGGACACGCTGAAGCCGGCGGTTTCATAGAAGCTGGTGGCGTGGGTCTGGGCGTACAGGAAAATCTCGCCCATGTCGGCGGCGCGGGCCGCTTCCTCGGCGGCCACCAGCAGGGCGCGGCCGATGCCGCTGTTGCGGTGGGTTTCCAGCACGCACAGGCGGCTGATCTGGCCGCTGCCCAGAAGACGGAGGCAACCGATGGGCTGGCCCGCGTCGTCCAGGGCCAGGAAGTGCCGGGCGGCGTGGTCGGCGCCGTCCCATTCCAGTTCCTCGGGGACGCCCTGTTCGCCGATGAAGATGCGCTCGCGCAGCGCGCTCAGCTCGTCGCGGTGTTCGTCCCAGGTCGTCTCGATGATGCTAAAGGCCATGGCGTTCTCGTTAAAGCTCGGCAAAGTAGCCCTGGTCTATCCAGTGATCCAGCAGGGGCCGGCTGTCGGCGTCGAGCACCGCGGCCAGCTCGTCGTTCGTATAGCGCCGCTGGCGGGCGAGCAGCCCGGCCAGGGCGGCCTGGCTGCCGCGCAGCGGCCAGGCCTCGCCGTTCAGCCAGGCGGTGTCGTCCACCACCAGCAGGCGCACGCCGCCATGGCGGACCAGGGCGGCATCGGGATCGGCGGCGCGAATGTGCGCCGGGTCGATCAGAAAATCAAGTCCCGTTTGCCGGGGCGTGCTCAGCCAACGGGCCAAGGCACGGCGTCCGGCGTCCCGGTCGAACAGCGCCAGGGCCGCGTCCAGCATGGCGTCCCGTTCACCGGCGTCGAGCCGGCCCGGGTCGGCGACCGGGGCGCGGCCGGGATCGGCGTACAGGCGGGTGGGGGTCTCGGCCAGGGTCTCGGCCACCACTTCCGCCAGCAGATCGCGGTAGTCCGGGGCCCGGAAGCCCACCGACCAGGTCACGCAGTCGCTGTCCAGGGCGACGCCGTGGTGGGCCACGCCCGGCGGCAGGTAGAGCACGTCGCCGGGGCCGGCGGTGTATTCACTCTCCACCGGCATGTGGGCGAGCATCTTCAGGGGCACGTCGCCGCGCAGGCGGGTGTCGTCATCGCAGAGCGGGCCCAACTGCCAGTGGCGCCGGCCGCTGGCCTGGATCAGGAAGACGTCGTACTGATCGAAGTGGGGGCCGACGCTGCCGCCCTCGGCGGCGTAGCTGATCATGATGTCCTCGAGGCGCCAGCCGGGCAGGAAGCGGAAATCGTCCAGCAGCAGGGACACCTCGGTGAGGTAGTGATCCACGGACTGCACCAGCAGGGTCCAGTCCCGCGGGCCCAGGGCGCCGAAGCGCTGTTCCTCGAACGGCCCCTGCTCCAGGGACCAGGGGCCGTCGCCGGCGCCCTCGATGAGGCGCGACTCCACCTCCGGCTCCAGGGCCAGGCCGGCCAGGGTGTCCGGGTCCGGGTGATCGAGCCCGACGGCGGCGCCGGGCATGAACAGGGGCGCGCGCTGCCAGTGGCGCGCCAGGAAATCCCCGGGCGCGAGGGGCAGCGTGAAACGCGGCGGAACGGCATCCACGGTCATGAAAGCTCCGGGCCGGCGCCGGGCGCCGGCGGCGGTGTTACTGGACGTCGCGGGCCTGGCGGCCGGCGTTGCCGGTGTAGCCGCCCGGGGTGAGCGCCTTGAGACGCTCCTTGGCGTCCTCGGGAATGGCCAGGCCGTCAATGAAGTCGGCCAGGGCCTCCTGGGTGATGGCCTTGCCCCGGGTCAGCTCCTTGAGTTTCTCGTAGGGCTTCTCGATGCCATAGCGGCGCATCACCGTCTGGATCGGCTCGGCGAGCACTTCCCAGGCGTGGTCCAGGTCGTCGTCGAGGCGTTCCGGGTTGACCTCCAGCTTGCCGATGCCCTTCAGGGAGGCTTCGTAGGCGATCAGGCTGTGGGCCAGACCCACGCCCACGTTGCGCAGCACCGTGGAGTCGGTGAGGTCACGCTGCCAGCGGGAGATCGGCAGCTTGCCGGCCAGGTGGTCCATGACCGCGTTGGCGATGCCCAGGTTGCCCTCGGAGTTCTCGAAGTCGATCGGGTTGACCTTGTGCGGCATGGTGGAGGAGCCCACTTCGCCTTCCACGGCGCGCTGCTTGAAGTAGCCCAGGGAAATGTAGCCCCACAGGTCCCGGTCGAAGTCGAGCAGGATGGTGTTGAAGCGCATCAGGGCGTGGAAGTACTCGGCGATCCAGTCGTGGGGCTCGATCTGGGTGGTGAACGGGTTGAAGGCGAGCCCCAGGCTTTCCACGAAGCGGCGCGCGAAGGCCGGCCAGTCCACGTCCGGGTAGGCCGCGTAGTGGGCGTTGTAGTTGCCCACCGCGCCGTTGATCTTGCCCAGGATCTGCACCGCCACGAACTGGTCGCGCTGGCGCTTGAGGCGTTCCACCACGTTGGCCATCTCCTTGCCCACGGTGGTGGGGGAGGCGGACTGGCCGTGGGTGCGCGACAGCATCGGCACGTCCGCCAGGCCATGGGCCAGCTGGCGCAGGCTGCGGATGATCTGGTCGAGCTTGGGCAGCAGGGCGTCACGGGCCTCGCGCAGCATCATCGCGTAGGACAGGTTGTTGATGTCCTCGCTGGTGCAGGCGAAGTGGACGAACTCGGTCATTTTGTCGAGTTCCTCGTGCTCGGCCATGCGCTCCTTGATGAAGTACTCCACGGCTTTGACGTCGTGGTTGGTGGTGCGCTCGATCTCCTTGATGCGCTCGGCGTCCTTCTCCTCGAAGTCCCGGGTCACGCCGCGCAGGTGCCAGGCGGCCTTGCCGCTCATCAGCGGCACTTCCGGGATCGCCTTCTCGTGGGCCAGTTGTTCCAGCCAGCTCACTTCCACGTGGACCCGGTAGCGGATCAGGCCGTATTCGCTGGTGATGGCGCGCAGGGGCTCGCACTTGCCGGCGTAGCGACCGTCCACCGGGGAAATGGCGGTGAGGGGGTTAAGGCTGGACATGGGGTGACTCCTGAAATGGGAAACCGTTGGCGGGCGCAATCATACCGCAAATAACCGCGAATCGCGCGCCGCCGCCGAAATCTATAATTTGTATGAGCTTTTGTTTATAAGTCGTTGTTTTTAAGGTTATTCAGGGCTTCCAGTTGTTGCTTGCGCTGAAACAGAAGCCGCCAGCGCCGGCCGCCGTGGGCGTGCCACAGGAAGGCGGCGCGCACGCCGGCAAGAAACAGGGCACGGATGCGTGCCGCGTTATCCTCGTCCTGGAGCTTGGCCGGGTCGCCCTGGACCCGGATGCGGAACCGGAAGGTGCCCAGGGTATCCAGGTAGATGCCCGCCAGGCGATGGCAGAAGGTGGGGCTGGTGAGCCCGTCGAAATGCTCGCGCTGGCCTTCCAGGGCGATCAGCCGGTGGCGCAGGATGCTGATCACGTCGCTGTTCTTGCGCAGCTTGGCGGCCAGGTGCAGCAACGCCAGGGCGTAGCTGAGCGGCCGCGCCGCTTCCCGGGGTTGTTGCCGGGTCAGGCTTTGGCGCAGCAGACGAAACCCGTCCTGGAAGCGCTCCGCCCGGGGGTAGATGGTGGTGGCCTCGTCGGCGTCCATGGTCATCACGCCGCCGAACAGGGCCTCCATGGCGCCCGGGTCCAGGTCGGCGCCGGTGGCGATGCGGTCGGCCTGCACGGCGGCCTCGAACACCGCCGCCAGGGCCAGCAGTTGCTGCTGTTCGTGATTCATCGGGTCTCCTCGATCACGGCGCCGCCCAGGCAGGTGTCGCCGTCATAGAACACCACCGACTGACCCGGGGTGACGGCCCGTTGGGGCTGGTCGAACACCACCCGCACGCGGCCGTCGCCGGCGTCCTCCACCCGGCAGTCCTGGTCCGGCTGGCGGTAACGGGTCTTGGCGGTGAGCCGGGCGGGCAGGGCCGGCGGCGCGCCGGCGATCCAGTCCACCGCGGCGCTGGTCAGTTCATTGCTGAACAGCAACGGATGGTCCTGGCCCTGGACGGCGATCAGCACATTGCGGTCCAGGTCCTTGCCGGCCACGTACCAGGGCGCGTCGCCGGCGTCGGCGCGGCCGCCGATGCCCAGGCCCTGGCGCTGCCCCAGGGTGTAGTACATAAGGCCGTCGTGACCGCCGATGACGTGGCCGTGGTCGTCCTCGATGACGCCCGGCTGGGCGGGCAGGTAGGTTTCCAGGAAGTCCTTGAAGCGGCGCTCGCCGATGAAGCAGATGCCGGTGGAGTCCTTCTTCTTATGGTTGTCGAACCCCCGTTCGGCGGCCAGCCGCCGTACCTCGGGCTTCTCCAGGTCGCCCAGGGGAAACAGGGTACGGGCGAACTTGTCGCCGCCCACGGCGTGCAGGAAGTAGGTCTGGTCCTTGTTCAGGTCCACGGCGCGCAGCAGACGGCCGCGTTCGCCATCGTGTTCCACCCGCGCATAGTGGCCGGTGGCGATGTAATCCGCGCCCAGGGCCAGGGCGTGGTCCAGGAAGGCGGCGAACTTGATTTCCTTGTTGCACAGGATGTCCGGGTTGGGCGTGCGCCCGGCCCGGTATTCGGCCAGGAAATGCTCGAACACCCGGTCCCAGTACTCGCCGGCGAAATTGGCGGTGTGCAGCTCGATGCCCAGCACCCCGGCCACCTGCATGGCGTCCAGCAGGTCGTCCCGGGCGGTGCAGTACTCGGTGCCGTCGTCCTCGTTCCAGTTCTTCATGAACAGGCCCTCCACCCGGTAGCCGGCGTCCAGCAGGCGGGCGGCGGCCACCGAGGAATCCACGCCGCCGGACATGCCGACGATCACGCGGGGGGCTTGGCGGTCTGGGGAATCGGACATGGTTCGTTTCGCCGTTCGATCAGCCGCGCTGCAGCGGCCAGGGGTGTTGGTAGATGGCGTCCAGGGGCAGCCGGCGGCCGCTCAGGTAATCCGCCACGCAGCGTTCCACCAGCGGTCCGCGGTGCTCGTCGCGGCGCGCCTGGAGTTCCTCCGGCGTCAGCCACAGCGCCTCGAGAATGCCGGTGTCCAGCTTCTGGTGCGGGTCATGACCCAGAGCCCGGGCCACGAAGCAGGTACGGTAATAGACGCCGGCGCCGGGCCGGGGCTGGAAAATATACCATCCCAGCAGGTCGGTGATCTCCACCCGCCAGGCGGTTTCCTCCAGGGTTTCCCGGTAGGCCGCCTGCATCAGGTCCTCGCCGAACTCGGCGTGCCCGGCGGGCTGGTTGAGCACCGCCTCGCCGGCCTGCATTTCGCGCACGAACAGGAGGCGGCCCTCTTGTTCCACGATGGTGGCCACAGTAATGTGCGGTTCGAAGCTGTTCATCGAAGGCTCCAGCCGGGCGTCGTGATCGGTCAGCGGGCGCAGATGGTAGCGCACCGGAGGCCGCCGTGACAGCCGCCCGGACGTTGTATGGAGCCGCCTCCGGGAGAAAGCAAGACCGTGAATGATTCCTTCAGCCATCTGGACGACCAGGGCCGCGCCCGCATGGTCGACGTCACCGACAAGGACACCACCGCCCGCACCGCCCACGCCCGTGCCCGCGTGCGCATGGCGCCGCGCACCCTGGCCATGATCCTCGACCAGGAACACCCCAAGGGCGACGTGTTGGCGGTGGCCCGCCTGGCCGGCATCCAGGCGGCGAAAAAAACCTGGGACCTGATCCCGCTGTGCCACCCGCTGATGCTCAGCGGCGTGGAGGTGCAACTGGAGCCGGACGGCGACGACGCCCTGCGGGTGGACGCCCGCTGCAAGCTCAAGGGCCGCACCGGCGTGGAAATGGAAGCGCTCACCGCCGCCTCGGTGGCGGCGCTCACCGTTTACGACATGTGCAAGGCGGTGGATCGGGCCATGGAGATCGAACACATCCACCTGGTGGAGAAAACCGGTGGCCGCAGCGGCGAATTCCGCCGGGAGGCCCCATGAGCGACGCGGTCATCGAGGTGCGGTTCTTCGCCGCCCTGCGCGAGCGGGTCGGCGAGGAAATACTGCGGGTGAGCCCGCCGGCGGAGGTGGGCACGGTGGCGGCGCTGTGCGACTGGCTGGCCGCCGGCTACCCGGCGGTGGCCGCCGCCTTCGAGGCCACGCCGCGCCGCATGGTGGCGATTAACGAGGAACTGGCCACGCCGGACAGCGCCGTGGCCGCCGGCGACACCGTGGCGCTGTTCCCGCCGGTGACCGGAGGCTGAGATGACCACCACCAAGGCCCCGGCCACCATCGAGGTGGCGATCACCGCCGAGCCCCTGGAGGACCGGCCCTCCGGGGAAGGCCGCGACGGCCGCAGCGGCGCCGAGGTGCGCTTCTCCGGCCGGGTGCGTGACGAATCCGGCCGGGTCCAGGCCCTGTTCCTGGAGCATTACCCGGGCATGACCGAGAACGCTCTGGAGAAGATCGCCGGGCACGCCCGAGAGCGCTGGCCTTTGAATGCCATCGAAATAATTCATCGGGTCGGCGAGATCCGGATCGGCGAGGAGATCGTGCGGGTGGTGGTGTGGGCCGGTCACCGCCACGCTGCCTTCGAGGCCTGCGCCTTCCTGATGGATATCCTCAAGAGCCAGGTGCCGTTGTGGAAGAAGGAGCTCAGCGACGACGGCTGGCATTGGGTCGAGGCCCGCGAGCGCGACGCCGAGGCCGCCGCCCGCTGGATGGGCGGGCCTTCGGAGCGTGCACGGTAAGTTCCCGCCATTCCCCGGGCGCCAGCCCGTCCAGACTCCAGTCGCCGATGCGCCAGCGCACCAGCCGCAGGGTAGGGTGGCCGATGGCCGCGGTCATGCGCCGCACCTGGCGGTTGCGACCTTCGTCCAGGGTGATTTCCAGCCAGCGGTCCGGTACCGTGAGCCGCGTGCGCACCGGCGGGTCCCGGGGCCACAGCGCGGGCGCGTCGACGGCCCGGGACGGCGCCGGCCGGCAGGGCCCGTCCTTGAGCGTGATGCCGCGCCGCAGCCGCTCCAGCTCCGCCTCGCCGGGGGCGCCTTCCACCTGGGCCAGATAGGTCTTGGGCAGATGAAAGCGGGGGCTGGCGATGCGCGCCTGCAGGGCGCCGTCATCGGTGAGCAGCAGCAGACCCTCGGAGTCCCAGTCCAGGCGCCCGGCGGGGTAGACATCCGGCACCGGGATGTAGTCCTTCAGGGTGCGCCGGCCCTGGTCGTCGCTGAACTGCGAGAGCACCAGAAAGGGTTTGTTAAACAAAATCAGTCTTGCCATGGACGAAATCTCGCTGCGGCGGGCTGGAAGCCAAGCAAGAGTAGCACCTGGGTGCTATACTCTCGCCCCGCAACCGAATCCTACGGTTTTTCTCAGAGGGAGTAGTGTAGATGGGATACCAAAAGATCACGGTTCCGGCAGACGGTGACAAAATCACCGTTAATGCGGACCTATCCCTGAATGTCCCCAACCATCCGATCATTCCATATATCGAAGGGGACGGCATCGGCGTCGATATCTCGCCGGTGATGATCAAAGTAGTGAACGCCGCCGTGGAAAAATCCTACGGGGCGAAACGTGGCATTACCTGGATGGAAGTGTTCGCCGGCGAAAAGGCCACCAAGGTCTACGGCCCGGACACCTGGATGCCGGAAGAAACCCTGGAAGCGCTGCGGGAATTCACCGTGGGCATCAAGGGCCCGCTGACCACTCCCGTGAGTGGCGGCATCCGGTCCCTGAACGTGGCGCTGCGCCAGGAACTCGACCTGTACACCTGCATGCGCCCGGTACGCTGGTTCGAGGGCGTGCCCAGCCCGGTACGGCACCCCGAACTCACCGACATGGTGATCTTCCGGGAGAACTCCGAGGACATCTACGCGGGCATTGAATGGGCCGCCGACAGCCCGGAAGCCACCAAGCTGATCAAATTCCTGCGTGAGGAAATGGGCGTTACCCAGATCCGTTTCCCCGAAGGCTGCGGCATCGGCATCAAGCCGGTTTCCCGCGAAGGCACCCAGCGCCTGGTGCGCAAGGCGATCCAGTACGCCATCGACAACGACAAGGATTCCGTCACCCTGGTGCACAAAGGCAACATCATGAAGTTCACCGAGGGGTCGTTCAAGAACTGGGGTTACGAGCTGGCGGTCGAACGCTATGGCGCCAAGCCCCTGGACGGCGGGCCCTGGCACGTGATGACCAACCCTCGCACCGGCAAGGAAATCGTCATCAAGGACGTGATCGCCGACGCCTTCCTGCAGCAGATCCTGATGCGTCCCGCCGACTACAGCGTGATCGCTACCCTGAACCTGAACGGTGACTACATTTCCGACGCCCTGGCGGCGGAAGTGGGCGGCATCGGCATCGCGCCGGGCGCCAACATCGGTGGTTCCGTGGCCCTGTTCGAGGCCACCCACGGCACCGCGCCGAAGTACGCCGGCCAGGACAAGGTGAACCCGGGTTCGCTGATTCTGTCCGCGGAAATGATGCTGCGCCACATGGGCTGGGAAGACGCCGCCGATCTGGTCATCAAGGGCGTGGAAGGAGCCATCGCCGCGAAGACCGTGACCTACGACTTCGAGCGCCTGATGCCCGACGCCACGCTGCTCAAGTGCTCTCAGTTCGGCGACGCCGTGATCGAGCACATGGGCGAGTAATCGCCCGTCACGCCGGCCTCCTCACTCCGGGGAGACGGCGTTGCTTTCCCGATCCCGCCGCCGTGCCTTGCCCGGCCGGCGGGAAGAGGGGGCTTCCCCCTTCTTGACTTCCCCCGGTTTCAGGTTCACCGCGTGATAGCCCTTGGAGGCCTCGCGCAGTTCGTATTCCACGCTTTGTCCGGCGTACAGGGTCTTGTATCCTTCCTCCTGTATATAGGAGTAGTGCACGAAAAGGTCATCACCGCCTTCATCGGGACGCACGAAGCCGTATCCCTTGGCGTTGTTGAACCACTTAACCGTTCCCGTTGCCATGGTGCTCCCTCTGGCCGCTGGCTGTGGGCCACAACCACCCCCGGCTCAGTTATAATAGGTTGGTTTTTGAACAACTGTTCCCTATGGTCGTCGGGGTGTCAACCCCTCCGCCCCCGGGATTGAAAAACACCGTGATACCCCTCATTTGTTGATTGCCTGCTGACGCCAGCGGGTATACAACCGTTAGAGAAGGTTATGAACAGGCACGAATCCACATCTCGAAGCATGGACGCGGCGAACGACGTCCCCACTGTGGCGTCGAGGGCGTCGAGGCTCGGCCCGGAGCCTCCGCAAACCCCCGATCGTCAGGACGATGCCGCCGTTGAGGAGGCCAAGCCTCGACTAAAGCGTCCGCCCATGTACAAGGTGATGATGTTGAACGACGACTACACGCCCATGGATTTCGTCGTCGAGGTGCTGGAAACCTTCTTTCGCATGGACCGGGAGCAGGCCACCCAGGTGATGCTGACGGTGCATACGAGAGGCAAGGCGGTGTGCGGGGTCTACCCCCAGGACATCGCCGAGACCAAGGCCGCGCAAGTGGTCGACTACGCCCGCGAACATCAGCATCCGCTGATGTGTCAGGTCGAACGGGCCTGACGACTCCGGCGACGGAGCGGGCTTCAAGCAGTGAGGTAGCCTATGCTCAGCAAAGAACTGGAACTGACTCTCAACGAGGCTTTCCACCACGCCCGCAGCCACCGGCATGAATTCATGACCGTGGAACATCTGCTGCTGGCGCTGCTCGACAACGAAGCGGCGGTGGAAGTCCTGCGCGCTTGCGGCGCCGATCTGGAAGAGCTGCGCGAGGCCCTGACTCAGTTCATTGACGATTCCACCCCGTTGCTGCCCGACGACGGCGACCGCGACACCCAGCCCACGCTGGGCTTCCAGCGCGTGCTGCAGCGGGCGGTGTTCAGCGTGCAGTCGTCCGGCAACAAGGAAGTCACCGGCGCCAACGTGCTGGTGGCGATCTTCAACGAGCAGGAAAGTCAGGCCGTGTACCTGCTCAACAGCCAGGACGTGCACCGTCTGGACGTGGTCAACTTCATCGCCCACGGCATCTCCCAGGTGGATGACGGCGACCCGGCCGCGGAACAGCGCGAGGACGCCGAGGGCACCGCCGAGGGCGGGCCGGCCAGCGCCCTGGAAAGCTACGCCAGCAATCTCAACGAGCTGGCCCGGGCGGACCGCATCGATCCGCTGGTGGGGCGCGCCTTCGAAATCGAACGGGCGGCCCAGATTCTGTGCCGCCGGCGCAAGAACAACCCGCTGCTGGTGGGCGAGCCCGGCGTCGGCAAGACCGCCATCGCCGAGGGGCTGGCGCGCATGATCGTGGAAGAGAAGGTGCCCGAGCCGCTGCTCGACGCCGTGGTCTATTCCCTGGACCTGGGCGCTCTGCTGGCCGGCACCAAGTACCGCGGTGATTTCGAGAAGCGGCTCAAGAACCTGCTCGCCGAGCTGCGCAAGCAGGACAACGCCATCCTCTTCATCGACGAGATCCACACCATCATCGGTGCCGGGGCGGCGTCCGGCGGCGTCATGGACGCCTCCAACCTGCTCAAGCCGCTGCTCGCCTCCGGGGAGCTCAAGTGCATGGGCTCCACCACCTTCACCGAGTACCGCACCATCTTCGAGAAGGACCGGGCGCTGTCCCGCCGCTTCCAGAAGATCGACGTGGTGGAGCCCACCGTGGAAGACACCGTGGGCATTCTCAAGGGGCTCAAGAGCCGTTTCGAGAAGCACCACAACGTGAGCTACACGGACGCGGCCCTGAAAACCGCGGCGGAGCTGAGCGCCCGCTATATCAATGACCGCTTCCTGCCGGACAAGGCCATCGACGTGATCGACGAGGTGGGCGCCTGGCAGCGGCTGCGGCCGGAGAGCGAGCGCAAGGCCACCATCGATCAGGACGACGTGGAAGCCATCGTCGCCAAGATCGCGCGCATTCCGCCCAAGCAGGTGTCCTCGTCCGACAAGGAAGTGCTGCAGAACCTGGAGCGCGACCTGAAGATGACGGTGTTCGGCCAGGAAGACGCCATCGAGACCATCTCCGCCGCGATCAAGCTGTCCCGGGCCGGTCTCAAGGCGGACAACAAGCCGATCGGTTCCTTCATGTTCGCCGGCCCCACCGGGGTGGGCAAAACCGAGGTGAGCCGGCAGCTGGCTCGTGCCCTGGGCGTGGAGCTGGTGCGCTTCGACATGTCCGAGTACATGGAGCGCCACACCGTCAGCCGTCTGATCGGCGCGCCCCCGGGCTACGTCGGTTACGACCAGGGCGGTCTGCTCACCGAGGCGATCACCAAGACGCCGCACTGCGTGCTGCTGCTCGACGAGATCGAGAAGGCGCACCCGGAGGTGTTCAATATCCTCCTGCAGGTGATGGACAACGCCTCGCTCACCGACAACAACGGCCGCAAGGCGGATTTCCGCAACGTGATCGTGATCATGACCACCAACGCCGGCGCCGAGGTGCTCAACAAGCGCACCATCGGCTTCACCGACCAGGACCAGTCCTCGGACGGCATGGAAATGCTCAAGAAGATGTTCACGCCGGAGTTCCGCAACCGACTGGACGGCATCATCCAGTTCAACCCGCTGACCACGGACGTGATCCTGGGCGTGGTGGACAAGTTCCTGGTGGAACTGCAGGCCCAGCTCGACGAGAAGGCGGTGGTGCTGGACGTGGACGAACAGGCGCGCCGCTGGCTGGCCGAGAAGGGTTACGACAAGGACATGGGCGCCCGCCCCATGGCCCGTCTGATCCAGGAGCAGATCAAGAAGCCGCTGGCGGAGAAACTGCTGTTCGGCGAACTGGCCGGCAAGGGTGGCCAGGTGCACATCGGCGTCGGCGACGACGGCCTGGTGCTCACCGTGGACGCCTCCGAGGAGGAAGCCACCTGCTGACCTGGCGAACCCATCCGCCCACCATCAAGCCCGGCCTCGCGCCGGGCTTTTTCTTGGCTGATCATCGGCCGGGCACAAACCAAAAAACCCGGCGGGGCCGGGTTCGGAGGAACGCTTCGCGCCGCGCGGGCGGGAAGGTTATTTCATGCGGAAGGTGATGCGGCCCTTGCTCAGATCGTAGGGCGACATTTCCACTTTCACGCGGTCGCCGGTGAGGATGCGGATGTAGAACTTGCGCATCTTGCCGGAGATGTGGGCGGTAATCACATGACCATTGTCCAGCTTCACGCGGAACATGGTATTGGGAAGGGTTTCAAGCACGACCCCTTCCAGCTCAATCTGCTCTTCTTTCGCCATTCAGTGACTGTCCTGATGTGTGTCGGCTTCAGAGGGAGCGCAATTGTGCCGCAAACCGGGCCACGCTGCAAAGGCTTATCGGCCGTTTTCGGTGCCGGGTTCAGGCAGTTCCCGCCATTCGCCGGCGTCCAGGAGCTCCAAAGGCCGGTACTGGCTTTTGTAGCTCATTTTCTGACATTGGCGAATCCAATAGCCGAGATAGAGATAGGGCATACCCAGCCGGTGGGCGGCCTGGATCTGCCAGAGCAGGGCGTTGACGCCGAGGCCCCGGTCCGGCTGATCCGGATCGAAGAAGGTATAGACCGCCGACAGGCCGTCGTCGAGCAGGTCGGTGACCGCCACCGCCACCAGGCGGTGCTCCGGGTCGCGGAAACAATAGAAGCGGGTATCCGCCCAGTCGCAGGTCAGGAAGCTGGTGAACTGCTCCTCGGAGGGTGGAAACATGTCGCCGTCGCCGTGGCGCTGGTCGATGTAGCGGGCATAAAGACGGTACACCTCGCGGGTGTAGCGGGCCGGTTCCTCGCTCACCGTGAGGTCGGCGTTGCGCCGGCGCAGCCGCTTGTGCCGCCGCCGGGGCTGAAAGTCCGCCACCCGCACCCGGGCCGGCACGCAGGCCCGGCAGCCGTCGCAGTGGGGGCGGTACAGGTAGTCGCCGCTGCGTCGGAAGCCGAGCCGTGACAGCTCGCTGTACAGCCCCGCGTCGAGCCGCGTCTGGGGGTCGACGAACAGGGTCGCCGCCTGGCGCTCCTCCAGATAACTGCAGGGGTGCGCCGGGGTGCGGAAAAAGCGGAGTTCGGACAGATCGCTCATGGCTCAAGTGTAGCGGATACAGGGGGCACGGGAACCCCGGTGACTTGTCTTCCTTGCCACGGTTATAGTGTTGCCGGCGTAAAAACAACGACAACGCCGGATACGGATCGGCCGCCCCCTTGGTGGCCGCCGCCCGGCACCGGGAGAGCAAGAATGACAAACACCAGCCCCGCGCCGCTGTGGCGGCCGGCCCCGTCGCGCATCGCCGACGCCCGCATTACCCACTACCAACACTGGCTGAACGCCGAGAAAGGCCTCGCCTTCGACGACTACCAGAGCCTTTGGGCCTGGTCCGTGGAGCATCTTGAAGAGTTCTACGAGTCGCTCTGGCAGTACTTCGATATCCGCCATTCCGCCCCCTATGAGCGGGTGCTGGATGGCCATCACATGCCCGGCGCCAAATGGTTCGAAGGCGCCCGCCTGAACCTGGCCGAGCAGGTGTTCCGTCACCATGAGCATGCACCGGAACGACCGGCGATTCTGTCGCGCTCTGAACTGCGTGGCCTCCAGACCCTGACCTGGGGCGAGCTGCGCGAGCGGATCGCCGCCCTGGCCCATAGCCTGCGCGAGCTGGGCGTGGGCCCTGGCGACCGGGTGGTGGCTTATTTGCCCAACCTGCCGGAAACCATGGTGGCGTTCTTCGCGGTGAGCAGCCTGGGGGCGATCTGGTCCAGCTGTTCGCCGGACATGGGCACCCGCAGCGTGCTCGACCGCTTCCGTCAGATCGACCCCAAGGTCATGATCGCCGTGGACGGCTACCGCTACGGCGGCAAGGATTTCGACCGGCTCTCCGTGGTGGCCGGCCTGCGCGATCAGTTGCCCACGCTCGAGCAGGTGGTGATGCTGCCGTACCTGAATGCCGACGCCAGGCTGCCCGGTGCCCGGTACTGGGACGATCTGGTCCGCGAGCCGGCGCCCATGCGCTTCGAGCAGGTGCCCTTCGATCACCCGCTGTGGGTGGTTTATTCCTCCGGCACCACCGGCATGCCCAAGCCCATTGTCCATGGCCACGGCGGCGCGCTGCTGGAAGGACTGCAGGATCACGCCCTGCAGCTGGATCTGGGTCCCAAGGACCGTTACATGTGGTTCACCACCACCGGCTGGATCATGTGGAACGCGCAAATGTCCGGCCTGCTCACCGGCGCCACCATCTGCCTGTACGACGGCAACCCGGGCTACCCGGACCTGGGCACCCTGTGGCGCTTCGCCGAGGAGACGGAGATGACCTTCTTCGGCGCCGGCGCGGCGTATTTCCTCAACTGCAAGAAGGCGGACATCCGCCCCGGTGACTGGGTCGACACCGGCCGCATTCGCTCCATCGGGTCCACCGGTTCACCGTTGCCGGAGGAGGGCTACCGCTGGCTCATGGACCAGTTCGACGATGTCATGGTGGCCGCCATCAGCGGCGGCACCGACGTGGCCAGCGCCTATGTGGGCGCCTGCCCGACGCTGCCGGTCTACCCCGGCGAGATGCAGTGCCGCTACCTGGGCACGGCGGTGTACGCCATGGGCGACCACGGCGAGCTGCTCGACGACGAAGTGGGGGAACTGGTGGTCACCAAGCCGATGCCGTCCATGCCGCTGTATTTCTGGAACGACGAGGGTGGCGAGCGCTACCGGGACAGCTATTTCGATGTGTTCCCCGGGGTCTGGCGCCATGGCGACTGGATCCGCATCACGCCGCGGGGCGGGGCGATCATCTACGGCCGCTCGGACACCACCATCAATCGCCACGGCATCCGCATGGGCACCGGCGAGATCTACCGGGTGGTGGAGGAAATCCCAGAAGTGCTGGACAGCCTGGTGGTGGATCTGGAGTACCTGGGCCGGGAGTCCTACATGCCGCTGTTCGTGGTGCTGCGCGAAGGCGTGGCCCTGAACGAGGATCTGGCCGGGCGTATCAAGGCGGCGATCCGCGATCATTTGTCCGCCCGCCACGTGCCCAACGAGATCATCGCGGCGCCGGACGTGCCGCGCACGCTCACCGGCAAGAAGATGGAACTGCCGATCAAGAAGCTGCTGCTGGGGCAGGCCATCGAGAAGGTGGCCAACCCGGACGCCATGGCCAATCCGGACAGCATCGCCTTCTACAGCGAGTTCGCGGAGCGGCGGGGCACCGCCGGGCGTTGACCGGGGTAATCGCGACTGAAGCGGAACGCCGCCCGGTCGCTCCTACGGCAGAAGGTCCCCCTGTAGGAGCGACTTCAGTCGCGATCAGGTCTCAGAGGTCGCGCCAGCGGAACGGGCCCTTCGGCCAGGGCCGGGGCGCGGTCTCGGCAATCAACCGGTCCAGCTCGCGCTGAAAGTCCGCCCTCGGCATCAAATAAGCCCCCAGCCGCATCAGATGCGGGCTCTCCACCTGGGCGTCCAGCAACTGGATGCCCAGGCGCGGCGCCAGCGCCCAGAGCATGGCGAGTACGCTCTTGGAGCCGTCGGTGCGGGTGGAGAACATGGATTCGCCGAAGAACACGCCGCCCAGCTGCACGCCGTAGATGCCGCCGGCCAGGGCGCCGTCCTGGTCCACGGTGAGGCAGTGGGCGTAGCCCAGGCCGTGCAGGCGCAAATAGGCGGCGCGCATTTCCGCGGTGATCCAGGTGCCGCCGTCCTCGTCCCGGGGCGCGGCGCACTGGTCGAGTACGCCGGCGAAATCCCGGTCGCCATGGAAGCTGAGGTCGGCGCCGCGCAGGTGGCGGCCCAGCCGGCGGCTGATGTGAAAATCCCCGGGGCGGAACACGCACCGGGGATTGGGGGACCACCAGAGAATCGGCTGGCTGGCGTCGTACCAGGGGAACACCCCCAGCCGGTAGGCCCGCACCAGGGTGTCCGGCGTCAGATCATTGCCGGCGGCGAGCAGACCGTTGGGGTCGTCCAGGGCGTGTTCCGGCGGCGGGAAGTCGCTTCCCGCCGGCAGCCAGGGAATCACTCCTCCAGGCTCTCCAGGTACTTCTCGGCGTCCAGGGCCGCCATGCAGCCGGCGCCGGCGGAGGTCACCGCCTGGCGGTAGACGTGGTCGGCCACGTCGCCGGCGGCGAACACGCCTTCCACGCTGGTGGCGGTGGCGTTGCCGTCCAGGCCGCTGTTGATCTTGATGTAGCCGTTGTTCATGGCCAGCTGACCTTCGAAAATGCCGGTGTTGGGCTTGTGGCCGATGGCGATGAACACGCCCTGCAGCTCCACGTCCTGGGTGGCGCCGTCCCCGGTGGATTTCACGCGCATGCCGGTGACGCCGGAATCGTCGCCCAGTACTTCATCCAGGGTGTGGTCCCACAGCACCTTGATGTTGTCCTTGGCGAGCAGCTTGTCCTGCAGGATTTTCTCGGCGCGCAGCTTGTCGCGACGGTGCACCAGGATCACTTCCTCGGCGATGTTGGACAGGTACAGCGCCTCTTCCACGGCGGTGTTGCCGCCGCCGATCACCGCCACCTTCTGGCCCCGGTAGAAGAAGCCGTCGCAGGTGGCGCAGGCGGACACGCCCTTGCCCATGAACGCCTGCTCGGATTCCAGGCCCAGGTACATGGCGGAGGCGCCGGTGGCGATGATCAGCGCGTCGCAGGTGTAGGTGCCGTTGTCGCCCTTGAGCACGAAGGGCCGCTGGTCCAGGCTCACCTCGTTGATGTGGTCGAACAGGATCTCGGTCTCGAAACGCTCGGCGTGCTGTTGCATCCGCACCATCAAATCCGGACCCTGCAGGCCTTCCACGTCGCCGGGCCAGTTGTCCACTTCGGTGGTGGTGGTGAGCTGGCCGCCGGGCTCGATGCCGGTGATCACCACCGGTTTCAGGTTGGCGCGGGCCGCGTACACCGCCGCGGTGTAACCGGCGGGGCCGGAACCCAGGATGATCAGTCGATGGTGTTGCGCGTCGCTCATTGGTTCCTCCACCAAAAAGGGGGTTTCAGGGCGAATGCAAACTACAACAAAACCCCGGGCCCGTGAAGGGCGTACACTCTATGGCCGCGATAGTCGGCGCCAGCGACGGGCCGCCCCGGCACGGGGCGCTGGCTGGCGGCCCCCGGATTGACTACAATCCCAAGGTTTTCAAGTCGTTAGATTCAAGGAGCCCGGCCCCCGAGGGGCGGTTCGGCGGCTCCTCAACCCCAGAGGCCTGCGGTGTCCAAGGCAAAGGCAGCAACCGGCGGCAACCCTTCCGGGTTCTCCCGCCATCTCAAGAAAGGTCTGGTGGAAGGCATGGTGATCGCGCTGATCGCCCTGTCCCTGTACCTGTTGTTGGCGCTGGTCACTTATGACAGCGGCGACCCGGGCTATTCCTTCGTGGCCCAGCCGGGAGAGGTGAACAACGCCGGCGGCCGTGCCGGCGCCTTCTGCGCCGATTTGCTGCTGAGTTTGTTCGGCTTCATGGCCTATGTGTTCCCGGTGCTGGTGGCGTTCTGGGCGTTCAAGGTGCTGCGTGAACGCCACGCCGGCCTGGCCGGTAACTGGCCTTTGTTCAGCCTGCGGCTGGTGGGCTTCGTGCTGACCATAATGAGCGGCACGGCGCTGGCCTACATGCACTTCGCCGGCGGCGGCTTCTCGCTGCCGGAGGACGCCGGCGGCATTCTCGGCCATGTGGTGGGCGGCGCCGCCCTGGACGCCTTCAATGCCCTGGGCGGCACCCTGGTGATGGTGGCCCTGTTCCTGATCGGCGTCACCGTGTTCACCGACCTGTCCTGGATCGCCCTGGCGGAGCGGCTGGGCGCGGCGGTGCTGGCCGTGGGGCAGAAGGTGCCGGCCTGGTTCGAGGCGCGCCGGGAGAAGCGCGCCGAACAGCAGGCCGCCCGGGAAGCGCGCCAGAAGCGCGCCAAGGTGGTCACCGAGGCGAAGAAGAAGCAGGAAAGCCGCCCCCCGCCCAGGATCGCCCAGCCCGCCAAGCCGGTGGAGAAAAGCGAACGGGTGCAGAAAGAGAAGCAGCAGACCCTGTTCACCGCCCAGGTCACCGGCGATCTGCCGCCGCTGTCCCTGCTCGACGCCGTGGACGAGGGCAAGGGCGGCTACTCCGAGGAAGCCCTGGACGCCATGTCCCGGCTGCTGGAGATCAAGCTCAAGGATTTCAACATCGACGCCGAGGTGGTGGCGGTGCAGCCCGGCCCGGTGATCACCCGGTTCGAGATCCAGCCGGCGCCGGGCATCAAGGTGTCCAAGATTTCCAACCTGGCCAAGGACCTGGCCCGCTCCCTGGCGGTGATCAGCGTGCGGGTGGTGGAGGTGATCCCCGGCAAGACCACCGTGGGCATCGAAATTCCCAACGAACAGCGCGAGATGATCCGCCTCACCGAGGTGGTGGGCTCGCGGATGTTCGACGACGCCGCCTCGCCGCTGACCCTGGCCCTGGGCAAGGACATTTCCGGTAACCCGGTGATGGCCGACCTGGGCAAGATGCCGCACCTGCTGGTGGCGGGCACCACCGGCTCCGGTAAGTCCGTGGGCCTGAACGCCATGCTGCTGTCGCTCATGTTCAAGGCCAATCCGGAAGAAGTGCGGATGATCCTGATTGACCCCAAGATGCTGGAACTGGCGGTCTACGACGGCATCCCGCACCTGCTCACGCCGGTGGTCACGGACATGAAGGAAGCGGCCAGCGCGCTGCGCTGGGGCGTCGGCGAGATGGAGCGCCGCTACAAGCTGATGGCGGCCATGGGCGTGCGCAACATCGCCGGCTACAACCGCAAGGTCGGCGACGCGGAGAAAAAGGGCGAGCCCCTCAAGGACCCGCTCTGGAAGCCGGATGACCCGATGAACCTGGACGAGGAGGCGCCGCTGGCCCAGAAGCTGCCCTACATCGTCATCGTCATCGACGAATTCGCCGACATGATGATGATCGTCGGCAAGAAGGTGGAAGAGCTGATCGCGCGCATCGCCCAGAAGGCGCGGGCCGCCGGCATCCACCTGATTCTCGCCACCCAGCGCCCGTCGGTGGACGTGATCACCGGCCTGATCAAGGCCAACGTGCCGTCGCGGATCGGCTTCCAGGTGTCCTCCAAGATCGACTCGCGCACGGTGCTCGATCAGGGTGGGGCGGAGCAGCTGCTCGGCCACGGCGACATGCTTTATTTGCCCGCCGGCACCAGCATGCCGGAACGGGTGCACGGCGCCTTTGTCTCAGATGAGGAAGTGCACCGTGTCTGCGACGACTGGCGCAAACGCGGCGAGCCGGACTACCTGGAGGAAATCCTGGAAGGCGGCGGCGACCTGAACGCGCCTCTGCCGGGGATGGAAAGCCCGGAAGGCGGCGGCGAGGAGGACGACCCGCTCTACGACGAGGCGGTGGCCTATGTCACCGAATCCCGGCGCGCCTCGATTTCGTCGGTGCAGCGCAAACTCAAGATCGGTTACAACCGGGCGGCGCGCCTGGTGGAGGCCATGGAAATGGCCGGCGTGGTGTCCGAGGCCGGGCACAACGGTCAGCGCGAAGTGCTGGCGCCACCGCCTTCCTGACGCCGCCCCCGACAAGGACTTTTCTCCGTATGCGATTTTTCTGGATCATTGCCCTGATGCTGCCGACCCTGGCCCTGGCCGGCCCGGCGGAGGACCTGGTGGCCAAGCTCGACCAGCTGAGCAGCCTGTCCGGCCGCTTCCAGCAGACCGTGATCGGCGAGGGCGGCGAACGCGCCCGGGACAGCGCCGGCACCCTGGAAGTGGCGCGCGGCAACCGCTTCTACTGGCACACCGAGCGGCCCTACGAGCAGCTGGCCGTGTCCGACGGCAAAACCGTCTGGGTCTACGACCAGGACCTGGAGCAGGTGGTGGTGCGCCCGCTCAGTGATGACCTGGGGGAAACCCCGGCGCTGCTGTTCGGTGGCGATCCCTCCGCGGTGACCCGGGCGTTCCGCGTCAGCGAGCAGGACCGCCAGGGCGACCGCGTCACCTACCGGCTGGAACCCAAGGCCGGCGACCCGCTGTTCGACACCCTGGACGTGACCTTCGAGGGCGACACCCCGCGCGCCATGCGCCTGGAGGACGCCCTGGGCCAGAAAACCCTGATCGACTTCCGCGACCTGACCCTGAACAGCGAGCCGTCCCCGGAGCGCTTCCAATTCGAGCCGCCGGAAGGAACCGACGTCATCCGGCAACAATGAGCGATCTGTTCGAGCAACAACACCGCGGCGACGCCCAGCCCCTGGCCGCCCGGCTGCGCCCGGCCACCCTGGACGACTACGTCGGCCAGCGCCATCTGGTGGGGCCGGGCAAGCCGCTGCGCCAGGCCGCCGAGCGCGGCCAGCTGCATTCCATGATCCTGTGGGGGCCGCCGGGCACCGGCAAGACCACCCTGGCGCTGATTCTCGCCCAGGTGGTGGACGCCGAGTTCATCACCCTGTCGGCGGTGCTGTCCGGGGTGAAGGACATCCGCGCCGCCGTCGATCAGGCCAAGGCGCGCCTGGGCCAGGGCCGGCGCACGGTGCTGTTCGTGGACGAGGTGCACCGCTTCAACAAGGCCCAGCAGGACGCCTTCCTGCCCCATGTGGAAGAGGGCACGGTGATCTTCATCGGCGCCACCACCGAGAACCCGTCCTTCGAGCTGAACAACGCCCTGCTGTCCCGGGCCCGGGTCTACCGCCTGCGCTCCCTGGAACGGGAGGATCTGGAAGGCCTGCTGGAACGGGCCCTGGGCGAACCGGAACTGGCCGGCATCGAGCTGGCCGACGACGCCCGGGACCTGCTGCTCGGCTACGCCGACGGCGACGCCCGACGGCTGCTCAACATGCTGGAAATCGCCGTGGACCTGGCCGAGGGCAGCGGCGACGCCGCCGTCATCGACCGGCCGCTGATGGAAGAGGTGCTGCGCGACGCGGTGCGCCGCTTCGACAAGGGTGGCGACGTTTTCTACGACCAGATCAGCGCCCTGCACAAATCGGTGCGCGGCTCCGACCCGGACGCCGCTCTGTACTGGTTCGCGCGCATGCTGGACGGCGGCTGCGACCCGCTCTATATCGCCCGCCGGGTGGTGCGCATGGCCAGCGAGGACATCGGCAACGCCGACCCCCGGGCGCTCACCCTGTGTCTGAACGCCTGGGACGTGCAGGAGCGCCTGGGCAGCCCGGAAGGGGAACTGGCGGTGGCCCAGGCGATCGCCTACCTGGCGGTGGCGGCCAAGAGCAACGCGGTTTACAACGCCTACAACCGGGCCCGGGATCTGGTCGCCCGCAACCCCAGCAACGAAGTGCCGCTGCACCTGCGCAACGCCCCCACCAAGCTGATGAAGGCGGAGGGCTACGGCGCGGAATACCACTACGCCCACGATTTCCCGGAGGCGTTCGTGGCCGGCGAGAACTATTTCCCCGTGGATTTGCGCGATACCCGGCTCTACGAACCGGTGGACCGGGGGCTGGAAATCCGCATCGGCGAAAAGCTGCGCCGCCTGCGCCAGCAAAACGACGCCGCCGACTGGCACCGCTACGACGACTGAGCTTCGCCGCGCGGCGGTGCCAACCTCCCTATCGCGGCTGAAGCCGCTCCTACGGCATGGCGTTCCCGGTAGGAGCGGCTTCAGCCGCGATCCGGGCTTTCAGCGTGCAGCTTGCCGCCCCGCTTTTTGCTAAGCTTTGCACCCCGGCGCCCAGACGCCCGACCGACGAATCACCGACTGTTTCCCGAGGGGACCCGAACATGCTTGATATCCGCGCGCTGCGCCAGGACGGCGAAGCCATCGCCGAGGCGCTCAAGAAGCGAGGCTATGAACTGGACCTGGAAGCGTTCCGCGCGCTCGACGCCCGGCGCAAGGACGCCGACGTGCGCTCCCAGGACCTGCAGGCCCAGCGCAAGAAGGCCTCCAAGGAGGTCGGCGAGCTGATCAAATCCGGCATGGACGTGGAAGCGGCCAAGGCCAAGGTGGCGGAGACCCTCAAGGAGATCGACGACCAGCTGGATGGCGAGGTGGAGCGCGCCAAGGCGATCCAGGAGGAGATCCGCGACTTCCTGATGGGCGTGCCCAACGCGCCGGTGGCGGAAGTGCCCGCCGGCAACGACGAGGACGACAACGTGGAGGTGCGCCGCTGGGGCACCCCGCGCGCTTTTGACTTCGAACCCAAGGACCACGTGGACGTGGGCGAGCACCTGGCCGCCGGCGCCCTGGATTTCGAGCGCGCCAGCAAGCTCTCCGGCGCCCGCTTCGCGGTGATGACCGGCCAGCTGGCACGCCTGCACCGGGGCCTGATCGACTTCATGCTCGACACCCACACCGGCGAGCACGGCTATCAGGAAGTCTACGTGCCGTATCTGGTGGGGCCGGAGGCGCTGCGCGGCACCGGCCAGCTGCCCAAGTTCGAGGAAGACCTGTTCAAGATGCAGGGCGACCGGGAGCTCTATCTGATTCCCACCGCCGAGGTGCCGGTCACCAACCTGGCCGCCGAGGAAATCCTCGAGGCGGACAGCCTGCCGCGTCGCTACACCTGCCACACGCCGTGCTTCCGTTCCGAAGCCGGCAGCCACGGCAAGGACACCCGCGGCATGATCCGCCAGCACCAGTTCGAGAAGGTGGAGCTGGTGCAGCTGGTGCGCCCGGAGGAGTCCGAGGCCACCCTGGAGGCGCTCACCGGCCACGCCGAGGCGATCCTCCAGAAACTGGACCTGCCGTACCGGGTGGTGACCCTGTGCGGCGGTGATTTGGGCTTCTCCGCCGCCAAGACCTACGACATCGAGGTGTGGCTGCCGAGCCAGGAACGCTACCGGGAAATTTCCTCCTGCTCCAACTTCCGCGACTATCAGGCGCGGCGCATGCAGGCGCGCTGGCGCAACCCGGACACCGGCAAGCCGGAATTGGTACACACCTTGAATGGGTCCGGCCTGGCCGTGGGACGCGCCCTGGTGGCGATCCTGGAGAACTACCAGAACGAGGACGGTTCGGTGACCGTGCCCGAGGCGCTGCGGCCCTACATGCGCGGCCTGGAACGCCTGGCCTGAGCAGGGCGTCGCCGCGCCGGCGAGCGAAGGGAGAACAGCCATGGACTTTCTGCCCCTGGGGCTGAAGCTGGTCGGCGCCACCGTGCTGGTGGCCGGCGGCGGCGACAGCGCCCTGCGCAAGGCGCGCCTTCTGCACCGTGCCGGTGCGCGGGTGCGCCTGGTGGCACCGGGCTGGCGCGAGGATCTGCGCACTCTGGTGGAGCAGGGCGGCGGGGAGTGCCGGGCGCGACCGGTGGAAGCCGCCGACCTGGACGGCGTGCGTCTGGCGGTGGCCGCCACCGACGACGGCGCCGCCAACGAAGCCCTGGCACGGCTCGCCGACCAGCGCGGCCTGCCGGTGAACGTGGTGGACCGCCCGGACCTGAGCAGCTTCGTGTTCCCGGCTCTGATCGACCGCGACCCGCTGTTCGTGGCGATCAGCTCCTCCGGCGTGTCACCGGTGCTGGTGCGGCGCCTGCGCGCCCGCCTGGAAGCCTGGCTGCCGGCCCGCTGGGGGCGCCTGGCACGGCTTCTGGGCCGTTTCCGCGCGCCGCTGGCGCAACGGTTGCCGGCGCGGCGGGACCGGGAGGCGTTCTGGGAGGCGCAATTGAACGGCCCCCTGGAAGAGCGGGTGCTGTCCGGCCACGAATCCGAGGCCGAGGCGGGCCTGCGCCAGGCCGTCGATCGGGCCGCCGCCGGTCCCGAGGACGCTCCCGGTGAGGTCTATCTGGTGGGCGCCGGTCCCGGCGACCCGGACCTGCTGACCTTCCGCGCCCTGCACCTGCTCAACAAGGCGGACGTGGTGCTCTACGACCGGCTGGTGGCGCCGGAGGTGGTGGCCCTGGCTCGAGCCGACGCCGAGAAGGTCTATGTGGGCAAGGCCCGGGACCGGCACACGCTGCCCCAGGACAACATCAACGACCTGCTGGTGCACTATGCCCGCCAGGGGAAAAAGGTGTGCCGTTTGAAGGGCGGTGATCCCTTTATCTTCGGGCGCGGCGGCGAGGAGCTGGAAAAGGTGGTGGCCGCCGGCATCGACTTCCAGGTGGTGCCCGGCATTACCGCCGCCAGCGGCTGCGCCGCCTACGCCGGCATCCCGCTGACCCATCGCGACCACGCCCAGTCGGTGCGGTTCGTCACCGGCCACCGCAAGGACGGCAGCGTGGACCTGGACTGGGCCGGGCTCATGGCCCCCAGCGAGACTCTGGTGTTCTACATGGGGCTGGTGGGCCTGCGGCAGATCTGCGCGCGGCTGATCGAACATGGCCGTGACCCGGCCACGCCCATCGCGCTGGTGTCCCGGGGCACCACGGATCTGCAGGCGGTGATCACCGGTACCCTGGCGGATCTGCCGGATACCATCGAAGGCCGTGAAATCCACGCCCCGACCCTGATCATCGTGGGCAGCGTGGTGAGCCTGCATCCGCGCTATCGCTGGTTCCACTAAAACCGAACGCCGCCCGGCCGCGCCTGCCGCATTTCCGCGTGCGTAGGAGCGACTTTAGTCGCGATCAGCCTCGGTGCCAGCATCATCGCGACTAAAGTCGCTCCTACGGCAAACAAACCCGGGCGTTTTAGAGCGCCTGGCGGTCGCGGGCTTCCCAGAGGGCCTCGGCGGCCTTCAGCCCCTGCTCCAGCGTCTCCACCTTCTCAAGCCCCCACAGCACCGTGGCCACGGTGCCACGAATCGCCGCCACGCCGTAGGCGTCCTCCGCCTCCCCACGCCACACCGCGCGCACATGGGCCGGCGACACCTCGCCGGGGGGCGCCTGGCGGGGCAGGGCGGCGTCCAGCACCGCCTCCGCGGGCTCGCCATGGCGCAGGCCGGTGAGGGCGGTGCGCGCGTCCGGGCGGATCTCCGGTTCGCCACCCTCGCCCTTGAACAGCAGCAGATCCCGATCGCCACACAATTGCGACGCGCCCAGATGCAGCCGCAGATAGGCCGGGTGGAACACGCTCTGCATGCTGAGCGGCGCCCCCGCCGGATTCAGGCTGCGCGCCAGGGTATTGATCGGCGAGCGCAGGCCCAGTTCGAAACGCATCATCAGCAGCGGCCCCAGGGGCGCGCAGAAGTGTTTCAGATCCAGGAAGGTGAAGCCGTCGTCGCGGAGCTGGTCGCCGGCCTCGTTCACGGAGCCGGGCAGGGCGACGCCCAATTCCGCCAGCATGTCGTCGCTGTAGCGCCGCTGGGGCGTATGGGCGGGCCCGCCGTGCATCAGGATGCGCAGCCCGTGGCCGGCCAGCAGCCGGGCCGCCGCCAGATACCAGGGATGGTGTTTCTTCTTGCCCGCGTAGCTGGGCCAGTCCACGTCCACCACCGGCAGTTCCGCCAGATGCTCGGCGCACAGCGGGCGGCAGGCGTCCAGAAAACCGGCCAGCTCTTCCGGGGTTTCCTCCTTGACGCGCAACAGCATCAGGAAGGCGCCGGTCTGCGCCGGGCTGGCCTCGCCGCGCAGGATCATGCCCATGGCGTCGGCGGCCTCCTCGCGGGTCAGGGAGCGGCGGGCCCGTTTGCCCCGGCCCAGGGTGCGTACGAAGGGAGCGAAGGAATGTTCGGTCATGGTCTCAAGGGTACCAGCTCGTCACCGGTCCGTGTTCCGCCATCAGGTCCACGAACCGGGCATGATCGATGGTCTCCAGCGCGGCGTGCCGCGCCGCCGGCGCGCCGCCCTCGAGCAGATAGCCCGGGCCGCGCAACGGGAAGTCCGCCGCCACCAGGGCACCGCCGTCGGCGAACACACAGACATCGCCGTCGCGGTACAGCGCCAAGCACTGGCGGGCAAGGGGGGAATCGGGATCCTCGAAGGCGATCAGATGCAGCATGACGGCTCCGTCAGGAAAGCACGATGATCTGCGCGCTTTGCTCGCGCAGGGCGTTCAGGGCGTCGTCGTCCAGCCACTGGATGGCCGCCGGCGCGCCCGCCGGCCGGTGCGCCCGGTCCGCCACGCAGCCGACCCCGAAACCGGTCAGCTCGTCCAGCAGGGCGTCACCGTCGTCCCGGCGGGCCAGGGCCGCCACCGCCTCCGGCCCCAGCCACACCCGGGTGGGCACGGCGAAGGCGGCGCCGGTGAGCGCCATCTCCACGGCCTCCCGCCAACGGCCGTCCCGGCCGGCGGCGCCGTGCACGATGTAGAGAACGGAATCAGCCAAAATGCACCACCCGTTCGCCCTGGCCCAGGGCGTCCACCCAGTCCCCCAGGCCCGCCAGCGTAAAGCCGTCGGCCAGGTTGTCGCTGATCAGGCCGCGCTTCTGGGCGGCGCCTACGCACACCGTGGCCGGCGGCCGTTCGGCGGCCACCCAGTCCTGCCAGGCACGGGCGGCCTCACCGGCGCTGCCCGCGTCATGCAAAAAGCGGTTGGCCAGCAGCACGCCGTCGCCGTAGAAGAACAAACGGTACAGGGAGTGGGAGGAAGCCTGGATCGCGCGGGCGGTGCGCAGGGCGGTGAAGGCGCCGGGCCCGAGGGGCCCGGCGGTCACCAGAAGGCTGAACTCAGTCATTCCCGCTGAGCGCGGTAAGAATGTTCAGCAGGGACAGGAAGAGGTTGTAGATGGACACGAACAGGGTGACCGTGGCCATGATGTAGTTGGTTTCGCCGCCGTGCACGATGGCGCTGGTCTGCCACAGGATCAGCAGGGACGACAGCAGCACGAAGGCGGCGGACACGGCCAGGGACAGCGCCGGGATGTTGAAGAACACCGCCGCCAGACCGGCCAGGAACGCCACGATCAGACCCACCATCAGGAAATTGGTGAGGAAGCTGAAATCCTTGCGGGTCACCAGGGCGATGGCGGACATGACCACGAAGATGGTGGCGGTGCCGCCCAGGGCCAGGGATACGATCTCCATGCCGCCATTGATCTGCGCGTACATGTTGATCAGCGGCCCGGTGGTGAAGCCCAGCCAACTGGTCAGACCGAATACGGCGAGAATGCCCCAGCCGCTGTTGCGCAGCATGTTGGTGGCGATCAGCAGCACGAAGTAGACGCCGATGGTCACGAACGGGTTGATGTAACCGATCCCCGCGGACATGGCGAACATGGCCGCGCCGGTGGCGGCGATCAGGGACAGACCGAGCAGCATGTAGGTGTTCTTCAACACCTGGGCGGCGCGCTCGCCGGTAACCTGAGTGCCTCCGGCGCGGGCCGGTGAAGCGTAGGGATTCGGGTGATTGCTCATAATCGGACTCATTGCTTAAGGGTCTCCCCCGGATAATAGGGACGCCCGCGCCAAAATCAAGATTTTCCCGTTGAATCACGCAGTTAGGACAGGTTTCTTGACGTGCGGGCGTTGACTGTCGAAACGTCTCAGGTATGATTGGCGCCGATCGGAGAGGTGGCAGAGTGGTCGAATGCAGCGGTCTTGAAAACCGCCGAGGATTTGCGTCCTCCGTGGGTTCGAATCCCACCCTCTCCGCCATATACCCTTGAAAATCAGTAAGTTAGAAGGCTGGTTTTCTTTTTCCCATCCAAAGGCCCATCCAAAAATAAGGCGGTACAACGTAGCGAGACCGCCTCTTTTTTTACCTTGCGGGAAACGCGGGAAGGCCCCTCCAGCATGGGCCAGGCAACCATCGCCTGGATAACACGCTGAGGGGCTTTATAGAGTGCCGTTGGCAATACCTCGACCGGTCCCTAGTAGTTGAACCGTATCTTACTAACCACGGCTATCGGATCTCGCCGGATACAGCCGTAGCGCACGGCATCGGCGGCGTGGTCGGGACCGGTGGTGTCCATGTCTTCCACGCGTTTCTGGTCTCGAGCCAGGTAAGGCACGGTATCCCAGAAGTAGGTGCAGTGGCGGGCGATGTA
>MDTD01085744.1_pt1 | contig 43598 bp, 43 predicted proteins | sample 811221 | NCBI WGS metagenome assembly MDTD01 (sample SAMN05326646, study PRJNA326480) | marine metagenome | isolation source: seawater | place: Pacific Ocean: South West | collected 2011 | reverse complement strand
TGGGAACAATTTCCCATTCTGGGCACGCCTTTCGAGGCGAGATTCACCGGTCGGCGGCTAGATTTCCGACCGTGCAGGATTTCTGGCGAAAGCGCTATGGCGAGGTGCTGCTCGTGCGGGTCGGCGACAACGGCCCGGAAGCCACCGTCTACAACACGTTCCCCCTCAACGACTGTCCCGCCGAGTTGTGGTCCCGGCTGGATGCCGAGGCCATCGCGAGAGAGCACGGCGCGGCCGCCGCCCTGCTCAACGGTCCCCGGTACTGGCTGATGGACACCGTGGAGAAGGACATGACGGGCCGGCGCGAGGTCGTCACGTTCGGCGGCATCGACATGATGCGCCAGGCCACCGTGGCGTTGACGTCGATGAACCCCGGGCCGTATCTGCCCAACACCGTCAACCGCCATGCGGTATTCGTCTACCGCCCCGGCCGGACGGTCTTCGAGCTGCTCGACGCCGAGGGTGGGCGCTGGGTCATGCAGACCTACAGCCAGGTCGTCGATCCGACACTGAGTTTCGACGACCTGGCCGGCCTGGGTGATCGGCTGCAGCTGCCCGAGGGGTGGTCGTATCGGGCCCGCGTCCTCGACGACGAGCTGCGCATCGACACCAGCACAGAGGCCGCCCAGGTGTTGCAGGACGACCTGACCAACAGCTACTCGTTGGTGCGCTGAGGCTCAGCAGGCGCCCGGACGCATGACCTCGAGCTCCGGCGGCGACTCCGCCGAGATCTCGTCCCGCTCGTCGGGCGACTGCGAGCACACTTCCCAGTTCGTGAGGTTGAACTGCTCGAAGGGCGGACCCTCGGCAGTCGCGGTTTCGGGCACCACCGCACCGTCGGTCGTCGAGACGACCTTGTCCCACGCATCCTGCAGGACCTCGCCCTCGACATCGGGCATCTCCCAGCTCGGCTGCGCCGCCGCGGGGGCGGCGACGGCGAGGGCTGTGGCGACAAGCACCGTCGCCACTCCGACAACACTTGTGACCTGCATTGTTCACTCCCTGACTCGGACCGATAGGCGCAATGAATGTGCGCCTGATCGGCGACCGGCGGGGGGCGGGGAGATGAACTCGATGCGTCGTCGACGCGACAACATGACGACGCGCCGGCCGGATGTCACCACCCGACCGGCACGCGCACGTCCCTACAGGTACTGCCCCAGGTTGCTCTCGGTGTCGATGGCCCGGTTGGCGCTGCTGCTCTTGCCGGTCACCAGGGTGCGGATGTAGACGATCCGCTCACCCTTCTTGCCCGAGATGCGTGCCCAGTCATCCGGGTTGGTGGTGTTGGGCAGGTCCTCGTTCTCGGCGAACTCGTCGACGATCGAGTCGAGCAGGTGCTGGATGCGCAGGCCGGGCTGACCGGTTTCCAGCACCGACTTGATCGCGTACTTCTTGGCCCGGTCCACGACGTTCTGGATCATGGCGCCGGAGTTGAAGTCCTTGAAGTACATGACCTCTTTGTCACCGTTGGCGTAGGTGACCTCGAGGAACCGGTTGTCGTCGATCTCCGCGTACATCCGGTCGACGACCTTCTCGATCATCGCCTTGATCGTGGATCCGCGATCGCCGGAGAACTCGGAGAGGTCGTCGGCGTGCACCGGCAGATCCTCGGTGAGGTACTTGCTGAAGATGTCCTGGGCCGCCTCCGCGTCCGGCCGTTCGATCTTGATCTTGACGTCCAGTCGGCCGGGCCGCAGGATCGCCGGGTCAATCATGTCCTCACGGTTTGAGGCGCCGATGACGATGACGTTCTCCAGCCCCTCCACGCCGTCGATCTCACTGAGGAGCTGCGGCACGACGGTCGTTTCGACGTCCGAGCTGACCCCGGTGCCGCGGGTGCGGAAGATCGAGTCCATCTCGTCGAAGAACACGATGACAGGTGTGCCCTCGGAGGCCTTCTCGCGTGCCCGCTGGAAGATCAGCCGGATGTGGCGCTCCGTCTCGCCGACGAACTTGTTCAGCAGTTCGGGGCCTTTGATGTTGAGGAAGTAGGACTTCGCCTCGCGCGCGTCGTCCCCCCGGACCTCGGCCATCTTCTTCGCCAGCGAGTTGGCGACCGCCTTGGCGATGAGCGTCTTGCCGCACCCGGGTGGGCCGTAGAGCAGCACGCCCTTGGGCGGGCGCAGCGAGTACTCGCGGTAGAGCTCCTTGTGCAGGAACGGCAGCTCGACCGCGTCGCGGATCTGCTCGATCTGCCGCGTGAGGCCACCGATGTCGTGGTAGCTCACGTCGGGGACCTCCTCGAGCACGAGGTCCTCGACCTCGGCCTTCGGGATCCGCTCGAACGCGTAGCCGGCCTTGGTGTCCACGAGCAGCGAGTCGCCGGGACGCAGCCTGCGCGGACGATCGTCGGTCAGATCGTCACCGTCGTCGGCGGCGTCCTCGGGCAGGTCCTCGGCGGCCACCAGCGGCTCGGCCAGCCACACGATGCGTTCTTCGTCGGCGTGGCCGACGACCAGCGCGCGGTGCCCGTCCGACAGGATCTCGCGCAGTGTGCTGATCTCGCCCACCGATTCGAAGTGGCCGGCCTCGACCACAGTCAACGCCTCGTTGAGGCGAACCGTCTGACCCTTCTTGAGTTCCTTGGCATCGATGTTCGGCGAGCAGGTCAGGCGCATCTTGCGCCCGGAGGTGAACACGTCGACGGTGTCGTCGTCCTGCACGGACAGCAGCACGCCGTAGCCGCTGGGCGGCTGGCCGAGCCGGTCGACCTCCTCGCGCAGGGCCAGCAATTGCTGGCGGGCTTCCTTGAGCGTGTCCATCAGCTTGGCGTTGCGGGCGGCGAGCGAGTCGATCCGGGCCTCGAGCTGATGCACGTCACGCGCACTGCGCAACCCGCTCGCAGGACCTACCGCACTTTCCAGCTGTTCGCGCAGAATCGCCGCTTCCCGGCGAAGTTCTTCCAGTTCTGCAGCGTCTTCGCTGGACAGACGGCTATCGGAGGGTGTCCCAAAGACTTCAGAGGCTTCAGAACGCTCGGACTCACTCATATTGCGCTCCTCCCCCGCACCGTAAGTTGGTGCGGTAACAACTTCAACGCTACCGGCGATTCAGACTTTGTGTGTGGTCTAGGAATTCGACACACCAGCAACACTGTTAACCTCTGATGATCGAACGTCCGAACGGAAGGACAACCGTGACCCTGAAAAGCCTCGTGAACAGCCTGACCGCAGGGGCTGCAGCTACCGTGCTGGCGGGTGCCGCGGCGGTGGGTGTGACCTCAATTGCAGTGGGGTCGGGAATCGCGTCGGCCAGCCCGGCTGCCATCGATGCCCCGATGCCCGCGGCGCCGGCTCCCGAGTTGCAGGGTCCGTTGATGTCGACGCTGAGCGCGCTGGCCGGCCCCGGATCGTTCTCGGGCGCCAAGTCCAGCTACGTCCAGGGTGGCCTGGGGCGGATCGAGGCCAGGGTGGCCGACAGCGGCTACAACAACGCCGCGGCCAAGGGCTACTTCCCGTTGACCTTCACGATCGCCGACATCGATCAGAACGGCCCGGTCGCCACCGCCTTCGTGACCGCGGCCTCCCCGGCCGGCCAGGTCGCCAGCCAGCCGCTGACGTTCATCGCCGGACCCAGCCCGACCGGCTGGCAACTGTCCAAGTCGTCGGCGATGGCGCTGATCTCCGCCGTGGGCTGATCTTTACTTCTGTCACTTCTTAACGAAGCATGACGCTGTGCGTCATACCGTCGCGATCCTGAGCGCCGCCGCAACTGCGGCGGCGCTCGGTCTCGGTGGGTGCGCGCAGTCCGGTGATCCCGAGTCCGCTGGGACGACGGCGACGGTCGAAACGTCGCCCGCCCCGTCGGTCGGGCTCGCCCCACCGGGCCCGCCCGCGCGGGGCGGGCCGCCACTCCCGGCTCCGGCGGCGCTGACCGAGGTGATGGGCCGGCTGGCCGACCCGGCCCTGCCCGGCGATCAGAAGATCGTGCTCATCGAGAACGGCACCGCCGACGAAGCCGCCGGACTCGACCGCTTCGCCACTGCGCTACGCGACAACGGTGCGTTACCCCTGACCTTCGAGGTCCGCGACATGGCCTGGTCGCAGGCCGACCCCGGCAACGTCGTGGCCACGGTCGTGGTTCGAACCAGCAATCCCCAGACCGGCGAGTTCACCTTCCCGATGGAGTTCGCGCCGGCTGACGAGTCGTGGCAGCTGACCCGACGGACCGCCGACTTGCTACTGGAACTCGACGGCGAGCCGGGGGCACCGCCGCCCGCCCCACCGCCGGAACCCGGTCCGCCGGCTCCGAACCCGGAACCCGGTCCGCCGGCACCGCCGGCGCCGGCCCCACCGTCCCCGACCCCGACCCCGACGCCCTGACCGATGTGGATCGGCTGGCTGGAATTCGACCTGCTGCTCGGAGACGTGCGCTCGCTCAAGGAGAAGCGCTCGGTGGTGCGCCCACTCGTCGCCGAACTCACGCGCCGCTTCACGGTGTCCGCCGCCGAGACGGGTGCCCAGGACCTGTACCGGCGTGCCGGGGTCGGATTGGCCGTTGTCTCCGGCGAGCGTGCCCACGTGGTCGAGGTGCTCGATGCCGCCGAGCGCCTGGTCGCGGCACGTCCCGAGGTCGAACTGCTCTCGGTGCGCCGCGGCCTGCGCCGTCCGGATGACGACTGAGCCGCGCGGCGGACCGTCAGATCGAAGGGCGCTTCTTGCGGGTGGGAACCGGCGCCACCGCGCCGGGCGCCAGCCTGCGGGCACTGATCAGGAATGCCGTGTGCCCCCGCATCGAGTGCTCCGGGCGCACCGCGAGTCCGACCACGTGCCAGCCGCGCTGCATGCTCTCCCAGGCCCGCGGCTCGGTCCAGCACTGTTGTTCGCGCAGCGCTTCCACGGTCTTCGACAGCTGGGTCACCGTGGCCACGTACACCATCAACACGCCTCCGGCGACGAGCGCGTCGGCGACGGTCCCGAGCACCTCCCACGGTGCCAGCATGTCCAGCACCACGCGATCGACCTCGCCGCCGGAGTAGTCGGCGAGGTCGGCGGTGACCAGTTCCCAGTTGGGCGGCTGCTCGCCGAAGAAGGTCGTGACGTTGCGGACTGCGTGCTCGGCGTGGTCGTCGCGGACCTCGTAGGACGTCACCTGGCCGCCGGATCCGACGGCGCGCAGCAACGAGCACGTCAAGGCCCCGGATCCAGCACCCGCCTCGAGCACCCTGGCGCCCGGAAAGATGTCGCCTTCGTGGACGATCTGCGCGGCGTCTTTCGGATAGACGACCTGCGCGCCCCGCGGCATCGACATCACGTAGTCGACCAGCAGCGGACGCAGCACCAGGAACGGGTCGCCGTTCGTGGCCCGGATGACGCTGCCCTCGGGCAGCCCGATCACGTCGTCGAGAGCGATGATGCCGCGGTGCGTGTGGAACTCGCCGCCCGTCTTGAGCAGCATTGTGTAGCGCCGGCCCTTGGTGTCGGTGAGTTGCACGCGGTCACCGACGGCGAAAGGACCGGTTCTGCGCACAGCTGACCAGCCTGCCAGCCGCCTTCCCGACGGGTGCGGCCGGGTTACCCGGATCTGTCCGACCCCGGCTCTAGGGTGAATGCCATGACTGAGCCGACCGAACAGGAGGGCGCGTCGGGACCGGCGCCGCCGGTCCGCCGGCCGGCAGAGCCACCGCTACGCAGGCCCGCGTTGTCACCGTCGCGGGCCGCCGATTTCAAGCAGTGTCCGCTTCTGTACCGCTTCCGCGCGATCGACCGGCTGCCAGAACCGTCATCGACGGCGCAGGTGCGAGGCTCCGTCGTGCACGCCGCCCTGGAGCAGTTGTACGCGCTTCCCGCGGCGCAGCGGTTACCCGAGACTGCGGTGTCGCTGGTGACGCCGGCCTGGGAGCGGGTGGTCTCCGAACAGCCATCGCTGGCCGAGGACATCGACGCGGAGCTGCGCGCCGAGATGCTCGACCAAGCCCGCGCACTGGTATCGGGTTATTACCGGTTGGAGGACCCGACCCGCTTCGAACCGCAGAGTTGTGAACAACGGGTGGAGGTCGAACTCGCCGACGGGACGCTCTTGCGCGGCTTCATCGACCGCATCGACGTCGCGCCGACAGGCGAGCTACGGGTCGTCGACTACAAAACCGGCAAGGCGCCGCCCGAGGCTCGGGCGCTGGCTGAGTTCAAGGCCATGTTCCAGATGAAGTTCTACGCGGTCGCGCTGTTGCGTGCGCACGGCGTGTTGGCCACCCGGTTGCGACTGTTGTATCTCGCCGACGGTCAGGTGCTCGACTACGCCCCCGACCTCGACGAGCTGCAGCGGTTCGAGAAGACGCTGATGGCGATCTGGCGGGCCATCCAGACCGCGGGTGCGAGCGGTGACTTCCGGCCGAGCCAGTCGCGGCTGTGCAACTGGTGCGCCCACCAGTCTCGCTGCCCGGCTTTCGGCGGCACTCCCCCGCCGTATCCGGGCTGGCCCGAAGCGCTCGACGACGGCGACCCCGACTCCGTGCTGCGCGCCGAGCCGGCGGCATGATCGACTGCCTGTTCCAACGTCAGGGCACCGAGGGCGAGTGGTCGATCTTCACCTCGACCGACGGGACACGCAGCAACTGGGATCCTCAGATTCAGCACGGTTCTCCGCCGCTGGCGCTGCTGACCAAAGCCATCGAGGAACTCGCGGCCGGCACCGATCTGCGCGTCGGGCGCCTGACCCTCGACATCCTCGGCGCGATCCCGGTGTCGACGGTGCGGGTCCGCGCCTGGGTGCAGCGCCCCGGCTCGCGGATCTCGTTGATGTGTGCGGAGATGTCGGCAGATCGGCCTGACGGCAGCCGCCGGACCGTGGCCCGCGTGACGGCCTGGTTGCTTGCTACGACTGACACCGCCGACATCACCACCGATCGCTATCCGCCGCTGGTCGAGGGTGAGGCGACCGAGGTCGCTCACGCGTGGGAGGGTGCCCCCGGCTATCTGGAGACCGTCAGCTGGCGCCGACAGGCGAACACTGGAACTACTACCCCGGAAGTCTGGCTGAGCCCACTCGTCCCACTCGTCGACGACGAACCCACCACAGCGCTGCAGCGGCTGGCGATGGTGGTCGATTCGGCCAACGGGATCGGTGCGGCGCTGGATCCCGCGCAGTTCATGTTCATGAACACCGACACCGTGGTGCACCTGCACCGATTGCCGGCGGGCCATGATTTCGCACTGCGCGCCCGCGGCTCGATCGGTCCAGACGGCATCGGTGTGACCACCGCGGAGATCTTCGACCGTGAGGGGTTCATCGGCACCTGTGCGCAGACTCTGCTGATCCAGCAGCGTGGCTGACCGGCTCAGCCGCCGTACCGTTCGACGAGAGTGCGTTTGTACAGCTTGCCGGCGTCGGTGCGTGGCAGACGCTTCTCGAAAGCTATGGCGCGTGGGCACTTCTGGCGTGACAGTCGCGCCCGCACCCATGTCAAGAGCTCCTGTGCCAATTCATCGGAGGCAGCGGAGGGGTCGACCAGTTCGACCACGGCCATCACCGACTGCCCGAGATCGTGGTCGGGTATGCCGAACACCGCTGCGTCGACAACCGCAGGATGCCCGATGAGCACGTGTTCGGCCTCTTGCGGGTAGATGTTGACACCGCCGGACAGGATCATGTTGTGTCGGCGGTCGGTGAGGAACAGATACCCCTCGTCGTCCAGGTAGCCGACATCGCCGACGGTGACCCAACCCTGGGGTGAGTGAGCGGCAGCGGTCTTCTCCGGATCGTTGAGGTAGTCGAAGTCGTAGCCACCTTCGAAGAACACGTCGCCGACTTCCCCGGCCGGAAGCTCGCGACCGTCGTCATCCAGGATGTGGGGCACACCGAGGATGGGCTTGCCCACAGACCCGGGACGCCGAAGCCAGTCTTCGGCCCGGATGAAAGAGATGCCCGCACCTTCCGATGAGCCGTAGTACTCGTCGATGATCGGGCCCCACCAAGCGATCATCTGCCTCTTGATGTCCACCGGGCACGGCGCGGCGGCGTGGATGACCCGCTTCAGCGAGGAGAGGTCGTAGCGGTGCTTCACGGCTTCGGGCAGCCGCAACATCCGGATGAACATCGTGGGTACGAATTGGGCATGGGTCACCCCGAATTGTTCGATGCACTTCAGCGCGCCTTCGGCGTCGAACCGCTCCATGATCACCGTGGTGGCTCCGGCGTCCTGGGCCGCCATCGTCCACATCGCAGGCGCGGTGTGATAAGTCGGGGCGGGGCTGAGGTATACCGAGTCAGGCCCGACCCCCAACTCACGGAACACCGGCGTGGACAGTGAAGACGGCGCGGCCGGCCTGAGCGGACGCCGGATGCCCTTCGGCTGCCCCGTGCTGCCAGCCGAGTACTGCAACAGCTGCCCCTCCCAGGTCTCGTCCAACGGCGCGCCGGATTCGTGTGCGATGCAATCCGGATAGCGTTGCCAGCCGTCGAGCTCGCCGTCGGCGAAGAGTGCGAGCGCCGGCAGACCGCGCGGCAGTTCGCGATCCAACTCTTGGCAGATGCCACGCTGTCCACGAGACGCCAGCACCGCTGTGGCCTCGCAGTCGTCGATGATGTAGGCGACCTCGGTCACGCTCAGGTGCGTGTTGACCAGTGTGTAGTAGACGCCGATCCGGCGTGCAGCCCATGCCGCGGCGTGGATGTGCCGGTTGTTCTCCATCAGGATCGCCACGGTGTCGCCGGGCCGGACTCCGTGGCCGCGCAGGAAGCGGGCCAGCTTGTTGGCAGCTGAGTCGAGTTCGGCGAAGCTCAGCCGGACGCCCGAAGGGTAAAGCGTCACGGCGGTTTTCGCCGATGATCCAGGGGTGGGTTCAGCGCGCCCCGCCGGCACCCCGGCCCGCTCCGATGACGGATCGACCATGGTGAGAACATTACCTGCCACCCCGCGAGAACATTTATTCTCTCATGGAGGAGCTTTGATTGAGGATGCCTGCACGACGCCGGTGGCCGCCAACGTCGACCGACCTGGGCCATCTGCTCAATCCGCGCGCAGGTCACGCGTCGTCTCCGCGGCAGCGCAGGAGGCAGCCGTTCACGGGTACCAGGGACTCAACATGCGCAATGTGGCCGAGGCCGCCGGAGTGTCCACCGCCACCATCTATCGCTATTTTCCTTCCAAACCCCATCTCGTGGTGGCGGTGCTCGGTCAGTGGCTGGAGGACTTCGATACGGCTCACACCGCTGAGCTGTTCGTCGTCGCGAGTCCTCACAAGCGACTGCAGCAACTCATGCGCACCCTGTTCGCCGAGCTGTACCGTCAACCCCTGTTCGCCGATGCGGTCGCGCTGGCGTATGCGCTGGCCGACGAGTCGGCCGCCGGGGAGGTCGAAAGCGTTCGACTGCACGTGAGCGAGATATTCGCCGAAGCGCTCGGGCACGAGGATTTCACACCCGACGATGTGGCAGTCGGCGCGCTACTGTGCGACGTCTGGCTGGCCGGCATGGTGGGGATGTCACAGCGCAGGATCACCGCGGCCGACTTCCAACGCCGCCTGAACACCGCATTTCGCCTCGTGACAGCAAGGACGGGCAGTCGCATGCTGGGACGTTGACTACCAACTGCGCTCGGTAACCCCCATGCGTTAACATGGAAATGATCATTCTCGTTCAGGAGAACGAACGCCATCAACGAATGACGCCAGCCGTCCTGAAAAGGAGCGCAGCCTTGAGCACCGACATCTTGATCGTCTCCCCGGACGACCATCTCGTTGAACCCGCCGATCTGTGGACCAGTCGACTCCCCCAGCGCTATCGGGATGTCGGACCACGCATCGTGCGGCACCGGGGCCGGATGGATCCGACAGTCACCTCGGACGTGGCGTTCATCGACGACGACGCAGGCCGCGACGCGGACATCTGGCATTACGAAGACTCGATCATCCCGATTCCACTGATCAGTGCCGCGGCCGGGTACGAGATCGACGAGCTCACCACCGACCCGATCACCTACGACGAAATGCGTCCTGGTTGCTTTCGTCCCAAGGATCGTCTCGCGGACATGGACATCGCCGGCATCGAAGCCTCGGCGTGCTTCCCCAACACTCTGGTTCGGTTCTGCGGGCAGCGCTTTCTGCACGCCAAGGACAAAGACCTCGCGCTGCTCTGCGTTCAGGCCTACAACGATTTCCAGATCGACGAGTGGGGCGGCGACTCCAATGGTCGGCTGATCCCGCTCGGCATCATCCCGTTGTGGGACGTGGAACTGGCCGCCAAAGAGGTGGAACGGGTCGCCGCGAAGGGCATGCCGGCGGTGTGCTTCTCCGAATTGCCCGCCCGCCTGGATCTGCCCTCCATTCACAGCGGCTACTGGGACCCGTTCTTCGCCGCCTGCGAGCGAAACAACGTGGGCGTCATGTTGCACATCGGATCGAGTTCGTCGCTGACCAAATCCTCGCCCGACTCACCGCACGTCGTGACGAGCGCGCTGATGGCGGTCAACTGCACCATCGCCCTGGTCGACTGGCTGTTCTCTGCCAAACTCAAACAGTTCCCCAAACTGAAGCTCGCATTCGCCGAGGCGCAGGCAGGCTGGATTCCCTACTACCTTCAGCGGGTCGACGAGGTGTGGGAGGACCGCCGGGCCTGGGGAGGTATCCATCCGTTGTTGACCGAACCGCCGAGCACCCAGGTCCCCGGACGCGTGTGGTTCTCGACCTTCGGCGATCCCGTCGCGTTCCGGATCCTCGACCTGGTGGGCCCGGATCAGCTGATGTTCGAGACGGACTACCCGCACAACGACACCAACTGGCCGCACAGCACCGAGGTCGCCAACAAGGCCACCGAAGGACTCGACGAAGAAACCAAGCGGAAGGTGTTGTCCACCAACGCGAAGACCTTCTTCGGGCTGGTGTAGCGCTCGGGCGCGCCAGTTCCGCTCAGCGCGTGGCGGCCCGGAACGCCTCGACGAACTGTGTCAGGAACTGCACCGCCTCGTCGTGGCGCTCGGGAACTTCGAGCGGCATTCCGAGGTCTGTGACCCCGGCGGCGACCAGGACCTGCAGCCCGGCTGCGTCTCCGCCCGCTCGCGCACGGCGTCCTTCATCGCCGAGATCGCGGTGGGTAGATCAGCCAACGCCGATTCCCAGGGGATCCAGCCGGTGCCGAATCGTGCGAGCCTGCGTGTGACGGCCGTGTTGACGGTGCCGTGTTGAGTCGAATCCGGGTCGTCGATGCGGCGACCGCCGTGAGCACGGTGAGCGGTTCGAGCCATGCGCCGTCGGTCCGGTCGGCTGGATACCGCCGACTCGGGGGTCACCGTAGGCATCGGCGTTCTCTCCGAATACCACATGGTCGGAGACCGCGACTCGCTCGATACCTGCGACGTCCATCGCCCGCGCGAGCGCCAGCGTCGTGGGCCAGTCGTACGTCGGCTCCGTGCTGAACACGGGCAGGTACATCGACAGTTGTGGATAGGTCAGTCCATCGTCTGCCACGGTCGGTCCCACTGATCCACCGCGGTGGCATCCGGCAACGGCTTACGGCGAACCCGGTGATGCCGGCCCTTCGGCCACCCGACGGTCAACAACGTGGCGATCTTCCAGTCGTCGGGAATGCCGATCTTCTCCCGCAGTTCGGGTGCGCACGCGTCCTGCCACAGCGTGATGGCTGCGCCGAGACCCTGCGCGCGTGCGGCGAGCAGGAAGTTCTGTACGGCGGGAAAGATCGAGCCGGCCTGCTGTAGTTCGGTCGTGCCCCGTTGCGGCTGAACACAGAAGAGCACCAACCTCGGTGCGCCGCCGCCGACGTCCATGTGCTCGGCCATCGTCCGCAGCGTGCGGGATTTGGGGTCGTCGGCGCCGTCGGCGACCTCTGGCAGTTTGTAGAAATCCCGCATCACCTCCCAGGTCCGGTGCGCAGCGGAAGTGATCAGGGATCGGAGTTCGGTGGATTCGAGCACGACGAACCGCCAGGGCTGTCCGTTACCGCCTGACGGCGCCCACGAGGCGGCCAGCAGGCAGCGTTCCAGCACCTCGTCGGAGACATGTTCGGCACGGTATCGACGCACTGCCGTGGCGGTGCTCATCACGGTCCAGAGGTCGTCCGAGACCGTCGGCACGTCGTCGTTCACGCGCGCTCCGTTCGCGGCAGAACGCCCTGCCATCGCCCGCCCCGCATCGGGCCGGTGATGACCGGAAGGTCGAGGGTCGACAGCAGCCCCGGAGGCGCGGCGATCACGGCGGGGATCGCGTTGATCTCCCGCATCACGGTCGCATAGGTGAGTCCGCGGAGGTTGTTTCCGCGCCCGTGCATCTCGATGTCGACGGTGTAGGTCGGCATCCCGTCGACGATCACCCGGTACCCCCCGTGCGGCGACGGGTGGCGGGGCCAGTCTGGGGCCGAGCACTCCCCCATTCTGGTGAAGTGCTCGAGGATCACCCGCTCCTCGCCGTCGGCGACGCCCGCCAGCCGAAAGCGCATGGCGCCCATCGTTCCTGCTTCGATCCAGCCCGAGGCGACCTCGTACCGCTGCGTCGCGAGCCATGGTTCGATCTCGGTGTCCACCCGATCCAGCGGGAGCCCGAGCCCGTCGGCCACGATGTGGACGACGGGCGCCCACAGGTGCGCGAGTCGCGCCTGGTCGAGCAGCGGCGCCGGAAAGTCCGGGGGGTGCCCGAAGCCCATGAAGTCGAACATGATCTCGGGTTGGTTGATCCCGCCGTAGTCGAGGATCTCCTGAGTGGTCACGGTGTCCACCCGGCTGCTGAAGCCGGACATCACCAGGGGGATGACGTCGTTGGCCCAACCGGGGTCGACTCCACTGTTGAACAGGCTGGTGCCGCCGTCCCGGCAGGCCTGCTCCAGCAGCTCGACCGTCTCGCGGTCGGCAGCGGGTGGATAGCACAGCGGCACCAGCGATGTGCACACCACGTTCTTGCCGGCGCGCAGGCATCGAGCCACATCCTCGGCCGCTTCGCGGTACCGGTAGTCACCCGAGGCGAAGAACGCCACCACGTCCGCATCGAGGGCGAGCGCCGCATCGACATCCCTGGTGGCCGTCACGCCGGTTGGGGGCATCCCGCACAGATCGCCCGCGTCCCGTCCGTCCTTTGCCTCCGAGTACACGACGACGCCGACGAGTTCGAGACCAGGATGGGCGATGATCGCCCGAAGTGCCCCGACCCCGACCTGCCCCGGCCCCCACAAGATGACTCGGGGTGTGGGTTCACCGTCCACTGGGGACCGCCGAGAGCAGCTCACGGAGGTTGGCGCCCATGATGCGGTCGATAACCGGTTCGCTCAGCGCTGCGATCTCCGGCGTCAGCTCGGCCGGTTCGGCGAGACCTTCGGGGTGCGGATAGTCCGACCCGAACAACACCCGGTCAGCTCCGAGGAGATCGATCAGCCCCGTCATGTCTTCCTCATGGAACGGGTTGACCCACACGTGCCGTTTGAACTGCGCCACCGGGTGTTCGGTGAATTCCGCCGGCATCTTTCGATACACCCGGTCGAACAGTTCGAGCAGTCGGGGCACCCAGTTGCCGCCGTTCTCCACGACTCCGACCCGCACCCCGGGGTGGCGGATGAACACGCCGTGGGCCACCAACGCCGCGCAGGTGTCCAGGATCGAGCGGGCATCCTCGTAGATGATCGTCTTGAAGGCGTCCGGCTTGAACGGCAGGTATTCCGAGCCTGCGCCCTCCCAGTCCCTGCTGTAGCGGTCATAGCCGGAGTCGCAGGCGTGCATGAGAACAGGGATGCCGTGATGCTCGGCCCTCGCCCAGAAGGGGTCGAAGTAGCGTTGGCCCATCGACGTGGTGTGCCCGGACACCGTGGCCACCGGCCGCGGGTTGACCAGCACGGCCCGCGCACCCCGCTCGACGCACCAGTCGAGTTCGGCAACTGCCTTGTGCACGTCGGGCAACGTGATGACCGGGGTCGCGAAGATCCTTCCCCGATAGTCGAACGTCCATTCCTCGTAGAGCCATTCGTTGTAGGCGTGCACGACGGCATGGGCGAGCTCGATGTCATCGGTCATCCGCTCCTCCAGCATGCCGCCCGTGGTGGGGAACATGACACAGGCCTGGATGCGCTGGGCATCGAGCAACTCCATGCGTTCCTGCGCGCGCCGGAAGGAGTCCGGACAGGCAATCGGGTTGGCCAGCTCCCGAAGCGATTTACCATCCGGGTTGACGCCGCGGAAATAGTCCGCCCACGCTCCGGGCGATGCGACGACGTCGTAGGTGGGGTTGGGAATCGTGTCGGTCAGCTTGCCCTTGATCATGAGCTTCGTCTGACCGTCGACCTGTATCCATTTGATCGCGCTCTGGTACTTCTTCGGCAGGTGCCGGGTGTAGGCATCGGGCGGTTCATACAGGTGGTTGTCGGCGTCCCAGATCTCGCGGGGTTGGGCGTTCACGGTCGGGCACCCCTTCTAAGTGGCCATTATGAGAATATGTATTCTCAGTAAAAGAGAACACTATTGTTCGACTACGTCAAGGGAGCGGCACCGGTGAGCGATTACAGATTCCTCAAGTGGCAGAGTTTCGACGACGGCCGCATCGTGCGGATCTCGCTCAACCGTCCGGACCAGCGCAACGCACAGAACCGCGGAATGCTCGTCGAACTCGACGAGGCGTTCGGCGCCGCCGAGGCCGACGACAATGTCCGAGTGGTGATCCTCGCCGGCGAAGGCAAGATGTTCTCCTCTGGTCACGACATCGGTTCCAAACAGGCGATCAGCGAGTACCTGCCCGGACCCGACCAACATCCGAGCGCGTCGATCAACGGCGGAACCCGCGAGGGCGCCGAGAAGTGCATGCTGCAGGAGTGGCACTACTTCTTCCAGAACACCCTGCGGTGGCGCAACCTGCGCAAGATCACCATCGCCCAGGTGCACGGCGACGTGTTCTCGGCCGGCCTGATGCTGATGTGGGCCTGTGACCTCATCGTCGGCAGTGACGACGTGCGGTTCGCGGACGTCGTCGGCACGCGGCTGGGCATGTGCGGCATGGAGTACTTCGGGCATCCCTGGGAGTTCGGGCCGCGCAAGGCGAAAGAACTCATGCTCACCGGTGATGCCATCGACATCCACGAGGCGCATCGCCTCGGCATGGTCAGCAAGGTGTTCACCCGCGACGAGCTGGCCGACCGGACGCTCGACATGGCGCGGCGCATTGCCGACGTTCCCACCATGGCCGCGCTGCTGATCAAGGAGTCGGTCAATCAGACACTCGACAACATGGGCTTCTACAACTCGCTGCAGTCGTGCTTCACGCTGCATCAGCTCAACCACTCGCACTGGTCTCAAGTCCGGGACGACAAGCGTGCGACCGCCGGGCCCGAGAACGGCGTGCCCGACTGGCGGGACGCTCCACCCGTGGTACTCGCGGTCAAGGACCAGGTGCGGGCGCAACAGTGACCGACCCGACTGGCGGCTCGACCGCGCAGTTGCCGCAGCCGCGTCCCATGCCGGTCACCATCCCCGGACACCTGTTCGGGCAATTGCCGTTCTACGACGTCCTCGAAACCGAGGACACCGTCATCGTCGACCTGCACAACCGGCCGGACATCATGAACGTGCGCGGCGCTCTACAGGGCGGACTCGTGGCGACTCTGATCGACGTGGCGGCGGGCCGGCTCGCCTTTGCGGTCGCCGATGTGGGCAGCGGGGTCAGCACTGCGGACATGACGATCCACTTCTTGGCGCCGGTGATGACCGGTCCGGCGCGCGCTGTGGCCAAGCTCGTCCGGCGGGGCAGGCGAAGCGTCGTGGTCGGCGTCGATGTCTTCGATGTCGGCGGGGACCGGATCGCCGCGCGCGCAACGCTGAGCTTCGCAGTGCTGTTCCCCCGCGCCGATCAGCCGGCGACGACTCCGTAACGCGCGTCGGCCACCCGGTCCAGCGCGGCGTTCGCGTCGCCGTACACCAGCGCCCAGGCCCGGACTCGGCGGTAGAAGAGCTGGATGTCGCCTTCCATACCGAACCCGTAGCCGCCATGGATGTGCAGACTGCGCCGAGTGGCGTCGCGCGCTGACTCGTAGGCGAAGGCGAATGCCATCGCCGCGAGTTCGGTGACCCGGGCGGGTTCATCCTCGAACGCACACGCCGCTTCGAACGCCAGCAGACGGGCCCCGTCGACGGCGGTCGCGCTGTCCGCGAGCGGATGCGAGACCGCCTGGAACGCGCCGATCGGAGTCCCGAACGCATGTCGCTCCTTGGCGTACTGCACGCCGATCTGAACGGCCTTGCCTGCCCCGCCTACCAGCGCCGCCGCGGTGAGGGTCAGCCACACGTCGAGGGCTTCGGAGTGCAACCGCGCGGCCTGAGGCCCTTCTGCCAACAGCGTCGCGTCGTCGGTGACCATGATGTCGGCCAATGGCAGTGACCCGAGGTTCTGCACCTGCCGGGCAGCGCCCGCGGCGACCGGCACGGCGAGCAGGTTGCCCTCGACCATCGCCACCACGACGTCGGCCACCGCGCCTGCCGGCGCCAGCTCGATGCGTTGACCGGGGTAGGACCGCGGCGCGAAGACGATGAGCGTTTGCCCGTTGAGCGCCGAGTCCAGCAGATCGGCCGCCGCCGCTCCGATCGATGCGAGCAGCCGCACCGCAACCTGAGCTTCGATGACCGGGGCCGAACCCACGGCGCAACCGAACTGCTCGGCAATGAGCGCGAGCTCGACAACCGACGACGACCAGCCGCCGGCCTCCTCGGAAACCGCCATCTCGAGCACCCCGATCTCCCGGAGCGCCTGCCAGAGTTTGGCGTCGAACCCCAGCGGTTCGGCGGCACGTACGCGCTCCGTGGGAGATTCGCGCGCGTACAGCGCGGCAAAGGACTCCACGAGCTGCTTCTGCTCGCCGGAGAGGGTGAGGTCCACGGCTTACGTCCCATCCGGTGCGGATATGAGTATTCTCGTTAATGAGATTAGCATTATTCACACTATCCCCGGCACGGCGGTGCGCCGGCCGGACAACGATTGGTGGATCGCATGCACTTTCAGCTCGACCCGAACACAGAGGCCTATCGCGACGAGGTGCACGCGCACCTCGAGCAGGTTCTGACACCGGAGTTCGAGGAACGCGTATACCGCAGTGGAGTCGCCCACGATCATGACTTCGCCCTCGGCCTCGTCGACAAGGGATACTTCGCGCCCAACTGGCCGGAGGAATTCGGCGGCCAGAACCGCAATGCCTGGGATGACCAGGTACTCAAAGAACAGATGATGCTTTTCGACGCGCCGGTGTATCTCTCGGAGACGACCCGGATGGTCGCGTCCATCATCCGCCACATCGGCACCCCAGCGTTGCAGGATCGCATTCTCGCCGGGGCGCTCAAGGGCGACATCACCATCGCGCTCGGATTCAGTGAGCCCGAGTGCGGCTCGGACGTCGCGGCCGCGACGACCAGAGCGGTGCGCGAGGGTGACACGTGGGTGATCAACGGGTCCAAGATGTTCACCACGAACGGCCATATCGCCGATTACATCTTCCTGCTCGCCCGCACAGCTCCCGACAAGCCGAAACACAAGGGTCTGACCATGTTTCTGGTGCCATGTGCAACCGAGGGATTCGAGGCACAGGCGGTCTGGACATTGTCCGGTGAGCGGACCAACATCACGTTCTTCAGCGACGTCCGGGTCGGTGACGAGTGGCGGGTCGGCGACGTCGACGGTGGTTGGCAGGTGCTCGGCCTGTCACTGCAGGACGAACACGCCTCGGGATGGGGTCCGCATCTGACCCGCCTTCTCCAGCACACCGAAAGCTGGGCGACGACGACAAGGTTGCCCGATGGCAGCAAGCCCATGGACAACCCCGATGTGCGCAGGCGGATATCCCGCGCGGCGATGGAGAACGAAGTGTCGATGTTGCTCCAGCGACGCTGTGTGTGGATGGCCGAACAGGGTCAGATACCGATCGCCGAGGGGCCGATGTCCAAGGTCTTCAGCACCGAAGCGCTCGAACGCGCCAGCCAGGACATCGTGGAGATGGTGGGGCCGGACGGGCTGCGCAGCTACCTCGAGCCGACAGCGCCCGAACACGGCAGGTTCGACCACACGCTGCGGTTCTCTCTGGGCACCACGATTTACGCCGGCACCAGCGAGGTTCAGCGCACCATCATCGCGCAGCGCGGCTTGGGCCTACCCCGCTAGATCCTTCGACCGGCGGGTGCTCGCGCGGCGACGAGGTGCCTTGGCGGCCGCGGGCGCCGGGCTCGGGGGACTCACTGCCTGCTTGCACCACGCCCACAACTGGTCTTCGGTGAGTTTCGTGCTCTTACCGCCCAGGTGGAAGACACCGATCTGGGCCAGCGCGGTCAACGTCGTGTTGAGCAGGGTGGTCAACTGGGCCGGTGTGAGGTCGTCGCGAACCAATCCTTCGCGAGCGCACGCGGTGAGGATCTTCGTCATCAGCCGGAGGTGGGGCTCCCACACTTTGGCGAAGTCGTCGGGCCGCTCGATCTCCAGGCTCAGGTTGTAGATCGTCATGACGCGACCGCCGACGGCTTCCGACGACTCTGCCCTGGACAGCACGCCTCGGCAGAACGCCTCGAGTTGCTCCATGGGCCCGTCCGCCGCCGACACCTCTTGGCGGATGTTCTCGGTGAACTGGCTCGTCACGTTTTCATACAGCGCGAGCAGCAGTTCGTCTTTCCCGGCGAAGTGCTGGTAGAAGGCGCGCAGGCTGAGGTTCGACCTGTCGATGAGGGTCTGGATGGTGAAATCGGCGCGACCCGACTCCTCGACGAGTTCGAGAGCAGTGGCCAGGAACCGTGAGCTGCGCGCCAGGGCACGCGCCCTGGCCGAACTCAATCGGCGCTCGATCGTCCGTTCCTGCCAGGACGTGGGCATCTCCAGCTCAGCGTCGACGATCTCCAGATCGTCGGCCGGCTTCTTCTTCGCAGTCATAGTGCGAATAAGAATACTCTCCGTGGGCGAGAATGTGCGATCTACCTACACGTGCAGGTTGATTGCCGCGTTGGCGATCCCCGCGTTACCGGCCAGATCTGACTAGAGCGCCTGCCAGTCCGGTGTGCGCTTCTCCAGAAACGCTCGCGGACCCTCGATCGCGTCCTTGGTCAACGCCACTTTCATCCGATAATTCTCCGCCAGGAGTTCAGCTTCATAGATCGGCAGTGTCAACCCCTTACGCACCGCCATCCGCGAACCCCGAACTGCCAGTGGTGCATTGGAATTAATGGTCTCGGCGACCTCCCACGCGCGCTGCATGAGCGACTCGTGGGCGACGACTTCGGTGAACACGCCGAGGTCGTAGGCACGCTGCGCATCGAGCCGCTCGTGCTTGCCCATGAGTACCAGACGCATGGCGACCGGGAGGGGCAGGATCCTGGCCAGCCGAACCGCCTCGCGGCCCGACGTGACTCCGATGCTGACGTGCGGATCCATCAGCGACGCCCGGTCGGAGGCGAGGGTGATGTCAGCGGTGGTGACGAGGTCCATTCCGGCGCCACAGGCGATTCCGTTGACCGCGCAGATGATCGGTTTGGTCATCTGCAGCCACGGCGGTGTGGCCTCCTGCGGCGCGTCCCATTGCCGCATCGAGCTCAGGATCGCCTCACCCTGGTTGTCGATGCCGGGCACGTTCTCCATGTCATGATCGGCAGCCTTGTTGACGTCCGCACCGACACACAGCGCACGGCCGGACCCGGTGATGATGACCGTCCAGATATCTTGTGAGCGTTCGATCTCGGCATAGACCTCGGCGAGCTCCGCAATCATCTCGTCGTTGATCGCGTTGAGCACTTCGGGCCGATTGAGAGTCACACACGCGGTGTGCCCGCGCACCTCGAACTCGATGGTCTCGTACCCCACTATCGGCCACCCTTCCCGGTCACGTGTGAACCTCTCTCGGCAGCTGCGCTGAAGCGGATGTCGCGGGGCGCACGCCCAGAATCTCCTGGAACCTCTCACGGTAGTGTGGCCACACGTCCGGATTCAGGAGTCGCGGGGGCACCTCCCCGGCGAAGATGGCCTGCCACTGGGTGGCCGTCGCCACGGCGATGTCCCGGGCCGCCTCCACGGTGATGCCCGCGGTGTGCGGGGTCGCGATGACATTCTCGAGTCGCAGCAGTGGGTTGTCTTGCCGGGGCGGCTCCTCGTGGAAGACGTCCAGACCGGCGCCGGCGATGTCGCCGCGCTCGAGCGCCGCCAGCAGCGCGGCCTCGTCGTGGATCGGTCCGCGCGCCGTGGTGATGAAGAAGGCTGTCCGCTTCATCGCAGCGAACTCATCGGCGCCGATGAGACCCTGCGTCTCCGCGGTCAGCGGACACGTCACCTGGACGAAATCGGCATGCTCGATCAGTTCGGCCAGAGTCACCCGTCGTACCCCGCGAGCCTGCGCAGTCATGTCGTCGAGGTAGGGATCGAACGCCAGGACCTCCATACCGAACGGCGCGCACAGCTCCACCAGACGGCCGCCGATCGCGCCCAGTCCGACCACACCCAGCGTCTTGCCGAGAAGCTGACTGCCCTGCAGTCGCAACCGATCTCCCAGCGGACCGCTTCGCAGCGCCCGGTCCGCGACCGTGATCCTCTTCGCCAGATCGAGCATGAAGCCCAGCGCGTGCTCGGCGACGGCTTCGGCACCGGGGCCGGAATTGTTGCACACCGCGATGCCGGCACGGGTGCACGCCTCGACGTCGATGACGTCGTAGCCCGCACCCGCCGAGCACACCGCAAGCAGATTCCTGCATCGCTCGATCAACTCCGGGCCGGCCAGCCACTGGGTTCCGGCTGCGATTCTCGCGACGTCGGTGCGAGTAGCCACCTGGTAACCGTGCGCGGACTCGAGTGCGGCCCAGCCCCGTTCCTCGGGCATGCTCAGGTCCAGCTTCACGACGTCGACGTCGGAGAGCTCGAGGATGTCTCCGGCGACAGGGTCGGTCCACCGCTCGTAGACCAGCCGCGGGCGCTGGGGTGTGCTCATCAGCTCTTGGGCTTGGGCTTCGCCTGCGCTGACCTGAACATGTCGGCCAGTGCCGCGTCGACGTTCTTGTAATCGTTGCGTGCGATCGCACCGTCGCGGCCAGGGACCACGTCGTAACCGAGCCGCAGATCCTTGTTCTCCATGTGAAAGTACTCCCGCCCCAACGGCAACCGGCGGTCTGCGCGGGGTACCTCCATCCAGGCTCGCAGGAAACAGCGCGCCTTCTTCGGATCGTTGCTGCTGACGAAGTCCGACCGGGAGTGGCACATGGCGAAGTTGTTGGCCACCGCCGCCTCGCCGGATTCCAGCCGGAATTCGACCTGCTGCTCGACCAGAATGTTGCGAAGCAGTTCGATCGCCTCTTCCTGGATCGGTGTGAACTCGCGCCCGAGGGTCTTCATCGCAGGCAGGATGCTGCTGTAGGTGAAATTGATGCAGATGCGCCCGTCGGTCTGCGAGAACACCGGCACGTCATACGGAGTCACGTCCGGCTGATCGTCGGGTTGTTCGCTGCGGCGGTGGTGCGGAAAGCCCTGATAGAGGACTTCGAGCAGGTCCGGCCGCTCGGCCAGGATCCTGTTGTGGGCGGCGGGTCCGCTGGCGAACTGGCTCTCCCCGCCCTCGAACGCCGGGTAGACGCACAGTAGCGACAGAATGTCGGCGGCGTCGTTGTGCATCGCGAGTTCGGCGCGGGACTTGGTGCCGCGGGCGGGCTGGACGCCGTCGGGCAGGATTTCTTCCTGCACCCGCACCAGCCGGTGGCCGAAAGAGTTGTTCGACACCGGGTAGCCGAGGTGCCAGCAGAACGCCCAGTAGATCCGTTCCAGGTCTTCGATCGAGTGCTGCTCCACGGGGAAGCCGCGCACGCACGCCAGGCCCTTGCCGAACATCAGGTCCTGATAGAGCCGAGCCAGATCATCGTCCAGATCCGGATGGTGCACGTCGTCGAGCGTGATGTCGTCGCGGTCCTTGTTGGCCGTCTTGACCAGGATCGATTCCAGCGCTGCGACGTTGCGCCGCGACAGATCGAAGGTGAAGTCTTCCTTGCTGGTGAAGTCGGCACCGGTCCACGACATCGGATCGGTCACTTGTTCGGTGTAGATCGCGGTGGGCATCCGTCCTCCTGATGTGGGGAAATTCGTTTCGGTCTCAAGATCTGGTCACATCGTCGCGGTGCCGTCGAGCCCTCGGAGTGCTTGCGCCCGGGCGGTGGCCGCCTCCGTCATCATTCCGACGTCGGTGCCTGCCGAGATGAATCGCAGGCCCAAGCCGACGAACCGTTTCAGCAGGTCAAGGGATTTGATCCCGGCCATTCCGAGCGCTACGCCGTGAGTACGACATGCCGCCGCCACAGAGTCTACTGCATCGCGGAAACGCTCATTCTCATACTGCCCGTGAATGCCCATCTCGGCGGTCAGGTCACTGGGACCGATGAGCACCATGTCCACCCCCTCGACCGAGGCGATGGCGTCGGCATCGCGCACCGCATCGGGGGTCTCCACCATCACGGCCACCACCGTGCGGGCTTCGAGGACTTCGGTCAGCTCGGTGGCGGTTCGGGCCGCGAAGCCACTCAGCGCGTTTGGGCCGGAGATCGACCGATGACCGACCGGTGGAAAGCGGGCAGCAGCTACCACCCGTTGCGCCTCTGAAGCTGAATTGACATGGGGCACAATGATTCCCGTGGCTCCCATGTCCAGCACCCGCGCGATCAGACTCGGCTCCTGCGACGACACCCGCACCAGTGCCCAGATGCCCGCCCCGGTCGCGCTCGCACACAGCATCGCTGCCGTCTCCAGCGATGTGGAAGTGTGCTCGAGATCGACGTACACGGCGTCGTAACCGGACGCCGCCGCGATGGCAGGAACGTCAGGCGTGCGGGAGTTCATCAGTGCCAGGCACAGCACCAAGCTCTCGCCGCGCAACGCGTCCCGCAACGAACCAGACACCCGCCCACGGTAGCCGACTGAGAACGTTCATTCCACTCATTCGTAAACGTCGTTACCGATGTGATTAACATGGGGTATGCCATCGAACCGCGTAGCGATCGTGGGAGCGGGTCTGTCGGAGTGCGGCAGAGTGCCCGACAAGACCGCAATGGGCTTGATGGCCCAGGCCGCCCGGGCAGCGGTGACCGACGCCGGCCTCACCAAGAACGACATCGACGGCTTCGGCGCTCACGGCGCGCTCCTGCCACCGATCGAAGTGAGCGAATACCTGGGCCTGCGGCCCGCCTGGGTCGACGCCACCAATGTCGGCGGGTCCTCGTGGGAGGTGATGGCACGACACGCCGCCGACGCTATCGCGGCCGGACACGCCGACGTGGTCTTGTTGACCTACGGGTCCACGGCCCGTTCCGACGTCAAGCGCCGCACCCGGGGCTCGGCCGCGGCGATGAGCACCGGTGGCGCCCTGCAGTTCGAGGCGCCATACGGCGCGACGCTGATCGCCAAGTACGCGATGGCGGCCAGGCGGCACATGATCGAGTACGGCACCACCGTCGAGCAACTCGCCGAAGTGGCGGTCGCCGCTCACGAGTGGGCAGCGATGAATGAGAACGCATTCGAGCGTGATCGGATCACGGTGCCCGACGTCGCGGCCGCCCCGTTGCTCGCCGACCCGTTCACCACCAAGCATGTGTGCCTGCGGACCGACGGCGGCGGCGCCGTCGTGCTCGCCGGCGAGCACGTCGCACGGGACTGCGCCAAGGAACCGGTCTGGATCCTCGGCGCCGCCGACGCGACCTCACACGTCAGCATGAGCGAGTGGGGTGACTTCACCACGTCGGCGGCCGCCATCTCCGGGCCGCGCGCATTCGCCGAGGCCGGTGTCGGGCCAGCCGACATCGATGTCTGTCAGCTCTACGACTCGTTCACCGCCACCGTGCTGCTGACGATCGAGGATCTCGGCTTCTGCGCCAAGGGCGAAGGCGGAAAGTTCATCGAATCCGGGGCACTGCGTCCGGGCGGCGCACTGCCCACCAACACCGATGGCGGTGGGCTGGCCTCGTGCCACCCGGGGATGCGCGGGATGTTCCTCATGGTCGAGGCGGTGCGGCAGCTGCGCGGTGAATGCGGGCCCAGACAGGTCGACGCCGCCGCACTGGCGTGCGTGCATGCGATGGGCGGCTTCTTCAGCCACAGCGCCACGATGATCCTGGGGACGCAGTGATGAGCGCCAGCACACCGACGGGGCCGCACCGGCCGACCACGGATTCCGACACCGAGCGGTGGTGGGCCGCGGTCCAGAACCGGGAGCTGATGGTCAATGCCTGCGGGTCGTGCGGACGCCTATCCTTGCATGTTCGGCCCTTCTGCCCACATTGCTGGAGCGATGATGTCGCCCTGCAGCCGGCCAGCGGGCGCGCGCGGCTGTACACCTGGAGTGTCGTGCACAGCAACGGCGCCCCGTTCGACGCTCGCACGCCCTACATCCTGGCGATGGTGGACCTCGAGGAGGGGCCACGATTGATGACCGTGATCGAGCAGTGCCCGGTCGATCAGCTCCGCCCCGACCTGCCACTCGTCGTCGCGTTCCGCACCGACGACGACGGCTTCGTCGTTCCCGTTTTCCACCCTCAACCGACCGAGATTCAGTAGTACCCACGACCGAAAGGAACTCCCGATGAACAAGGACGACATGATCCTGGTCAGCGTCGATGACCATATCGTCGAGCCGCCCGACATGTTCAGAAACCACCTGCCGAAGAAGTACCTGGATGAGGCGCCACGGTTGGTCCACAACGCCGACGGCAGTGATACCTGGCAGTTCCGCGATGTGGTGATCCCCAATGTGGCCTTGAACGCGGTGGCGGGACGGCCGAAGGAGGAGTACGGGCTCGAACCCCAGGGCTTGGACGAGATCCGGCCCGGTTGCTACAAGGTCGACGAGCGGGTGATGGACATGAACGCCGGTGGCATTCTCGGCTCGATGTGCTTCCCCTCGTTCCCGGGTTTCGCCGGACGATTGTTCGCCACCGAAGACCATGACTTCTCCCTCGCGCTCGTCCAGGCGTACAACGACTGGCACGTCGAGGAGTGGTGCGGTGCGTATCCCGCCCGCTTCATCCCGATGACGCTGCCGGTGATCTGGGATGCCGAGGCGTGCGCCAAGGAGATCCGCCGAAACGCCAAGCGCGGAGTACACAGCTTGACGTTCACTGAAAACCCCTCGGCGATGGGCTATCCCAGCTTCCACGATCTGGAGTACTGGAAGCCCATGTGGGACGCACTCGTCGACACCGACACCGTGCTCAACGTGCACATCGGCTCATCCGGCCGCCTGGCCATCACCGCGCCGGACGCACCCATGGACGTGATGATCACGCTACAACCGATGAACATCGTGCAGGCGGCCGCAGATCTGCTGTGGTCCAATCCCATCAAGGCCTACCCTGATCTGAAGATCGCACTGTCCGAGGGCGGTACGGGCTGGATTCCGTACTTCCTCGACCGCGTCGATCGCACCTACGAGATGCACTCCACCTGGACCGGCCAGGACTTCGGCGGCAAGAAGCCCTCCGAGGTGTTCCGGGAGCACTTCCTGACCTGTTTCATCTCCGATCCGGTCGGGGTGGAGCTGCGCAACCAGATCGGCATCGACAACATCTGTTGGGAGGCCGACTATCCGCACAGCGATTCGATGTGGCCCGGCGCTCCCGAGCAGCTTTCGGAGGTTCTCGAGGCCAACAGCGTGCCCGACGACGAGATCAACAAGATGACCTTCGAGAACGCGATGCGCTGGTACCACTGGGATCCGTTCAGCCACATCACGCGGGAGCAGGCTACGGTCGGTGCTCTGCGCAAGGCGGCAGAGGGTCACGATGTGACGATTCAGGCCCTGTCCAAGCGCGAGCACAGCGCCGGTTCGTCGGACTGGCAGTCGCAGATGAGCAAGGCCACCGTCAACGTCAGCGGCAAAGACTAGCGGCGGTTTTCACCGCAGCGTTCAGGTTGCGGTGACCAAACGAGGCGCCAGCACCCTGGGCCGTCCGTGCGAGCGGCGGTCCAGGGTGTTGCGCTCCACCTTTCCGTTCGCATTCAGCGGCAACGGCTCATCCCAGAACACCAGCTCTTCCGGCAGCTTGTACTTCGGCAGCCCGGCCGAGACCAGGGCGGTCGCGATGTCGGTCAGCGACAGTGCGGCGTCGGTGTCCATTCGCACCGCCACCGCCACCCGCTCGCCGGTGACGGCGTCGGAGACGGAGTAGGCCGCGCACTCCTTCACGCCGGAAATCTGAGCGACAGCCTCTTCGACCTCGGCGGCCGGGATCTTCAGGCCGTTTCGGATGACGATGTCCTTGATCCGGCCGACGATGCGAATGCGCCCGTCGGTGATCTCCGCGACGTCCCCGGTGCGGAACCAGTCCCCGTCGAACGCGCCGTCGTCACCCTCACCTCCGGTGTAGCCGAGGAAGGTGTGCGGACCGCGCAGGCAGCATTCGGTCGGCTCGCCGGCCGAACCGACCTTGACCTCGACGTCATCCAATGTGACGCCGTCATCGGCGTGCCGGACCGCGCGGGATTCGCTGCGCAGGCCCGACGTACTGACCGGCACCTCCGACGAACCGTAGGCCCGCATCACGATGATGCCGAAGTCGTCCTCGATCCGTTCGACGATCCGCCGGTCCAGCATCGTGCCGCCGAGGTAGACCGCGCGCAACGGCACCGCCGCGTCGCGGGCGACGGCCTCGTCGAGAAGCCTGTCCAACAACCGGTCAGGCCCCCCGTACCACGTCGCACCCGACTCCAGGAGCAGCTCACACGTCGCAACTGGATCCCAGCGATCCTCCAACACGACGGGAATTGCGAGCATCGGACTGATGAACACTGCCTGGAGTACACCGGTAACCGAAGCCAGCGGGCTGATGAGGAAGATCCGGTCCTCGGCGGTCAGGCCGGCCGCAGCGATGTAGTTCGAGGACGCCTTGGAGAGGGTGCTCAGCGAATGGGCGACTCCCTTGGGCGCCGAGGTCGTTCCGGAGGTGAACAGCACGAAGGAGGGCTCGTCGGCCGCCCGGGCCGGCCTCAGCAGGCCTGCCCTGGACGTCTCCGTGGCTTGTTGGAGGTCGACCCAGCGCAGCATCTCGGACAACTCGACCGATTGTGCCGGCGCCCAGTTCGGGGCAGCCCCGAACGGCGCCTGCGTGCGGCGAACGATGTCGGCGACCTGCGCTGCCCCGGCGCTCCGTGGCACGAGCAGCACGACAGCGTCGATTCGCAACGCCGCATGGACGGCGACCAGCGAGTCGATGTCGTTGCCAACCACGAGCACAACGGGATCCGACGTCCTCAGTCCCGCATCGATCATCGTCGATGCCGCCGCGTCGACCCTTTGGTCGAGCTCAGCGAACGTCAGTTCGCCGTTGCGGTCCGTGGCGGCCAGACGGTCGGGATGGGCGGCCGCAGTCTCGGCGACCACGTCGAGGGGTTGCGACGACCAGAACCCGGCGGCCCGGTAGCGACTCCGCAGCGTCGCGGCTCGTTGGCACGCCGCCCCCAGCAGCTCCGTAGAGCGGGTCATAGCTCATCCTCTCACGCAAATGATGATTCTCGTTTGCGGTAAATGTAACCTCTCAGCATGCCTTCACCGCAGAGCACTCCTACTGAGCATCCAACGCTGACTTTCGACAACGAGGTCGCCATCGTGACCGGCGCCGGCGGGGGGCTCGGTCGCTGTCACGCACTCGAACTCGCGCGGCGTGGGGCTCGGGTGGTGGTCAATGACCTCGGCAGCACCGTCGACGGCAGCGGAGCCTCGACATCGGCGGCGCAGGCCGTGGTCGACGAGATCATCGCCGCGGGCGGGACTGCGATAGCCAACGGCGACACGGTGGCCACCGAGGCCGGTGGAGCCGCGATCGTCGCCGCGGCCACGGAGGCGTTCGGCCGGGTGGACATCCTGGTCAACAATGCCGGAATCCTGCGTGACGCCGCATTCAAGAACATGACGGCCGACCAGGTCGACGCCGTGATCGCGGTCCACCTCGCGGGTGCGTTCAACGTGACCAGGGCGGTCTGGCCGATCATGCGGGAGCAAAACTACGGAAGAATCATTCAGACAACTTCTGGCACTGGACTGTTCGGGAACTTCGGCCAGGCGAACTACGGCGCGGCAAAGATGGGCCTGGTCGGCATGATGCATGTGCTCGCCATCGAGGGCGCCCGCAACGGCATCACCGTGAACGCGATCGCACCCATCGCCCGGACGCGAATGACCGAAGACATCATGGGAGAGGCCGGCAAAGCGATGGATCCCGAGCTCGTCACCCCGGTCGTGGTGTACCTGGCGCACCGCGACTGCGACCGCACCGCACACATCTATTCGGTCGGCGCGGGCAAGGTCTCTCGCGTGTTCATCGGCGTCACCAAGGGCGTGGAGAACGTTGAGCTGACGGCAGAGTCGGTTGCCGCGGCGATCGACGCTATCGACGACCCCGCGTCCTTCACCATCCGCGGCGGGCCTGCGGCCGGCTGAGCTCAGCGGCCCTGAAATTCAGGGGTGCGCCGTTCGGCGAAGGCGCGCAGTCCCTCTCGCAAGTCGGAGGTGTGCGAGATGAGCTCGGCCGCCCAGGCCTCCTGTTCGAACGCCCGGTCCCGGCTGGATTCTGACGACACCGCCAGCAGGCGCTTGGTCAGTGACAGCATCACCGTCGGCCCCGCCGCGAGGCGGGTGGCCAGCTCATCGGCGGTGCTGATCACCGCGTCGGGTGCAGCCACCGCGTTGACCAGCCCGAGCCGTTCGCAGGTGGGTGCATCGACCGGCTCGCCGAGCATCAGCAGTTCGGTCGCCTTGCGCAACCCGACGATCCGGGTGAGCAGATGGACGGCACCGGAGTCGGGCAGGATGCCGCGGTGGACGAACGCCTCGATCAGCGTGGCCTCCGACGACATCACCACCAGATCGCATGCCAGCACCAGGCTGGCGCCCGCACCGACCGCGACACCGTTGACGGCCGCGACCACCGGCTTGTCGCAGTCCAGCACAGACGCCACCAACCGTTGCCAGCCTTCAGCAAGCATCCGCGCGATGTCACCCGGGCGCTTCTCGGCAAGCGCCTGCGGCACCGGATTGTCGGTCTTGGACGGCAGCCCGGCCCCGGCGCAGAAGTGCCGCGATCCCGCCGCGCGGAGCAGCACCGCCCGCACCGCCGGGTTCGAGTGAGCCTCGATGAATGCTTCGGCAAGAGCATCACGAGCGTTGGGCGACAACGAATTACCGACGTCAGCTCTGTCGATGGTGATTCGCAGGACACCATCCTCGCCGTGCATGGTGTCAATCCCGGTCGATTCGGTCATGCTCTTCTCCACCCTGCGTTAACGCCGTTTCCGTTTTTCGGGTATCTTAATTTCCGCAATCATGCTGACGATATCGCGGGCCGCAACGAGGAGGCGCTGAATGACTCAACCCTCTTCCGCTGCCACATCTTCTGTGACCGGCCAGATCACCGACGAAGGACTCGCCCGGTTGCGGGCCACCATCGGTATCGCGGTGCCGCACACGCAGCCGCCGCACTACCTCCGCCCCAATGCGGACTGCTTCCGGCATGTCGCCGAGAGCTACGGTGACGCCAACCCGCTGTGGTCCGACCCCGAGTACGCGGCCAAGTCGGTGTGGGGCGAACCGGTGGCCCCGCCCGCGCTCGTCGGCGGTGACACCCTCATCGGCGAGGACGAGGTGTCCAGCCTCTCCGACGAGGACCGCGCCCTGACCAAGGGCGATCCCCTCCGCGGTGTGCACGCCTTCTACGCGTCGTCCGCGCGCGAGTGGTGGGCACCGTTGCGCGCCGACCGCCGGGTGTTTCGCCGCAACGCCCTGGTCGCGGCCCTGGACAAGAGCAGCGACTTCGCCGGCCGCGCCATCCACGAGTGGTCGGCGCAGGTGTTCCGCGACGACGAGGGCGTCATCCTCGGCGGCCAGTACCGCAACATGATCCGCACGGAACGCAACAAGGCCCGCGGCCGTAAGAAGTACGAGGCCGTGGAGCTGAAAAACTGGACCGAGGACGAGATCGCCGAGATCGACGCGCGGTACGCACGCGAAGTACCCCGGGGCGCGGAGCCGCGGTGGTGGGAGGACGTCGACGAGGGCGACGCGGTCGGCCCGCTGACCAAGGGGCCGCTGACGGTCACCGACATGGTCTGCTGGCACGTGGGGATGGGCACCGGGATGTACGGGGTGCGCCCGCTGGGGCTGGCATGGCGTAATCGTCAGCGCATCCCGCGTTTCTACACCCCCAACGAGCACGGCGTCCCCGATGTGCAGCAGCGGGTGCACTGGGAGCCCGACGCCGCGCGCAACGCCGGCAACCCCACCACATTCGACTACGGGCGGATGCGCGAGACGTGGCTGATCCACCTGTGCACCGACTGGATGGGTGACGACGCGTGGCTGTGGAGGCTCGACTGCGAGTTTCGGCTCTTCAACTACGTCGGGGATCTGCACACCATCACCGGTACCGTGGTGCGCAAGTACCTTGCCGACGGCAACCGGCCGGCAGTCGACATCGAACTCGCCGCGACCAACCAGCGCGGGCAGGTGACCGCACCCGGGCGCGCTACGATCCTGCTGCCCAGCCGAGAGCGGGGTCCGGTCCGGCTGCCTGACCCGCCCGGCGGGGCCACCGACTTGTCGCAGCTGCTGACCGCGGTGTCGGCGCAGTTCGCGGAACGCTGACGGCAATGGACTATCCGAGCGTGTCCGGCCTATCCGCCCAGCAGGACGGCCCCGTTCTCACGCTGACCCTGGACCGGCCCGACCGCCGCAATGCGGTCAACGACGAGATGCTCGATGCGATGATCGGTCATTTCGCCGCGGCCGGCATCGACGAGTCAGTCCGTGTCATTCGCATAAACGCCACCGGCCCGGATTTCTGTGCGGGATCCGACCTGGTCGCCAACAACACCCACTCGGAGCGCAAACCGAGGGTCGGCAGCACGCAGCGCCGGCTGCCCAACAAGGCCAACAGGCTGATCCCACTGATGCTCGAGACCCAGGTTCCGGTCGTCGCGGTGGTCCGCGGCTGGGCCGCAGGCCTCGGGTTCCACATGGCGATCGCTTCGGACTTCTGCGTCGCGGCCGAGGATGCCCGGTTCTGGGAGCCGTTCATGGCGCGCGGTTTCACTCCGGACAGCGGTGCCGCCTGGCTGCTGCCCCGGCTGATCGGTATGGTCCGCACCCGGCAGTTGCTGATGCTGGGCGAGGAACTCTCAGGGACCACGGCCGCCGAATGGGGCATCATCCACGGCGCCCACCCTGACGGAGGCCTCGACACCGCGGCCGCCGACCTCGTCAACCGGCTGGCGTCCTCCCCCACCGTGGCACTGGGTCTGACCAAATGGCTTCTGCAATCCGGAAACGGTCTCGATCTGGACAGACATCTGCAGAACGAGGCGATGGCCCTCGAACTGTCCAGCCGCAGCGAGGACTTCAAAGAAGGCCTGCGCGCCTTCCGCGACAAGCGCGACGCGGAATTCACGGGCCGGTAGTGGGCGCCATGTCACGACTACCGATCACCGAAACCACCAGTGCCGCGGACGCCGTCGCTGTCGTCGAGCAATGGGTCGCCGCCGAGGTGCCGGCCCCGTGGCGCGACGCCGCGGCCGCCGGACCCAAGGCCCTTCGTGCAGCCCGCAGCCACGAGCAATACCGGCAGTGGTATCCGGTCTTCGCCGACTCCGGGCTGGTGGTGCCCACCTGGCGTCCCGAGCATGGTGGCCTGGGCGTCAGCAACGAGATCGCCCGTGCAATCGACGCCGTACTGGGTCCCCTGCGGCTGACCAGGCTGAATCCCCTCGGCCTCAACAACGCGGCGGCCGCGCTGTTCGCTCACGGTACCGAAGAGCAGCGGTTGCGATTCCTGCCACCGATCGTCCGCAACGAAGAGAAGTGGTGCCAGCTGTTCAGCGAGCCCGGAGCGGGGTCGGACCTCGCGTCGCTGTCCACCAAGGCGGTGCGGGACGGCGACCGTTGGGTAGTGAGCGGCCAGAAGGTCTGGACGACGTGGGCCGATGAGGCCGATTACGGAATCCTGCTGGCCCGAACCGATCCCGATCAACCGAAGCACAAGGGCATCACCTACTTCCTGTTGGACATGCATCAGCCGGGCGTCGAGGTGCGCCCGCTGCGTCAGATAACCGGGGAGAGCGAATTCAACGAAGTGTTCATCGACGGCGCCACGGTGCCTGATGCTCATCGTGTCGGCGAGCTCAATGACGGCTGGCGCGTCAGCGCTTCGACGTTGTCCAGCGAGCGACAGATGGTCTCGGGATCGGGTTCCGGCGGTATGGGGCGGCTCGGAGGCTCCAGTGCCGAGCGACTGATCACGCTGGCGCAGGAGTCCGGCCGGTGGTCGGATCCGGTGGTCCGGGCGAAGATCATGCGGCTGTGGGTGCAGGAGCAGATCCGCGGCTGGACGAACACGCGCGTGCGCGCTGCGCTCTCGGCTGGTCAGTCGCCCGGTGCCGCGTCCTCGATCGGCAAGGTGCACCAGGCCACCCTCAACCAGCAGATCCAGGATCTGATGGTTGATCTGCTGGGCACGGACGCACTCGCCTGGCCAGCCAGCGAGGATCGCGACGCGTTGCCGCGGGAAGTACAGGGCTGGATGCGAAGCCTCGCGAACAGCACGGAGGGCGGTACCACCGACATCAACAAGAACATCCTGGGCGAACGGGTACTCGGCCTACCAAGGGAACCTGACTTGTGGAAAGGCAAGCCCTGGAAGGACATCCCGCGTTCGTGAGTGACTACGAGCGACTCATCGTGGAGAAGTCCGACGGCGTCGGCTGGCTGATCCTGAACCGCCCGGACGCCGGCAACGCGTTCGATGCCATGATGCTCGACGAACTCGAGCGGGCGTGGGCCGAACTGGATGCCGACCCGCAGGTCCGGGTCATCGTCAACACGGCGAACGGCAAGTCGTTTTGCACAGGTATGGATGTCGTCCAGGTGGCCCGCGACAAGAACGCCATGCGCAAGCACTCTCGCCGGACCCGTGACGCCGAGCTGAAGATCTCGTCCTGGCACTGCGGCGTCTGGAAGCCGGTCATCGCGGCCGTCAACGGAGTGTGTGCGGGCGGCGGACTGCATCTCGTCGCCGACGCGGACATCGTCATCGCCGCCGAGAGCGCGTCGTTCGTCGACCCGCACGTGTCGGTGGGCCAAGCTGTCGCTTACGAGGCCATCACGCTGCTTCGCAAGTCACCGATGGAGGCGATCCTCCGGATGGCACTGAGCGGCAGGAACGAGCGGATCTCCGCACAGCGGGCCTACGAGCTCGGCATCCTCTCCGAGGTGGTTCCCGGCGACACCCTGCGTGCAGCGGCCACCGCACTCGCCACCGCCGTCGCCGCCAACTCTCCCATGGCGTTGCGCGCCACCAAGAAGGCACTGTGGCGTTGCATGGAGGTGGGTCTGAGTACCGCCCGCGAGGAGGCTGCAGCACAGATCGACCGGCTCGCCGGCCATCCCGATCAGGACGAAGGTGTGCGGGCCTGGCTGGAGAAGCGGTCACCGAATTGGCAGTCGACAGCGACGGCGGAGGCACCGTGACGACCGAGGAGAAAACCACCTACCAACGGCTCATCGTCGAGCGGCGCGGTCCGGTGGGCTGGATCATCAACAACAGGCCCGAACGGCTCAACGCCTACGACATCGTGATGCGCGAGGAGTTTCCCAGGGCCTGGGCCGAGCTCGACGCCGACCCCGACGTGCGCGTCATCGCGCACACCGGCAACGGGCGGGCGTTTCAGGTCGGCGCCGATGTCGAGGAACTCGACGGTGAGGCGGTGCAACAGTTCCAGGAGACCATGCGCACACTCGACCTCAAACTGACCGCGTGGCACTGCAACGTCGGCAAGCCCGTCATCACCGCTGTCAACGGTGTCTGTGCGGGCGGCGGCCTGCACTGGGTCGCCGACGCGGACATCGTGATCGCCGCCGCGGATGCGACGTTCGTCGACCCGCACGTCTCCATCGGACAGGTGAGCGCATTGGAGACCATCGCATTGATGCGAAAGATGCCCGCGGAGGCGGTGCTGCGGATGGCGCTGGTGGGCAGCCACGAGAGGTTGACCGCTCAGCGTGCCTACGAGCTGGGGATGATCAGCCAGGTCGTCGATCCGCCCGACCAATTGCGCGCTGTCACACAGGAATTGGGTGAAAAGATTGCCAGAAACTCGCCCGTTGCCATGCGCGCGACCAAGCGTGCGCTGTGGGGGGCACTGGAGCACGGACTGACCGACGCCTGTCGCGAGGGCGCCGCGCACCTGACGTCGGTATGGGGGCACCCCGACCAGGATGAAGGTCCGCGCGCATTCGCCGACAAACGAACTCCCAATTGGCTTCCCCTGGAGGATGACAGGTGAGCCTGGCACAACTCCTCGACGGCCTCCCGCCGGTCGCCGTGCACACTCTGGACAGCGACGTCTCCGCCGCCGAACTGACCGCCGACGCGGCCCGGGTCGGCGAGCTGCTCACCACCGCCGGCCTGCGAACCGGCCAGGTGGTGGCCGCGATGTTGCCGAACGACGCGGTCACGATTGCCGCACTGTTCGGCACCTGGAACGCGGGCGGCGTCTATACGCCGCTGAACCCCCGCGCCGCCGATACCGAGGTCGCCAGTCAACTCGCGGTCCTGAGGCCGGTAGGGGTGATCACGACTCCGGAGCTCGCGGGCCGGTTCACCAGCTTTGACCTGCCCGTGCTCACCGGCACCGGCCGACAGTGGGACCTCGCGGCGACGGGCTCCCCACCCGAGGATCCCCGTCAGTACGACGCGGATGTCGCGCTCTTGCAGTTCACCTCGGGCACCACCGGCGCGCCCAAGCCCGTACCGCTGAGACATGCCACCGTGCTCGACCTGATCGACCGCCTACTGGCAAAGCTGCGTGGCGCCAAGGCCGACACCGGCAAGCCCAAGAGCCCGCCGATGCCGAACCTGGTCCCACTGTCACTGTCGTTGTGGGCCGGCATCTACCAGGTGCTCTTCGCCTTCCGCGCCGGATCCGGTGTCGTACTGATGGACCGCTTCTCCCCCACCGACTTCGCTGTCCTGGTCAAACGCCACCAGCTTCGGTCCACGGCGCTTCCCCCGGCGGCACTGACGATGGTCCTGTACGACGAAGCCGTGACCGATCTGGCGCCGCTGAAGATCGTGCGTTCGATCACGGCGCCGCTGTCGCCGGTGCAGGCGGCCAGGTTCCGCGACAAGTTCGGCGTCCTCGTGCTCAACTCGTACGGTCAGACCGAACTCGGCGGCGAAGTCGTCGGCTGGTCTGCCGCCGATGCCCGGGAGTGGGGGCAGACCAAACTCGGATCGGTGGGACGCCCGCTTCCCGGGATCGACGTCAGCATCGCCGAGAACGAGGTGATGGTGCGCACCCCGACCACCGCGGCCCGCAAGATCGACCCGGCATTCCTGGACCGGCTGACCGACGATGGCTGGTTCCACACTGGTGACCTCGGCTGGTTCGACGACGACGGCTTCCTCTGGCTCGACGGCCGGGTGTCGGACATGATCAACCGTGGCGGGTTGAAGGTGTTCCCCGGAACTGTGGAGGACGTGCTGATGTCCGCCGACGGTGTACGCGAGGCCGCGGTGGTGGGCGTCCCCGATGAGCGCCTCGGCGAGGTTCCGTGGGCGTTCGTGGCGCGAGTCGACGACACCGTGAGCGAGCAGGGGCTCACCACGTGGTGCCGCGAGCGATTGACGCCGTACCGCGTCCCCGTCCGGATCGTCTTCGTCGATCAGTTGCCCCGCAACGATGTCGGCAAGGTCGTCAAGCGCGAATTGGCCGCTCTGGCCGGCACCGGCGAGTGATTGTGGAGCGACTGAGTGGCCTCGACGCGATGTACCTCTATTTGGAGACACCGTCCCAGCCGCTGAACGTCTGCTGTGTGCTGGACGTGGATGTCGCCGGAATGCCCGGTGGCTACAGCTTCGAACAACTTCGTTCAGAGCTGGAACCGCGGCTGCTGGCGATACCTGAATTTCGCAAGAAACTCGCCGGCGGGCAGCTGAACATCGATCACCCGGTCTGGGTCGAATGTGATCAAGTGGACATTTCCCGCCACCTGAAGCGAATCGCAGTGCCGGCTCCGGGTGGTCGAGTCGAAGTGGGTGAGGTGTGTGCTCACATCGCCGCGCTCCCCCTGGATCGCGACTACCCGCTGTGGGAACTGTGGGCGGTGGAGAACCCCTCGACACCAAAGCTGCTGACACTGGTCGTCAAAGCCCACCATGCGCTGGTCGACGGGGTGGGCGGCGCCAACATCATGACGCAACTGTGCAGTCTCGAGCCTGATCTGCCGGCACCGCGGGACCCGGTGACGCCCGCGCCTGCGGCCAACCGCTTACAGATCGCCGCCACCGGTGTCCTCGGTGTCGCAACGCGGCCGTGGCGGCTGACCAGTCTGGTACCCGCAACACTTGCGACGGTGGCGCGAACCGTGCGCCGCGCCCGAGCGGGACACTCGATGGTGGCGCCGTTCGCAGCTCCGAGGACGTTGTTCAACGGTCCGCACTCGGGTCGCCGGTGTGTCGCGTTCGTCCAGCTCTCGCTAGCCGATGTCAAGGTCGTCAAGGACCACTACGGACTGACGGTCAACGATGTCGTGATGGCGTTGTGCGCCGGGGCGTTGCGGACCTTTCTCCAACGACATGACAAGTTGCCCGACACTCCGCTCGTCGCAGCTGTTCCGGTGTCGGTCCACGGCGAATCGGACCGGCCCGGACGCAACCAGACGAGCTGGATGTTCTGCCGGGTGCAGTCGCCCATGGCCGACCCGGTACAGCGGCTGCGTCAGATGGCCGAGAGCACCGCGGCGGCGAAGGCACACAGCGCCGAACTCGGACCCACGCTCCTACAGGACTGGACGCAATTCATCGGCCAATACACCATGGGCGTGGTCAAGCGCCTGGTGCCGAGGGTGCCCAGGCCGGGGAACCCACCGTTCAACCTCATCCTCTCGAACGTGCCGGGGCCCCAGGTTCCGCTCTACCTGGCGCGGTACCGCATCGAGGCCGTCTATCCGTTCGGACCGATACTCGCCGGTGCCGGACTCAACATCACCGCGATGTCCTACCACGGCCAGTTGGGCTTCGGCATCATTTCCAGCCCGGACCTGGTGCCGGATCTGTGGAGCCTGGCCGACGCGTTCCCTGCAGCACTGGAAGAACTCCTGGGCTCGATCACCAATCCGTGATCGTTCGTGACTGTCTGGTCACGATCGACGGGCCCGCCAAGGGATTGCCGAGCACACCGGCCGGCGCCTCGATGACTGCGGGTATCGCATTGACCGCGGCCATCGCCGTCGCGGCGACGCCCGGATTGACTCGGTCATCAGGCGACTGCTCGAAGTACAGCTCCGCGCACATGCTGGGCCGGCCCTCGACCCGGATGACCATCCCGCCCTGGTCGTGCCGCGACGGTCGAGGCCAGCGAGACGGCCATGGGGTGGAACTGACCGTCGCAAAGTACTGCACCGCAACGGCCGGGCGACCGTCGACCATGCCGGCGAGCTGCCACCGGTGCCCGCAGATCGTGCCTTGCGAGATCACTCCGATCGCGGTCGTCAGATCCTCTGGAGCGAGCAGGGTTTCCCAGTCCAGGTCGACGCTGTCGAGCACCAGTCCGAGGATGTCGGCGAGGTAGCGAACGACAGTCTCCCAGTCGTGGTTGACCTTTCCGGCAGCGATGCGGGCGGGCACGTGCCCATCCGGCTTCCCGAACCCCATCGATTCGTGCAGCACATCCCAGATCGGGTAGGACTTGTCCAGGTCGATGGCGTACTCGTCCATCCGGTAGGAATCGACCGTACCCGCACCGGCCAGCAGTGCCGTGGGGATGTTGAGACTGATGAAACCCGGCTCGGCACCGGTGGCATAGAACGTGGAGTTGCCCTTCCGGACCGCAGCGTGCACAGCTTCCTGCCACTCGCGTGGTGCGGCTGCCGGATACACCATCGGGATCGTCGAGATCGTGACGACGTTGATGCCCGCCTCCAGATATCCGACGATATCGGCAATGGCCTCTGCCTCGCGCCGAACAGCAGTGGCGCAGTAGAGAACGCAGTCCGGCTCGAGCGCCATGATTTCGTCGGGATCATCGGTCGCCGGTATCCCGACGTCGGCACCGCCGGAAAGTCGACCCGCGTCCACGCCTGCCTTGTCCGCCGTCGACACTTTGAGCCCGACGAGTTCGAGGGCAGGGTCGTCGATGACCGCTCTGAGCGCCTGCGTACCAGTCAAGCCGGTGCCGACATGCACGACACGATGTAGCCGGCGAGTTGATCCGTCCACCATCATTCCATTTCCTCCCGCTTTCCTCTGCATCGACGGCGAACAGAGCTCACTGCGGCGTGCCGCGGGCGGGCACGTTGGCCCACCCGAAGACGTTGGGCATCTTGACCCGTCGCAGCCCGGTGACGTCGACCTCGAATTCGGGAATCAGATCGAGAAGGACGTCGAGGGCAACCCGACCTTCCATACGCGCCAGTGCCGCTCCCAGGCAGCTGTGTATCCCGTACCCGAATCCGAGGTTGTGCCCGGAGTGCGCGCGGGTGATGTCGAAACGGTCCGGATCGGCGAAGGCGCGCTCGTCCCTGGTCGCCGACCCGTTGATGAGCATGACCGGCTTGTGTCGGGGGATGACCCTGCCGTGGAGCTCGACCTCGACGTTGCTCCACCGGATGTCGTACTGAGACGGCCCTTCGTAGCGCAGCAGCTCTTCGAATGCGGCCGGGATCCGGCTTCTGTCCTGTCGGAGCATCTGCCACTGGTCCTGGTGACGCGCGAACAGCACACCCGCACTGGCGATCAGCTTGGTCACAGTCTCCGCTCCGGCACCTCCGAGCAGTGACGCAAAGGCGGCTATCTCCATGTCATCGAGGCGGGTGCGGGTGCCGTCTTCTCGTTCCACCTCCACTTCGGTCAACCGCGTGATCATGTCGTCCTGCGGGTTGGCCCGCTTGTCGACGACGAGGCCGTAGTAGTACCTCCACATGGTCACGGCCGCCTCCCGACCGGCCGCCGTGACGCTCACGTTTCCCGGTTCGCGCTCCAACATCGTGTCGAGCCAATGGCGGATCTGTTGTCGCCCATCAGGTGGAACACCGAGCATCGTGGTGATGATCTCGACGGGGAATACCGCTGAGAAGTCTTCGACCAGATCGAACGAAGTGGTGTCGATCCGTTGTGCCGTCGTTTCGACCACGTCCCGAATCATGGGTTCGAGTTTCGCGATGGCACGAGGCGTGAAAACCTTGTTCACCAGCGCCCGCATGCGCGTGTGCTGGGGGGGATCCATCATGATGATCACCCCTTCCGGAAGCATGGCATCCGGATCGATGAAGTGATCGAGGGTGACCCCCCTCGCCGACGAGTACGTCTCGTGGTCGCGCATCGCGGGTGCGACGTCTTCGTACCGGGAGAGCGCCCAGAAGTCGTACTGCTCGCTGTAGTAGACCGGTGCATGATCACGCAGGCGCCGGTACGTCTCGAACGGGTCGCTGAAGAACTCGTCCGAGAACGGGTCGAAGTGAACGACCTCTTCTGAAACCCCGAATCGCTCGGGCATCGTCTCATCGCCTCCCAGTCTTCTGCGCGTCAGCCACCTACTCCGCCTTCATGAAGGAAATGGACGGTGTAGTCCTGGCCCCGCAATCCGCGCGGGTCGAGCCCGATGAGCGCCATCAGACGCGCCCAATCCGCGGAGTCCACGAACCAGTCCCAACGGGCGATCCGCCCGTCCTCGTCGGTCCAGATGTAGTCCCACTCGCGCAGTTCCAACACCGTGCCGTCGGCGAGTGTCCCCGCGTAGGTGTCGCAGGACGAGAAGCCCCAATCGCCCGCAACACACGCGAACGGGCTGACGAGCCGGTAGTCGGGCATGTGCTTCCACCACATGCGCCACTCGGGAGAGAGGATGTCTCCGTCCGGCGCGTACTTCTCGATGGCTTTCGCGACCTCGTCGGAGAACATGTCGGTGGCCGTTTGTGGGACACCGTCGTTGAACAGAGGACTCATCATCACCGAGTTCGGCGCCCAGACGAACTTGTCGCCGAAGGTGACACGACGACCGCGCTCGATGGCCTTGGCGTAGCCCTCCCATTTTTCGAAGGCGATTTTCTCGTGTAGAGCGACCCGGTCGATGGGCATGTTGTGTTCACCTTTCCGCTAGGTCAGCTCGACGAATCTCTCGAGGTAGGGCCACGCGATCTCCGGAGGAATGCCTCCGCACAACGGTGAGAGGTTGAACATCTCGCCGGCGGCAATGCGCAGCCTCGCTTCCTCGACGGAGAGGATCAAGTGCGACGCCGACGTACGGCGGAGTTCGTCGACGGTCGTGGCGGTGCTCAGGTTGGCCGAAACGGTGTTGTCCGGGTTCCATGCCGAATACGCCATGGCGTCGTGAAGCAGGTAGTCGCCGATCTCGTCCCACGCGGCGTCGACATTATCAGCGACGAAGAGGTTCGCCACGGCATCCCGTTCCGGAATGAGAACAAAGCCGGGCTCGAAGCCGTTTTCGCGGCAAGCCTTTTCGTATGCTTCCTGCATTCCGGGAACCCCACCGTTGGCCAGCAAGCCGAGGCCGTTGCGCCCGGCACGCCGCGCTGCCGCGAGGCTGGATCCGCCCCAGTTCAGCATCGGCCCGTTCGGGTCTCGCGGCCTCGGGGTCACCTTCATCCTCCTGCCACCATGTTCGACTTCTTCTCCGGCCAACAGGCGACGCAGCAGCGGGAGTTTCTCGTCGGCGACGCGACCGCGATCGCGAAGAGACAACCCGAAATGCTCGAATTCCTCAACTCGGTAGCCGATCCCGAAGACATAGCTGGTCCGGCCCGCGCTGATGTGGTCGAGCACGCAGATGTCCTCGGCCAGTCGAGCTACATCGTAGAAGGGCAGCAGAATGGTCAAATTCAGCATCAGTTGCTTTGTGCGGGCAGCGATCGCCGCCCCCAGCAACAACGGCGATGGCAGATAGCCGTCGTCTGCGCAATGGTGTTCACACAGGACCACGGCGAGGCATCCACGGGTTTCAGCCCAGGCGGACATCTCAGTCGCCGCTGAGTACAGTTCCGTCGCCGGAGCGCCGATCGAAGGTGCCCGCATATCGAATCGAAGAGTGAACATCGCGGCGCCTAATCGCCCTGCCCTGCGTCGGCACCCATGACTTCGCTGCTCGCTTTCATGATCAGGCGAACCACCTCGTTTCGGGACATGGTCCTCAACAGGTCCAGACCCATTCGGACGTCGTCGCCGGTGGCGACGGTGGGCCCCCTGCCGAGGTTGTGGAGCGCAGTGTCGACCACACTCTCCGCGGTAACGGCGCCCTCCGGGACATCGTCGAGTGAACGCAGCCGCCCGCGCTCGAACTCCAGCCTTCGCAACGCCGGCGTGTCTGTCATCCCGAGAACCAACCCGAGAACGTCTACGCCACTATCATGCAGCTCCACCCACAGCCCTTCAGTGAAAACCATGTCGAAGGCTTTGGTGCCGCCGTAGGTGACCAGGTTTCGGCCACCGCAGATCGCCGCGCCCGAGGTGAAATTCACGATGCCGCCTCTGCCGCGTTGCACCATGGGGGCGGCGTAGTGATGGCACAACCGCACCAACATGAGGCAGTTGCGCAGTACCAGGGTTTCCGCCGCCGATACCGGGCTGCTCAGGAAAGCCCGATAGTTCGGGTCACCTCCGGCGCAGTTCACCAGCATGCCGACCTCGAGGTCTGCGGTGGCCTCGAAGATCGCCTGATCGGCGTCGTCGTCTGTCATATCGACAGCGACCGTGCGCGTGTCAGCACCCGTGCGCCGGCGAATGCCCGCGGCGACCTCGTCGAGCAGGTGTTGGCGGCGAGCCACCAGAACGACGTTCAGGCCCTGCGCTGCGAGGCGTTCGGCGAACAGCGACCCACAACCGTCAGAAGCACCGGCGACGATCCCCCACGGCCCGTACTTGGCGGCGAACCCTTCTGCCATCAGCCCTGGACCGCAACCAGTCGAACCGAGGTGTACGTGCGGTCGCTGATCCGCCAGCCGGATGCCGTCCGGACGGCGACGTCGTCGTAGTAGCCGACCGGATTCGCCCCCGCACCATCCTCGAGGAGGATCAGTGCGTCGACGTACGTGCGCACCGTCGCGACGTCGCCGTCGATGGCGATCGCCTGATTGGTCATCCGGTGCATCGTCGCAGCGGCCATCACGTGTGCTTGCTCCATGAATTGCGCGACCGCAGCTCCACCCGTCCACCGCCCGACCACGCCATAGTCGACGGTGGCGTCGTCGGTGAAGACATCCTGTAAGAGTGCGTACTGCTTGGAGTCGATGGCGGTGGCATAGCGGATCGTCAACTCGACGATGTCGTCGCGGTCTGTCATGCGATGTTTCCGTTCGGATGTACGACGATCCGCGGCGGCCCCTCCGACCGCCGTACCTGGTCGATCGCGTCGGGTACCTCGTCGAGCCCGATGATCTTGCCGATACTCGGCAGCGGATCGAGTCGTCCTTGGACAACGGCGTCGAGTACGCCGTACCAATCCTGCGGCATAGGGCCGCCGCCGAACTGGAATGTGAGACCCTGCTGGGTGGCCTGGGTGATGTTCAGGGTGTCGCCCGAATACCAGCCGCCTGCGCAGTAGATCCGGGTGTAGAACTCAGCGTTGGCGGCGATGCGATCGATCAGCCCCTTGGCGCCGACGCATTCGAAAACCACTGCGGTGCCACCCAAGTGATGTTCAGCCCGGGCGCGACGGAATACGTCGAATTCCGACTCCGTTGCCGGATCGACGCCGATGTGTGCGCCGAAGCTGGCGATCGCCAGATCGCGTCGCTCTGCGTTGAGGTCCGACACGATGATCGGCGCGATCCCGCGGCTCGACAGTGCCGCGACGGCCGACAGTCCGACCGCCCCGGCCCCGACGACGATCGGAATCTCGCCGGGTTGCATGTTCGCGCATCGCACATAGAACTCGCCGACCGCGAACGCGTCGACGACAGCGATCGCATCACTCGACACGTCGGGGCCGACCGCTCTCGCCATGGCCTCCGGCACCACGAGCAACTCGCCGAAACTGCCCTGGGCTTCTGGGTGCTGTCCGACGATGTGCAGCCCGCCGGCGCCTCCGTCGACAAGGCGGATCGGCATGGACGTCACCCGTGCGCCGAGCGGGAACTGCTCGGAACAACCCGGGCCGTGCCCGACGACTTCGCCGACGAACTCATGACCCATGACGATGTCGCGGCCGGCGTCGTAGAGCGATCTGCCCGTGGGATCGTCGATTCCGGCTTCGGGGTGATCCATGAAGTGCACGTCCGACGCGCAGATGGCGGTGCTGAGAGTTCTCAGCAGCAGATCACCATGTCCCGGAACGGGATCGGCGGTATCGCGCACTTCGAGTCGCCCGCTTCTCAGTACTACTGCGCGCACCGACCACCTCGCCGTTCGTTGCCTTTCTCGATTATTCGAGATAGCATTCTCGGTTATCCGATTGACCGTATGACGCGACAACCAAAGGAGTCAAGGGTGCGCGGTTCCAGTTCGGCGCCCACCGAGCGGGTCGTCGACGTCGTCGAGTTGCTGAGCCAGCCGAGGAATCGACGGATGCGGTTCTCTGATATCGCGGACGAACTCGGACAGACGCAGGGCACCGCGCACGCCATCCTCAAGACGCTGTCCGACCGAGGCTGGGTCACCCGCGATCCGACCACCAAGAGCTTCGAGCTCGGCCCCATGCTGTCGC
>MDTD01121695.1_pt1 | contig 43599 bp, 41 predicted proteins | sample 811221 | NCBI WGS metagenome assembly MDTD01 (sample SAMN05326646, study PRJNA326480) | marine metagenome | isolation source: seawater | place: Pacific Ocean: South West | collected 2011 | reverse complement strand
GAACGCTGGACCGCCATTCTCACCATCGTTCTGCAACAGCCGCGCGACGCCGAGCGCCTGCGCAAAAACCCGCTCGGCATTTTCGTCAACGCCATCAACTGGTCTCGGGAGTCCGCCCAATGATAAGAACACTTCGCCTGAACAGAGCCTCCATGACGGTCCTCCTTGCCGCGACCGCGCTCTCGGGATGCGCGACCTTTAAGCCGCCTGAGATCGCTTACGACACCCCTGCGATCGAAGCGACGCTTCTTCCGGAACCGGAGCGTCCGGTGCGGATCGTCGAGCGCACCAGCCCACTGCCGCTGCCCGGTCAACTCAAGCCGATCAATGGGGGAGACCGAGCGCCGGAATCTGCCGATCCCGCTGAGCGGGTGAGCGAAGCGAATGCCGCCGCCAGGATGGAGCCGGTGCGCGACGGCTTCATCAACGCCGTACAACTCTATCCCTATACCGAGGGTGCGCTCTATCAGGTGTACGCGTCGCCGGGACAGATCACCGACATCGCCCTGCAGCCCGGCGAGAGCCTGGTTGGCTCCGGCCCGATCGCGGCTGGCGACACGGCGCGCTGGATCATCGGCGACACCCAGAGCGGTGCAGGCGACGGTCGGCGCATCCACATCCTGGTCAAACCGACGCGGTCCGATCTTCAGACCAACCTCGTCATCAATACGGATCGGCGGACCTATCATCTCGAACTGAGAGCGAACCCGTCGGCCTATATGGCGTCCGTCTCCTGGACCTATTCCGAAGACGCGTTGATCGCGCTCAGGCGGCGCAACGCCGAGGCGGAAGCAGCCTTGCCGATCGGACGCGACGTGGCGCTCGACTCCTTGCGCTTCCGCTATCGGATCGAGGGCGACCGCGCGCCCTGGCGGCCGCTTCGCGCTTTCGATGATGGGCAGCAGGTCTTCATCGAGTTCCCGCGCGGGATCGATCAGGGCGAGATGCCGCCGCTCTTCGTTATCGGACCGGAAGGCGAAGGCCAACTCGTCAACTACCGCATCGCCCGCAACTATATGATCGTCGATCGGCTTTTCGCCGCCGCCGAACTACGTCTCGGCGACAGGCAGAAACGCGTGCGGATCGTCCGCACCGACAGGGTGAGCCGTGATGCACGTACCGCTTCTCGTCCTGGCGCCGTGGGGCCGCGCAGATGAGCGAGGATAGAGAACCCCGTGAGGAAAAAGAGATCGCCGCCTCTTTGCGGCTGCGCGCCGATCCGCCAAGGGTTATGCGTCTCTCGCGTCGCACACTGACGGTGCTTGGCGCGGTCGGAGGCCTCGGGCTCGGCGCCATCCTGATTGTAGCTCTGCAAGATCGCAAACCGGCCGACGGGCCGCCGGAGCTCTATTCGACCGAGCGCATTCAGGCAGCCGAAGGTCTGTCGCGCCTTCCGACTGACTATACACACGTTCCTCAACTTGGGCCGCCGCTGCCGGGTGAGCTCGGGCGGCCGATCCTGTCAGCTCAACAACGCGGTCAGTCCGTGCCGGCGGTCGTCACTGCGCCTGCCGTCGATCCGGACGAACAGCGCCGGTTGCAGGAGTTGGAGGCGGCCCGGCTTAGTCGACTATTCGCAGAAGCCAAGACCACCATTGGGAATCAATCGCAAACTTCGCCTGTGGTCGCACCCAGGTTGTCCGACTCCGGATCGTTCTTTCCCGCGAACGTAGCAAGCGCGGCACCTGACGCCACGGACAGGCGGGAAGCCTTCCTCGACGAGCCTGTTGATCGACGCACGATAAGCGCCGACAGGTTGACTGACCCGCCAAGCCCCTATGTGATCCAGGCCGGTGCGGTCATTCCAGCGGCGCTGGTCACGGGTCTGCGCTCGGACCTTCCCGGCCAGATCACCGCGCAGGTGACGTCCAATGTCTATGACAGCCCGACAGGGCGCTTTCTCTTGATCCCGCAAGGTTCTCGCCTGATCGGAGAGTACGACAGCCGTGTCGCCTTCGGGCAGAGCCGCGCGCTCCTGGCATGGACACGGCTGATCCTGCCCAATGGCCGTTCCATCGTGCTTGAACGCCAGCCCGGCGCCGACGAAGCGGGCTACGCCGGGCTGGAAGACGGCGTGAACAACCACTGGGGCCGGCTATTCATGGCGGCCGGCCTCGCCACTGTCCTGAACATCGGTGTGGAACTCGGCGCTGACGCTGACGATGACATTGCTCGCGCCATTCGTGAGGGAACCCAGGACACGATTGGGCGCGCTGGAGACGAGATCGTCCGTCGTCAGATTTCCATCCCACCGACCCTGACCATTCGTCCCGGCTTTCCGGTCCGCGTCATGGTCACGCGTGACCTCATCCTCGAACCCTATCGGAATTGACCTATGACTAAACTGAAACTCGGCGCCATCCCCGACGACAAGCCCGTCAAGCTGAGCATTGAACTTCCCGCCGATGTGCATCGCGATCTTGTCGCCTATGCTGATGTGCTCGCCCGTGAGACCGGACAGAAGAATGAGCCTGCGAAACTGGTAGCGCCGATGCTTGTGCGGTTCATGGCGACAGATCGCGGATTTGCCAAGGCGCGAAGGGACGGTAACCGACGGACACAGCCACGCGACACAGCGCAGTCAGGTGGCGCCGATGTCTGACATGGTTCTTGCCATGCTCAGCAGGCGACGGAGCGCCGGATTGTCGCTCTCCATAGCCCAAATGCCAATGAAGGACATGATATCCGCCGGATCGTTCATCGGGAGGAACACAAGATCAGGAATGGACACTGCCGCCCGCGACGATGATGTGATGGTGATGCCCTGGCCAAGACCAACAAGATCCAGAAGGGTTTCCTGCGCCACCTCTTTGTAGGAAATACTCGGCCTGATGTCGTATTTGGCTGCCCGCTGAACGATAATCTCGTATAAGTCTGGTCCGGGAGAAAATCGGCTGACGATGAACCGTTCGCCACTCAAATCTGGCTGACGTGACCCCCGTTTCTCATTCAGCCGGGACTGGAGTCCGGTCATCATCAAACGCCCCCAATGGGCGTCCTTCAAGCTCTTCGTTCTTTGCCCATCGGGCGGCGTAGGCGGCTGGCGTCAGCCAATCGAGCTTCCCGTGCGGACGGTGGTGGTTGTAGTCGTCGCGCCAGGCCGCCAAGGCGAGGCGCGCGTGCGGCAGCGAGCGGAAGAGCGTCTCATTGAGAAGCTCATCGCGCAGGCGTCCGTTGAAGCTCTCGCTGTAGGCGTTCTGCTGTGGCTTGCCGGGCTGGATGTATTGCCAACCGACGCCGCGCTCGTCGGCCCACTTCAAGATCGCATTCGAGGTCAGCTCCGTTCCGTTGTCGGAGGTGACGGCCGTCGGCCGACCGCGCCAAGCGATGATGCGGTCCAGTTCGCGCGCGACCCGCACGCCTGAGATCGACGTGTCGGCGATCAGCGCCAGACATTCGCGCGTGCAATTGTCGACGATCGCGAGCACGCGGAAGCGTCGTCCATCCGTCATCTGGTCGTGGACAAAGTCGAGCGACCAACAGGCGTTGGGCCGATCCGGGGCCGCCATGGGCGCCCGCAGGCCTAGGGCGCGCTTGCGCCCGCCGCGCCGACGCACCATCAGCCGCTCCTCCTGATAGATGCGCTGAACGCGCTTCTTGTTCACGAGCCGACCCTCTCGGCGCAGCAAGACGTAAAGTCGGCGATAGCCGAAACGTCGGCGCTCGTGCGCCAGCGCCTTGATGCGAGCGCGCAGCTCAGCGTCGTCGGGCCTGGTGCGTTGGTAGCGCACGCTGGCCCGATCAACGCCGGCGATCCGGCACGCCCGCCGCTCGCTCATCCCGTGCGCCGTTTCGAGATGAGCGACGGCCTCTCGCCGATGCGCGGGCGTCACCATTTTTTTCCAAGCAGGTCTTTCAGCGCCGCATTGTCGAGCATGGCGTCCGCCAAAAGCCTCTTCAGCTTGGCGTTTTCCGCCTCAAGCCCCTTCAGCTTTTGGGCGTCAGCGACGTCCATGCCGCCGTACTTGGCCTTCCAGGCGTAGAAACTAGCGCTCGACATCCCGTGCTTGCGGCACAGGTCCGCTGTCGCCACGCCCGCCTCGTGCTCCCGCAGGATCGCTATGATCTGCTCTTCGCTGAACCGTTTCCGCTTCATCTTCCGGCTCCCAATAGGGCCGGACTCTAGAACCTTTTGGACGAGTTCGCGGGGGTCACGTTATGGCCAGTCGAGATTCAGACGGCTTGCAAGCGCATGATCAGTCGGCAGCGCAGCATAAATTCGCTCTCGCCAAAATTTTCAGCCTCGCATTGAAGCACATTTCCAGCGCCAATCAAAATTGCGAGATCGAATTGCCGTTTCCGGACAGCGGAAATATGATCGTTTCGACTAGCATAGCGAATATCAATCGTTACGTCCGGACTCTCATCTGCAAATCGAGCAATCAGATTCCGCAGAGTTCGGTTCACTATCGTCGTCAAGCTGCCAATGCGGACTATACCTAATTCTGCGCGACCTTCCGCCAAGGCCGTGGTCTCCGCAATCTGCAACTGTTCTATCGCTGCTAGAGCTTCGGAAAGATAGCGCTGCCCCGCTATTGTGAGAGACACGCCTGCATGACTGCGTTCGAACAACGAAACTCCAAGACGATCTTCCAAACAGCGAACACCGCGGCTGACACTCGATTGCCGAACACCCAGAGCCTCACCTGCGCGCCGGAAACTCCCATTCTGTGCTGCGGCGATAAGAAAGCGCAAATGTCCGACGGCAATCATCGCCTTGGTCGCCCTAGGCAAAAGTTGGATACGTCAGTGCAATGCCTGTACATCGGAAGAGTATTGGGACGCTTGCGCGAGCTGATGAAATATTCGTTCAAGCCCTACCTTCCTCCTTCAACCAAGCGCCTTTGAAAAGAAGCCAAAGTGTAAGTCCGAACTCGGAGAAAAAGGCGGGCACGGCAATTGTCACCAGGAACCATTTCGGGTCAGCCGCATAGCTTTCAGACATGATGCTGGCGTAGGCATCGATCTGGTATCCGACGCAGGCGATCATTAAAAATACGCCAAGTATCCAAGGCACATGTTTCGACCTGAGCGCCAAATAGCCAATAACGCCCACGTGCAAACCAAAGAGCATGAAGGCGATGTTTACGGCGTATTCGTAGCCGACAAGGTAGCGCATGGATTGGTCTTGCGCAGATTGCAGTGCTTCTCCAGTAAGACCGTTCCCGGTGGCAATGAACTGTAGCGCCCCAAGCCACTGGAAAACGGCCAGCGCCATAATAGGCGCAAAGATCAATCGCAGGCACAGCGCCAGAAGGGATAATCCTTTGTTCGTATATGCAAAAAAATGAAACAGCGCCCAGGCAACGACCGTATCGGCGACGATCACGAGAAGCCAACACGCGATAGCCAACCGGAAAAGGAATTCTTCCGCAACCAGATTGCTAAAGGTGGCGGCGGAATCACCGACATCGATCAGCGGATTGATCCAAGCATATGGCGTGGCAAAAATGGCGATCAGATAGGCGATGCCCGCAATAAAGGCAGCGCCTCGCAAAGAAGGCGCGGCCCCTTGAGGCTGATTGGCATTCATATTTATCACTTCTCCCGTATTCGGCATCGGCGCCGCTCGCCGTGTTTTGGGCGGCATCAATAATTCGAAGCCTTCTACGAGTAGACCGTATCCATCCTCAAATCGAATATCGATTGCCCGAATTTCTGGGTTTGATATACAAAAATGGATGAACTGGAAATCTATCGCCTTCGACTGGAATCAGGTCCGTACCTTCCTCGTCACCGCGGAGGAGGGATCGCTATCTGCTGCGGCACGGGCTTTGGGCATGGCGCAACCGACCGTCAGCAGGCAGGTGACGACCCTTGAGGAGGAACTAGGGGTAACCCTGTTCGAACGCGGTCGCCGCGCCACCACACTCACCAAAGCAGGTTTGGAGCTGCTGGATCATGTACGGGCCATGGGCGATGCCGCCAATCGAGTCTCGCTGGCGGCGTCCGGGCAATCTCAACAGATTGACGGTGTTGTGCGGATCACGGCCAGCGAATTGCTGTCCATCTATGTGTTACCCGGGATCTTGGGATCCCTGCGCGAACAGGCGCCCATGATAAAAGTGGAGATTGTCGCCTCCAATGAAGTCCGCAGCCTGACGCGCCGCGAAGCCGACATTGCGATCCGGCACGTCCAACCGACCGAGCCGGACCTGATCGCCAAACGCGTCAGAGAAATCGAGGGCGGGCTACACGCCTCATCGGACTATCTCGATCGCTTCGGACGTCCCTCAAGTATTGAAGAGTTGGAGAAGGCTGACTTCATTGGGCTGGAAGCCGCCGAGCATTACGTTCAAGGCATGGTCAGGCTCGGCCTTTCGCTGAAACCGGCGGACTTCAAGGTCGTGGTCAATTCCAGTGCAATGATGCTGGAACTCATCAAGCAGGGGTTTGGCGTCGGACTAATGGCGCGCGACATCGCCGCGCTTTCGCCGAACGTCGAGCGAGTGCTGCCTGAGCTTGATTGTGGAAAAGTGCCTGTCTGGCTGATCACGCATCGCGAACTCCACACTAGCCGGCGTATTCGCCTGGTTTATGATTTGCTCTCGGACGCGTTGGCGAACGGGCGCGTCGATACGGCGCTTGGGGCGTCAACAATTCGACTGTCCAATGGAAAAACCAGGCGCGCGCTGAAATCACAATAAGCTCAGCGAACGTCCAAGCCTGCATACCCGTATGTCTGATTGAGACATTTAGAAGACAATCTTTGCCTCTATGCGGGCTCGTGTAAACGATCCCACGAGGCAGCGGTACAGTGTGAGCGCGATACGAGGAGGTGGCGCGCAACCCAGGCCGCGATGCGCCGCGCTCTGAAAAGGACATCGCCGCCGAGCTGCGGCTACGCCCCGATCCGCCCCGCGTCATGCGTCTCTCACGAAAGGCGAAGGCGGTGCTCGCTGGCGCGGGCGGTCTCGGACTCGCCGCGATCCTGATCGTCGCACTTCAGCACGGGGGCTCGATCGACGGCCCGGCCGAGCTGTTCTCGACCGAGCGTGTCCAGCAGGCGGAAGGGCTGACCCAGCTCCCGCGCGACTATGGCGAAGTCCCACGTCTCGGCCCGCCGTTGCCGGGCGAATTGGGACGCCCCGTGCTCTCGGCGCAGCGGCGCGGCGAGCCAGTGCCCGTACCGCCCGTCACGGGACCAGCTGTTCCCGCAGTCGATCCCGAAGAGCAGCGCTGACTGCAGGAGCTCGAAGCCGCACGGCTCAGCCGGCTCTTCGCCGAGGCGAACACGGCCGTGAACTCCGCGGCGCCTCCAAGGGGCGCGGCCACACCCCAGGCTGCGGACTTCGGCGCATTGTTCCCGGCCACGGCACAGTCGGCGCCGCGCGACGCTGTCGAACGCCGAGATGACTTCCTCAGCCGCGACGTCGACAGGCGCACCGCCGCCGCCGACCGACTCGAGTCTCCGCCAAGCCCCTACATCCTGCAGGCAGGCTCGGTGATCGAGGCCGCGCTCGTCACGGGCCTGCGGTCGGACCTGCCGGGCCAGATAACGGCCCAGGTCACCGCCAACGTCTATGACAGCCCGACCGGGCGCTTCCTGCTGATCCCGCAGGGCTCGCGCCTCCTCGGCGAGTATGACAGCCGCGTCGCCTTCGGCCAGTCCCGGCTGCTGCTCGCCTGGACGCGGCTCATCTTGCCGGACGGCCGTTCCATCGTACTCGAACGTCAGCCGGGCACCGATGAAGCGGGATACGCCGGGCTCGAAGACCGCGTCGATAATCATTGGGATAGGCTCTTTCTCGCCGCCGGGCTCGCGACGATCCTCAATATCGGCCTCGAGACTGGACAAAACGATGAAGGTGATATTGCCCGCGCCATCCGCGAGGGCACGCAGTACACGATCGGCCGCGCCGGCGAGGAGATCGTCCGCTGCCAGCTCCAGATCCCGCCGACGCTCGCGATCCGTCCCGGGTTCCCGGTACGCGTAATGGTGACGCGCGACCTGATCCTCGATCCGCAAGGACAAGAGCGATGACGAAGTTGAAGCTCGGCGCGATTCCCGATGACAAGCCGGTCAAGCTGACGGTTGAACTGCCCGCCGATGTTCACCGCGACCTTGCCGCCTATGCCGAGGTGCTGGCACGCGAGACAGAGCAGAGCCATGAACCAGCAAAGCTCATCGCTCCAATGCTGGCGCGATTCATGGCGACGGATCGCGCGTTCGCAAAGCTCAGGAAAGAGCGCCGTTCCGCTTCGCCTCGATCCGCGCCAGGCTCAGAAACCGCCTGAGCGCGGGATTGTCGTTCTCGGGACGCCAGGTAATGGAGAAGGGAACGGTCTCGTCCACTTCGCCGATTGGAACGAAGGCAACGTTCGGGTAGTGGACGCCGCGCCAGTGATCGGCGACCAAACTGATGCCGACTCCAAGCCCGACCAGGTTCATGATCCCTTCCCGGCCGAGTTGATGCCGCCGAACTGTCGCCGAGCGCCCGAGATCGCTGAGGTGACGCACAATATAGTCATGAATCTCAGGACCTGGTTCGTGCGTACTGACGATGAAGGCGGCGTCGCCGACATCGGCCCAAGCGAGGCGATCTCTTTTGGCATAAGGACTGTCGGTGGCAACCGCGAGAAAGACGTTTTCGCGGTCGAGCAAGAGGCTGTCCCCAAGTTCGGCGGGCGGTTCGCCAGCCGCAATCACTACATCAATGGCCCGGTGACTGAGCTGTGATAGAAGCCTGTTCCTGTGAGACTCAATGAAACTGACGTCAATTTGCGCATGAGTGTGCAGGAATGATTCGATGAGGTTTCTCACAGAACCATGAGAGAGAGACGCTATAACGCCCACGCGCAATTCGCCGTTGTCGGCGACTCCTGCAGCCTGTGCGGTGAATATGGCGGCATCGAAACGACTAGTGATCTCTCTGGTGTCGTCGGCGAAGCGCGTGCCGGCACGGGTAAGCCGAGCACCGCCCTGCCAGCGTTCGAACAGAGAAACGCCAAGCATGTTCTCCAGTTTTTGAATACGGCGCGTCACCGCCGATTGAGCGACGCCAAGTAATATCGCGGCCTTTCGGAAACTGCCAGCCTCAGCAACCGAGAGAAACACTTCGAAATCATATAGCTCGACGCGCCGGAAATGTCTGAGAGCCCGAGTCATACCGCTACAATCGAGCAGCACTCCCAGGAAGTACCTCACCTGCTTCGACGCTCATCAGACCCGTGAGGTGGGAGTTTCGCGCCTTCAGGAAAGTCCAGAGGCGCGCATCATAGTCATCGGGCACTGCCGACCGGATCGACGGTCTCTCTGCAAGAAATGCACGCCAAGCAGCCAGTTTGGGTTTGCCCGCCAGCACGCCGAAATCGCCGATCCTGTCGAAAGTGTCGAAGTAGCGAAAGACCGGCCCGAACACGGCATCGACGAGGCTGAAGGACTTGCCGCCGAACCATGATTGGCCGGCGAGGCGGTCTTCCAGACGGGCGAACTTCGCCGCCATTGCTTCCGTCTTCGCAACAAAGGACGGCTCGTCCTTGGCGTTGTAGAAGCCGGCGATGTCACCCAGGACAGCCGAGCCGAATTCGATCCAGGAGCGGTGCTCGGCCCTGGCGAGCGGATCGCGCGGGTGCAGCGGCTTGCGCTGTGTCTCCTCAAGATACTCTAGGATGACGGCGGATTCGAAGACCGCCGTCTCGCCGACTTTGAGCACAGGTGTCTTGCCGAGCGGCGACAGGGCGACGAACCAGCCAGGCTTGTTGGAGAGATCGACATAAACGCGTTCGTGCTTCACCTTCTTTTCGGTCAGGGCAATGACCGCACGCTGAACATACGGGCAGAGGTGGTGGCTGATCAGGGTAAGCTTCGCCGTCATGTCCGCTCTCTCGAAGCAAGTGCCGGAATGACTGCGCCGATGGGACGCGAGGGAACGAGCGCGTAGCGTCCGTCGCCGAGCATGAATTGGCAGACGGCCAGCAGCGTCAGGTAAAGCGGATATTCCCAGCCGCCATTCTCGTAGCCGAACATCCAGCCGTTGCCCCAATGCGCCCAGGTCGCGCCGGCGAGGATCGGTGCAAGGCCGAGGGCGACCCAGCGCGTCTGTATACCGAGCACCAGAAGTATCCCTCCGACCGCCTCGGCGGCGAAAACAACATAGGCGAACCACCCCGGCAAGCCGATCGATGTGAAGAACTGGGCCGTGCCCGGCAGCGTGAAGACGAACAGCTTCAGTAACAGGCTGTGCGCGATGAACATGACGCCCAGCGCCACGCGCAGCAGCGTGACGGCGAAGGGCGCAATCTTGGGGTCGAGTAGCATGCGGATCTCCTTGATGCAGATGAATCGACATATACATGCACATGCATGCACCGTCAATCTTGATGCAACTGCATCTTGTTGGTATGAAGGCACATGCCCAACGAAAAGCGCGATCTCTCTGATGAAACCGTGACAGCCTGGGCGCGGCTGGTCCGTATCTCGCAGGCCGTGCTCTCGAAGGTTGAAGCTGATCTGAAGGCAGCGGACCTGCCGCCGCTCTCCTGGTACGACGCACTTCTGGAGTTGGAGCGTGCGCGGCCCGATGGGCTGCGTCCCTATCAGCTGCAGGAACGTATGCTGTTGGCTCAGTACAACATGTCGAGACTTACCGACCGGCTGGCAAAAGCGGGCTATATCGAGCGCGAAGATTGTTCCGATGACGGACGCGGACAGATTCTCAAGATCGACTCTGCGGGGCGCGGCTTGCTACAGCGAATGTGGCCAGTCTACCGGAAAGCCATCGCGGCGCATTTCGCGGAAAAGCTCGACACCGACGAGACCGCGGCGCTGTCGCGGATGCTCATCAAGCTCCGCTGACAGCTCTCATCTAAAAGCAATCTCCCTCGGCTGTTCTAACGGTCGCGTATACGCACCACGCTCTCGCCGCCGGGAAAGATCGCCGAGCCATCGTCGGCGATCACAGTATTGTTTCCGGCGTCGAAAATACCCGCCTCGTCCCCGTCCTTCTAGTTTGGACCGATCAGCACGCGAAGGGCGGTGGCCCCGTCCGACAGGCGTAGACCGTAGAACCAGATCCGGCGGTCGGGTTAACTTCCCGACCCGTAAACGAGCCTTGGGGTTCACTGATCGTCGTTACTCCGCTGATCTGGAGATCCTCACGCGCCCAGGCGAGCTTGGAATTCCCGGCAGTCTCATCCCATTGCATAATCGCGATACCGGTGGCGCGGTCGGACTCGCCGTCTTCCGGTCCATCCGGCGTATATCTGGAATAGTTGGCGACGACGATCTTGGTCGTCGAGCGCGGCCGGCGAATTCTCGATTGTGTCGATGAAATCTGGCAGATCCGATATCAGCGGCGCGGGGGGGATAAACCGGAAGCGGCAACGCGACCAGCCGTGAAGCCGAACGGTCCTGACGATCACAGCGGATCGCGCCCATCCTGACATCTTCCACGGCGCAGCGCGCGCCCACGGCCACGACGAGGCGGCGCCCGCCCGCCTCGACAATTGTGGGCGTTGTTCCAGTGCGGCCGCGAAAGGCGATCGGCGTCGATCCCAGAAGCGAAATCCGGTTTTCAGCCGGATCGTAGCGGACCGCCACCATCTGGTCGTCGAACGGAATATACTGAGTTGTCGAATCGTTCGGACCGCGCTCCATCGGGCTCTGATTGCTGGGGCACGTGAGATTCGAACCCACAGGCACATCGGAACCGAACGGGTCGATGCACTTTTCAGCGCGCCCGAGTGAGCCGCTTGCTTCCGCAAAATGGCCACGTAAGCACCTCGTAAGCACTATTTCCCGATTCATGGAAATTTTTAATATGCTGATTTTATGGAGAAAAGTGGCGCACCCGAGAGGATTCGAACCTCTGGCCTCCGCCTTCGGAGGGCGGCGCTCTATCCAGCTGAGCTACGGGTGCATACCGTTCGCGAGATGCTTACGCCATGCTTACGCGAGATTTTCGGCTCCTTGAAGAGCGAACCCGACATTCGCTCAAGCCACTGTTTAGTAACTTCCTTTTTCCACTACCATCAGCCACCACCAGACTTGACATCCGCCTTCGGAGGGCAGCGCTCTATCCAGCTGAGCTACGGGTGCCTCTCGGCGCGAAGCTGCGCCGAACCGGACCGAGGGATAGCCGATCCGCCGAGGTGAGGCAATGGTTTTTCGCGCTGCCGTTCGCCGGAAGCGCTGCGCCGGAAGCGCGGCCGAAACGCTCGTGGACGCCGCCGCAAAGATCTCTCCGGATCAAGAATGCCGGGCCATCCGGCCGGCTGCGTCACCCCGAACCAACGGCCGGAGGTTTCGCGATCCGCGAGCCGTGGGCGCGGACGCGCAAGGCGCCTGTCATCGACCGCAGGGCGATCCAGGGACTGCACGGCCCGGCCGCCGTCCGGTCCCCACAAAGGCCAGAGGCTCCGCCGTCGTCTTTCGGGCGCGGTCGGAAGATATGAAAAAGGCGGCGGGATCGCCCCGCCGCCTTTTGCAGATTTTCAGTCCAGGCAGTGCCGATCAGAGATCGTAGCCCAGCATCTTGCCGACGGTGAAGACGTCCTTGTCGCCGCGTCCGCACAGGTTCATGACGATGATCTTGTCCTTCGCCATCGTCGGGGCGAGCTTCATCACCTGTGCCAGCGCATGAGCCGGCTCGAGTGCTGGAATGATGCCCTCCACCCGCGTCAGCAGCTTGAACGCCTCCATCGCTTCCGTGTCGGTGACGGGCAGATAGGTCACCCGGCCGCTTTCCTTGAGCCAGGAGTGCTCCGGCCCGATGCCGGGATAATCGAGCCCGGCCGAGATCGAATGGCCTTCCAGGATCTGGCCGTCGTCGTCCTGCAGCAGATAGGTGCGGTTGCCGTGCAGCACGCCTGGCTTGCCGGCGTTGAGCGAGGCGCAATGTTCCTCGCCCTCAAGCCCCTTGCCGCCCGCCTCGACGCCGTAGATCTCCACGCCCGGGTCGTCGAGGAAGGGGTGGAACAGGCCGATGGCATTCGAACCGCCGCCGACGGCCGCGACCAGCGCATCGGGCAGGCGGCCTTCGGCGGCCAGCATCTGCTCGCGCGTTTCCGCACCGATCACCGACTGGAAGTCGCGCACCATCTCCGGATAGGGATGCGGCCCCGCCGCCGTGCCGATCAGATAGTAGGTGTCCTCGACATTGGTGACCCAGTCGCGCAGCGCCTCGTTCATCGCGTCTTTCAGCGTGCCGGCGCCGGCCGTCACCGGAACGATCTCCGCGCCCAGAAGCTTCATGCGGAACACGTTCGGCTTCTGCCGCTCGACGTCGGTCGCGCCCATGTAGACGACACAGGGCAGGCCGAAGCGCGCGCAGACGGTGGCGGTGGCGACGCCATGCTGCCCCGCGCCGGTCTCCGCGATGATCCGCGTCTTGCCCATGCGCTTCGCCAGCAGGATCTGCCCGAGGCAATTGTTGATCTTGTGGCTGCCGGTGTGGTTCAGCTCGTCGCGCTTGAAGTAGATCTTGGCGCCGCCAAGCTCCTCGGTCAGGCGCTCGGCGAAATAGAGCGGCGAGGGCCGGCCGGTGTAATGGGTGTTGAGGTTGTCGACCTCCGCCTGAAAGGCCGGGTCGGCCTTGGCGTCCTTATAGGCCTGCTCCAGGTCGAGAATCAGCGGCATCAGCGTCTCGGCGACATAGCGGCCGCCGAAAATGCCGAAATGGCCGCGTTCGTCGGGACCCGAGCGGTAAGTGTTGGGATGGATGGTCATGCGGTCCGTCCTTGTTGCGCCAGTCGCCCGGGGGTCGGCATGTCCCCGGCGGGCCTGTCGGTTGCGCCCTGGCGTGCCGCCGCCACGAACGCATGAATGAGATCTTCGTCCTTTTCCCCGCGCGCGCGCTCCACGCCGGAGGATACGTCGACATCGGCCAGCCCGCCGATGCGGATCGCATCGGCCACGCTTCGCGGATCGAGCCCTCCGGAAAGCATGAGCGGAACGCCAAGGTCAAGGCCCTGCAACAGCGCCCAGTCGAAGCTCGCGCCGTTGCCGCCGGGCAGATCCGCCCCCTTTGGCGGCTTGGCATCGAACAGCAGCCGGTCGACATGCCCCACATAGGGCAGGGCCGCGCGAATGTCATCGGCCTCGCGGATGCCCAGCGCCTTCATGATCCTGACGCCGTGGCGTGCCTTGAGGTCGGCGCAGCGCTGAGGCGTTTCCGATCCGTGCAATTGCAGCCAGTCGGGACGCACGCGGGCCATGATCGCGTCGATCATCGCGTCATCTGCATTGACGGTAAGCGCAACGATCTCGGTCCTCCCGCGCGCCAGATCGGCGAGCCGGGCGGCGGTCTCCAGATCCACATGACGCGGGCTCTTCTCGAAGAAGACGAGCCCGATCATGCCGGCACCGGCGGCAATCGCCGCCTCCAGCGTCGCGTCGGTCGACAGACCGCAGATCTTGATCAGGCCTTGCGCCATGTTTCCTGTCGCTTTCCGATATCGTCGCGAGAGATGCGGTGTCCCGGCGTGCCGACCCCTGTCCGACACGCCGGGACGGGGATCACGTCACATTATACGCGGCAATCGCCGCCATGTTGACGATATCGCTGTCCTTGGCGCCGATGGGCAGGATCTGCACTGGCTTGTCGAGACCCACGAGCAGCGGGCCGATCACCGTCGAGCCACCCAGCTCCTGCAGCATCTTGGTCGAGATGGAGGCGGAGTGGAACGCCGGCATGATCAGCACATTGGCCGGACCGGTCAGACGGCAGAAGGGATAGGCTCCCATCTTGTCCATGTTGAGCGCGACATCCGCGCCCATCTCGCCGTCATACTCGAAATCCACCCGGCGCCGGTCGAGGATCTTCACCGCCTCGATCACCTTTTCCGACCGCTCGCCGCGCGGGTGGCCGAAGGTGGAATAGGCCAGCATGGCGACACGCGGCTCATAGCCGAGCCGGCGCGCCACATGGGCGGCCTCTTCCGCGATGTCGGCCAGTTCCTCGGATGTCGGCATGTCGATCACGGCGGTATCGGCGACGAGCACCGTGCGACCCCGGCACAGCGCCAGCGACACGCCGATCACCCGGTGGCCGGGCTTGGTGTCGATCACGTTGCGCACGGTGTCGAGCGCGACGGAGTAATTGCGGGTCAGGCCCGTCACCATGGCATCCGCATCGCCGCGCGCGACCATGATCGCGCCCCAGTAGTTGCGGTCGTTGTTCACGAGCCGCTGGCAGTCGCGCTGCAGGTAGCCACGGCGCTGCAGCCGGCCGTAGAGGAACTCGGCATAGTCGCTGTTGCGATTGGAGAGCCTGGCGTTGTGGATCGAGATGCCGGCGCGCTCGATGTCGATGCCGGCGCCGGTCGCCGCCTCGCGGATCTCGTCCTCGCGGCCGATCAGGATCGCCTCGCCCAGCCCCTGGGCAACGAAGCTTGCCGCCGCGCGGATCACCGGCTCTTCCTCGCCTTCGGCGAAGACCACGCGCTTGGGCTGCTGGCGGACCTTGGAGAAGATGCGCTGCAGCGTGCCGGCGACGGGATCGCGGCGGGCGGAGAGCTGGTGGTGATAGGCCTCCATGTCGACGATCGGACGGCGGGCGACGCCCGTGTCCATCGCCGCCTGGGCCACCGCCGGCGGGATCGTCGAGATCAGGCGCGGATCGAAGGGAACCGGAATGATGTACTCGGGTCCGAACTTCGGCCGCGATCCGCGATAGGCGGCTGCCACTTCGTCGGGCACTTCCTCGCGGGCGAGCTTGGCCAGCGCCTCGGCGCAGGCCACTTTCATCGCATCGTTGATGGTGGTTGCCTGAACGTCCAGCGCCCCGCGGAAGATATAGGGAAAGCCGAGGACGTTGTTGACCTGGTTGGGATAGTCGGACCGCCCGGTTGCTACGATGGCGTCGTCGCGGATGCGATGGGCCTCTTCCGGGGTGATTTCCGGGTCCGGATTGGCCATGGCGAAGATCACCGGGTTCGGTGCCATCACCCGCAGCATGTCCTCGGTGAGCGCGCCCTTGACCGACACGCCGAGGAAGACGTCCGCGCCCTTGAGCGCGTCGTAGAGGCTGCGCGCCTCCGTCTCCACCGCATGGGCGGACTTCCACTGGTTCATGCCCTCGGTGCGGCCCTTGTAGATCACGCCCTTGGTGTCGCAGAGAATGATGTTGTCATGCGGCACGCCCATGGCCTTGGCGAGCTCGATGCAGGCAATGCCGGCAGCCCCCGCGCCGTTGCAGACGATGCGCGTGTCCGCCGGCGTGCGGCCGGTCAGATGCATGGCGTTGATCAGGCCGGCGACGGCAATGATCGCCGTTCCGTGCTGGTCGTCGTGAAAGACGGGGATGTCCATCAGTTCGCGCAGGCGCTGCTCGATGATGAAACAATCCGGCGCCTTGATGTCCTCAAGGTTGATGCCGCCGAAGGAGGGACCGAGGTAGCGCACCGCATTGACGAAGGCATCGACGTCCTCGGTGTCGACTTCCAGATCGATGCTGTCGACATCGGCGAAGCGCTTGAACAGCACCGCCTTGCCTTCCATCACCGGCTTGGAGGCGAGCGCGCCGAGATTGCCGAGGCCGAGGATCGCGGTGCCGTTGGAAATCACCGCGACCAGATTGCCCCGCGTGGTGTAGTCGAAGGCGCGCGAAGGGTCTTCGGCGATGGCCAGCACCGGCACGGCGACGCCGGGCGAATAGGCCAGCGAGAGATCGCGCTGGGTGGCCATGGGCTTGGTCGGCGTGATCTCCAGCTTGCCCGGGCGGCCCTGCTGGTGAAACTGCAGCGCCTCCTGTTCCGTGAAGCTCACATTGCTCTTGCCCGATTTGTCCGTCGTCGGCATATAGCCCTCCAATTGCCCTGCCGCCCATGAAAAGCGGAGGCAGACATTATCCCCTGCAAATACAGCACTCAACCCGCCATGGCATCGCCCCGGGCTGAAACCCTTCCGCCGATTTGCTAAACCGCGCTAGAACGTCCTCACCACAGGACAAGGGTGGATGCGGCACCCGCTACCCGAACACGAAGGTCGCGAGCATGGTCGAGCAGGCAGGCGAACCCCGGACCGGCAAGGACGCGGAACCGGCGCGCGCGCAAGCCGCCCTGGCGCAGCCGACGCCGATGATGGCGCAATATATCGAGATCAAGACCGCCAATCCCGACTGCCTGCTGTTCTATCGCATGGGCGACTTCTACGAATTGTTCTTCCAGGACGCGGAAGACGCCTCGCGGGCGCTCGGTATCACGCTGACCAAGCGCGGCAAGCATCTGGGCGAGGATATCCCCATGTGCGGGGTGCCGGTGCATGCGGCCGACGACTATCTGCAAAAACTGATCTCGCTGGGCTTCCGGGTCGCCGTCTGCGAACAGACCGAGGATCCGGCCGAAGCAAAGAAACGCGGTTCCAAGTCGGTCGTCCGCCGGGAGGTCGTGCGGCTCGTCACCCCCGGAACGCTGACCGAAGAGCGCCTGCTGGACGCTTCGCGCAACAATTTCCTGCTGGCGCTGGCGCGCGGTCGCAACGGATCGCTCGACGACGACACCGCCTATGCGCTTGCCTGGGTCGACATCTCCACCGGCGCCTTCAAGGTGGCGACGAGCGAGGGCGCGCGGCTTGCCGCCGATCTCGCCCGCATCGACCCGCGCGAGATCGTCGTCGCCGACACGCTGCTCGACGACCCCGCCCTGCGCGCGCTGCTGGAGGAAAGCCCGGCGTCGCTCTCGCCCGTGCCACGCAGCCTGTTCGACGGCGCGACCGCCGCCGACCGGCTGGCGCACTATTACGGCGTCGCGACGCTGGAGGCCTTCGGCCAGTTTACCCGGCTGGAAACCACGGCTGCCGCCGGTGCGCTCGCCTATGTGGAAAAGACCCAGTTCGGCGACCGCGCGCCGCTCGACCCTCCGGCGCGCGAAGGCGCCGGCGCGCGCATGCTCATCGATCCGGCGACGCGCGCCAATCTGGAACTGATGCGCACATTGTCGGGCGAACGCACCGGCTCGCTGCTCTCCGTCATCGACCGCACGGTGTCCGGCGCCGGCTCCAGGCTTCTCGCCTCCCGGCTTGCCAGTCCGCTGACCGATGTCGCCGAAATCCGCCGCCGGCAGGACGCGGTTGCCCGGTTTCACGCCGACACCTATCTGCGCGAACGCCTGCGGTCCCAGCTGAAACAGGTGCCGGACATGGCCCGCGCGCTGTCGCGCATCTCGCTCAACCGGGGCGGTCCGCGCGATCTTCTGGCGCTCGCCCAGGGGCTTCAGGCCGCACTGGAAATCGCGGCACTGGTCCCGCGCGGCGACGACGGCCGTCTGGAAGAAGAAGAGCTCGAGGCGGCGCTGGCGCGCATCGACGCCGCCCCGCGCGATCTCGGCGCGGATCTTGCCCGGGCGCTGAAGGACGATCTGCCGCTTCTCGCCCGCGACGGCAATTTCATCGCCGAGGGCTACATCGAGGAGCTGGACGAATTGCGCCGGCTCAGGGACGACAGCCGCAAGGTGATCGCGCAGCTTCAAGGCAGCCTGTGCGAGGAACTCGCGGTCCGGGCGCTGAAGATCAAGCACAACAATGTGCTCGGCTGGTTCATCGAGGTCCCTGCGGCGCACGCCGACAAGCTCACCGGCGACCCGGCGCGCTTCATCCATCGCCAGACCATGGCCGGCGCCATGCGCTTTACCACGCCGGACCTGGCGGATCTGGAAAGCCGCATCGCCAATGCGGCCGGACGCGCGCTGGCGCTCGAGACGGCGGCCTTCGAGCGGCTGTGCGACGATGTGCTTGCCCGCGCCGATGCGATCAAGGGAGTGGCCGACGGTCTTTCGGTTCTCGATGTGGCCGCGGCCCTTGCCGATCTTGCGGAAGAGGACAATCACACCCGCCCGCTGGTCGATGACAGTCTCGCCTTCGACATTTCGGGCGGGCGCCATCCGGTGGTGGAACGGGCGCTGAAACAGACGAGCGGCGAGGGCTTCGTCGCCAATGATGCCGACCTCGGTCCGGGCGAGGGCGAGGACGGCGGCCGCATCTGGCTGGTCACCGGTCCGAACATGGCCGGCAAGTCGACCTTCTTGCGCCAGAACGCACTGATCGCCGTTCTCGCACAGATGGGCGCCTTCGTGCCGGCGGCGCGCGCGCATATCGGCATCGTCGACCGTCTGTTTTCCCGCGTGGGCGCCGCCGACGATCTGGCGCGCGGACGCTCCACCTTCATGGTGGAAATGGTGGAGACCGCCGCGATCCTCAATCAGGCGGGCGAGCGGGCGCTGGTCATCCTGGACGAGATCGGCCGCGGCACCTCGACCTTCGACGGCCTGTCGATCGCATGGGCGGCGATCGAGCATCTGCACGAGACCAACCGGGCGCGCGCGCTGTTCGCCACGCATTACCACGAGCTGACGGCGCTATCGGCGCGGCTGCCGCGCCTGTCGAACGCGACGGTGCGCGTCAAGGAATGGGAGGGCGAGGTCGTCTTCCTGCACGAGATCGTCGCGGGTGCGGCCGACCGGTCCTACGGCATCCAGGTGGCGAAACTCGCCGGGCTTCCGGCCTCCGTGATCGACCGCGCCCGCGCGGTTCTGGCGCAACTTGAGGAACAGGACCGGCAAACGCCGGCGAAACAGGCGATCGACGACCTGCCGCTGTTCGCCGCCATGACGCCGCCCGCTCCCGCGCCTGCGACCCCGAAACGCGACGCCGTGAAAGACGCCCTGGCCGAGATCGATCCCGACGACATGACGCCGCGCGAGGCGCTGGAAGCGCTCTACCGGCTGAAGCGCGAAGCGGCCAGAGACGGCAAGGGGTGAGCGCGACGACGCCGACGGATCACTCCGCCGCGCCGACGAGACCCGTTTCCCAACCGAGGATCGCGCGCTTGCGGGTCAGGCCCCAATGATAACCGCAGAGGCCGCCGCCGCTTCCCAACACCCGGTGGCAGGGAACGACGAAGGACACCGGATTGCGCCCGACGGCGCGGCCAACCGCGCGGGCCGCCTTGGGTTTTCCTAGGCTTTCGGCGATCCGCGCATAGGTGGTCGCACCGCCAACGGGGATGCGCAGCAGCGCCTCCCAGACGCGGATCTCGAAATCCGTCCCGATCATGACGACGCGCAGCGGCGTTTCCGCCGACCAGCTTGCCGGATCGAACACGCGCCGCGCCAGCGGGGCGGTCGCTGCGGCATCTTCAAGGTAGTCGGCCGCGGGCCAGCGCGCGCGCATGTCGGCCAGCGCCTCCGCCTCGCCGCCGGGATCGCAAAACGCCAGACCGGCCAGGCCGTGCTCGCTCGCCATGACCAGCGCAAGACCGAAGGGCGAGGGATGAAACCCGTAGCGCAGCGTGACGCCCGCCCCCCTGGCGCGATAGACGCCCGGCGTCATCGCCTCATGGGTGACGAAGAGGTCGTGCAGGCGCGCCGGACCGGACAGCCCGACCTCATAGCTCGTCTCGAGCACCGTGGCGGAGCGTTTCAGCAGCGCACGGGCATGGTCCAGCGTCACCGCCTGCAGGAACTGTTTCGGCGTCAGGCCGGCCCAGCGCGAAAACACCCGCTGCAGCTGGATCGGCTGCACGCCGGCCTCCGTCGCAAGCTCTTCCAGCTGCGGCTGCTCGCGCCAGCGTTCGGTGATCGCCTGCAGGGTCCGGCGCACCACGTCGTAGTCGTCGAGACTCTGGTCCGGCGAAGCAGCGGAAGAAGAAACAAGGGTGATGGCGGGGCCGGTCGCGGTCATGGCAGGACACCTTCATTGTCTGTGCGACGACCCTATCGCCGGAGCGGCTGCCTCCGCCACCCGATTTGCGAGCGGATTCGCGGCGGGGGAGGCATCGTCTTGCTTCGGCCAAAAACCCGCGTCACTCTGCGGCAATCTTTCACGAGTTGACCGCAAAGAGATGACAGTGCAAATGCCCATCCGGCCTCTCTTCGATCCCCGCCGCGCCGCGCGCCTCCTGCTTGCCGCCATTACCGCCACCGCCGTTCTTCTCGCGCCACAGGCAGCGGCGGCCGAAACGCGCATCGTGTCGCTGAAAAGCTCGATCAAGGACGTGACGGTCGACAGCGTGAAGAGCGGAAACCGGACGCTGAAGGAAGTCGGGCGCGGTTCGGGCATCCTCTTCGTCGAGGCCGGACGCGAGAGCGTGCCCTTCACCTGCGAGCAGGCCCTGACCATCAGCCTGTCGGACGGACGCTCGCTCTCGAAGACCTATGATCTTTGCGCCATCAACTATGTGGTCGACGTCGCCGCCACCGACCTTGCCGCGAAGCGCGAGACGGCAACGCGCATCGAGCGCAAGCTGGTGATGATCCAGACCGACGACGACACCGCCATCCGCGATGTCGCCATCGACGGCACGGCGATGAAGGTCCGCCGCCGCTCCAAGGCGCGGGTGTTCGTCGAGGTCGACGGCGACCCGAAGAACGGTGGCCAGATCGCCTGCCGGCGAAACCTGCGGCTCGTGCTTGCCGATGGCCGCATCCTGCAGGACGAGGTCGACATCTGCGGCGACTGGAAGGTGACCGTGGACACCAAGGCCGCGCTTGCGAGAGGCTCCGCCGGCGGCGTTCGCCAGGCCGTGCCCTCGGGATCGGGTCCCTCCGCGCCGCCGCTTGCCGGCGGCGTGCGCCGCCCGGATACAAGCCTGCGCGGCAGCACCGAGGAGAGCCCCTCTCGGTCGCGCGACACCGCGGCGGAGGCGCGCACACCGTCGCAGACCCCGGACGGACCGTCCGAAACCGCCGACACATCCCCGGCACAGGCGCCGGAAGACGCTGTCGACACCGCCGTCGTGCCCGTGTTTGAAAACCGCACCTGGTATGTGGAGCGCGAGGGCGGCGACAGCCTGTCGCTGATCTACGGCCGTCGCGAGACCGACGACCGCGGCTTTCTGGCGAGCTGTCGTCCCAGTTCCGGTGAAATCGACTTCGTGCTGCAAACGGCGGTCGACGGGCTTACGCCGGGCGGCACGGTCCCTGTGACGCTCTCCGCCCGCGAGCAAACGCGCAGCTATACCGCGCGCGGGTCCTCCGCCAACACCGAGAGCGGCGAACCCGACGCCGTGGTCTCGCTGAACGCAAACGACCCGATCTGGACCGCGCTGATCCGGGGCTCGACCCTTGCCGTCGGCGTCGACGGCGACTGGGTCTACCGCGTGTCGCTGTCCGGCAGCGCCGGTCCGGTCCGCCAGTTCCAGGCGACCTGCGCAGTCCCCCGCCCGGAGGTGGTCGCATCCGCGCCCCGTCAGCCGGAAGGCTTTTCGGGAGAGGATCCGCGCGGCCGTCCGAGCTGCCGGGAAGAGGGCTTCATCACCTCGATCGCCAGCGACCGCCCGGCCACGCTGGTCTTCCGCAACGAGCGCCGCCGGCCGGTGGTCGTGCATTGGCTCGACTTCAACGGCGAGCGCCAGACCCAGGCCCGCATTCCGCCTGGCGGCGAAATGGTCCAGCCGACGCTCGCCGGCCATCCCTGGCTCGTGACCAATCCGGCCGGACAGTGTCTCGGCATCTATCTGCCGCAGGGCCGCACGCGGGTCGTGACGATCTCGCCGGGACGGCCCGCGCCCGCGCCGCTGCCGGAGCCCGACTATGTGGCCCCGGTCGCTCCGGCTCCGCTGTTTCCCGCGCCGGGCAACGATCTGGTGGAGATCAACTACGACTGCGACAGCGGCGCCTACCTGGCGGTGACCATCGACAACACCCGCCGCGTCGCCATCGTGCGGGAATCCGGCCTGTCGCCGGTAACGCTCGCGGATCGCTCCAACAGTGCCGATCTCTATTACGCCCAGCGCGGCTACGTGCTGTCGGGCGCCGGCAACCGGGTGACCTGGCAACGGCCGGGCGCCGCACCGCAGTCCTGCCGCGTCTTCAACTGAGGACGAGGGACGGCCTGCGCGCGCTTACGAGGCCAGCGGTTCGGGAAAGGGACCGCCGGCCTTGGCCGTTGCCACCGCCTGCCGGAACGCGCCGGCAAAGCTGGTGCGGTCGTCGGGGTTGAGGAATCCGCCGACGTCGACGGATTGCCCGCGCGCCTTGACGGTGATGCGTACCACGCCCTCGTCGTCTTCCTCGCGCACCAGGAGCCTCGCCCAGAACGGATTGAACCGGTAGCAGGACCGCCGGCCCGCGGCGCTCACCTTCAAAATCGTGATCTGCGTGCGCGACACGCTGACCTGCTCATAGGCGCGCGCGGCCTTGTAGTTCCAGCGAAACGCCAGGAAAATCAGGAGAATATCCAGGCCGAGAAAGCCGAAGACCGGCCAGGCGCCCAGCGCGAGGAAAACAAGCCCGGCGACAAGGCAAATGGCGCAGACAACCAGCATCAGTATGCGAAAGCCGTTTGCGCCCAACGACCGGTAGGGCGTCAGCATGGCCGCGAAGAACGGCGGGTCGTCGTCCTGCGCGTCGCAACCGCCCACGTCTGCAAAGTCTGTTTTCGGATTGCCGCTCGTCATGGTGCAACAGTATAGAGAAGCCATGAGCGAGAACCAGAGCGATCACGTGAAAACACCTATAGCGTCGCGACCCTCGGGGAAGAAATCCGCCGCCGCGCCGGCCCGCAAGCGCACGCTGAAACGACCGCGCTACACCAGGGCCGAGATCCACGCGATCTTCGCCCGCTTCCATGCCGCGAACCCGGAACCGACCGGAGAGCTGCATTACGTCAATCCCTATACGCTCCTGGTGGCCGTCGCCCTGTCGGCGCAGGCCACCGACGTCGGCGTCAACAAGGCCACGCGTCCCTTGTTCGAAACCGTCGACACGCCGGAAAAGATGCTGGCACTCGGCGAGGACGCGCTGCGCGAGGCAATCCGGACCATCGGCCTCTACAAGACCAAGGCCAAGAACGTGATCGCGCTGTCACGGATGCTGGTCGACGAGTATGGCGGCGAAGTGCCGCAAGACCGGGCGGCGCTGGAACGCCTGCCGGGTGTTGGTCGAAAGACCGCCAATGTCGTGCTGAACATCGCCTTCGGGCAACCGACCATCGCCGTCGACACCCATTTGTTCCGCCTCGGCAACCGGATCGGCCTCGCCCCGGGCAAGACGCCGCTCGACGTGGAGAAGTCGCTTGAAAAGGCCGTGCCGGCGGAATTCCTGCTGCACGCCCACCACTGGCTGATCCTGCATGGCCGCTACATCTGCAAGGCGCGCAAGCCGGAGTGCGAGAAGTGCCTGATCGCGGATCTGTGCAAGAGCCCGGAAAACACGCAACGCAGCTGACGCGGCTTGGCCGCGGCCAGGCGTGAGCATTCGCGAATGTCGAACAGGAAAACCGTCGCCGGCTCTGGCTGTGCAGGGCCTAGCCCTTGCGGCGCAACCGCACCACCACGTCGACGCGCACGATCTCCATCCCTTCCGGAGCTTCCGGAAGCCTGGCCATCGAAACGCCCGAGCCGGGAATGTCGATCACCTGATTGTCGCCTTCGATGAAGAAGTGGTGGTGATCGTCGGTGTTGGTGTCGAAATAGGTCTTGGTACCCTCGACCGCGACCTCGCGCAGAAGGCCGGCCTGGGTGAACTGGTGCAGCGTGTTGTAAACGGTCGCAAGCGACACCGGAACATGCGCGGCTTCGGCTTCCTCATGCAGGAGTTCCGCCGAGATGTGACGATTTCCATGCGAGTACAGGAGCTCCGCCAACGCCACGCGCTGCCGGGTGGGACGCAATCCGGCTACCCGGAGCATGTCCCGAACTTCGCGCTGTCCCTCGATCTCGCTCACTCTGCCTCGCTCGCCAACTGGACACATTTTCGACTGTCCCCAACGTCCCCTTCGACGTCAGGGCACCGACCGCGACACCGCCGTCCCGCACCCGGCATCATGCCATCCTGCACGGTTTGTGCAAGGCCGTCACCTTTTGCGGTGCCTTGCGGACCGGCTTGCCGGGCCTGTCTGACCGCACGCCAGTCGCGGATTTCTGCCACAGACGGGCCGTGATTTGCAAGCCTTGCGACAGTCCCCCACTCTGGGCAATGGCGAACTGTCTCCGCTCCGCGCCGTCGAAAATCGCCCGCCTGCGGGAAAAACACGCCGCAAACGCCGATTTCTCATTTGGAGCCGGGCTTTCGAAGCGCTAGGGCCTATGTTAGTAAGCGCTCCATAATCTCGACTTCGCCCGTCCGCCGGTTCTTCGTGACGGGATCGAAGCATCCATAACCTGCGGGAAGAATATGAACGTGCGGCAATCGAGCTACTCCTACGAAGAATTGCTTGCCTGCGGACGCGGCGAGACGTTTGGCCCCGGCAACGCGCAATTGCCGTTGCCGCCGATGCTGATGTTCGACCGGATCACGGAAATCTCCGAGACCGGCGGCGAACACGGCCTTGGCTGCGTGCGGGCCGAGCTCGACGTGAAACCCGACCTGTGGTTCTTCGACTGCCATTTCCAGGGCGACCCGGTGATGCCGGGCTGCCTCGGGCTCGATGCCATGTGGCAGATGACGGGGTTTTTCCTCGGCTGGCTCGGCGAACCCGGCAAGGGCCGCGCGATCTCCACCGGCGAGATCCGGTTTTCCAAGATGGTCACGCCGGACGTGAAGCTGGTCGAATACGGCGTCGACATCAAGAAGCTGCGCCGCGGGCGGCTGGTGCTCGGCATCGCCGACGGCTGGCTCAAGGCCGATGGCGAGGTCATCTACAAGGCCAAGGATCTGCGGGTCGGCCTGTTCAAGGCCGACTGACCGTTTCGACCCGGCCCGATTGATCGCACGCGCGCGCCCTCCTATCTGCGGGAGGGTCGCGCAGCTTTTCGCCGTGGAAGCCGGACCTGCGGCCGGCGGCTGAAAGCTCGACAAAATCGACTGGTTTCGGACCAGATGCGCGCGCTTCGGCGGGCGGCATCCGGTCCGGCAAGGAAACTGGGCCCGTTGCAACTGGACGCAAGGGTGCCCGAAACAGACGGGAGACCGCGATGAGGCGGGTGGTTATAACCGGACTGGGCATCATTTCGTCGATCGGCAATTCGGCGGAAGAGGTCACCAAGAGCCTGCGCGACGGCACGTCCGGGATTTGCGCGGCACCGGAATACACCGAACATGGCTTCCGCAGCCAGGTTCACGGCATGCCGAAGATCGACCTGGCGGCCGAGATCGACAAGCGCCAGCTCCGCTTCATGGGCGATGGCGCAGCCTACAACTACCTCGCCATGCAGCAGGCAATCGCCGACAGCGGGCTTGAGGACACGGATGTCTCTCATCCGCGCACGGGTCTCGTCATGGGGTCCGGCGGACCGTCGACGAAGAACCTGTTCCAGGCGCATAAGACCGTGATCGAGAAGGGCTCGCCCAAGCGCATGGGTCCCTTCATGGTCACCCGCGGCATGAGCTCGACCAATTCGGCCTGCCTGGCCACGCCCTTCAAGATCAAGGGCATCAACTATTCGATCACCTCGGCCTGTTCGACCTCGGCCCATTGCATCGGCGCCGGCGCCGAGCAGATCCAGTTCGGCAAGCAGGACATCGTCTTTGCCGGCGGCGGCGAGGAACTCGACTGGACGCTGTCGTGCCTGTTCGACGCCATGGGCGCGATGTCGTCGAAGTACAACGACACGCCGACCACAGCATCGCGGCCCTATGACGCGACACGCGACGGCTTCGTCATCGCCGGCGGCGGCGGTGTCGTCGTTCTGGAAGAGCTGGAACATGCCAAGGCACGCGGCGCCAAGATCTACGCCGAGGTTACCGGCTATGCCGCCAATTCCGACGGCTACGACATGGTCGCGCCGTCCGGCGAGGGCGGCGAGCGCTGCATGCGGCTTGCGATCGAGACGCTCGGTGACCGCAAGGTGAACTACATCAACACCCATGGCACCTCGACCCCGGTCGGCGACATCGGCGAGATCGAAGCGATCCGCAAGGTGTTCGGCGACGATCAGCCGGTCGCGTCCTCGACCAAGTCGCTGACGGGTCACAGCCTCGGCGCCACCGGCGTGCATGAGGCGATCTACTGCCTGTTGATGCTGCAGCACGATTTCATCGCCGCGTCCGCCAACATCACGGAACTCGACCCGGCGCTCAGCCCTGACGAGATCGCGATGCAGCGGATCGACAACGCCGGTCTCGATACGGTGCTTTCCAACAGTTTCGGTTTCGGGGGCACCAACGCCTCCCTCGCGCTGTCGCGCTATCACGGCTGAGGGGGCCAGAATGTCGGGAATAATGAAAGGCAAACGCGGCCTGGTAATGGGCGTTGCCAATGATCACTCCATCGCCTGGGGGATCGCCAAGACGCTGGCCGACCATGGCGCCGAGCTCGCCTTCACCTATCAGGGCGAGAACTTCGGACGTCGGGTGAAGCCGCTGGCCGACAGCGTCGGCGCCGATCTGCTGCTGCCCTGCGACGTCGAGGACATTGACACGGTCGATGCGGTCTTCGACACGCTCAAGGAAAAATGGGGCACGATCGACTTCCTGGTGCATGCCATCGCCTTTTCCGACAAGTCGGAGCTGCGCGGCCGCTACGCTGACACCTCGCGCGAGAACTTCATCCGCACGATGGTGATTTCCTGCTTCTCCTTCACCGAGGTTGCCAAACGGGCGGCCGCGATGATGAACGACGGCGGGTCGATGGTGACGCTGACCTATGGCGGCTCCAACCAGGTGATGCCGAACTACAACGTGATGGGCGTGGCCAAGGCGGCGCTGGAATCCTCCGTCCGCTACCTGGCGATGGATTTCGGCTTGCAGAACATCCGCGTCAACGCGATTTCGGCGGGACCGGTGCGCACGCTGGCCGGATCGGGCGTCTCGGACGCGCGCGTGATGTTCAACTACCAGAAGCAGCACTCGCCGCTCGGACGCACCGTCACCCACTATGAGGTCGGCGGTTCCGCGCTCTATCTCCTGTCGGATCTCGCCTCGGGCGTGACCGGAGAGATCCACTTCGTGGATTCAGGTTTCAGCACCGTCTCGATGCCGCGGCTCGATGCGCTGAAAACCCAGGAAGCGCGCGCGCAGAAAGTCATCGAAGACGTGTGATCTTGCACCGGACGCAGGCCCGCGGGAGACACCCTGCGGGCCCGCGACGCCGCGGGCTTTCGCCCGCATCGATCAGGGGTGAATCCGGCGTCTCACTCCACCGTTTCGTCGGGATAGACGCCGAACAGCCGGGTCTGGTCGATCCAGCCGGAAAACCCGTCTCCCGACACCTCGCACCAGCCTTCCTTGCACTGCCCGACCTCGCCCAGCACCTTGGGCGACAATTCGGCCACGACACGCGCATCCGAACGCGGCTCCTCGCGGAGCGGGGTGATCATCGCGCTTTCCCAGGGGGTGACCAGAGCCGTCCGCCGCCCGGTCAGCAGCGAATGGAACACCCAGCCCTCCGAGCCTTCCCAGTCGCGGATCCGGCGCCAGTTCTCGAATTCCTGCACGATCTCGACCGGCAATCCCGCACGCACGAAGGTCCAGCCGATGCGATGGTCCCGGCTCGGGCCGACGCGCACGTTGACCCGGTCGGACTTCAGGCTGACAAACCGCGGGACGGGAAAGCCGCTGGGACCAACGGTTCCCGACTGGGCCACGGCGGGCGCGGTGGCGGCGACGGTCACGAGAAAAAGCGCGAGAAGGGACACGAGGCCGATCCTGGCGGCCGGGTGAGGTATCATTTCAATCGCTTCCTTTCTCCTGGATCGACGTTGTCCATCCTTAACCCACACCGTCCGAATCGCACATTTTGATGGCATCTTGAGGGGGCGACTCCCAAAAGAGATCGCAGGTGTGCCAAAATCAATCAGCTGCAATCCCTTGTTTTGACCGGACCATCTGGTAAGGAGAACAACAGCGTTGTGCCGTCCTGTCTGGAAAGGACGCACTGTGGAGGATTCAGGGTTAAGGACCCCTCAATAAAGCGCGGAAGGCGAGGAGCATGCCGAAGAAGAAGCCGCTGGTCGTCGTGACACGCAAGTTGCCGGATGTCGTGGAGACGCGCATGCGCGAGCTCTTCGAAACCCGGCTCAACGATACGGACCGGCCGCTCAGCCAGGCGGAACTGGTGGAGGCGGTGAAAACGGCCGATGTCGTCGTGCCGACCGTGACCGACCGCATCGATTCCGCCGTCCTGTCGCAAGCGGGTCCGAACCTCAGGCTGATCGCCAACTTCGGCAATGGCGTCGACAACATCGACGTCGTCACCGCCAACAACCGCGGCATCACCGTGACCAACACCCCCGGCGTGCTGACGGAAGATACAGCCGACATGACCATGGCGCTGATGCTGGGCGTTCCGCGCCGCATCGCCGAAGGCATCAAGGTGATGGAACACGGCGACTGGGCCGGATGGTCGCCGACCTGGATGCTCGGGCACCGGATCTCGGGCAAGCGGCTCGGCATCGTCGGCATGGGCCGTATCGGCCAGGCGGTGGCGCGCCGCGCCAAGGCGTTCGGCATGTCGATCCACTACCACAACCGCCGCCGGGTGCCGGAAGCGACCGAAGAGGCGCTTGAGGCGACCTATTGGGACAGCCTCGACCAGATGCTGGCGCGCATGGACGTGGTTTCGGTGCATTGCCCGCACACGCCGGCGACCTACCATCTGCTGTCGGCGCGGCGGCTGAAGCTGATGAAGCCGGAAGCCTATCTCGTCAACACCGCCCGCGGGGAAGTGATCGACGAGGCGGCGCTGATCCGTCAGCTCGAAGCCGGTCAGCTCGCCGGCGCAGGCCTCGACGTGTTCGAGCACGAGCCGGCGGTAAACCCCAAGCTCGTGTCCTCCGACAAGGTGGTGCTGCTGCCGCACATGGGATCGGCCACCATCGAGGGACGCATCGACATGGGCGAGAAGGTGATCATCAACATCAAGACCTTCATGGACGGTCACCGTCCGCCGGACCGCGTGCTGCCCTCGATGCTGTGAGGCGAGGGCAACTCCCGACGATCATTTCAACGCCCGTGAAAAGGTCCGCTTTCGGATCGATTCGCGGGCGTTTTCATTGAGGATCGACGTGCAAGAGGCTCAGTCGGCTTCGTAGCGCCGCCAGAGCGCGGCCTCGCCCATGCCGGCGACGAAAGCGCGATGCGCCTCGATCTCGGCTTCGCCCAGCAACGGTGGCAACGGCCTGGGACGCGGACGCGCCGGCACGCGCGCGCGCCTGGATTCGGACCCGGAATAATCGGCCTCATCCTCCACCGACAGGGCAAGCCCGGCCTGTTTGCCGCCGATCAGCTCGATATAGACTTCCGCCAGGATCTCGGAATCGAGCAGCGCGCCGTGTTTGGTTCGCCGCGAATTGTCGATCCCGTAGCGCGAGCACAGCGCATCGAGCGAGGCTGGCGATCCGGGGTGCTTGCGCCGGGCGATCGCCAGGGTATCGAGCACCTGCTCGGCCGGGAACGGACCGAGACCAAGCCGTCCGAGCTCCATGTTGATGAAGCCCATGTCGAAAGCGGCGTTGTGGATCACCAGCGTCGCGTCGTCGACGAACTCGAGAAACTCCTGCGCGACCTCGGCGAACTTCGGCTTGTCTGCCAGAAACTCTTCCGACAGTCCGTGCACGTTGAAGGCCTCGATGGGCATGTCGCGTTCGGGATTGAGATAGACGTGGTAGGTGCGCCCCGTCGGCACGTGGTTGATCAGCTCCACGCCGCCGATCTCGACGAGCCGGTCGCCGTTGCGCGGATCGAGCCCGGTGGTTTCCGTGTCGAAGGCAATTTCACGGCGCATGGCGGCAGGACTTTCTTGCAGGACCGGCAAAGGCCGGGATCGCCAGTGGCGATGCGATTGTCACGGGCACCAGTCTTGGCACGGCGGGCGGGTCGCTCAAGCCGCGCGCGGAAAATCCACCGGAGATCCCCGGCTTTTCCACATGTGAGCGACACGCAGTCCGCTCAGCCGAGAGCGGCAAGGGCGCGCAGGATCGCGGCAACGCTGCGTTCGGCATGGGATATGCCGTGGCCGGTGTCCACAAGGAAATGCGCGCGATGGCGCTTCTGCGCGTCGGGCATCTGCTTGGCCAGGATCGCGGCGAAGGTTTCCTCGGTCATGCCGGGCCTCGCAAGCACGCGGGCGCGCTGCACCTGCGCATCCGCCGTAACGACGACGCTGGCGTGAACCCGCGCTTCGCCGCCGGTTTCAAACAGCAACGGAATATCCAGCACGGCGACGCGGGCGCCGGAGGCTTTCGCCGCCTCCAGGAAGGCGATCTCGCGCGCGCGCACCAGCGGATGCACGATGGCCTCAAGCCGCTTCATCTCCTCCGGCTTGCCGATCACACGGGCACCGAGCGCCTTGCGGTCGACGACACCGTCGGTCACCGTTCCGGGAAAGGCAGCCTCGATCGCCGGCGCGCCTTCGCTTCGATAAAGAGCGTGGACGGCCGCATCCGCATCGTAAACGGCAGCACCGGCGGCCGCGAACATGGCGGCCGTGGTCGATTTGCCCATGCCGATGGAGCCGGTGAGGCCAACGACAATCACGACGACACGCCCAGATCGGCCAGGACGAGCCTCCGCAATGCATCGTCAACCTCAGGTCGCACGCCGAACCAGCGCTCAAACCCCGGCACCGCCTGATGAAGCAGCATGCCAAGGCCGTCAACGGTCGGATGCCCCCTGTCCCGGGCCGCCTGCAACAAAGGCGTGACCAGCGGCGCATAGACGATGTCGGTCACCAGCGCCTCGACCGGCAGGGGAGACAGGTCCAGATCGAGCGGCGGCTGTCCTTCCATGCCAAGCGAGGTGGTGTTCACGAGAAGATCGGTTCTCCCCAGGATGTCCGCCAGATAGTCCCAGGAAACGGCTTTTGCGACGGGAGCGAAACGGTCCGCCAGGTCCTGAGCTTTGGACAGCGTACGATTGGCGATAAGCACCTTTTCCACACCACGGGAGGCCAATGCCCAGACGATTGCGCGTGCGGCACCGCCGGCGCCGAGCACGAGGGCGCTTTTGGTGCGCGCATCCCAGCCCGGCGCCTGTTGATCGAGGTTGCCGAGAAACCCGAGACCGTCGGTGTTGGCACCCATCAACCGGCCGCTGTCGTCGAGCCACAGCGTGTTGGCCGCGCCCATGGCCCGGGCCGCATCGTCCAGCTCGTCGCAGCAGGCTGCGGCCACTTCCTTGTGCGGCACGGTGACGTTGCAGCCGACCAGCCCACTCTTTGCGAACGCACGATAGAAAGTCTCCGCCGTCGCCGGTTCGACCGCAACACGGTCATAGGTACCGTCGATGCCGTGGTGCTTCAGCCAGTATCCGTGGATCAGCGGCGAGCGGGAATGTGCGACCGGAAATCCGGTGATTGCGGCGCGCCGGGTCATGCCTCGATGGCGCCCTGCTCGCGCAGCCTGGCCAGAAGCGGCAGCAGCGGCAGCCCGAGGACGGAGAAATAATCGCCGTCGATCATCTCGAACAATTGCACGCCCGGCCCTTCCAGCTGATAGGCCCCGACGCTGGTGAGAGCGACCTCGCCGACCTGGGCGAGATAGCGCCCGACAAAGGCCGGGCCGAAATCGCGCATCTTGAGCCGGACCGTTGCGACATGGCGCCACAGCGTTTCGCCATCGCGGGCCAGTGTGACAGCGGAATTCAACGCATGCGTCTTGCCGGACATGGCAAGCAACTGCCGGCGGGCGGCCTCCATGTCATCCGGCTTGGTCAGCCGGTTGCCCTCGAATTCCAGCACCTGGTCGGCCCCAATCACCAAGGCGCCGGGATGGCGTTCGCTGACGGCCTGTGCCTTTGCCTCCGCCAGCACCTCGGCGATGTCGGCGGGCGGAAAACCGCTCTTCAGAAGCGGTTCCTCAATGGCGCGTTCGTCGACATCGGCGGGATCGACGGTAATGTTTAGGCCGGCGTTGCGCAGGAGTTCGCCGCGGATGCGGCTTGCGCTGGCGAGAATGATTTCGGTCATGTCTGGGCCCGGAGTTTGGAAAACAAGGGATCGGATCGACGCAGGATTTCAGCTCCTTGCGGCAATATCAGGGGGTCGGCGGTCGTTCCAGCGCGTTCTTGTGCGCCCGGTAAAGGCTCATGATCTCCGCCGCGGTCTCCTCGATGGAACGGCGCGTGACGTCGATCACCGGCCAGCCGCGTTCGGCGCAAAGCTTTCGCGTCGCCGCGATTTCAGCGGCAATGGCGCGGCGGTCGACATAGCTCTCGTTGGCGAAACTCGCCGCGTTCAGCGACAGGATCCGGTTCTGCCGCACCTGCTGGATCCGTTCCACCGATGCGATCACCGCGACCACCATCGCCCGGCGCACCTCGAAGAGCTGATAGGGAAGCCGGATTTCGGGAACGATGGGAATATTCGCCGCCTTGATCCCGCGATTGGCGAGATAGATGCAGGTCGGCGTCTTGGATGTCCGGCTGACCCCCAGAAGCACCACGTCGGCCTCGTCCAGATTGTCGGGGATCTGGCCATCGTCATGCATCATGGTGAAATTCAACGCGTCGATGCGATGAAAATACTCGGCATCCAGCGCGTGCTGGCCGCCGACCCGGCCGGTCAGCTGCACATTGAGATAGGACTGAAACACCGAGAACACCGGCGACAGGATGTTGACGCAGGGAATGCCGAGCGCGCGACTTGCCCGTTCGAGCCGCTCGGCCAGTTCCGCATCGACCAGCGTGTAGAGGACGATCCCCGGCGTGTTCTCGATCTCGGCGATCGCCTTGTCGAGCTGGCGCAGCGTCCGCATCAGCGGATAGACGTGTTCAATCGCCTGCACATCTTCATATTGCGCCGTCGCGGCACGTGCCACGGTCATCAGCGTCTCGCCGGTGGAATCCGAAACCATGTGCAAATGAAAGAAGTTACGGGATTTTCCCAAGCTGTTATCCCCGTGTCACGGTTTTGATGTTCATAAAGGACCCCGGTCTGGGCATAAGTCGCAAGCGGGCCGTCCACCATGCCCGAAGCGCAAAAACAATCAACAATTCACACCGCCGCGGGAACCGGATCCGAAAGCGTTCCCTGGAGTGGGGACAACTGGTTTGTTCCTTCGCCATCCCCAGAAAGGCCGCGTGCGACTCAAAGGTTAACAAGAAGTTAACCATAGCGCACTGGCTTGAAAAAATTATCGGAATCCGGGTTGTCACCGGTTGGCACGGGACTCTTTTCAGAGGAAACTCCTCGACAGCTTCGCCATGAATGAGTCATGTGGAGAGGTGTCGACAACCGGCAATCCCGGATGTCCACCGACAAACAAAAACAACAGAATCCAGATTCAGGATTCTTTTCTTTTTTTAGAAGGGGGTGTTCGTGTCTCAGACAAGCTCGCGACGGGTCATGCGTGTGCTCGAAGGAGATCGGCTCTGGCCGCCTCCCGTCTGGATGATGCGTCAGGCCGGCAGGTACCTTCCCGAATACCGCGAAGTTCGTTCAAAGAAGGTTAATTTTTTGGAATTTTGCTATGACACGGATCTGGCGACGGAGGTCACCCTCCAGCCTATCCGCCGTTATGGCTTCGATGCGGCAATCCTGTTTTCCGATATTTTCGTTGTCCCCGACGCGCTCGGATATCCCGTTCGCTTCGAGGAAGGCCGTGGACCGGTTCTCGATCCGCTCAGGTCCGGCCTGGTGGACCAGCTCGACCAGGGACGGGCGGAACAGCATCTTGATCCCGTGATCGCGACCGTACGCCGCCTGCGGGCCGAGCTTCCGGAAGAGACGACGCTTCTCGGCTTCTGCGGAGCCCCCTGGACGGTCGCTTGCTACTCCGTGGCCGGTCACACCACCCAGGACCAGATCGCCGCCCGTGTCGGCGCCTATCGCGATCCTGAGCTGATGCAATCCTTCATCGACCAGTTGGTCCCTGCATCCATCCGTTATCTGATCCGCCAGTTCGAGGCGGGTGCCGATGCGGTGCAGGTGTTCGACACCTGGGCGGGCGTCCTCGATGATGCCGGTTTCGCGCGCTGGTCGATCGCCCCGACGAAGGCGATTGTCGCCGGCGTGAAAGCCGCGGTTCCGCATGCCAAGATCATCGGATTTCCCAAGGCATCGGCCGCGCGGCTGAAGACCTATATCGCCGAGACGGGCGTCGATGCCGTCGGCCTCGACTGGACGGTGCCGGGCGCGCTGGCGCAGGACGTGCAGCGTATGGTGCCGGTGCAGGGCAATCTCGATCCGATGCGTCTTGTGGCGGGAGGCGCCGCACTCGACGAGGGTGTCGATCAGGTGCTCAAGACGCTTGGCGACGGGCCGCTTGTGTTCAACCTCGGCCATGGCGTCACGCCGGACGCGGATCCGGACAATGTGCGCCGCATGATCGAACGCGTTCGCGCGACGCCGGATCCCAGGGGCTGATCCGCGAATGCTCTATCTCTGGCTCAAGGCCCTTCACATCATGTCGGTGATCGCCTGGATGGCGGCGCTGTTCTATTTGCCGCGGCTGTTCGTCTATCACGCGGAAACCGAGACGGGCACGCAGCAAAGCGAAACCTTCAAGATCATGGAACGGCGCCTGCTCAAGGCGATCATGACGCCGGCAATGATCGCAAGCTGGGTGTTCGGCCTTTGGGTCGCCTATGAGGGCGGGTTTTTTCGCGACGGCTGGTTTCACGCCAAGCTCGCGCTGGTCCTGGTCATGAGCGGCTATCACGGTTATCTGGCCCGCTGCGTCAGGGCGTTTGCCGACGACCAAAACACCCGCAGCCACCGGCACTACCGGATTGTCAACGAAGTTCCGACCGTGCTGATGGTTGTGATCGTCATTCTGGTGGTGATCAAGCCGTTCTGAGCGCGTGATCTGCGATCTGCCGCAGGGTCTGCCTCATGCAAGACTGATGTTGCGGAGATTTAATCCGAAAGAAGTACGGAATCCCGCTTGCTCTCGTTCAATTAAAAATGTAGTTTCCGGAAACCTCAAATCCATTGGGCATGGTCTCAGGGTTCTTTTGCGGACACGCTGCGAGATCAGGCCGGTTCGAGAAGCCGGCTTTCGACCCACGGAATTCCCAACCTTTCAGTCGTACGATCCACTTGCCCATCGCTGCATGCGGATCGATTGTACCCAGTCACTCCAGAAGAAGACTCTCCCTAGCCCATGCGGGAAATGAAACTCTCAGATCTCAAGATCAAGACACCGACCGAACTTCTTGCTTTTGCCGAGGAACATGCGGTCGAAAATGCGAGCACCATGCGCAAGCAGGAGCTGATGTTCGCGATATTGAAGCAATTGGCTGACCAGGATGTCGATATTATCGGCGAGGGCGTTGTCGAAGTGCTTCAGGACGGTTTCGGGTTCCTGCGATCCCCCGACGCCAATTATCTCCCCGGGCCGGACGATATCTATATTTCCCCCTCCCAGATCCGGCGCTTTTCTCTGCGCACGGGTGACACGGTCGAAGGGGAGATCCGCAGTCCCAAGGATGGCGAGCGCTATTTCGCGCTGCTCAAGGTCAACAAGATCAATTTCGAGGATCCCGACAAGGCCCGTCACAAGGTCCACTTCGACAACCTGACGCCGCTTTATCCCGACGAGCGGCTGAAGATGGAAGTCGAACTGCCGAACGGCAAGGACTTCACGGCACGGGTCATCGACCTGGTCGCGCCGCTTGGCAAGGGCCAGCGCGGGCTGATCACCGCGCCGCCGCGGACCGGCAAGACGGTTGTCTTGCAGAACATCGCCAAGGCGATCACCACCAATCATCCCGAATGCTATCTGATCGTGCTGCTGATCGACGAGCGGCCGGAAGAAGTCACCGACATGCAGCGCACGGTCAATGGCGAGGTCGTGTCGTCGACCTTCGACGAACCGGCGGTGCGCCACGTCCAGGTCGCCGAAATGGTGATCGAAAAGGCCAAGCGCCTCGTCGAGCACGGACGCGACGTCGTCATTCTCCTCGACTCGATCACGCGTCTCGGTCGCGCCTACAACACCGTCGTTCCGTCCTCGGGCAAGGTGCTGACCGGCGGTGTCGACGCCAATGCGCTGCAGCGTCCGAAGCGCTTCTTCGGTGCCGCGCGAAACATCGAGGAGGGCGGGTCGCTGACAATCATCGCCACCGCCCTGATCGATACCGGCAGCCGTATGGACGAAGTGATCTTCGAAGAGTTCAAGGGCACGGGCAATTCCGAGATCATTCTCGACCGCAAGATCTCCGACAAGCGCGTGTTCCCGGCGATCGACATCCAGCGCTCCGGCACCCGCAAGGAAGAGCTGCTGGTCGATCCGGTCCAGCTCAAGAAGATGTTCGTCCTGCGCCGTATCCTCAATCCGATGGGCACGGTCGACGCCATCGAGTTCCTTCTCGACAAGCTGCGCCAGACCAAGTCGAACGACGATTTCTTCGACAGCATGAACACCTAAACCGTTTGCGATCCCCGCGCGGGTCGCGCGGCGTCGGATTCACGTGGAACACCCGCAAGCGCGCTTGCGGGTGTTTTGCATTGTGTTTCACGTGAATCAGGCCGATTCGGTTGCGCAACAATGCAAGAGACCAAGAATGCCCGAATACACGCTGGAAACCGACCGCCTGGTGTTGCGTCCCTGGCGCGCGGAAGATGCCGAGCCCTTCGCCGCTCTCAACGCCGATCCCCAGGTGATGCGCTACTTTCCCGCGACCCTCAGTCGGTCCGAGAGCGATGCCATCATTGCCCGCGCGAGGGGCAAGGCGGAGACCGACGGGATCTGTTTTCAGCCGGTAGAGGAGAAGGCCAGCGGGCGGTTTCTGGGCTTTGTCGGGCTTAACCGCGCAGCGCCCGACGTGCCCGTCCCGGATACGCTCGAGATCGGCTGGCGGCTTGCCCGCCATGCCTGGGGACAAGGCTTTGCGACAGAAGCCGCAATGGCCTGGCTTCGATTCGGTTTCGAAACCTTGCGCTTGCCGGAAATCATCTCATTCACGACCGTCGGCAACATACCGTCGCGGCGGGTGATGGAGCGGCTCGGCATGAGTGAAGATCCCGCCGGCGCCTTTGAGCACCCCGCACTTGAGGTCGGTCACCCGTTGCGACCGCATGTGCTTTATCGCCTGTCGGCCGACCAGTTTAGCCACCCCGCAGGTCGCGGAGATGATCGGCCACATGGGCCGGATCGGTAAGCGGCGGCCCACATCGGCCGGCCGTGCACAGGTAAAGCGTCGGTTTGCCGTCGACGAGGGCCTTGTTGGCGGCCGGGTGATGGTCCGGCAGGGATGCGTCTCCGGCCGCGACCGTGCGACGGATAATCGCCGGGTCGGCAAGGGCAAGGAGCGCACGATCGAAGTCCGGGTCCCGGGCGCCGGTTTGCGTCACGCAGACCGCAAGCACGCCATGTTCCAGCGTATCCATCGCGTTCAACAATCCGGCCGTTCCGAACACGTTCTTCAGGATGGCTTGCGAAAACGCTGAAAAGATCTGCTCTGCCCGATCCCTGTAGATGTCGACGCCGGTGAGATGCCAGAGCCTGACGAGCGCTTCTGCCGCCATGGCGTTTCCATTTGGGGTGGCTTCATCATAGGCGGAGTAGGGGCGCACGATCAGGCCCTCGGCCGCATCCGAGGTCAGGTAGTAGCCGCCGCGGTCATGGCTGTAGTGGCTATGCAGAAGGTCAGCCAGCTGTTTCGCGTCGGCGAGGTACCCGTCCGCCGTCTGCGGATCGGGGGCGGCTTCTGCAAGGGTAACGGCGGCGACCATCAGTGCGGCGTGGTCGGTGGAAAATCCCGGGGCGACCATCGTTCCCGCCCGATAGGCATGGGCCAGTCCGGTTTCGGTCATCATGGTATCGAGGATAAACCGATAGGTCCGGGTCGCGGCTTCAGACAGGGATTCACGTGAAACATGATCCGCGGCGCGAACCAGCCCCGAGATCAGCAGGCCGTTCCAGTCCGCCAGGATCTTGTCGTCACGACCGGGCTGGGCTCTTGTGTTGCGAACCTCAAGAAGCCGTTCGCGCCATCCCTTGAGGGTTTCCTCATCCGTAGGGTCGTCGGGATCATCCGTCCGCGTCAGCCGGTTGGGAATGCTCTTTCCTTCGAAATTGCCGGCCGGGGAAATGTCATAGACCCGGTTGAAGGCAACGGCGTCGGCCCCGCCGAGGACGTCGACCACCTGGTCCGGCGTCCAGACGTAGGTCCTGCCTTCCTCGCCCTCTGTGTCGGCATCGAGGCTTGCGGCATAAGCGCCTTCGACCCGCATCTCCCGTTCCAGCCATGCGCCGGTCTCCTCGATTCGCCTGCGGAACAATGCATCATTGCCGGGGGTGAGTTCGGCGCTTCCGACAAGGGCCAGATGCGTCAGATACTGGGCATTGTCGTAGAGCATCTTCTCGAAATGCGGAACGAGCCAGCGCTCGTCGACCGAATAGCGCGACAACCCGCCGCCGATGTGGTCGTAAATCCCGCCGTTGCTCATCCGCTCAAGCGACAGGATGCAGCCGTTGCGCGCGGCCCTGTCGCCGGAGCGAAGGGCGGCGCGCCAGACCAACTCCATGACGCTCGCCTGGGGAAATTTGGGAGCGCCTTTCGTTCCACCGGAAACCGGGTCGATCATGTCCGCGAGCTTCAGCCCCGCCGTTGTGGCAAGACCCCTGGGGAGCGAGACGTTTTCGCCGGACGGGATGGTGCGAAGATGGGCCATCAGGCCGTCGCGGTTTTGATCGATTCGGCTGCGATCCGACTGGTAGGTCTTGGAGACCGCCAGAAGGACATCGACGAAGCCGGGTCGACCCCAACGTGCGGTTTTCGGAAAATAGGTCCCGCCCCAGAAGGGTTCCGCTTCGCTGGTCAGGAACATGGTGAGCGGCCAGCCGCCCTGTTCGCCAAGCGCATGCAGCGCGTTCATGTAGATCTGGTCGATGTCCGGGCGTTCCTCGCGGTCAACCTTGATGTTGACGAAGTGGGTGTTCATCACCTCCGCGACATCCCGGTCCTCGAAACTCTCGTGCGCCATCACATGACACCAGTGGCATGCGGCATATCCGACGGACAACAGGATCGGTTTGCCGCTGTCGCGGGCCTCGGCAAGCGCCTCCGCACCCCAGGGGCGCCAGGCCACCGGATTGTCCTTGTGCTGCAGAAGATAGGGGCTCGTCGCGTCGGCAAGGCGGTTGTCGGTCATGGGGCTTCCCGGTAAGAGGGGCGCAAGCGGCGCGGGCGCGGATCTGGCCGTCCCGCCACCGGCTTCACCAGAAGGTAAGGCGCTGGCACACGCCTGCAAGACAAATGCCCTTGTGACGGGCACCGGAGAGCGAAACGGGCATGACGCAGGATACCATCTATGCCCTGTCGAGTGGGGGTCTGCCCACAGGCGTGGCGATCTTGAGGATTTCGGGACCGGCGGCTCGAGTCGCTCTCGAAACGATGTCGGGCCGGCTCCCCGAGCCGCGCATGGCTTCGCTGTCCCGCCTGCGCGATCCGCAAACGGGAGACCTTCTCGATGCGGCCCTGTGCCTGTGGTTTCCGGGGCCGGCAAGCTTTACCGGCGAGGACGTGGTCGAGATCCAGTGTCACGGCGGCCGCGCGGTGGTGGCAGCCCTTCTGACGGCGCTCGGGCGGATACCGGGTTATCGGCCGGCGGAGGCGGGAGAATTCACGCGGCGGGCCTTCGACAACGACCGGCTCGATCTGTTGGAAGCCGAGGGGCTTGCCGATCTGATCCATGCGGAGACGGAAGCGCAGCGCCGTCAGGCCGTTTCCCAGATGGGCGGGGCGCTGGGGGCGGTCTATGACGGCTGGCGGAGCCGATTGATTCGGATGCGTGCCATGATCGAGGCCGACTTCGATTTCGCCGACGAAGACGATGTGCCGGGCAGCGTTGCGGACGGGATCTGGGCGGAGGCGGAACGGTTGCGCGACGAGATCGATGCCCATCTCGCGCGTTCGCGCGGCGCCGAGCGGTTGCGCTCGGGCGTCCAGGTGGCGTTGCTCGGCCGGCCCAACGCCGGCAAGTCGAGCCTGCTGAACGCCATCGCGCAGCGCGATGTCGCCATCGTGACTGAAGAGGCCGGCACCACGCGCGACGTGATCGAGGTGCATCTCGATCTCGACGGCTATCCGCTCACCCTGATCGACACCGCCGGCATCCGCGAGGCGGAAGGCCAGGTGGAGCGGGAGGGGATCCGGCGGGCTTTGGCGCGCGCCGCCGATGCCGATCTGGTGCTGTGGCTGACCGATCCCGATGCGCAGGCCGGGCACACCCGCGCCGCTCCGGAGGTCTCCGCCCCGGTCTGGACGGTTGCCACCAAGCAGGATCTTCCTGGGGCAGCGCCTGTTGGTCGTGGCGGCGACGGGGATGAACCGAGGTTCCGCCTGTCGGCGCTGACCGGAGAGGGTCTCGCCGATCTGATCTCTGCCCTGGGCGCCTTTGCCCGTGACGCCGTCGGCAGCACCTCCGATCCGGTGGCGACCCGCGACCGTCACCGTCGCTGGATTGCGGTTGCACGCGAGTCGCTGACGGCGGCGATTTCGGGTGGACGGCCGCTGGAATTGCGCGCCGAAGACCTGCGCACGGCTGCGGATGCCCTTGGGCGGATTGCCGGCCGGGTCGGGGTCGAGGACCTTCTGGATGTGATTTTCTCTGAATTTTGTATCGGCAAGTAAACGAGCGTTTCACGTGAAACAGCAGGAATCGGGGTTCGATTCAAAACCGTAATGAAGACTCTCCCGTAATGACCGCTGATTTTCCGGCAAACTCGTGCGGATGGGCCGGTTAGGCCGGATCGGCGCCCGATATTTGCGCTGTCGTTTCTGCCTGACTTGGCGGAAGTTGTTTTGACCGTGTCGTGGCGATTGGATATTCAAAGACCATAATTACCGCTTGGCGGTTTCCCGGAAACGCGCCTCTATCGGGCGGCCGGTCATCCGGCGACGGGTTGCCCGCCGGCGGGGGTATTCAGGCCGGCGTGGTTCTCACGGGCGGGGAATCGTTTCAGGCTCGACAGCAGGATGACGGGACTGGCGCCGCGGCGACACTTCCATCCTGAGCAATCGGAGACGTGACTATGGCGGACGCGATGCGTTCGAAGGGATCGCAGCCGGCGGATCGACGCCTCGATGTGATCGTGATCGGTGGCGGACATGCGGGCTGCGAGGCAGCTGCCGCGAGCGCACGCATGGGCGCGCGCACCGCTCTGGTGACCCACAGCTTCGCCACCGTCGGCGTGATGTCCTGCAACCCCGCGATCGGCGGGCTCGGCAAGGGCCATCTCGTGCGCGAGGTCGATGCGCTCGACGGCTTGATGGGGTGCGTCGCCGACAAGGCCGGCATCCAGTTCCGGCTGCTCAACCGGCGCAAGGGGCCGGCGGTGCGCGGTCCCCGTGCCCAGGCGGACCGGGCGCTCTACCGCGCGGCGATGCAGGACGCGATCCGCGAGACGGCCAACCTCGAGGTGATCGAGGGCGAGGCGGCCGAGCTGCTCGTCGACGACGGGCGGGCGAGGGGTGTGCGTCTCGCCGACGGGCGGGAGCTTTCCGCCGGCGCCATCGTGTTGACCACCGGGACGTTCCTGCGCGGTGTCATTCACATTGGTGATGAGCGGATTCCGGCCGGCCGGGCGGGCGAACCGCCGGCGCGGCGCCTTGCCGCCTCGCTGCTCGATCATGGCTTCGAGCTTGGCCGGTTGAAGACCGGGACACCGGCGCGGCTCGACGGGCGCACCATCGACTGGGCCCGGCTTGAGGAGCAGAAGGGCGATTCGGTTCCGGAACCATTTTCCACCCTGACGGCTGCCATCGAGACGCCGCAGATTTCCTGCCACATCACCCGCACGACGCCGGAGACCCACGACATCATTCGCGCGAACCTGCAGCGTTCGGCGATGTATTCCGGCCATATCACCGGGCAGGGGCCCCGCTATTGTCCTTCGATCGAGGACAAGGTGGTGCGCTTTGCCGACCGGGACGGGCACCAGATCTTTCTCGAGCCGGAGGGGCTCGACGACCACACGGTCTATCCGAACGGGATCTCCACGTCGCTGCCGGAGGATGTGCAGCTGGCGTTCCTCAAGACCATTCCGGGTCTGGAGCGTGTCTCGGTAATCAAGTCTGGCTATGCCATCGAATATGATCACATTGATCCGCGCGAGCTTCGCCGCACGCTGGAGACCCGTCGGGTCGCCGGTCTGTTTCTCGCCGGCCAGATCAACGGCACGACCGGCTACGAGGAGGCGGCGGCACAGGGGCTGGTTGCCGGGCTCAATGCGGCGCGGGCCGTCGATGGCGGCGCGGAAATCGTCTTCGGCCGCGATCAGGGCTATATCGGCGTGATGATCGACGATCTCGTGACCTGCGGCGTGTCCGAGCCTTATCGCATGTTCACCTCGCGCGCCGAATACCGGCTGTCGCTGCGTGCCGACAACGCCGACCAGCGCCTGACCCCTCTCGGGCTGGAGATCGGCTGCGTTGGCGCGACCCGTCGAGTCGCTTTCGAAACGAAATGCGCAAGGCTTGCCGAGACCCGTGCGGTGCTGGAAGGCCTGACGGCGACGCCCGAGGTCGGGCGCCGCGCCGGTCTGCCGATCAATCAGGACGGCGTGCGCCGCTCGGCGTTCGAGCTTTTGTCCTACCCCGATATCGATCTCGACCGGTTGGCGGCGCTGTGGCCGCAGGAGATCGCCGCGCTCGACCGCGCCAGCGCGGAGCAGGTGGCGATCGATGCGCTCTATGCGGTCTATCTGCAGCGCCAGGCCGCGGATATCGACGCGCTGCGCCGGGACGAGGCATTGGTGTTGCCGCAGGACCTCGACTATGCCGCCGTGCGCGGGCTGTCGAACGAGGCGCGGCAGAAGCTCGACGCGGTGCGGCCGGAAACTCTCGGCCAGGCGGCGCGGATCGACGGGGTGACGCCGGCGGCGCTCAGCCTGCTGCTGT
>MDTD01062944.1_pt1 | contig 43629 bp, 41 predicted proteins | sample 811221 | NCBI WGS metagenome assembly MDTD01 (sample SAMN05326646, study PRJNA326480) | marine metagenome | isolation source: seawater | place: Pacific Ocean: South West | collected 2011 | reverse complement strand
GCTCGTGCCGGTGAGCATGGCAAAGGGTTCGCCGTGGTTGCCGCTGAGGTTCGCAAGCTGGCAGAACGAAGCGGTGAAGCTGCTGGAGAGATCAGCGAGCTGTCATCAAGCACCATGCTTTTGGCCGAGAATGCCGGAAGCCTGATTCAGAATCTCCTGCCGCGAATCAGCGCAACCTCGGAGCAGATGCAGGAGGTTTCCTCTGTGGCAACCGAGCAGGTGGGTTGGTTGCAGGAGGTGTTGGTGAGCATCCGCGAAATGGAAACGGTCATCCAGTCCAGTGCATCAGCCGCCGAACAGTTGGCTGCTACGGCCAGCGGCTTGACTTCACAGTCAGACAACCTTGAGCGGACAATGGCCTTCTTCAAGACCGATCAAACGGTGGCACATCAGGTCCGGGTTGTCCGCAATGATCCCCGGCAGGCCCTTGATAGCGGAAGCCATGACGACGGGTACAGCCGCTATTAGCCCTGGACTTGTTGAATAGAAATACAACGGCCTCATCCAATTCGGGTGAGGTCGTTTCTTTATGGATAAAAGCAGATCGTGAAAAGATTACTGTCGTTTTCCCTGCGATATTCACAACGGTCAGCCATCTGCTTGACCAGATGGATGCCAAGCCCCCCGATCGCACGCTCTTCGACACTTAATTCCAGGTTTGGCTGCTGCTGGTCCAATGGATTGAACGGCGGCCCCCAGTCGCGCAAGGCTACACAGAATGCGCCGCTTGGTGCGCTGTCATTTTGTTCAAGGGAACACGTGACCTCCACCTCGGGCTTGTGCCTTGGGCGGGCGTGGTTGATGATGTTCACGAACACCTCTTCCACCACCAGTTCCAGCTTGGAGCACAAGGTATCCTGTGCATCCGCAGATTGTGCCTGCTGACAGACAAACTGATGAACCTGGGTAAGCGCTTCCAGTTCAGCGGTAAAGGTCTGTGACACGTCAGTGTGGCTCATCAGGATGCAAAGGCCTCGTCTGCCGTATCGGTTACCGTGAACATGGTGCCAAGTCCGGATACCTTGAATACTTCCTCGACCATGCCGGTAAGGCCGCAGAACTGCATTGTTCCGCCTGTTCCCTTGAGCTTCTTGGCTGCCGAGAGAATGCTGCGCAGTCCGGCCGAACTGATGTATTCGAGGTCGGACAGGTCGATCACCATCATGGTTTCGCCGCCGTCAACGACCTGCATGCATTCCTTTTCAAAGACCGGTGCATTGACCGCATCCAGCCGTCCGTTAACCCGTACCAGCGTACCTGTCTCTTTCTTGTCACACACGATATCCATCACTGATCTCCCTGACCTTTTTCACTGTTGCCGAGGAACTGCATCGCCAACATGGTTATATCGTCCGACTGTTCAGCTCCGCCGGTAAACTGCTTGAGAGAGTGTTCTATGCAGTGGATGATCTCTTCTGCCGACTGTCCGCTACACTGGTTGATGACCTCCACCAGCCGATCCTCGGAATAGAGTGCCTTGTCGTTGTCCATGGCCTCTGTGACCCCGTCTGTGTAGATGAACAGCGTGTCGCCCGGGTTCATCGTCATTGTCTTGGTGGTATAGCTGGTGTCCTCCATGATGCCTGCCACCAGTTCGTTGAGTGGCGGCACCCACTCGGCTTCTTTGCCTTTTGGCAGAAGCAGCGGCGGGTTGTGTCCGGCGCTGGCATAGTTGACCTCACCTGTATGGATATTGATGACCGCCAGGAAGAGCGTCACGAACATGCAGGACTCGTTGTCCTCGGCAAGGTCGTTGTTGACCTTTGCCAGCACGGCGCCGGGGTCGACCTTCCGCTCTGCCACGACCTTGATCAGGGTCTTGGTAACGGCCATGAAAAAGGCGGCCGGAACTCCTTTGCCGGAAACGTCACCTACGAGAAAACAGAAGTGGTCGTCATCGATGAAAAAGAAATCATAGAGATCACCACCGACTTCCTTGGCCGGTTCGATGGATGCGTGAATGTCGAACTCCCTGCGCTCCGGGAATGCCGGGAACAGTTTCGGGAGGATTCCCATCTGGATGTCATGGGCGATGCGCAGTTCGGACTCGATGCGCTCCTTGGCCGCCGTGGTTTCCGTCAGGTTGGTGATGTAGCTCTTGATGCTGTCCTGCATGGTCTGGAAGGAATCGGTCAACTCACCGACCTCATCCTGTGATTTCGCTTCAGGCAGTTGCGCATCGAGGTTGCCGGATGCCATGTCGTTGGCTGATTCGGTCAAGGCGCGCAGCGGGCGCGTGATGCGTGTCGAAAGGTAGATAATAAGGAGCGCCAGTGCCACGAAGCCGATGCCTCCGAGGGTGGCTACTTCCCTGTTCATGCGCGAGACATCAGCCAGCATAGCTTCCTTCGAGAAAACAACACCAATGGACCACTGCTGGTCCGGGAGGGGACTGAAGTAGAGGAAACTGTCGCCGGTGAGCGGCATGTCGCTGAGTTCGACAACGCCGGATTCCCCGGCCACCATTCTACGTCCCACTTCGCGCATGGCCGGTCGGTCAAGGCTTTCGGCTGCGGTGAATATTGTCTCGTTCATGACGAGACTTGAGTCCGGGTGGGAAATGTAGGTGCCGTATCGGGAAAGCAGGAAAACATACACAGATTCGCGCTGGCTGATGGAGGCCAGCAGCTTTTGCATCCATGTCAGGGAGATGTCGGCGGTGACGACCCCGGCAAACGCTTTCTGGCCTTCACGCTGCCGGTAGAAGGGTACCGAATAGGTTCCCATCAATTCCTGCCCGCCCCCCTCGTCAAAGTAGGGTTCGGTCCAGATGGCGCGGTCCAGTTCCTTGGGCAACTGGTACCAGTCCATGTAGAAGTACTGATAGTCTTCGCCACCCAGATTGGTGTAGGTGATGCGATTTTGTGATCGATAATGGTAGGGAGCATAGTACTCGCTGTCATACATGAATCCGTATGGCTCAAAGGCGATGGCCGTGCCGAATATCTCGGGGTTGTCGGTAAGTACACGACGCCCCAGTTCCTTGAGCTGTTTTTCGGACAGGCTGCCGTCTTCCAGGGAGAACGAAATGGAATCCGCCACCTTTTGGACGGTCTTGAGCACACCCGAGATATCCCGTGCCGTGGAATTGGCCAACAGCGTTCCCTTTTCTTCGGCCATTTTCACGATGATGTCGCGGGATACCGTGTAGTTATATCCGACAATGGCCGCCAGTGTCAGGGTGGAAACAAGGAGGGTCAGGGATGCCAGCCGGAAAGCGATGCCGTTGAGTCTCATTGTGTCGGCCCTCTATGGAAATCGTTGTAGGATATGTCGTTTTCAATGACACCGGTCGTCAGCAGTGCTTCCTTGGTCTTTTCAAAATCGGACTGGTCGAGCGCGGTGCTCAATTGTGTCTGTCCCTCGGCCAGGATGATGTTCTGCATCCGGGCCAGCATCCATGCCTGATGAGCACGGTTGGCGCGGATATTTGCCTCTTTCATGATGCGCAAAATAGTGTCGACTGTCTCTTCGGGGTGAGCAAAGGCGTACTCCCATCCTTCCACCGAAGCTTTGACCAGCGCATCAGCCGTTTCAGGCGAGGCGGCAAGTGTGGATTCCAGACAGTAGATACCGTCTTCGGGTTGATTCAGGTCGAGATCGCTGAAAAAGAACGTGGTCATTTCTTCAGGATTCAATCCGTAGGCGATGAGGCGATGGTACTCGTTGTACCACATGGCCAGGGCGGCATCGAGACCGCCGCGCATGAAAAGCTCAAAGGACGGTGACTGACGAACAAAGGTCACATCGAGGTTTTCCCGGTAAAAAAGTGCCGTGGGTTGTAACTGGAATTTGGTCCCCCACGTCCCGACTCTGGCTCCGTCCAGATCCTTGATGGTCTTGATGCCGGAATCCTTTCTGGTAATCAGCATGAGCGCAGAGCGATGGACTATCTGACCGATATTGACCAGCGCAATGCCATTGCAGCGTTGCTCCATGGCGGTGGAGAGAAAGGCGGTACCATAGTCGGCCTTGCCTTCTCTCAGCAGGATGAGCGAATCCGTGTCCGCTCCTCCGTGGATGAACTCCACATCCAGATTGTAACGGTCGAATATACCTTTCTCTTTTGCCATGTAGTATCCGGCAAACTGGGCCTGTGGGTACCATTGCAGAGCCAGCTTCACCTTTTCGTTGGCGTGTGCTGCAGAAGGGGCGAAAAACGATGCAATCACTGTCAGCAGCAGGAATGAGAGGTAAAATGAATGCCGTGGCGATAAAATGAAGTGCTTCTTCATGCGTGTCTCTCTCTGCAAAAAAGCGTTGGTCCTGTTTGGCGGGGCAAATTGGGATGGATCGATGATTGGTGAGTGGCGGAAGTGATTCCGACTCAGCCAAGGGTCCCATCCACATCAAGAGGAATTGAACACGTGAAGACATATAGATGTGCACGGTCTTCCTTCCTGCTCTCGATATTTTTAGACAGATAGATGATTTGCGCTATGATTGGAACCCCTTGATACGGGTTTCTGTGTCTCTGCAGCCTGATTGATATCGTTTTGGAGGGAGTGATCTCGTGCTTTGACCTTTGACGCAGCAACGAATGTGACTGGGGCATCGGTGTGCAGCAGACGGCAGAGTGTGTTCCATCATTTGCAGAACCGAAAAAAAGCCGCCCGGAATTCCGAGCGGCTTTTTTGAGTGCTTGTTGGGAAGGGTTAGCGGAAATCAACCTTGATGCTTTCATCCAGTTCAACAGTGGCTTCCACCGCAGGGGTGGTGCTGATGATCGCGCCACGGCGGATAACGAAAAGGCGGGCCGGGTGGAGGCGCAGCGCTTCCATCTTGTCGGCGGCCTGCAATACGACCATGTCGGCATTGTCGCCGGTGGCCAGACCATACCCGGAAAGTCCGAGGGTTTTCGCTCCATTGACAGTCACCGCGTCAAAGAGCGCCTCCTGCTGATCCACACCGGTCATGTGCAGGGCGTGGGCGCCCATGTGGGCGACTTCCAGCATGTCGTGGGTGCCCATGGGGTACCACGGGTCCATGACGTCGTCGTGTCCCAGAGAAACGTTGATGCCCATGTCCATGAGTTCGGGCACGCGCATGAGGCCCCTGCGCTTGGGGTAGGTGTCATGACGCCCCTGCAGGTTCATGTTGACCAGCGGGTTGCATACACAGTTCATCTCGGCTTCGGCCATCAGCGGCAGAAGTTTTGATACGTAATAATTGTCCATGGAGTGCATCGAGGTGAGATGCGATCCGGCCACGCGCCCCTGCAATCCCAGTCGCTGGGTCTGGAAGGTCAGTGCTTCGATGTGCCGGGAGTGGGGATCATCGGATTCATCGCAATGCATGTCCACCATCAGGCCGCGTTCGGCAGCAATCTCGCAGAGTATCCGGACGGACTCGCGGCCTTCGTCCATTGTTCGCTCGAAATGGGGGATGCCGCCAACCACATCGACGCCTTTGTCCAGCGCCTTGTTGAGCAGGTCCACGCCTTCCTTGCACCGCAAAACACCATCCTGCGGGAAGGCCACGAGTTGGATGTCGATGAATTGCTTCATCTCTTCACGGACTTCGAGCAGCACGTCCACGGCCATCAAGGTCGGGTCGGTGGTGTCCACATGGGTGCGGATGGCGAGGTTGCCCTTGGCCACGGACCAGGAACACAGTTTGAGCGCCCGTTCCTTGAGCCCTTCGGGTGTCAGGTCGGGTTTCAGCTCGCCCCATATCTTGATGCCCTCAAGCAGGGTGCCGGACTGGTTCAGTCGGGGCATGCCCATGGAGAGAGTGGCATCCATATGAAAATGTGAATCCACGAACGGCGGGGTGACGAAATTGCCCAGCGCGTCAATGGTGCGGATGGTCTCGCCGCTGATGGAAGGCGCTATCTCAACGATTTTGCCGTCTTTGCAGGCGATGTCCACAAGATATTGTTCGCCGTCGATACGGGCATTTTTTACGAGTAAATCAAGCATGGTATCTCCAGGGGCGTTCCCCGTGGTTAGTTCTTCCTATGAATCCATCACAGTCGCTACGCTGGCTTATCGCTCACCTTTTCGGAAGGGGATGAGCAATGCCTTGGGATAGGCGGCACGGCGCGACATGATGATCAGGGCTATGATGGAGAAAACATACGGCATCATCAAGTAGAATTGATACGGAATGGCAATGCCGGACTGTTGCTGCACGCGCATCTGTATGGCGTCGAACGCAGCAAACAGGATGCAGCCGAGCAGCGCCTTGCCGGGTTTCCACGATGCGAAGACCACAAGGGCGATACATATCCAGCCGCGTCCGTTGACCATGCCGATGTAGTAGGCGTCAAAGGCGGACATGGTGAGGAAAGCACCTCCCACGGCCATGAATGCGGAACCGACCATGACGGCACCGGTGCGGATGGAAAAGACGGACAATCCCTGCGCTTCGACAGCCATGGGGTTTTCACCGGTCATGCGGACCGCCAGCCCGATGGGTGTGCGGAACAGAACGTAGCTCACGACGATGATTGCCAGAAATGCCAGATAGGTCAGCGCGGATTGGCTGAACAGGATTTCGCCCACAAAGGGGATTTGGGACAGCACGGGGATGTCGAGTGTCTGGAACGGCACGATCTTGGGCGGAGTGGTCGCCTTGGGCAGCAGCATGCGGAAGATGAACGACGACAGGGCCGACGCGAGCATGGTGATACCAAGCCCGGTTACATGCTGGGACAATCCGAGGTGGACCGTGAACAGCGAGTGGAGCAGGCCGAACAGTGCGCCGATGAAGGCCGCGAACATGATGCCGGTCCACAGATCACCGCCAAGGTAAACCCAGGTCCAGCCAGCCATGCATCCGGCGGCCATGATTCCTTCGATGCCGAGGTTGAGCACACCTGCGCGCTCGCAGATCAGCTCACCAAGGGTGCCGAAGATGAGTGGCGTGGCCATGCGGATGGTAGCCATCCAGAAACCGGTTTCGAGGAGGAAGTTGAAGATGTCCATCGGTTACCTCCAGCGGATGCGGTATTTCGCCAGAAACATGGAAACCAGCACTGCCAGCAGGCAGACGGCCGTGGTCACATCGGCGATGTAGTTGGAAATGTTGATGGCCCGGCTCATGGAGTCCGCACCGATGTAGATGACCGCCACGAAAATGGAGGAGGCCACGACGCCCAGCGGATGGAGGGCGGCCAGCATGGCGACGACGATGCCGGAATAGCCGAAGCCGGGCGACAGGTCGAGGGTCAGGTATTCCTTGACCCCGCACAACTCGGAAACCCCGGCCATGGCAGCGAGTCCGCCCGAGAGCAGTGCCGTACGTACGATGACGGCGTTGACCGGCATACCGGCGAAGCGGGATGCCTTGGGCGAAGCGCCCACAGCCCGGATTTCAAATCCCCAGGTGGTGCTTCGCATGAACCACCACACGCCAACGGCACAGACAAGGGCGAAGATGAACCCGAGGTGGAGTCGGGATTTTGCGACCAACTGCGGCAAAATGGCGCTGTCGACCACGGGTGCGGCCTGGGGCCACCCCATTGCCATGGGGTCTTTCCATGGGCCGAACACCAACCAGTTGACGAACAGCAGGACAATGAAGTTGAGCAGCAGGGTGGTCACGACTTCATCCACATGCAGCTTGGTCTTGAGCAGGGTGGGCAGCAGCAGGAGCACCCCGCCGCCGATTGCCCCGGCAAGAAAGAGATACGGCACCATGAGGTACGCGGGCATCTCGACAGATCCGGTACCCAGCCATGTGGCGATAACCGCCCCCATGTAGAGCTGGCCTTCGCCGCCGATATTCCACAGCTTGGCCCGGAAAGCCACGGCTGCGGCCAGACCGGTGAAGATGAGCGGGGTGGCGCGGGTCAGGGTTTCGGTGATGGCGAATTTGGAGCCGAGGGCGCCGGAGAGCATCAGCGCCCATCCTTCGAGCGGAGAGGCGTCCGCCCAGAGCAGCAGGACGGAGCAGACTGCCATGGCGACACCCACCGCCATGAGCGGCGCAAGGGTCTTGATGGTCAGCGAAACATTTTCACGGGCTTCTATTCTCATGCTGCACCTCCGGTCTCGCATGCTTCCGGCTCACTGTTGCCGGACATGAGCAGGCCGAGCTTGGCGCGGTCCACTTCGTGGGTGGGCATGGGGGCGGAGAGCCGGCCCTGATACATGACCTGGATGAAATCGGTCACCTGGAACAGTTCGTCGAGGTCTTCGGAAATGAGGATGACCCCGGCGCCGCGTTCGGCCGCATCAAGCAGTTGCTGATGTACGTAGGCGGTGGCTCCCACATCAAGGCCCCAGGTGGGCTGGTTGACCACGATGATGGATGGATTGCTCGACAGAACACGGGCGAGGATGAGCTTTTGCATGTTGCCGCCCGAGAGTTTGCGCACCGGCGTATCGATGCCGGGGCAGCGGACGTCAAAAGTCTCGATCAGTTCTTTGGCACGTGCGGCGATCTTTTTGAAATTGAGGATGCCTCGTCTGGAGACGGGCGAGAGCGTGTAGGATTCGGTGGCCGTGTTTTCCATAACGGTCATGTCGGCAACCAGTCCGGTGCCGGTGCGGTCGTCTGGGACACGGCCAACTCCATTGGCGATCATGTCTGCCGGGGTGGGCCTGTGCAGCGGTTCACCGTGGATGGTCATAAGGCCGTATTCGGGTTCGATCAGTCCGCAGAGCAGATCGGCAAGCTGGGCCTGTCCGTTGCCGGAAACACCGGCGATGCCCAGAATCTGATGGGAATTGAGTCGCAGGGTGAGGTTGTCCAGCAGGCGCTTGTCCGTGCCGTCACTGATATAAACGGAATCGAGGTAGAGAATCTCACAGGCAATGTCGGTGCTTTGGCTCGAACGTTGCGCTTTGGGTATCTCGCTGCCGACCATGGCATGGGCCAGTTCTTCGGCTGTGGTCGCGTCCGTGGCGGATTCAAAGACCACACAACCGTGGCGCAGTACGGCGCAACGATCGGACGAGGCCATGACTTCGCGCATCTTGTGGGTGATGAAGATGACGGACAAGCCTTCCTTGACCAGTTGGCGAAGGGTGGCAAAAAGGTGGTCGGCTTCCTGCGGGGTCAGGACCGATGTGGGTTCGTCCAGAATCAGAATGCGGGCATCGCGATAGAGCACCTTGAGAATCTCGACCCGCTGGCGTTCGCCCACGGACAACTCCTTGACCATGGCCGTGGGATTCACTTCAAGGCAGAAGCGATCCATGAGCGCGGAAAGTTTGGTCAGGGCTGTCTGCTTGTCATGACTGGTCGCCAACAGCGACTCGGTGCCGAGCATGACGTTTTCAAGAACGGTCATGTTTCCGGCCAGAGTGAAATGCTGATGAACCATGCCGACGCCCTTGTTGAGTGCGGCACGGGGCGAACCTTCGGGCAGCTTTTCGCCGAAGACCTCCACCGAACCGGAGTCGGCCACATAATGGCCGAACAGGATGGACATCAGGGTCGTTTTACCAGCGCCGTTCTCTCCGAGCAGGGCGAGCATTTCGCCTTCCCTCAGTTCAAGCGTCACATCCTGGTTGGCAACCACAGAGCCGAAGGTCTTGGTTATGCCTGTCAGTTTGAGTACCGTTTTGGACACATCTTCCCCAAAGAAAAATAGAGGACCGCCTCGGGTGAGGCGGTCCATTGTTGTCGCTAGAAAGTGGACTTCGGTTCGTTGTCGTTGATTTCAACGGTGAAATCTCCGGCCTTGATGGCGGCAGCGGTCTCTTCGACCTTGGCCTTCACTTCGGCGGGAATCTTGGCGTCGAATTCGTAGAAGGGAGAGAGGGATGCGCCACCCTTGGCCATCATGGTGAACTCACGGTAGTCCTCGGCAGTGAATTTGCCAGTCTTGACCAGCTCGATGGCGTGGTTGATGGCGGGCTCCATGTGCCACAGGGCAGAGGCAACAACAACGTCCTTGCCGTTCTCTTCCTTGTTCATGTCGTTGACGTTACCAAAGGCGATGATGCCTTTTTCGCGGGCTGCATCAACAACGCCGGCGCGCTCGGCGTAGAGCACGTCAACACCGGATTCGACCTGAGCATAGGCAAATTCCTTGGCTTTCGGCGGATCGTACCAGGAGCCGATGAAGGAAACCTTGAACTCGACTGCGGGATTGACGGACTTGGCACCGGCCATGAAGGCATTGAAAAGACGGTTGACTTCACCGATGGGGTAGCCGCCGACCATGCCGATCTTGTTGGTCTTGGTCATTTTACCGGCGATCATGCCCATGAGGTAGCACGGCTCGTGGATGTAGTTGTCGAAGACGGAAAGATTGGATCCGCGAGGACCGAAGGAATCGCCCATGAGGTACGCGACTTCAGGGTAGTCCTTGGCAACTTTGGTGACATCGCGGGAAATACCGAAGGCTTCACCTACGATCAGTGCCACACCTTTTTCGGAGTACTCACGCAGGACGCGGATGTAGTCGGTGTTGGAAACCTTTTCGGAGTAGACATACTCGATTTCACCGGCGTCAGCGGCCTTCTGAAGGGCCTTGTGCAGACATGCGTCCCACTTCTGCTGAATGGGCTGCGTGTAGATGCCCGCTACCTTGATTTTGTCCCCGGCCATGGCTGAGCCCGCAAACATGGCAACCGCCAGGCAGAGCGCAGCAGCGATGATCATAAACCGTTTCATCTGGAATCCTCTCTCTTGATTTGAGTGATACAATGAGTGCCGCAGAACCTGAAAAGTGCGGCCCGTCATGAAGTGCAATGCTAATGCCAGAAAACCTTTCAGGAGTAAACAACTAGCGATACCAAGATGAAGCTGAGGAGACGTCGCGTACGGGTAAGTCGGTGTGCTGATGAAAGATTACAATTTTGAGATTTGTGTGGAACCGGGTACGACTTTTTTTACAGGAATGTGACCTGACAGGCTCTACATGTATTACTATAATATTATACCCTCCATGCGCCAGACATTACTGGCACCTTGCCGTACTTCACAGCTTCGGCCTTTTCCTATATGAAATCATGCATTGTTTACGGGAGATCGAAATTCTCCATATTTTCAACGGCTGCATGGATCAGCCCAACCCAACTACCAAAGGATTCAGGTCACTCAATGACCACAAAAGCACGTGCTGTTTTCTGGGATATGGATGGCACCCTCATCGATACCGAAGACCTTCATTATGAGGTTATTCGCGATTGGTGCGCAAAGTTCGGCTATGAACTCACACTTGAGGCGAATGACGAATTGATTGCCAAGACAATGCCTGAAAAATGGCAAATTCTGGCACCACGGGTCGATTCTTCGGCAACGGAAGCGTTGTTTCGTCGCGAATGCGAGGATTGGTATATTGAACGGCTGACAGCCGACAAGGGGCTGGACCGCGCCCTCAAGATTGTCAGAAAGGTTGCCGAGCGCGGCATCCTGCAGGCGTGTGTCTCCAATGGCGAGCATGAAGTCGTGAAAGCCAATGTCGAGATTCTCGGTTTGAGCGATGTGTTTTCTTTCCTGGTCACAGGCGGCAATTGCGATCCGGGCAAGCCCGCTCCCGATCCATACCTGATGGCTGCCAAGCAGGCCGGCTTTGCGCCGGAAGAGTGCATTGCCGTGGAGGACTCTGCCGTGGGAATGGCTGCCGCACGTGCCGCAGGGTTGATCCTCTGTGGCTGGCCGCATGATCCAAGCGGTGAGTTCGATGTGGATTACCTGCTCAAGACAGGCGAGGAATTCCCCTTCGATCTGCTCGATTAATCCGGGTCATTCATACAGAAATAAAAAGGCGCTGCTCCGATTGGAGCAGCGCCTTTTGTTTGAGCATGTAGTGCGTCTAGATGATGCGTTCGCGAACCTTGGTGACAAAGATCTCGGCAGCAATGACGATGGTGAAGATGCACAACAGGATAAGGGAGACCTGATCCCAGTTGAACAGGTTCATCGCCGTGTCGAGTGCCACGCCGATACCGCCGGCACCGACCAGGCCGATGACAGAGGATTCACGGACGTTGATGTCCCAGCGGAAGAGAGTGATTCCCCAGAACGCGGGGGCGACCTGCGGCCAGTATCCTTTGAGGATGATGGTCGGCCATGGTGCGCCTGCAGCCTTGAGAGCCTCAATGGGGCCGGGATTGCATTCCTCAAGGGCTTCGGCGAGCAGCTTGCCGCAGAAACCGATGGAGCGGAATCCGATGGCCACGGTACCCGCAAGGGCGCCGGGACCGAATATGGCCACGAACAGAATTGCCCAGACCAGCGAGTTGACGGAACGCGAGGAGACGAGAATCAGTTTCGCGAACCAGTTCAGCGCCGGAATCTTGGTGATGTTGCTGGCAGCCATGAGCCCGACCGGGAACGCCATGAGAAGTGCCAACACAGTACCGAGGGTGGCGATATTGAGCGTTTCGATGAGCGCGTCATGAACGCCGACGGCATAGTGCGCGGTATCAATGGGCCACATGCGTGTGAACAGATCGGCGATCTGTGTGGGGGCGTCATACAGGAACTCCGGTATGATTTCCACGGTCCGCATGGAAGCGACAAGAGCCATGACTGCACCGAGGTAGACGGCGAATCGTGCCAGCCGTTGGGCAGGGGTGAATCGTTGCCATTCGTAGTGCTTAGTCATTGAACACCGCCTTGATCCGTACGGCCAGGAATTCACTGATCATGATCAGGCCGATGATGGACAACAGGATGGCGCACAGGAAGTCATAGTCGTAGCGCTGGAACGCAGCGAACAGGGTGCCGCCGATACCACCTGCGCCGACGATGCCGACCATGGTGGAGTTACGCATGTTGGCGTCGAACTGGTAGGTGGCGAAACCGATGAATCGGTTCAGCACCTGGGGCATGACTGCGTAGATGAGCACACTCATGAAGGGTGCGCCTGCAGCTCTGCATGCTTCGACAGGCTTCAGCGAAATCTCTTCGATTGCTTCGGCAAAAAGCTTACCGATGAAGCCGATGGAAGCGAAGATGAGCGTCAGGATACCTGCCATGGGGCCGAAGCCGACTGCCTTGACGAACAGGATGGCGAAAATGACAGGGTGGAAGGAGCGGCAGACGCAGATGACGGTGCGCGCAGGCCAGGTGGCCCACGGCGGCATCAGGTTGCGCGCTGCCAGAAGTCCGATGGGAAGCGAGAAGAGAATACCAAACGCTGAAGCGATGACAGCGATTTCTATGGTTTCAATAAGGTTGCCTACCAGGAGTTTCCACCGCTCGAAGTTGGGGGGAAACAGTTCTCCGATGAACTTGGCGCCATTGCCGAGCCCCTCAACAAAACGCGTCCATGATATATCCAGAGCGGAGATAGCATAGGCTGCGTATATCAGAACAACAAGCCACCCGACACGGGCTAGCCAGTTGGTCTGAAAGGGGCGCCGTTTTACAGCGGTTCGGGGGGTCATACCAGCCAGTCCTCCCCACCGTAGATGGCCTTGAGGTGCTCATCCTTGAGTTCTTCGGGCTTGCCGTCAAACACGACATGTCCTTCACTCATGCCGATAATGCGATCGGCGAATCGTTTGGCAAGGTTGACATCATGGATGTTGATCAGCAACGGGATGTCTTGGTCAGCGGAAAATTCGTTCAGCAGTTCCATGATCTCGACAGAGGTCTTGGGGTCGAGCGAAGAAGTGGGCTCGTCCGCCATGATGATGTCGGGGTTCTGCATGACGGCGCGTGCGATGCCGACGCGCTGACGCTGACCGCCGGACAGGCTGTCTGCGCGTGCAGTGGCGAAATCGCCCAGACCGACCTTTTCGATAAGCTCGAAAGCGCGATCAATGTCTTCCTGGTGATACTTGCGAAGCCATGCACGCCAAACCGAGGTGAATCCCAGGCGGCCACACAGAACGTTCTCAATCACTGACAGCCGTTCGACCAGATTGAACTCCTGAAAGACCATGCCGATGTAGTGGCGGGCCTGGCGAAGTTCTCTGCCGGACAGCTTGGTGATGTCACGACCGGCGATAAGGATCTCGCCACCTGTCGGTTCGATCAGTCGGTTGATGCAGCGCAGCAGGGTGGATTTACCAGTACCGGAAGGGCCGATGATGGCAACGGTGCTGCGTCCGGACACTTCAAAGGAGATACCTTTGAGAACCTGTGTTCCTGCAACATATTCCTTAACGACATTATTAACGGTAAGGGAACGGGAGGTTGCCCCCCCATTCCCATTATTGCTTTGATTAGTCACAGTATGCTTACTTCTTTTTCTTGGCGGCTTCTTTGGCTGCCATGGCTTCCAGTCCGGCCTTGTTGTAGCTGGTGCCGGTGGCGTCAGCGATGTCACGGATTACCTTCCAGTCAACCTTGTAGGTGATGGGGTAGAAACGGTCGGCACCCTTGAAGGAGTCCTGCATGCTCTTGGGGAAGCGGTAGGTCATGAAAGCGCCGATGATCTTCTGGGCGAGTTCAGGACAGAGCTGGCTGGAGATACCGAAGGAGGAAGTGGGGAACTTGGGGCTGCGCCAGATGACACGGAGAGCGTCCTTGTCCACACGGCCGGCTTCGATCATGCGATCGTAAACGTCGGAAGCAACAGGAGCTGCATCGTAGTCGCCGTGAACAACGCCGAGGATGGACTGGTCGTGCTTGCCGGAGTAAACAACGGTGTAGTCCTGGTCAGGTACGAGACCCAGTTCGGGGAACAGAGCGCGAGGAGCGAGGTTACCGGAGTTGGAGGAAGCGGAAGTGTGAGCGACTTTCTTGCCCTTGAGGTCCTTCATTTCCTTGATCGGGCTGTCTTTCTTGGTGACAACGACGAGGTTGTAGCCCTGGAAGCCATCAGGGTAACCCTTGACAGCGATGGGTACGTAACCAGCGAGGTTGACGGCAAAGCCGGTGGGGCCAGTGGAGAAACCAGCAATGTGCAGCTTGCCGGAACGCATGGCTTCAACTTCAGCAGCGTTGGACTGAACGGTGTAGTAGATCACTCGCTTGCCGGTGACGTTGCTCAGGTATTCCTGGAAGTCGGCAAATGCGTCTTTGTAGACCGCAGGATCTTCAACCGGGGTGTAGGTGAATACCAGCGTGCTGGGATCCTTACAGTTATCAGTGGCGAAATCGGCAACCATGTCGCCATCTTTGTCAGTGTACATCTCATCCAGCACGGCAACTTCACCGGCAAAGGCGGTCGCCGACAAGGCCAACATAAAGACGAGTGCGAGAAAGACCGTCAACCGTTTCATAACAAACTCCTGCAATGTTAATGATGTGATTTTGTGAAGGGTCTGCCGTCCAGACACCTTCATCTCACGAAAACGTATCGGTCCTGTACCAGATGAAGTGTATTGGATCAATCTGTTTGCTTGGTCAGGGGAAATACTATCATTAAATTATAATGATGCTTTACCACTGAAAATAAAGACAAAATTTCAATCCCATTTCCCCAAAGTCGATAAGTAAATAAATTCCATACTAAAATTGTCGGTAATCACAGAGCGTTCGTTGCTTTTGGGGAGGGCCCTTCAATATGTGGAAAAGGCTCCTGAAAATAAAAAGGCCGGCAGCCAACATGGTGATTGGCTGCCGACCCGAATGGGTGGAATATGGGTGTGGACTAATCGGTCTTCAGCTTTACCCAGTAAGCGTCATAGATTTTCATGGCCTCGCCAATGTAATCCTGAAACTCGCCCCGGGCAGCAACTTCTTCCGAAGGATAGACGATGGGGTTGTTACGCACCTCTTCAGGCAGGAAGTCCAGCGCCTTGGCGTTGGGGGTTGAGTAGCCCATTTCGGTGCTGATCAATGCGGCAACGTCCGGGCGCATCAGGTAGTTCAGGAAAGCATGTGCTTCCTCGATGTTTTTTGCTCCCTTGGGGATGCACAGGGAATCCATCCAGAGGCTGAATCCTTTTTCCGGGTAGATATAGGTGATCTCCGGGTTTTCCTGGTTGGCGATGTATGCTTCGCCGTTCCAGACAACGCCAACAAGCACCTCGCCGGAGAGCAGCGCCTGTTTGGGAGAATCCGAATCAAAGACGCGAACCATGGGAATCAGCGACTTGAGCTTCTGGTACGCCTCTTCAAGACGAGCCGGATCTGTCTCGTTGAGCGAATAACCAAGGGACTTCAGGGCAAGGGCAAAGACGTCCCGTGGGTCGTTGGGCAGCAGGAGCCTGCCGTCCATTTCGGGTTTCCACAGGTCATCAATGGAGTTGACGGCTCCGGTGCCGAGCATGCCGGTGTTGACCGCGATGGCGGTGGAACCCCACATGTACGGCAGAGAATACGTGTTGTCCGGGTCAAAGGACTGATTCACGAATTTCGGTGCCAGATTGCTGAAGTTGGACAGCTTGGACTTGTCCAGCGGCAGCAGCATGTCCTGACGGCGCATGAGTCCGACATAGTCCGAAGAAGGGACGATGATGTCGTATCCGTCCCCGGCCAGTTTGATCTTGGCGTACATGGCTTCGTTGCTGTCGTAGTTCGACAGGTGAACCTTGATGCCTGTTTCCCGAGTAAAATTCTGAACCACCTCGTCCGGAATGTATTCGGACCAGATGTACAGGTAGAGTTCACCGCTTCCGGCAATGGAAGGGGTGGCCAGCAACATGACGAAAAGCAGAGCCAGTAGTGTTTTTTTCATTGTTATTTCTCCTTGAGCAGTCGCCGCGATAAAAGGACGGCGACTACGGTTATAGCGATCATGATAACGCTGAGCGCGTTGACATCGGGTTTAATGCCCAGACGGACCATGGAGTAGATTCTGAGCGGCAGAACTTCATAGGTCGGTCCGGTGGTGAAAAAGCTGATGACTACGTCATCAAGCGATAAGGTGAAGCTCAACAGCCAACCGGCTGCCAGGCCAGGCATTGCCATGGGGATGACGACGCGTCGGAAGAGCTGGTATTCACTGGCTCCCAAGTCGCGGGCCGCTTCAACCACGGATCGGTCAAAACCCCGAAACCGTGAGTAGACGGTCGCAGTCACGAACGGGACGCACAAGGTTATGTGTCCCATGAGCAGTGTCCAGAATCCAAGGGTCAGCCCCGCACTCAGGAAAAGCACCAGCAATGAGATGGCAATGACGATATCCGGGGACATCATCATGACGAATACGCCACTGAACATGGCCCGCCTGCCCTTGAACCGGTACTGGTGCAGCATGAATGCCGCCAGCGTGCCGATGATGCAGGCAACCGTGGCCGAGACCACCGCAATGGTCATTGACCGAAGGGCCGCATCGATCAGCGTGGTGTTCTCCAGCAGCTTGCCATACCATTTCAGGGTGAACCCCTGCCATGACAGCGAGTACTTGGAAGCGTTGAATGAATACAGCGCCATGACACCAAGCGGCAGGTACAGGAAAAGGTACACCAAACCTGCGTAAGCTGTTTTAATGTATTTCATCATATCTTGGCCCTCCTGCCCGAACGGCGAACACTCTGAAAATACAGCGCGAGCAATACTCCCATGATGACTGTCATGGCGATGGAAGCCGCTGCGCCCATGGGAAGGTCGCGTGCGGTAAGGAACTGATCGCGGATGTAGTTACCCAGCAGCATGGTCCGTGCTCCACCAAGGATGTCCGGTATGTAGAACATGCCCAGTGCGGGCAGGAATACCAGCATGCACCCCGAGAGAATGCCCGGCGTGGTCAGCGGGATGGTTATCTTCCTGAAGGTAGCCCACCTGCTGGCTCCCAGATCACGCGATGCTTCGATCAGCCGATTGTCGAGTTTTTCCAGCGCGGCATAGAGCGGCAGGATCATGAACGGCAGCAGCGTGTAGATATAGCCGATGAATATAGCGGTCTCGGTATACATGATCTTGAGCGGCATATCGATGATACCCAGGAACATCAGGGTTTTGCTCAAAATACCGTCTGCCTTGAGGACCGCGACCATGGCGTAGGTGCGAATAAGGGTGTTGGTCCAGAAGGGAATCATGACCAGCAGGAGCATGAGCCGCGCACGTCGTTTTTCGGATCGAGCCACAATGTAAGCGAACGGATACCCGATCAGGAGGCACAGCGCCGTAGCAGCCGCAGCCATGAACAGGGATTCGAGCACCATGAAGCCCAGTGCCGGTTCCAACAGGCGCTGATAACTTTCAAGGGTGAAGATCGGTGCGATAAGATCGTCCGGATGACGTTGCAAAAAGCTGACGCCAGTGAGCATCAGGGTAGGCACGGCACCGAAGACGATCATCCAGCAGATGACTCCGCCGATGACAAAACGTTTGAAAAGACGATTATCTTTCATGGGGCAACACCACTTCCCACCCCTCAAACCATCCCACAGCCACGCGGTCGCCAGCGTGGAAGTAGAGGTTCTCGGCATCTTCGTCGAAAAACTCGGAAACGATGATCTGTTTGCCATCATCGAGGGTTATGTCCACATCGTAGGTCGCACCCTTGTAGAAGGTCCGCTCCACAGTGCCTTTGAGCATTGCCTTGGCAAACTTCTCCGCCAGTTCGGGGTCGTCTTCCACTTCGCGCATGACTTCGACCCGGAAATCCTCCGGACGCAACAGGACATGAATCCTGTCGCCCTCGGAAAAATCACGGTTGGATTTGACGACAACAGGGACTCCGGCCACTTCAGCCTCGTAGGTCGTGTCCTTCACTTCGGTAATGGTTCCATTAAGAACATTGATCTCTCCCACGAAGCGGGCCACATAGAGATTGACCGGATTTTCGTAGATATCCTTGGGGCTGCCGATCTGTTCGATGACTCCCTCGTTCATGACGACAACGCGATCAGACATGGTGAATGCCTCTTCCTGGTCGTGAGTGACGAGGACAAAGGTGATCCCAAGGGTGCGCTGCAACTCTTTGAGCTCTTTTTGCATTTCCTTGCGCAGGCGGTGATCCAGCGCGGAAAGCGGTTCGTCGAGCAGAAGAACTCGCGGCTTGTTGACGATGGCGCGAGCAATGGCCACACGCTGCTGCATACCACCAGAAAGTTCGGACGGCATGCGGTTGACCATCTTTTCAAGACGGACAAGAGCAAGGGCGGCAGGAACTTCTTTGGCAATGGCTGATTCAGCCATGCCCGCAATACGCAGGCCAAAGGCGACATTGTCATACACGTTCATGTGCGGGAACAGGGCGTAGCTCTGGAAAACGGTGTTTACCGGACGAGATTCAGGATCAAGGCCGACCATTTCTTTACCGTCGATGCGAATGGTGCCGCTGTCGCACTGCTCGAATCCGCCAATGAGTCGGAGAATAGTCGTTTTGCCACAGCCGGACGGCCCCAGCAACGTCAGGAACTCTCCATCGGCTATGGATAATGAAATGTCCTCAACGGCGATGTCGCCGTCAAACGACTTACTGATGTTGGATAATTCTATTACGTTTTCCATTATGAAATATTGCTCTATTAATTGTTATTGGAGGAAAGGCCCGGGTGAGGAGCCGCTTCTGCCCCGAGCGGCAGACGCTTTGCCGCACGTAAACGCTGCTTGAGGAATTCCGTGCCTGGATTGATAGCCGTGTGGGCGAGAATGGCGGCAATCAGTGTTGCAACCAGTATATGCCAGCCTATCGGCTCCTCCCAGTATTCCTCGAAAATGGCGATAGCACTGAAATGCAGAAGGTAAAAGGGGTAGCTTATTTTTCCTATGTCCCTATCAAATCGAGTCACACTGAAGGTTCGGAACACAAATGGAAGAGCCACCAGTGTAACCGCAGGGAGTGCGAACGGCAGATACGGGTCGTCCACATCTCCGACAATAAGGATGACACCTACAAGCATAATGAAACAGAAGTAGTCGATGGCCTGTGACTGCTTAGGCAGGATCCGGTAGTACCGGTATGCCAGAATACCGCACCCGAACAGCCAGAATTCCGTTGGGAAAAAGCGTTTGAAGAAGACGACATCCGCAAGAGAGCCCGACATTACGGCTATTTTGGCCAGAAGGCTGATGGCGACAACCCCGCACAGGGTGGAGGTTTTGAGTCGAACCAGCAGTGGGGCCAGCGCATAGAAGACGATCTCAAGCGACAGGGACCATGCCTGTATGAGCGGGGCATGTTTCCAGATGCCGTGACGGCTTGCCTCGACAAAATGCAATCCGCCGTCCGCTGATTGAGCCAGGCTGAAGAGCAGCTCCTGGCCGAATACGCAGGCGGAAGTCCAGAGCATGATGGCAAAGGCCAAAGGATCGGACAGGAGCGACTGCATTTTGTCGAGACCGGTCATCGGGTGAATATCTCCGACTGTCAGCAGGGCAACACTGATGGACAAGCCAATGAGGTACATGGGGTACAGCGACAGAAAGCGCCCCCAGTAAAACTCTCTTGACGAGCTGTAAGTAGTGTCCAGTATCAGCGCTATGTAAAAGCCCGAAATGGCGAAGAACGCCAGAACCGCTTCATGTCCGTCAACAACCGGCACTTCCAGAAAGGGGAAGTGCGAGTTGAAGACGGCGATAGCGAGCAGAAGTCGGATGATGCCCATGGCTATCCTTTGCCCCGAGTTCCGGTTTTACCGGGTTTGGCGTTTTTCTCGATAAAATCGATGATCTTGCCCGAAAGGCTTTTGCCGGTGACGGTTTCGATGCCTTCCAGACCGGGTGAGGAGTTGACCTCCATGACCACCGGACCGTGGTTGGTTCTGAGCAGGTCGACGCCACAGACATTCAGGCCCATGATCTTTGCAGCGCGCACGGCAGTGGATCGCTCTTCGGGAGTGATCTTGATGGTGGACGCGCTGCCACCACGGTGGAGGTTGGAGCGAAATTCGCCCGGAGCCGCCTGACGCTGCATGGAAGCGACCACCTTGCCGCCGATGACGAGGCAGCGAATGTCGCGGCCCTTTGCATCCTTGATGTATTCCTGAACCAGAATGTTCGCCTTCACGCCCTGGAACGCCTCGATGACGCTTTTGGCAGCCTGATTGTTCTCAGCCAGCACCACGCCAATACCCTGGGTTCCTTCCAGCAGCTTGACCACGAGCGGTGCGCCACCGACCATCTCGATGAGGTCGTCGGTGAACTTGGTGGAGTTGGCAAAGCCGGTCACGGGCAGGCCGATCCCCTTGCGGGACAGCAGTTGCAGGGAGCGCAACTTGTCACGGGAGCGGGTGATGGCAACCGATTCGTTGAGGCAGTACGTTCCCATCATTTCAAACTGACGGACAACAGCGGTTCCGTAAAAAGTAATGGATGCGCCGATTCGCGGGATCACGGCATCAACATCCGACAAATCTTCCCCTTTGTAATGGATGGTCGGGTGGTGGGACGCGATATTCATGTAGCAGCGAAGCGGGTTGATAACCTGCATATCGTGTCCGGCGGCTTTGCCTGCTTCTACCAGTGCGTTGGTGGAGTACAGGGAACGTTTTCGAGAGAGAATTGCTATTTTCATTTTACTAAAAGGGGTGGGTAAAAGGTTGCTGAACTGTATTTGCCTGCCTGATAGGAAAGTTGCGGGTCGACAATCAGTCGTCCCTTCATGGCCGATCGACCAAGCAACATGCGAAATTTCATCTGATCACGGTTGGTCAGTGTCAAATCCATCATCCATTTTCGTCCGCCGATCTCCAGTGCGGTCTGAATCACAAAACGCTTCTGGGTATGCCCTCCGGAGTTTTTCACCTTTCTCCTGTCAATGAGGGGCGCTTCGCAGTGGAAGGAAATGTCGTCCCGTTGCTGGATCGGGTGAATATCGAAGCGGACAAAACGCTCCCCATCCCGATCAAATGGTTCGATGTTGAACGCATGGATGGCGGAGGTTGCGGCGCCGGTATCGATCTTCACTTTGATCCCCGGAACAGCAAAATCGGGCAGCGAGACCCATTCCCGCCACCCGATGATCATTTTCGGTTGCTTGTGAGCTTTCATTGAACAAAATCCTATGAAGTATTTGAAGCGCGACCCGTCACGGTAGCGTCGCTGCCGTAAGACCGGTTTTCAGTTTGAGGCGATGCTGTCGGCATCAGGGATACACCCGGCCTACCAATCATCGTCTTCCTCATAATCAATGTCATCTTCCAGTTTGAAGTTGCGGACCTTGATCCGTATCGATTTATTCGTTTCGGTGATGACGCCCTCTGCCGTGATCCATCGGTCAATATGATTGACCAGTGTATCGGCCTGGTCATTTTTTTCAATGATGAATTCCTCATCTCCATCAACAAGAAGGATGAGAGAGGAGACTCTTTCATTGTCCCACTCCGAGGGAAGGATCTGTCCGTAAACAGTGTCTTCATAGATATCAATGGGCATCGTTGCTCCGGTCGTTACTGTTGTTGTTCTTCTTTGCCGTCGGTGTCGATATCGAAGCGGTAAACGACATCTCCGGCACTAGGGATAAACTGTTTGTGGAAACGGGTTTCCTGGGTGAAACCATTGGCCTCGTAAAAGAGCCGGGCATTCTCGAAGGAGCGCCCTCCGCCGGTTTCAAGAAAAATTCCTTTGCCACCTGCCACTGTTATCTGACGGATCATCTCCGAGAGGAGAGCTGAACCGATGCCCAAGCGTTGGCAGGCGGGGTCTACGGCGATTCCGTATAATTCATAATATCCGTCCCAGCGATCAATGGGACCGAAACAGATGAATCCCGCTGTCCTATTTTCCCCGGTTGTGCTGTACGTGGCCTTGAGAAAAATGTGGGGTTCATTGCCGTCGCTGTACGCACTGTCCCATGCCATGTCTTCAGTCGACATCATGAGATCGGATGCGAACAGGCCGCTTGATGCCGCCATGTCCAGCAGGGTGTCGACATCATCCGGCGTGATGCCTGAATGAATGCTGACTTCGATGATTTCGTTGAACCGGGGTTCTTCTTTAATGGTGATGTCCATTATGGTTTTCTCGTGTAAGAGGGGTGACTGGTTAGCGTGTCCACTTCATAGAGGCGGTCAAACACTTGCCCTTGTGATCGTATTGTTCTGCCCCGGGCGGAAAGCGAGCACGTCAAACTGCTTCTTTTCGCCGACAAGGTCTTCTTCGGGATATTCACTCGCCACAATTCGTATGGTCTCAACATCAATGATCAGTTCGTCATCGGATACGTGCAGCGTACCGATAGCCTCGCAGATCTTTCCTTCCAATTGGTAGTTGTCCACGCCAAGGAGCACATAGTCCTGAGCTCCATCATTGATGATCAGATTGTGTCCGGAGCTGACCACCAGCCCCCTGATGGACACAGGTCTCCCTTCCGGCTCCCCGGCGTGGACAGGCAGTACACATGTTGTCAGGAGCACTGCTATGCACGCGAAAGTTCTCAGGGTTTTCATATCGTTCTACTCCTCTCCATCATTGATTGGAGTATAGCTTTCCAGGAGGATGGATTCCGAGTTGTCTGATTTGCTGATGACACCTGTAAAGAGAGCCTCTCTTTGAGACATGTCCTTCAGGTTCGGAAAACTCTCCAGGTTCTCAACCTTGATTTCTCTTTCGTCGTGGCAGGCAACGAGAATGCCGGTCACTTCAAACCGGTCATCCCACTGTGCAGGCACAACCATTCCGCGAATGGTCTGCTTGTGTGTATCTTTATGCTGTGTGTGTTTCATGTGCTTCTCGACTGATGTAGTCGCAAGCCCATGAGCATGGAGTGTGCCAAATGTGCATCATGTTGAAATGTATAGAGTATTTTGCAGCAGGTATAAAACGAGTAGGAACTTAAAGTTCCTACTTTTGAGGTTGAGTGGGGGTATTAGCGTGTTTGAAGGGTTGGATACAGTCGTAACCTGAAGACTTACCTATTTTATATACAATATTTTCAAGGTGTTGCGTGTAGCTAGGAACTTTCAGTTCTTTGTGTGTCAAAAAAGAGAACTTTCAGTTCTTGTTTATGAAGTCGCTACGGTGTAGTTGATGTCGGTTCATCAATTTATTGAGCTGACGGGTGGTTATTCCCGCTTTTTGTGCAGCATTCTTGATGATGCCCTGGCACTGATCCAGCAGACTGGAAAGGTACTGCTTTTCAAACTTGTCGATGGTGATCTGGCGTGCTTCCTTAAGTGGCAGGTCGGTTTTGACCGGTGCGGTCACCACTTCGCCCTGTGTGTCGATAAGGTCGGGCGGGAAACTATCGGGCTGAAGAACCTCGCCGGTTTCCAGAATGCAGGCTCGTTCGATGACGTTTTCCAGTTCCCGAACGTTGCCCGGCCAGTCGTATCCCTTAAAAATATTCAGGACGTGCGGGTGTATCCCTTTGATCTCCGTATTCAATTGCCCATTGAATTGACGGATGAATTCTTCGGAGAGTCGCGGCAGGTCTTCCTGTCGTTCCCTGAGCGCCGGGATGCGAATTGGGAAGACATTGAGTCGATAAAACAAATCACGCCGGAACTTTCCTTCCTCACAAAGCTGTCCCATGTCTTCATTGGTCGCCGCGATGATGCGTACATCAACGGGGATATCGTTCTCGCCGCCGACGCGCTGGAGAATGCGTTCCTGAATGATGTTGAGCAGCTTGACCTGAACAGACTGGCTGACCGTGCCGATTTCGTCCAGAAAGATGGTCCCGCCGTGGGCCAGTTCAAACTTGCCCAGCTTGCGCCGGATAGCGCCGGTAAATGACCCTTTCTCATGGCCGAAAAGTTCGCTTTCCACCAGCGTATCGGGAATTGCGCCACAATGAACGCTGATGAAAGGTTTGTTCCTGCGGTTGCTGTGGGCGTGGATGAGTTTGGCGATAAGGCTTTTGCCTGTCCCGGTTTCTCCTGTCAGCAGAACGGTCGTGCGCGTGCTCGCCACCTGCCGTATCTTGGCAAAGGCGTCGTGCATGGCCTTGCTGCGGGTGTCCACATACTTCAAAGAGTCCTCATCCCAAAACTGGTCACGGAGGTAGTTCAGTTCCGAGTGGAGCACGTCCGACTTGCGCACCCTGTCGACGATGAGGTCGAGTTCTTCTTTCTGAATGGGGTGAGTGAGATAACCGAATGCCCCGGCATTGACGGCGTCCACGGCGTCCGTGGTGTGTTTTTCATCGGCCATCACGATAATGGCGGCGGAGGGGAAGTGTGACCACATCTCTTTGAGCGCAATGTTTATGGGCGTATTGCTGCTCAGCAGTGACTCGACATCGACAAACAGCGTGTCCACTTCCCGGTCATTTTCCGGGATGGATGATTCAAAGGTGGTTCGGGCCGAAATTTCCTCATTTCGGTCGAGCAGATCGCCGATGCGCTTGGAGTGATTTCCGTCGCGGGTGATGACAAGCATTTTTCTCATTGTGTCGTGACTCCTCCTGTCCTTGTAAAACCAAGTTTGCAAAGGGACAATAAAAAAAGCTGCCAGCCGGAAGTGCGCGGTTTGTGAAGAGGGAGAAGTTCATGGTTGTAGGTATGACAAGGCCCCTGCGAACAGCGGTTCACAGGGGCTTGATTGGTGCTATGATTGACCATGAATGGGGGCAGGCCAGTTGCGGCTGTCCGGTTATCAGCTTTGCTGAATCTCTTCCCAGAGCAGGTCCATGATCTGTGATTTGACCGCAGAGAATTCCGGCGTGACGGTGGCCTTGTGGTCTCTGGGCCGGGGGATGGTGATGGGAATCTTCGCCTTGATGCGCCCGGGGCGGCTGGACATGATATAGACGTTGTCTGCCAGCAGAATCGCTTCATCGATGTCGTGGGTGATGAAGAGGATGGTGGTCTTCTCTTTTCGCCACACATCAAGCAGCAGTTCCTGCAGCAGTATCCGTGTCTGTGCATCCAGTGCGCCGAAAGGCTCATCCATCAGCAGCATGACCGGGCTGTTAGCCAGGACGCGGGCAATGGCCACGCGCTGCTTCATGCCGCCGGAAAGCTCCTTGGGCAGGGCGTTCTCAAAATCTTCCAGCCCGACAAGGCCGATATACTTGCGGGCTATTTCCGCCCGCTCGGCAGCAGGTACCCCCTTGAGGCGCAGGCCGAATTCGACATTCTTGCGAACCGTCAGCCAGGGGAAGAGCGTGTAGGACTGGAAGACCATGCCGCGATCCGCTCCCGGGGTGTCGATGTCGTTGCCTTCGAGGGCCGCGACGCCGGTGGTCTTCTGTTCCAGTCCGGCCACGATATTGAGCAGGGTGGATTTGCCACACCCGCTCGGGCCGACGATGACGGCCAGTTCACCGCGATTGACCTCAAGATTAATGTCTTCCAGGGCGATGACCGGTCCCTTGTTGGAATCGAATGTTTTTCCCAGTTCGTTGATGGCGAGCATGCTCATTACTTTTCGCTCCAGGGAGTGATGATGCGTGCGAGCACCTTGAACAGATAATCCGTGAGCAGGCCCAGTAAACCGATGATGATCAGGCCCGCGAAAATACGGTCAATGGCCAGAAAACGCTGGGCACGCAGGATCATGAAACCAAGCCCCGAGTTGGCAGCCACCAGTTCGGCTACCACAAGGTAGGTCCAAGCCCATCCCACGGTGATGCGCAGGTCATCCATGATGCCCGGTAGTGCGCCGGGGAAAAGGACAAGGCGGTATGTCTGCATCCGTGAAGCTCCAAGGGTGGCAGCGGCACGGCTCAGGTCGCCGGGAACGGCTGAAACGCTGTCCGAGACCATCAGCACCAACTGAAAAAAGGTGCCGAGAAAGATGATGGCGAATTTCTGGCTGTCGCCAATACCGAGATAGAGCAGGGTCAGCGGCACAAGCGCAACCACGGGCAGGTAACGGGCAAACTCCATGAGCGGCGAAAGGATGGAAGCCGCACGTTTTGATGTGGCGATGAGCATCCCGAGCGGTACGCCGACAATGGCGGCCAGCGACCAGCCGACCATGACGCGGTAGATGCTGTCCCATGTATACGAAAAGAGGATGCCCTCATTATACATTTCGCCAAAGGCAAGGAACACCTTGTGTGGTGCGGGGAGGAACAGCGGTTTGACCATGCCCGAGTAGGCGGCCATGGACCAGACGGCAAAAACAGCGGACAGGGACGCGATTGCAAGCCACGTCCCGGTCCGGAATATCAGCATAGGCTGCTTCATGTTACTTGGCGTTCACGTATTCAGGGGTGATCAGGGCGTCGAGGTCAACATCCTTGGTGATGATACCCTTGGACTTCCAGAAGGTGATGGCGCGATCAGCCACTTCGTAGATGTTGTTTTCCTTGGTCTTGTCGAAGAAAACCTTGTTTTCCTCAGCGCCAATGAAGGTGACGCCAGCGGCCATGTCAGCCATTTCCTGTGTCTTGAGGTGCATGGCTTTTGCCATGATGGCGTTGCCCTTGTCCGGGTTCTGCTCGTACCAGGCGATGGCCTTGTTCCAGCATTTGGTCATCTTGGCCGGAACTTCGGGGTGTGCCTTCACGTAGTCGGCGTTGAGCACGAAGACGTCAACAATGGTCTTGGGCATTTCCTTGGAAGAGATGAGGACGTGACCACCGTCGCGCTGGCCGGCGTTGGTCAGCCACGGTTCCCAGGTCACGGCAGCGTCGATGCGACCGGCTACAAAAGCGGCACCGGCATCGGAAGCACCCATTTCCATGATGTTGATGTCAGATTCTTCCACGCCGTACTTGTTCAGGATGGACAGGAAAAAGAAGTAGGAGGTGGAGGATTTGTCCAGCCCGACGGTCTTGCCCTTGAGGTCGGCAACGGTCTTGATCTCGGCGGAGGAAACAACGCCGTCGCCGCCGGAGGACTCGTCCATGCCGAAGATGACGACTTCGTCGGTACCCTTGGCGTAGTGGATGACCTCGCGGTCAAGCACGTTGCCGAGGCCATCGATGTTGCCGGAAGCCAGGGCTGCGGCGTACTGGGATTCATCCTCGATGATCATGATGTCCACATCAAGACCTTCTTCATCGAAGTAGCCGAGGTCCTTGGCAATATACAGCGGACCATAGCCGACCCATGTTGCATGGGCCACTTTGACCGGCGTTCCGGCAATGGCGTTGGATGCAAACAGCAGAACCGCGCAGAGGCTCAGTAAAATACGTTTCATGTCTCTCTCTCAATCAGTAAAAGTACAATTAAAAAGCGGCGCAAGCAGTGCTTGCACCATACTTTTGCCATCACTGCAATGTGTTGAACGGAATGGGGTAAATAAGATGGTTTCAGGCTAAAATCAATGTTTTTAACAGGATCTGAAAGCCTCTATAGGCAGAGAGGGCGGCGCTTGGAGGTCGTCCGGCCTTCGAGAGCGGGTCAGGTGTCTGTGTAACGGAAAGTCGTTACTTGTTCATCGGGAATGAGTTGCTGTAACGGTATCTCGTTGTGCTTTGCTTGATGCTTTTTGTTTTATGTATTTAATACAGTGACTTATCGTTTATTTGTTTTTGGCATATCTCTTGCCATTCTGATGCCTTTGCCGAGGCAAACAGGGAGGCGGAAGCGCTCTCCGTGTAGCCGGTCAATGATCATAACCAGAAGGATACTCAGCATGAAAAGAGAAACATATGCACCAACCTGTGGAACCTGTGACCCTGCTGCGGGTGGAGTACAGCAGAACCCCGATGCCGGGCCGAGGGCATCCTCTGTTTTCGGTCAAAAGGAAATCCACTGCGAAGTCTGTTCGCTCGGGCCTTGTGCTATTACTGATGAAAAAACACGTGGGACCTGTGGGGCCAATGCCGATCTCGTGGTAGCCCGAAATATCCTTCGTGCTGCGGCCATGGATGCGGCAGACCACGGCGCTCGTGTCGGGCGATCCATGCTGGCGCTGAAACAAGCTGCTGATAACGAAATCAGCCTGCCTGTTGCTGGCTCGAAACCAGTCAGCGCCATGGCTACCGAATTCGGCTTTCCTATTAAGGAGCAAAGTCTGGAGACTCTTGCCGGACAAGTCGCCGATACCCTTTTCGAGGACATGAACCGCGTTGTGTCGACTCCCCACAAGGTGATCGATGCCGCCGCGTCGCCCGAGCGTCGATTGACATGGTTCAACCGGGACCTGCTCCCAGTGGGGTTGCCACACGAGGTTTTTGAAGCCCTGCACCAGCCCACGGTCGGTACGCAGGATGAGTGGCGCATGACGGTGGATCGGCTCATGCGACTCGGTATTGCCTTTTCCGTTGATGCTCTGATGGGCGGTTCCATTGCTCGGGACGCCCTTTACGACAAGCCGAAAAAGATAGTTGCCAAAGCCAATCTGAGTGCGCTTGATGGGGGAGCGGTGAATATCGCGATTCATGACGTATCCCCGGAATTACTCGATTGTCTCGTGCAGGCTGCCCGTTCCGAGGAATTCCGCAAGTCGGCGGAGCAGGTTGGAGCGACAGGGATTCGCTTGTATGGAGTTTGCCTCTCCGACTTGTCGTTGGAAAACGAAAATTGCGGGCTGATACCTCTTTGCAATGTCAGCGGTTCAGAAGTGGCGCTGTCCTCGAGAGCGCTTGATTTGTGGTTGGCCGACAGCCGGTTGGTGCTCCCCGGAATCATGAACGTTGCCGATTGTCACAAGACGGTCGTCGCTACCGTTGGCGAGAAAGAGGGTATGGCAGGCGCCGAGCATTTCGGGGGCAATGATACTTCCGTTGAGATGGATGATCTGGCAGGGATGATTGTTTCGCGAGCTATCGAGAGCTTTGCTGGTCGACGGGATGTCAGGCGTGATGAAGAGCTGAACGAAGTCGTCGCAACTCTCGGGATCAGCCTGGATGCTCTTGATGCCCATTACGGCTGTCTGGAACGCGTTGCTTCGGCCCTTATCAACGGGCAAATCAAAGGCATTGTAATCCTAACGGGGTGTGCGAATACCTCGGGTGCCGATGAAAAGGCGTTGCTGAATGCCATTGATCTGCTCCTGGAAAATGACATCCTTGTCTTTGCCAGTGGATGCGCGGCAATGCCGTTGGTGAAGTCCGGGCGTTGCAGTAAAAAGGCGCTCGACCGGTGTGGTGATAAGTTGCAGATGTTTCTCAAGGGCGAGCTGCCTCCGGTGTGGCATTTCGGTGAATGTGTCGATAATGCCAATGCCCTGCATGTCTTCAGGGAGATCGCCAAATATGCCGGTAATGCAATGAAGGACCTGCCTTTTGCGTACCTTTCGCCGGAGTGGTCTGGTGACAAGGGAGTGGTGGTGCCTCTTGCGTATCGCATGTCGGGTTTTGATTCCTATCATTGCGCTCCGGATCCGGTATCAGGCTCCGAAGCGGTTCGACAGTTTATCTGCGAAGGCGCTCGGGAGCTGGTTGGTTCAAGCATGAAGTGGGACTCTGATCCTCAAGCAGTGGCTGAGATGATCATTGCCGATTTTGCGCAGGTGCGGTCTGATCGTTGCTGGAGATAGTATTCGTTAAGCAATGCCGCGTTAATAAAAAAGAAGGCGGCCCGCGAATTTCGCGGGCCGCCTCTTGTTGTGTGACAGGGGATGAGGGACTGGTTTTATAAGAAGGGTGATGTGTTTAACACAAGTAGCTGCGGCTTAGGGCAACTGGCTCGCTATTGCTTCTTGAAGATGATCAGCGGACAGTTTTTGCAGATATCTGCGCCGGGGAAGCCGTCGCCGGGGCGGGTGATGGAGCTGCTGGCCGCCTCGATGCGGTCCATGAGTCGCTGGAAGGTCGCCTTGAACTTGCTGCCCGGGATGATGACGTTGATTTCACCACGTTCGGTCTTGCCCGCGTTGTAGCTGCCGGAGCAGGCTGGGAGCATGTTGAATTCCTGTTCGATGAAGGTGAAGACGTTACCGCCGCATGCCGAGGAATTCATCGTGATATTCGGGCGCAATGGGTGGGTGTCGGTTGCGGCCATGTAATCAACAGCCAGGTGATACGCCTGCATGTTGTCACAGTAGAAATGAATGGTGTCCGGCTGGAACAGACCGTCGATGGAGCCCAGCGGAGCCACTGCTATGCCGAGCAAACCTTCCCAAAGCTGGTGCTTGGATTTGACGAACCGCTCGGCCTGATCAAGGTCCTGAACGTACTTTGCGTGTCCCTTTATCTCGGCATCGTCCAGCCCTTTCCAGCCAAAGCTGTACTTGGCGTTGGCACACCCCAGTCCTTTGATGTCCGAATAGACGATCTGGCCCTGCATGCGCGCACCCAGTTCCCACTGACAGAAGGTCATGGGCTTGAGCGGTGTGTGGATTTCCGGGGCATCTTCCTGGAAGGAGGCCAGTTCTTCTTCATTGTAGAAAAACTTGACGGCTACCGGGTAGTGGTAAAGCCGAAGCTCCTTCATCAGTACGTCTTGCATTTCTTTATAGTTCAACGTGTTGTCTCCTTGGCTTGTTCACTCCCGCAGTACGAATCGGTGAGCCCAAGGTGATTGATGGCGTGAAAGCAAGCTCAGCCGACCTGCGGGAGTGAACCTTTGGAATGGAATACTCACTATGAGTGGTAAGCATTGAGCAAAGTGCATGCCTTGGGTGCTTATGCAGCGCATAAAATAACAAGGTCAATGGTAGATTTGTCTTAACTGTCTTGAATAATGTGTTTTTATTGGTTGGCAAAATGCTGGCCCGACTGTGTTCCTGTGGTTGGGATGGCTTGATACGCAGTTGTAAGAGGATTTGTCTAACTGTTTTTAACGAAATGCCGTTGTGGATATGACTGTTTTCCGTTGCAGCACGAAATTTCGGTGTCGCTACGTTGATGAAATATATTATTAGCCTTTAAAATCAGTTGATTAACAAGTTTCAATGGCTGGCACGGCGATTGCCTTTGTTTACTCGATGTGTGCGATTAACAGTACCTTTTCACTCAACCGGAGCCGCGGCTGCCGTCATTGGTGTTGTGATAGTAAAACGTTTCGTTTACTCTCACGACATGTCGGCCGAGCGCACATTTCATTTTAGCAATATGGAAATCCAATCACTGCTTTTGGAGATGGGTGAACAGCGTTCGACCTCTTCCCTCTTTCGCCTCATCGTTGACCGTCTTTCCAGCTTTGAAGAAGTCTCCCTTGCCCGGATATGGCTCATCAAGGAAGGGGATATCTGCTCGTCATGTCTCATGGCCGAGGAGTGTCCCAGCAGGGAACTTTGCCTGCATCTGGTGGCCAGCGCAGGAAGTCCGGTGCACGACTCAGCCGACTGGGGTCGAATAGACGGCACCTTTCAGCGGTTTCCCATGGGCGTGCGCAAGGTGGGACATATTGCGGCCACGGGAGTGTCCGTTGTGGTGGAGTCCATTCCTGACGATTCCAAATGGATTGCCCATCCCGAGTGGGCCAGAAAGGAAGGGATCAACGGTTTTGCCGGACAGCCCATCCAGTTCCACGGCGAAATCCTTGGCGTGCTGGCCGTCTTCACCAAGACCCGTATTGAAAAGCCTGCCCTGGATATCCTGAACATCATCGCTAATCATACGGCCACCGCGCTGGTCAATGCCCGGGCTTTCGAGCAGATCGAGGATCTCAAAAAACAGCTGGAAGCCGAAAATACCTACCTTCGCGAGGAGCTGGTTCAGGCCAGTTCTTACGGCGGGTTCATCGGTCGCAGCCTTGCCTTGCAGCGAATCATTCAGCAGATCGATCTGGTGGCACCCACCGATGCCAACGTCCTTGTTCAGGGCGAGTCGGGAACCGGTAAGGAAGTCGTGGCCCGCGAGCTGCATCAGCGCAGCAACCGCAGTGACAATGCGCTGGTCAAGGTCAACTGCGCCTCGGTCCCCAAAGAGCTGTTTGCCAGCGAATTTTTCGGGCACGTTAAAGGGGCGTTCACCGGTGCCCACGCCAACAGGGTAGGCAAGTTCGGGACAGCCAATAAAGGGACGCTCTTTCTTGATGAAGTGGGTGAAATCCCCTTGGAACTCCAGGCGCAACTCCTTCGTGTCCTTCAGGAGGGAGAGTATGAGCGCATCGGTGAGGAAAAGGTTCGCAAGGTGGATGTACGCATCATTGCCGCCACTAATCGGGATTTGCAAAAGGAAGTGGAGGCCGGTCGATTCCGTGAAGACCTCTACTTCCGCTTGAATGTGTTTCCGATCACGGTTCCACCGCTTCGGGCCAGACGCGAAGATATTGCGCCCCTTGCCGAGCACTTTCTCAAGCGGTCCCTGCAAGCCATGCATCGTCCCGCATTGAAATTCCGTCCTGAGCAGTTGCAGCAGTTGCATGGCTATGACTGGCCGGGCAATGTGCGTGAATTGCAGAATGTGGTTGAGCGCTTTGCCATTTCATCCATTGCCGGAGCGCGTCACGTGGATTTGCTCAACGGCTTGGGTGATGAGGTTACGCCATCTCCAGCCTCTCTTGATTCCGTGGATTCCGATGCGGTTTTGACCGAAGAGGAAATGATCCGGTTGCAGGTACGCAATATCGAGAAGGCACTGGAACGCTGCAATGGCAAAATCTACGGGCCGGATGGTGCCGCCAACCTCCTTGGAATCAAGCCGACCACCTTGTCGACCCGTATCAGCAAGCTGAACATCCGAAAAAAACGGTAGGCTGCGTCTTTTTTTCTCTGGTTGCGCCGTTGATTTCTCTCTAAGTCTCCTGGACTGCATCAACAGTCTTGTCTTTCCTTAGCCATTCTCCATTGATTTGTGAAAATTCCCTTCTGAGGGGTGGACAAATTCCATCATGGGTGTGAAGGCTGCGGTGGTTCGTTTGTCGAAGTGAAAATGGAACACCGGCATGTGGTGCTTCTTTGAAGCTGCACTGCTCTCTGGAACAGAAAAGGATTAGGCGGCATGAGGTTAGGAGAAAAAGTAAGAAGAAAGTTGGAAATGCCACTCTGGCAGACCATATTGAGAGTGGGGACACAGCAGATCATGATCGCGTTGGGTGCAGGGCTCTCTGCGTTTGCCTATGTGTTGTTTCAGTTGCCCTACAATCTGGCGGCAGGCGGTATATCGGGTCTTGGCGTCATCGTGAATTTCTACACCCAATTTCCGCCAGGTCTGTTTTACCTTCTGGCTAATATCCCGCTCTTCATTTTGGGCTTTTATACCCTTGGTCGATGGTCGTTCGTCTTTTCCTCGGCGCTCGCTGTCATCTTCTTTTCCATCGCCACGGAGTTTTTCACGTATAATATGCCGGTGGTGCTGGGGGATTTCCCCATTACGGAAAACACGTTACTCGCGACCATTTTCGCCGGTCTGCTGTACGGTGTGGGAATCGGTATTCTCTATCGGTACGGTGGAACCATTGGCGGCACTTCCATCCCGGCGCGTATCATCTACAACAAAACAGGCTTCCCCATGTCGCAGTCGTGTCTGTTCACGGACTTGCTGATCATTGTACTGGCCGGATTCGTGTTCAGTTGGGAGAACGCACTGCTGGCGTTCCTGGCCCTGTTGCTTTCGGGCATGGCATCGGATTTTGTTCTGGAGGGATCGAGCCAGCGTCGCAGCCTGATGATAGTGACCACCTCGCCGGAAGCCATCAAGTACGCCATGATGAACGAACTGAGAACCGGCGTGACCACCTGGAATGTGGAAGGCGGGTTCTCGGGAACGGAAAAGACCATGCTCTACTGTTCGCTTCTGCGCTCACGAATCTATGATGCGAAACAGATCATTTACACGCTCGATCCAAAAGCCTTTCTTGTGGTGGGAATCTGTCAGCAGACATGGGGTGGATACACGCCGCCCAAATAGGATCCACATTGTCAGGGAATGAACCTACTGTATTCCTCGGAATGCATCTGGCATCTCCTACGACCCAAACATATGGGTAGCGCAATACCTTCCAAGAATAAGCCCCTCGCAGATAGCACGCTGCGAGGGGCTTTGAAACTCCGATGCCATGTGTCGCGAGGTCCGGTGCGACGGCATACGGAGGTGTTCTATCAATCTGTTCGGAATCCTCGCTGAATTTCAGTCGCTGAAAAAGCAAATCCTAACGGACATCGAGAGCGTGGTGCCTCGGTGATTCCTGCCATGTTTCAGCGAACATTCGGAGCAGATTGTGAAGCGGGTAGGATAAACCCGGAGCGGGGGAGGTGCCCGCCCCGGGTGTTTGTGTGCTTCTGCACTATTGGATCATGCGTTCGACCTGGCCGATGTGTCGGGCTTGCTGCTGGCAGACCACGCCCTCACGAAGAGAGCGGAAGCCTGCGGATCAGCTGTTTTGACAATCATCGGCATCGGTCCTTTCTTCCCTAGTACAACCCGGTGGGGTGACAGGAGGAGGTGGCGCAACCGGTCAGGTCCTTGTCGCCTTCGAATTCTTCGAGGTGACAGGAGAGACAGGAGGTTTGTTCAGCGCCTTTCACATGCATCGCACGGAAGTAGGACAACTTGCCCTGTGCGTCCGGGTTCACATCGGTGTGACAGTTGGAACAGGACTCGGGTTCGTCGGCCACTTCGTTTTTGTGGTGACAGGTGAAGCAGTCAATGTATTCGTGACTGGAGTGATTGAAAATGACTCCAAGGTTACGATCACTTTTTCCTGCGATATAGTTGATCTCAAGATCGTCTTCCGGGGCATCGATCGATGCGACCAGTTCGTTTTGAGCAAAGGCCAATACTGCGGTAAAACAAACACACAGCAAAGACAGGATGAATATTTTTTTCATTATATTTCCTTAGAGTATGTAAGTTTACGCTTTCGCCTTGGAGCCGAACCGACCGGCGAGCAGGTTGCGTCGGTTGACGCCGCTCTTGCCCTGTGCGGTTCTTACCATCTTGCTTCCGTCCACCGATGCGAGCAGATTGCCGTTGTAGTCTTCCGGCTGTGCGGTGCACAGGTAGATGACACGAACGGACTCGGGGTCTGCCAGGTACGCATCAGGATTGGTCTTCTGCACTTCCTTCAGACGCTTCTCAGCAAGGGCGATCATGTCTTCACGATTGCCGAAGTTCATGGTGCCGGAGGGGCAGCTCTGAACACAGGCGGGAAGACGACCGGACTGCACGCGATCCAGGCACATGTCGCACTTGGACCACTGGCCGGTTTTTTCGTCCATGCGGGGTACGTTGTACGGGCACAACTCTTCACTGGTGACGGTGTCACCGATGGCTGTCGTGCGGCTGGTCATGACAACAGCGCCTGTCTGTGCGTCCTGCTCGACACCCTGGTCGCTGTACATGTTTCCAATGTACTTGCAGGGCGGTTCGATGCAGTGGCGGCACTGCTCCGGGAAGAAGTTCCACTGGAGCTTGCCATTGGCATCGTGCGCTTCATGGAAGCGGACAAGGCGGATTGTCTGGAAGGACAGATCCTGCGGGTTCTGGTGGGAGCCGACATTGCGTGTCTTTTCGGCAGGGAGGTTTTTCCACTGCTTACAGGCTACCTGACAACCGCGGCAGGCGGTACAAAGGGACAAATCAACAAAGAAGCTTTTACCACTCATTATTTATCCCCTTCCTTCCACTTGCGTACGTTGACCATGAACGCCTTGTATTCGGGAATACCGGTGTTCGGGTCACCAACGTTGGGTGTTACAATGTTTGCGGAATCGCCACCGTCTACAGGCATAACCCAGCCGTAGTGCCAGGGCATACCGACCATGTGAACGTCGTTGCCGTTGATCTTGTACGGCTGAATACGTTCGGTGACCATTGCGATGGCCCACAGGGAACCACGGACACTTTCGACAGTGACTTTCTCACCGTTCTCAATGCCGCGAAGCTCTGCAAGTTGCGGGCTGATTTCGACAAACATCTGCGGCTCGGTTTCCACCAGCCAGCTGCACCAGCGGGTCATGGAACCGGTCTGCCAGTGTTCGGTGACACGGTATGTCGTGCCGACGAACGGGTAGCGCGGATCACAGACGGCTTTTTCTTCGTCTTTCACCTGAACCGCTGTCGGGTTGTGAAGCGTTTTGGAGAACGGGTGTTCCTTGATGGGGCACTCGAGCGGCTCATAGTACTCAGGCAGCGGACCATCAGCGCGACCAGGGCCATAAAGCTGACCGAAGCCGTGTTTGCGCATGATGAACGGATGCTTGGTGCCGGGAGCCCAGCCACCATCGGGAACGTCGCCTTCCCACTTCTCGCCGTTCCACTTGATGACAGTGCGTTCCGGATCCCAGGGCTTGCCCTGCATATCGACGGAAGCTCTGTTGTAGAGGATGCGGCGGTTGACAGGCCAGCACCAGGTCCATTTCGGGAACAGACCGATCTTCTCCTGAAGCGGAGTCTGGCTTGAGTTGTGACGCTGGGACTTGTTCTCGGTATCGCTCACCGAGTTACAATAGAGCCAGTTACCGGAGAGTGTGGAACCATCGTCCTGAAGGTAGGCGAAGCTCGGGACCTGCTGTCCCTTCTTGAACTGCTTTCCTTTGACGACAGTGTCCTTGGTGAACCAGCCGTTACAGAGCCTTGCGGTCTTCTCGGCGCTGAACTCCATGTGTCCATGACCATTGTCTTCACACATGTTCTCGAAGCTCAAACGAGTGATCGGATCGGGGTAGGCACCACCTTCCTTTTTGTAAAGGTGGGTCATCTCTTCCCACAGTTCGTGGAACATGTGACCATCGGTGAGCACGCCGTCTTTTGGTTCGGGACCGGCATAACGCCACTGCATCCAGCGACCGGAGTTGGAAACGGAGCCGTCTTTTTCGATTGCGGTTGCGCACGGAATGAAGAAGGTCTCGGTTTTCACTTTGCTCGGGTCCATGCCGGGACCTTTCCAGAAGCTCGAAGTCTCACAGTCGAAGACGTTGACGTTGACCATCCAGTCGAGTTCGCCAAGAGCCTTACGGGTCTTTTCAGAGTCAGAGCTGGAACAGGCTGGGTTCATGCCCCAGATCCACGCACCGGTGAAGCCGCCTTTGTACATGCGGTCGATGAGCGGAATCCAGGAGTATTCGCTTGCCTTGTGGTTTTCCAGTTTCGGAAGGTACTTGTAAGCGTTCTGCGGATCATCCTCAGAGTACATGGCCTTGAGCAGGCTGGCGGAATACTTGGGATAGTTCTGCCACCAGTTGGCACTCATCGGGTCATTGGTTACCGGCGCAAACTTCTGGTTGTACTGGTCAAGGGTGTCCAGTCCGGCAAGAGGGGTTGCGATGTAACCGGGGAGGATGTGGTACAGCAGGGCGTAGTCAGTGGAGCCCTGAACGTTACACTCGCCGCGCAGGGCGTTGACGCCACCACCGGCAATACCGATGTTACCCAGCATGAGCTGGATCATGGCCATGGCGCGGATGTTCTGCACACCAACGGAGTGCTGGGTCCAACCCATGGCGTACATGATGGTACCGGCTTTCTTGGCGGTGCCTGTGGCAGTGTACGTGTCGTAGAGGTAAGTCAGGTCTTCGTGAGAAATACCCGACATGTTGGATACTTTATCCAGAGAGTAGCGCTCGAAGTGTTTTTTCACGATCTGGAAAACACAACGGGGATCCTTCAGGGTTTCATCCTTTTTGGGTATGCCGTTTTCGTCATACTCAAATGCCCACTTCGACTTGTCGTAGGAAGCGGTTTTCGAATCAAAACCGGAGAAGAGGCCATCCTTGAATTCGTAATCCTCACCAACGATGAAAGAGGCGTTGGTGTAATCACGCATGTATTCGAGGAAGTAGCGCTCATTATCAATAATATATTTGATCATACCACCGAGAACGGCGATATCGGAACCAGAACGAAGCGCAATGTGCTTGTCGGAACGTGCGGAAGTACGAGTGTACCGCGGATCAACGTGAATGATCTTTCCGCCCTTGGCCTGCGCTTTCAAAGCCCATTTGAAGGAAATGGGGTGGTTTTCGGCAGCATTACTGCCCATTATCAAAATACAATCACTGTTCTGCAAATCGTTCCAGTGATTGGTCATCGCACCGCGTCCGAACGACTCTCCCAGAGCCGCAACAGTTGCACTGTGTCAGATACGGGCCTGATGTTCGAGGTATACGATACCCTGGGCACGCATAAATGCATGCATTGCGTAACATTCTTCATTGTCGAGCGCAGCAGAGCCGAGGGAGGCTACACCCATGTTACGGTTAACGACCTGGCCTTTGTCGTTCTTTTCTACGAAAGCTTTATCGCGGGATTTCTTGGCGAGCTTGGCGATGCGTTTTTTACACCAGTCCCAGCTTTTTTCTTCCCATTCACCGGAGTAGGGTGCGCGGTACAGGCATTTGCCGTTGCGCAGATCGTTCTCAGTCATCTGGATGGAGCTTGCGCCCTTGGCACAGAGAGAACCTTCATTGATGGGGTGATCGGGGTTGCCTTCCACGTTGATGGCTCGTTTGGTCTGGAGGGAGGTAGTGACTACCAGTCCGCAACCAACCGAGCAGTATGCGCAAACTGAAGTAGTTTCCTTACTCCAGTCAGGTTTCATCTGAGCAATTTTTGTGACCGCTGTTTTCTTGCACCCCATGCCGAGGCCGGTGAAGGCCACGCCAAGCGCTGTTGCAGAAGACAGCTTTACAAAGTCACGACGATTCAATCTCATTCCTAAATCCTTGATTAGTAATTATCGTCCACGAATCTCACAGCCGAGCACTGTAAGGAGCCTGTAACCAGAGAGCGCCACAGGGGGCTCATGAAGGGTTCTGCCATCGCAAAAAGAAACTGGAGTCCAAGTGATGACTTGAACCTCCAGCGCTTTGGCATACTCTTCACACGCCTCAAGAGACACCCCCAGCCCTCCAAAAGGAAGATTGGCCGTGCTCCGCGCTGTAAAAGGTTGTCCATTGAGTGCCATACGCACCTCCATTTCCATTACTTTTTGTACTTCATATACAAAGGCTCCATGGAATAGAGAGAAAGCATGATCGTGGCAAAAGAAATGATGTTACTCATGGTTCTACACTACATTTTATTATGCCTAATTTGGCGAGATAGCGGTGTTATTTCGTGGGCAAGCGAAAGGTTACAAGGCTGATCATCCAGTGATGATTATCCACCCATCAGGTGGAGCTGAATAGTAGCTGCTGATTTTGGTGGGTCATGATTCAAGTGCGTCTTTTGGATCGATGTGGTATTGCCGCATCCGCTGAAACGAGAAAGGCGTCAGCACATAAAAAGGCATTGAATTTGCTAATGCCACCGAAGATTGTAAATCATATACAGGAGTATCATTGATGGAAAATATGGAATCCGAAGTTATGAATGTGATGCCGGTAAAACGGAAAGACGGCACCTACGCCGTGCGGTTGTGTCTGCATCAGGGCTTGTTCAACCGCGCTGCCATGCAGACTGTGCAGGAGGTCATGGATACATTTGGCCTGACCGATCTTCGCGTGACCACAGGACAGCGCCTCAACCTGGAAGGCGTGCCAGCCGACAAGATTGACTCCGTGCTGGAATCACTGGGCAATCAGGTTGAAAAGTGTCCTCCCGGCATCTCTGTTTGCGCAGGCGGAGCCCTTTGCAAGTACGGCAAGCAGGAGACTCGCGAGATTACGGACCGTTTGCTGGCCGTGCTCAAGAGCAACGCCCCGTATCCTTTCAAGGTCAAGAGCGGTGTTTCCGGCTGTGCCATGGCCTGCGGATTGAGCTTCGTGCGTGACCTCGGCCTGGTTGGCGGTGCCAAGGGATGGACCGTGCTCTACGGCGGTTCTGCACGGCATCGCGCTGCACCGGGACTGACCCTTGCAAAGGGCGCGAGCGCAGACGAAGCGCTGGACCTCATTGAGAAGGGGCTGGCGTACTACAAGGAGAACGGCAAGAAGGGCGAGCGACTTGGTATGATGGTCCGTCGTCTTGGCAGTGAAGCCGTTCTGGATGCGTTGACCTAAATCCGAATACGAACACGTTGAAAATGAAAAGCCCCCGGACAGAATCTGTCCGGGGGCTTTTGTTTGCAGGGGGGATGGAATTAATCGCCGATGAACATCAACGAGATTTCCGGGATGTAGGTGACTGCCAGCAGGACCATGATCATCAGTGCGAGGATCGGCAGGATCTGCTTGGAGACATGCTCAAGCTTCACCTTGGCGACACTCGATGCCACGAACAGGTTGACGCCGACAGGAGGCGTGGCAAAGCCGATGGCAAGGTTGACGACCATGATGATACCGAAGTGGACTGGATCCACGCCGACCTTGGTCACGATGGGCAGCAGGATCGGCACGAGAATGACAATGGCGGCAAGGGCCTCCATGAACGTACCGATGATGAGCAGCAGGACGTTGATGAGCAGCAGGATGACGATCTTGCTCTCGGTCACGCCAAGGATGAAGGAGGCGATTTTGGCCGGAACCTGCTCGACGGTCATGACGTAGCCGAACACGGTGGCCATGGCCATAAGGATGATGACGATGGCTGAGGTGGTGCAGACTTCCATGAAGGAGTCGACAATGTTGCTCATGTTCAGCCCCTTGTAGACGAAGAGGCCGACGATCAGTCCGTAGAAAGCAGCCACGGCAGCAGCTTCGGTGGGAGTCATGAGACCACCGTAGATACCGCCCAGGACGATGACCGGGACCATCAGCGCGAGCTTGGCATCCCAGAGGGCCTTGGCGATGGAAGCGACAGAACGTTCCTTTGCTTCACCCATCCATCCTTTTTTCTTGGAGTACCAGTAGCTGAAAGCCATCAGGACAAGACCGGTGATCATACCGGGAATGATACCGGCGATGAACAGCTTGCCGATGGAGCTTTGGGAAGCGACACCGTAGATGACGAACGGGTTGGAGGGTGGAATCATAACGCCGATGGCTCCGGCAGCAGCGACAATGGCGCAGGCAAAGAACTTGTCGTAGCCGCGCTCGATCATGGCCGGAATGGTCAGGGAACCGATCGCTGCAACGGTCGCCGGGCCTGAGCCGGAAATGGCCGCGAAGAACATGCAGGTTGCGATGGTGGCCAGGGCCATGCCGCCGGGCAGGGGGCCGAGCAGTTCGTCGGCCAGATTCAGCAGACGGGTGGACAGACCGCCCGATCCCATGAAGATACCCGCGGCAATGAAGAACGGGATCGCCATGATCGGGAAGGAGTCGATGGAGGTGAAGGATACCTGAGCGATATAATCAACAGGCAGCGTTCCGGACCCGACAAGCGTTACCAGAGAGGCAAGGCCGAGGCTGATGCCGATGGGTACGCCGATGATCAGGAAGAGAGCGAAGTAGCCGAACAGGATGGTGGTTGAGGCGATGTCGATCCCAAGAAAAACAGGAGTGAAGATCGCTGCCGTGATGGCTGTGGCGATGGCAAAGCTCTTGATACCGGCGGTCTGCACCTCTTTCCAGATATCCTGAATCAAACGAATGCTCATGAGACCGAACCCGATGGGCAGGATCATGTACGGGAGATAATAGGGAATCTGGAGGGCCGGGGCGATCTGCGGGAATTGAATCTGGAAACTAACCAGATCGGTTCCCATGAAAAGAACCACAAGGCCGAGGACCAGATAGCAGAGATCATTGACGATCCAGAACGTGGGCTTCCAGTGTTCGGGGAGCCGGTCATAGACGAAATCGACGCGGATATTCTCGCGGCGTTTAATGGCGATTGAGGCGGCGAGGTACGATATCCATATGAAGATGAACCGGGCCAGTTCTTCGGTCCAGACTGCGGAGCCGGCGCCGTCGGTAAATTGCGTGATGACGTAGCGGTAAAAGGTCTGGAAGGTGATGATCAGGATGATGGAGAGCAGCCCGATAAAGAGGAAGGGCTTTTCAATATTTTCATCGATCCAGGCTATGATGCCCGTTTTCGGGGTGTCTTCGGCCACATGGGTCGGTGGTATTACTTGTTCCATGGGTACTATTCCTTATGTCGTTTGAGAAGTCAGACTACTGCTGGATTTCCTGAATCATGGTGAAAAGTTCAGAGGGGATTCTGTCAGCAAACAGATCCCAGACAGGGCGGGTCCTGGCCTTGTACTCGGCCAGCTCGTCAGGGGTGAGCTTGTGGACCTTGATACCCTGGTCGATGAACTTCTGCTCCGCCTTCCTTTCAAGAGAAGCGGTGATGGATCGCTGGTAGGTCAATGCCTCTGCAGCGGATTCGTTGATGATCTTCTTGGCGTTGTCAGGAAGGTCATGCCAGTAGTCCTTGTTGACCATAAGGATGTGCATTGAATAGTTATGGCGTGAATCAACCGCATAACGGATGACTTCGTCGTGCTTGGAGTCCGAGAGAAGGGAGAAGGTGTTGCCTTCACCATCGACCGTGCCCTGCTGCATGGCGGTGTAGGTCTCGCCCCATGCAATGGGGGTCGGGCTCATGCTGAGCGCTTTGGCGACCTCGATCTCGACCGGGGAGGCGGTGACGCGGACCTTGAGCTTCTTGAGGGTGTCGGCTGTGGAGATGGGCTGTCCGGTGGTCACGAAGTTCCGGTATCCGTATTCGCTGAACATGATCGGTCTGAGGTTGATCTCTTCGCCAAGGCGGTCAAAGAATTCACCCAGGGAGCCATTGTCCAACGCGTCGTAAATTTTTTTCTGATGCTTGATGTCCGTGATGTAGGGCAGATCGAAGATCATGAAATAGGGTGAGAAGTTGGCCATGTTGGGTGAGGAACTGGAGGCCATCTCGAGGGAACCTCGCTGAACGGATTCCATGGCGACGCGGTCGCTGCCCAGCATGCTGCTGCCGTACACCTCGACCTTGATGGTGCCGTTGGATTTCTCGTTCACCAGTTCTGCAAATTTTTCATAGCCGAGCGTGACGTTGTTGCCCGGAGCCATGGGGTGCGCCAGACGGATTTTGATGATGCCGTCATCGTTCTGTGCTCCCAGCTTGCATCCTGCGACAAGTAGCAGGAGTAAGACGAGAAAGAACGCCTGTTTGATAATTTTACTTGTAAACACCATTCCCCCAGAAAGGATAAGTTGCTGAAAAAACATTGAAAAAACCATAGCCTTGTATGTTTTCAGCAAATGATGTGCCAGTTGGTTTTTTTTATGCAATCAGGAAAAATAAACCTGACTAAAACAGTCAGCAATGGTGGAGTGTGGAGAGCTGTCGTGTAAAAGATCAGTAATACCAGTATGTAAAGTGGTCTTGTCGCTCATTTTGAGGAGAAGTGATTGCTGCTGAAGGGATTGCTTATCAAGCTATGCTCTGTGTTGCAAACATGCAGTTGTCAGGATGCTTTTTTGCATCAATCCACCCAACAT
>MDTD01182839.1_pt1 | contig 43650 bp, 39 predicted proteins | sample 811221 | NCBI WGS metagenome assembly MDTD01 (sample SAMN05326646, study PRJNA326480) | marine metagenome | isolation source: seawater | place: Pacific Ocean: South West | collected 2011 | reverse complement strand
TGAATCATTACTTTTCTTATTAAGTTAAATCGGGCTTATTTAAAATACCTTCGGAACTTCGACTCTATTTTTATCAATAATTTAAACAGAGAGATTCAATAGATAGAAATAATTTTGAAATTTACCTTCTTCTTAAGACAGCAATCCATCTCATAACGTTTAAAAGGTCAGAAAGAGAGGATGCTAGATATGTATAAGCGCAGGCCTTAAGAATTTGATGGGCACCTTCATGCTCCAACTCTGAAAAGTCCGGTCTTTTTCTTAAAAGAGGAAGCGCTCTTTTAAAACTTGCATCTATTTCAACTGGAAGAGTCACAAAGTTAATAATTGTGTTGGATAAGAGTCCTGCAACTCCAACTATAAGAGAAAGAAGACCAATTCGGGGTGAGCGGGTCACAAGAGTTAAAATGGGAGTGATCATCATAAAGGCCCCTCCCCATTTTTGAACAATCATCCCCAAGGTCGCTAAACTTGTCCGAAGACCTAAAAGACTATACTTCGTATGATCTTGAATAGCATGCCCAACCTCATGGGCGGCCACCACCAAAGAAGTCAGATCATTTCCATGAGCGTTCTCTTTACTTAGTCTAACGGCTTTAGCAATAGGGTCATAATGGTCAGGGCCATCAATCGTTTCAACTTGAACATTATGAATTCCATTTTGAAAAAGAAGCTCCTGGGCCAAGGCATGACCATTTTGAGAAAATGTTTTTGGATGGTTCCTATATTGGTTTAAAACCTTTTTGACATAAAATTGGGGGTAAAGGATCACTAGAAAAAAAACGACCGCTAAAAGAATGTAGAGCATCCCTTACCTCCCTCTCCCTATTTTAACCCCAAAATAAAAGAAAAAAAGCAAAAATCAGACACACGACTCCTCCATTCAAAGGAGTTAAAGTTGTCCCGCCTAAAACGGCCATCATAATAAAGGCACTTCCCAAAAGAGAGATAAAAAACCTCTCACCTCTTGTCGTTTTCATGGGTAAAAAGCCCTTTGTCTTTTTAGTCGGGATCCTGACTTCCAAAACAGTAAGGCAGATGAGCGAAAGAAATATAAGACCAAAAAAGATGGCAGTTGGAGTCGTCCAGGCCATCCACTCTAAGTTAATCCCTTCCATTGATTAAACCCTCCCCAAAGAAAGACCTTTGGCCATATGATGACGGACGGCCCAAATGACAAAAAGACCTGGAACAATCGTTAAAACCCCAGCCGCGGCCAAGAGCCCCCAGTCCTGTCCAGCAGCACCTCTCGTCCTTGTCATAACGGCGACAATCGGCTTGGCATGTACCGAAGTTAAGGTTCTCGCTAAAAGAAGTTCTACCCAACTAAACATAAAGCAGAAAAAGGCAGCAACGCCAATTCCCGAACGAATAAGAGGGAGGAATAGCTTAATAAAAAATGACGGAAAAGAATGCCCCTCTAAATAGCTCATCTCGTCTATTTCTTTAGGGATACCGGACATAAAGCCCTCTAGAATCCAAACACAAAGTGGGATATTAAAAAGTGTGTGGGCCAAGGCCACTCCCCATAAAGTGTCAAAGAGACCAAAGGTTGAGTAAAGTTGAAAAAAGGGAACAAGAAAGACCGCTGGCGGTGACATTCTATTTGTTAGTAACCAAAAAAAGAGGTGCTTATCCCCCATAAAGCGGTATCTCGAAAAGGCGTATGCGGCCGGTAAAGATACCAACAAACAAAGAATTGTATTGAATAAAACGTATATAAGGGAGTTAAAATAACTCCCGTACCAACTCACATCCTGAAAAATGACCTTATAATTCTTTAGCGTAAAGTTTTGGGGGAAAAAACTTAACTCCCCCAAGATTTCTGCATTAGATTTAAAACTCATATTGATAAGCCAATAAAGGGGAATCAATATAAAAAGAAAGTAGAGGATTAAAAGCCCCGATCTTTTTTTCATTGAACACTCTTTTTAGGTTGAATCTTTTTTGCTTTCGCCACCTTTTTTGCCCTTTTTAAAGACCACTCTCTTAAAAGGGTTTTATAGGCAACAGTTTTCCCTTTGGGCTTTTCAACACTCATAAGAGCTTTAGGAGAACCGGGTTGCGATAACCAAAAGTCTCTTCCCTTAGGCGACTTGGCCATTTTTGGAGCACATTTTTTCATACCTATGCGCTCCAACCTTCCCATAATACGATCCATCTGATTGGCCAAACGGTCTAAGGCTTGTTGAGGCGTTTTTTCACCATTAATAGCAAGAGAAATATTTTGCCACCAAAGTTGGGCCAATCTCGGGTAATCTGGAACATTCGTACCGGTCGGTGTCCACCTTACTCTGTCAGGAGAACGGTAAAACTCAACGAGACCACCAAGCTTTGGCGCCATCTTGGTAACAACCGGTGAGTTCAAATCAGATTCACGAATAGGTGTAAGTCCTTTAATAAACTTTGTTAAAGAAACCGTTTTTGAAACACTAAACTGGGCATAAAGCCAAGCCGCTTTTCTCCTTTTTAAAGGCGTGCTTTTAAGCATCGTCCAAGAACCTGCATCTTGATAACCAAGTTTCATCCCCTCTTCCCAATAAGGGCCATGAGGTGAAGGCGCCATCCTCCACTTAGGGGTTCCATCTTTATTAACAACTGGAAGACCTTTTTTGAGGCTTGCCTTTGTAAAAGCTGTGTACCAAAAAATCTGCTGGGCCACTTGGCCTTGAGAAGGCACAGGTCCTGCTTCTGAAAAAGTCATTCCAACGGCCTGTGGTGGAGCGTACTTTTTCAACCAGTCAATGTATTTCGTAAGTGCATAAACAGAAGCCGGTGCATTCGTCGCTCCCCCTCTTTCAACGCTTGCTCCTACAGGGCGGCAGTTTTCAACACGAATCCCCCACTCATCCACCGGAAGACCATTAGGAATTCCTTTACTTCCTGTTCCCGCCATAGAAAGCCAAGCGTCCGTAAAGCGCCAACCAAGGGAAGGGTCTTTTTTTCCATAATCCATATGGCCATAAACCCTCTTTCCATCAATAGTTTTAACATCATTAGTGAAAAAATTAGCTATATCTTCATAGGCAGACCAGTTTTTCGGAACACCTAACTCATAACCGTATTTTGCCTTAAACTTCTTTTTAAGATCTGGTCTTTGAAACCAATCATGACGGAACCAATAAAGATTCGCAAATTGTTGATCCGGAAGTTGATAAAGCTTTCCATCCGGTCCTGTCGTAAAACTCTTTCCTATAAAGTCATCGATATCGAGAGTTGGAAGCGTGACATCTTTACCTTCTCCACCCATAAAGTCACTTAAGGGAACTATATAATCCAACCGGGAGTGAGTTCCGATCAAGTCACTATCATTTACATACATATCATAAATGTTTCTACCAGTATGCATTTGAGTTTGAAGCTTTTCAATGACATCACCTTCGCCAATAAGATCATGAGTTAACTCAATCCCCGTAAGCTCAGTAAAGGCCTTTGCTAAAGTTTTGGATTCATAAGAATGGGTATCAATACTTTCACTAACAACTTGAATTTTCATTCCTCTAAACGGTTTCGAAGCCTTGATAAACCATTCCAACTCTTTTAGTTGATCATCTTTAGAAAGAGTTGAATCCTTAAACTCTTTTTTAATGAGATCTTTCGCCTTTTTTAAGGCCATTTTTTCAAAGTCAGTTTGGACATCAGTCGAAGCTCCCAATCCAATAGAGAAAAGACTCACAAACCCAATGAGTGAAAAAGTTTTTCGAAAAGACTTTAATAAATGAAAAGCTTTCATTCATTCTCCTTATTTAAAATCCAATTATAAAAAACAAAACTAAACAAAAGAATAAAAAGGAAGTAGATGAGAGAGAAGGCGCTAGCAATGCCTAAATCAAATTGGCCAACAGCGAGTTTCGTTAAAAACTGACTCAAAAAAGTCGTTGAATTCCCAGGCCCTCCTCCTGTTAGAACAAAAGGCTCTGTGTAAATCATAAAGCTGTCCATAAAGCGAAGCATGACAGCGATCATCAAAACATTTTTTAATTTAGGAAGCTCAATATGACGGAAAACGGCCCAACGGTTGGCACCATCAATAGCAGCGGCCTGATAATAGGCTTCCGGTATTGCCTTTAAACCAGAATAGGCCAACAGTACAACAAGAGGAAGCCAGTGCCAAACATCCATAACAAGAACCGTCCACCAGGCATGACTTGGATTATTAGCGTAATTGTAAGTTAAACCCAATTGCTTTAGAGTGTGCCCTAAAAGACCTATGTCCGATCTTCCTAATATTTGCCAAATCATACCCACAACATTGTGAGGAATTAAAAGAGGCATGGCCAGAATAACCAAGCAGAAGGAAACTCTTTTTCCCTTTTTAGGCAACAGAAGAGCGACACCAACACCCAGAGGAATTTGAACAAATAAGACTAAAAAAGAAAAAAGCATTTGCCTTAGAAAAGCCTGGTGAAGCTCTCTATTTTGGAGGACTTCCCGAAACCACTCCCATCCGACAAAAACTCTTTGGTTAGGCCCCATTATATCTTGAAATGAATAATTGACGACGGTCATTAGAGGAATAACTGCACTAAAGGCAACCATTAAAAAAACAGGAAGGACAAAAAGCCAAGCCTTTTCATTTTTTATCTTGCCATCTTTCAAAGAGACTCTCCAGGAAAAAGGGACACTTTACTCAAGGGAAACTCAACACCAACCCTGTCTCCATGGTGGATTGAATGGCGACCTTCCAAGACAGCTTTAATGGAAAAAGACTCTTGCTCCAAAGTGAGCAATTGACTTGCACCAAGATAATCCACCTTTTTCACCTTCCAAACCCAATCATTTAAGAGACAGGGGTTTAAATTTAGACCAACATGCTGTGGCCTTATTCCTAAAGCCCCCACTCCGTCGGATTGCCTATCTAAGGTTTCAAGGTTTTTAAAATAGGATTCAATATGGGGAGTGACTTCCATAGGAGAAACTTTTCCCTTATGAACTTTGTAATTTAAAAAATTCATACCGGGAGTTCCAATAAAATGACCAACAAAACTAGTTTTAGGGTTTTCAAAAAGGTCTCTTGGACAACCCTGCTGTAATATGCTCCCCTCCTCCATAACCACAACTTCTTCAGCAAAAGTAAGTGCCTCAGTCTGGTCGTGGGTAACATATAAAAAGCTCAATTCAAGCTCTGCATGAATCTCCTTTAACTTCTTACGGAGAAACCTTTTGAGGCGGGGGCTTACAGCGGTTAGAGGTTCATCAAAAAGTACCGCTGAGACATCTTTTCTAACAAGCCCTCTTCCAAGCGAAACGAGTTGCTTTAAATGAGGTGACAGTTCTTTTGCCCCATCCTTAAAGTGATCGGTAAGCTCCAACAATTCTCCTATTTCTTCAACTCTTTTTCTAATCTCGACAGAACCCATTCCGTAATTAAGAAGAGGAAAGGCCAAGTTTTGAAAAACAGTCATCGTATCGTAGACAACAGGGAACTGAAACACTTGCGCAATTTTCCGCTTTTGTGGTCCGAGGTTTGTCACGTCTTCTCCATCAAAAAGAACCTTACCCTCTGACGGAGTTAAAAGGCCTGACAAAATTTTAAGAAGGGTCGTTTTTCCACAGCCAGAAGGCCCTAAAAGAGCTATCCTTTTATGCTTTTCAAACATACATTCAAGAGGTCCTAAAACCCATTTTTTCTGATCGTAGGAGTGCCTTACTCCTTGGAGTTCAATTTTTGCCATATACTGTGCCCTAGAAAATTAACCCTACTGTTTTAAGAAACACCACAAGGTGATTTTAGTAGTGGCCCTCCTAATTCAAAAACATAGGTCTCGCCCCAATTAGGCTTTAAATAATACACTTCACCTGGGATAAGATTTTCTATACCTCGTTTTTGTACCTGTAATTCAAGGCCATCCTCTTGCTTAAAGAAAGAAAAAGTTTCCAAACCATCAAATTCCTGATCTACCAACAGTGCCTCTAAGCAATGGTCGTCCTTTTTATTTACTATTTCTATATTTCCAGGCCTTATGCCTAAAAAGTATTCGCCTAAGCCTACCCCTTTCAAATGAGTGGGAACAGGAAACGAAGACGCTTGCCCTAAAACAAGCTGAGACTCTTGTACACGACCTCTTAAAAGATTCATGGGAGGCTCACTCATCATCTGAGCGGTCTTAATATTGAGCGGCTTTTCAAATACATTCCGGGCCTTATCGTGCTGAAGAATCTGACCATCTTGTAAAACAATCGTATCGCCACCCAGACTTAGGGCCTCCCTTGGATCAGCAGTTGCGTAGACAACCGTTGAAGAGCCTTTCTTCAAAATATCCTTTAATTCTTCACGGAGTTGCTCCCTCAACTTGTAATCGAGGTTGACAAGAGGATCGTCCAAAAGAAGGAGGTCTGCATCCTTCGCCAGGGCCCTGGCAAAAGCACACCTCTGCTGCTGTCCACCTGATAACTCCGTCGGTAGACGCTTTAAAAAGTCATGTAGCCCAAATAGCTTGGCCAGCTCTTCAACTTTTTGATTGATTACGCCCTTAGCGCAACCCCTTCTTCTAAGGGGCGATGCAATATTTTCAAAAACTGTTAAGTTTGGGTAGTTAATAAACTCTTGGTATACAACAGCTATATTTCTTTTCCTTGGACTCAACCCTGATATATTCACTCCTTTTTGAAGAAGTCTTCCACCACACGGCTTCACAAGACCTGCCAAAACACGAAGTAACGTCGTTCTTTCTCGGCTTGCAGTCGAAAGAAGACCATGAAGAGTTCCCTCTTCAATTCTGAGGTTTATTCCTGCCAGGATATCTTTTCCTTCATCACGTACAGCAATATTTTCCATCACCAAGGCCATGATTGGAATTTCCTTTACTAGAATTGAGGACCTTTAGTCCCTAAAACAATTTCATTAACTTGAGTTAAATTGAGTAAGGGCGAGTTTAGAACAAGAGTCTTATCATTTCAAGAAATCCTATCAGGAATAATAAATCCTTGATCAAGAAAAGTTAAACGCGCTGTCTCCTAAGCAGTGGGGACCTCAGAGAGAGTCCAAAAGCTCATAGAGTTCTTCGAGAATTAAAGGCTTTTGAAGAAAGAAACTTAAAGACAAAGAAGATGCCAAAGCTTTTACTTCTTTAATATTTCCTGAGATAAAGACAATGATAGTATTTTGATTCGGCCCATCAGAGTTCCTGATATCCACGGCCAAATTTGCACCTTTAATCACAGGCATCCTGTGGTCTAAAAAAATAACATCAAAAGCTTCATTATCAAGAAGATCTTTATATTGGTCTTTTTCACTAGCGATAGAAACTTCATATGAAGATCTGAGTTCAAGACCTTGCTTTAGCATTTCAAGAATTTCTTCTTCGTCGTCAATAATAAGTATCTTTTTTTTGCCCATAAAACCCACCTGGCTTACCTGACTACACCGTTTAAGTAATAAACCGATTTCTTTTTCAATTTTACCTGAAATCCAAAAAGATTGAAGGCGTTATCTTTCCATTGTGATAGAAAAGATCACAGAACTCATTTAGAAAACTGTTTTAGTCTCTTTCTTTCTATGGCCACCAAATAAAAACCTTTAATAATTTTATTTAAAGTCGACAAGAACTAACAATAAGGAATTGTTTTTTAGAAGTTTTAATTTCTAAAACCGGAGTTTGAAGGAAAATAAAAAAAAAATGCATAGAACAATTAAATCATTCACCCTTATTGTATTTCTTATCCTGATCATACTACAAGACAGATCAAAAGCCGCATCTGAGAAGACCGCTTCCCCCGTTTATAATACTTTTGAATACTTGCTAGGAGAATTCAAAGCAGATATTGATGGTCTTGCAAAAAAAGTTAGTAATTCGATCCTTCTTAAAGTTTCAGTTGAAGGAGATATAGATAAAACCTTTAATAGGCATGTTAGGCGGTCTTTAGAGTCTTTTCGCATTAAAGGAAAAAAGTTTCGCTTCCGCCAATGTAAGGCCTGTACTTCTTTAAGGGCCGAAACGATAGGCAATCAAATATACCTTAAAAAGGGAATTACAGAATTTAAGGATATTCAGGAAATCACTCAAAAACTTGGAACAATGTCTTACGCGGAAGCAAGTGTCGAGGATACCGGAACAAGGCTCATTTTTAAGGTTTCTTTTTTTAGCTCGCTCAATGCAGAACTTCTTTGGAGTAAAACCTATCAAATGAGGCTCGTCAGCTTTGGTGACCTCAGTTTTACAGCAGCGCTTGAAGTTAAACAGGCCTTTGGAAGAAATAGCCCTCTTCTTTTTAATGCCTCTTTCGGTGAAAAAATCTATGGTATAGGCCTTATTGACCTCAATGTCACACTAGGCTTAGCATCAGGGAAAGATAACCCCGAGCAAAAAAAAGGTAGTAGTATCGTCCTTAACCCCAATGAAGATTATGTGAACAGTTACTTTGCTATAGGGCCAAGGTTAACAGTTAACATTAACGAATTTTTTCAAATGTATTCAAACTGGGGAAGTCAGTTTATCTATGCAGGAACCGGTTTTTGCCAATACACTCGATTGAAAACAAGCAACGATACAGAAGCACCTACTGGAAAATGGGGCCTTCATATTGAAGCGGGGTATGGAGTTCATCTGGGTAGAACTTTTCTCATCACAGCAGGTTTAAACAAAGGTCTTTTTCTCAGTTCAGATGACAAAGATCAGGATTATCCTCTTCTCTTTAATATAGGATTTGGATTTAGGTTTTAATTTAAGCAAGCATTTTTGAATGAGTGTTATCCCCAAAAAGAGAAAAACCATGATGAAAAAAATATTAATTTCTTTTTTTATCCTTGGACCGTTAACTCAATTGAGTTTCTCTCAAACATCAATCAAAGAAAAAGACGGCTATATCATCATAAAAGAAGGAAAAAGCCGGGTTCAACTCAACCTTCCGGAAGAAATGAAAGGAGCTGATTCCTACATTATAAAGGTGAACAAACTTACAGACTCCAAATCTATTAACGCCGACATTTTAAACCGATCGAAAAACCTAGGTCTTTTTAAAAAAACAAAGGATGATCTTAAAAAAGGAGCCGTTAACGAAGCCCTTAAAATTGAATTAATCAAAAAAAGCAATGAAGGAACTTTGAGTAAAAAAGAATTAAAGCTTCTCAATGACTTAAAGGATCAAGAAAAAGATATTAACAAGAAAAAGAATTTAGATGTTATCACAAACCTTGCCATTGAGAGTTATCTTAAAAAGGCTAATGACGCCTACAATGCGAAAAATTATAAAAAGGCCCTTCATTACTCGGAAATGGCCGATCAATTAGACTCTAAAAATTATCGAATCAAGGCCATGATAGGTTCACTTCACTACCGATTAGGAAATGACCAACTCGCCAAAAAGTATTGGACGGATTCGCTAAAGTTCAACCCCAACCAACCGAATATTAAGCTGTACATGAGAAAAATAAGGTAATTTTTTTAAAAGTGACAAACGTTTCAATCTTAAATGACTTACCTTTTAAGACTTTTCGTTTATGAAGAGATGTAAATGAGGCTTAATTTAAAATTAAAATATTTATGGATCTTCTTAATTTTTCTTCTCTTCAGCGGGCCTAAAGGTGCTTTTACACAAGAAGCATCTCTTATGAGGAACCAACTTCAGCTCGAAAGTGAACTTAATTCACAAGTAAGAAAAGAGCTCCTCCAAGTTTTCAAAAAAGAGGAATTTATTATCTCTTCCTCTATAAAATTAAAAAGTTACAGAGTTACAAAAGTTCTGGAACAAGAAAGCCAAATAAACAAACAACCTAAAAAAAAGGGAAGTGAGCAAGAAATACTGCCAGGTTTTTACGATTCTGCCCCCTCAATAACAAACGAAATGGCCAATGAACAAGTAAGAAAAGTATATGGCCACGAAACAAAAACTGAATTAGAAAAGGCCCAATTGAAGATTTTAGTCGATGAAAGCGTGACAGATACCAGGCTTGACGCAGCAAAAAAATTACTCACTCAAAGGTTAACAAATAGCTTTGGAGGAAAAATTGACATCCAATTCCTCCCAGCTGTCCTCAAATCAAAATTAGCACCAGTTCCTTTTTACCAAGAGTTTACTGGATACCTAAAGGATAATATGGGACTGCTTCTCCTGTTTTTTTGTTCACTTATCTTTCTTTTTGTCCTTGCTTCTTTAATCAACCGTATAAGGCCAAAAGATCAAATGCCTCCGGTTTGGTCATATAACCCACCTATGACACCCCCAATAGATTCAATGGGAGGCTTTGGTGGCCCCCCTCCTCTTCCTGGAGGAGGTCAAAGACCTCATATAGAATTAGGCCCCAACACTCTTCCCCTACCAGGAAGTCATGAAAAAGAACTTGATGAATTAGAAATAGACAAAAAAATAAACAAATTTGTTAGCGTTATATGCAAAGAACCTTTTGTCACAAGAAAGTTTTTTCAGACCCTTGATAGAGATAATCAAAAAAGCTTTATGGCGCTTTTTACAAGTAAGAGTTCAAAAGTGGCGCTTGGAGAATTTTTTGGAGAAACACTTTTAGGACCAGAAGCAGGCGATATTGCCAGTCTGGACAATGAGATGGACCTTGAGGAAAAAGCCGAATTTTTAGAGTTTATCTCTCTAGAACATGATAGATTTAAAAACCTTATGGCCATCAAAAATGGCCAGCGTTTTTCTATTTTATCTCTTATGAATGATAAGGAACTTCAATACGTCTTTTCGAATGAGTCCCCCAGAGATATTGCTTTTCTCCTTCACTTTCTTCCAAGAGACTCCATTTCTGGTGTTTTAAGCAGGATGGATAGCGAACAGAAAACTGAAATTATTTTAAACTTGAAAAAGTCCTCTCAATTATCAGGAGAAGATGAAAGAGAAATTGAAGAAAGGCTTAATAAAAAAATTAATACTTTTGCCTCAAGCGCTTTTTCAACTTTCATGAGTGAAGACTCCTTAGTTGGAAGTATCTTAGATGAGTCCGATAATGCCCAAGAAATTTTAGATAGAATATCAAGTAAAGATAAAAACCTTGCTAAAAGCTTCAAATCCCACTCATTAAACTTTGATTATTTTATAGAAAATGAATTGGACTCTCTTGCAAGAATTTTTGAAACAATACCAAATGAAATGTTGGCCTTAAGCCTTATCGAATATGGTAAAGATGAAAGATCAACAATTTTAGAAGCACTTTCCCCCACAAGGAGAAAAGTCATCGCTTCTTCAATGCTCATGAACTCAAAAGCATCACACGAAGAAATAAGAAAAGCCAAATTAGAGTCATCTAAGATTGCTCGGAAAACCTATCAATTATTACAAAGAAATAAAATGGGTAAGGCATCATGAATGAAGATAAGGAAAAAATAGTTTTATAAAACTAAACAAAATAAAGGTCTAAAATGCTAGCGAGATTACTACAACTCCCCTTCAGAATTTTGGGAATAGCCTTAATTTTGGCCGGGACCTATATTTGTGTTAAGTATGATGTGAAGCCTTCTTATTACGGTATTTACCATCCACCATCCCTTGCCCTTGTTGGTTTAGTTTTGGCCGGTGTGGCGATGTTCAGCTATAAAATTCAAACACTCTTTAGTATTTTCTTAGGTTGCTTAGGTGAATCACCCAGTTCATGCCGCTCCTATTTTCAAATCATGGAAAAAAAACTACCGGAACTTATTGACGTTTACTTTAGTGAAGGGCCCTCGGCACTAACCTCTCGCCTCCCTAACGGGTCAGAAAAAGAGCTTTGGCTTCAGGTCTTTACTAAGTTAGAAGCACAAATTTCACCAAGTGATTTGATTCAGGTTATGAATAAATATGCTTCTGACTATAAATCAAGAATCAATAGAGAAGTTTTAGTCGCCGGAACGGTAGGAAGTTTGGCCCCAACAATAGGTGTTTTAGGTACAGTTTTGGGCCTTATAAAACTTTTAGGGAACCTTCAGGACTTTTCAAGCTTGGGTTCTAATATGGCCTTGGCACTGATAACAACTCTTTATGGAATTGTTTTCAATGCGCTTCTCATAACTCCCGTTGTAGGTCGGTTAGAGGAATATAGGACCTTTAGGCTTCAAATTTTTAGACAGATAATTTATTGGCTTGAATGCCTGGAACAAAAAAGAGCAGGCAGTGTTATAGAGCATAAATAGTCTATAAAAAATAAGGAGTCACAACTCCAGATGACCAAAAAACGTCATAAGGAAAAAGCTTCCTCTTTCGATGATGACCAAGAAAGCGGAGCTGAGAGCATTTCTAAATCTAGCTGGGCCGCATCCTATGGTGATGTTGTTAGTGTTCTTTTGTGTTTTTTTATCATCCTTTCAACAACAAGTAATATGAATTCAAAAAATGTTGAAAAAATGAAAGAGGCCATGAGTGATGAAACACCTCAAGGTAAAAAGAAAAAGCTCAAATCAAAAGACGTCATGAAAAAACTCAAAGAGATAATTAAAATAAAAAATCTTCAGAAGGATATCACTCTTGTAGAGGAACTTGACGGAACAAAGCTCATTATTAATGACCGTCTTCTTTTTTCTTCAGGAGGCGCAAAAATCATGCCTGAAAACATCGGAGAAATAAGAGAAATTATAAGAAGCTTTATCGACCTACCACCTCACTACCGGTTTAAAGTCGAAGGCCATACAGATGATGTTCCCATCAAAAGTAGAAAATTTCCTACAAATTGGCACCTCTCAGTTTCAAGGGCCCTTTCTCTTTTACAAGTTTTTCTTCAAGAAGGTATTTATGAAAAAAGACTAAGCTTCCATGGCTTTGCTTCATTCCAACCTCTTGCAAAAACTGAGGGGCTTCAGGGTGAAGACCTTAGAAAGGCCAGAAAAAAGAACAGAAGAGTTGTCATTAAGGTTTACTGACTCAACGATCATCCATTAAAATAACTTATCAACAAAGAAGATGAATTTATTTTATGAAAAAGAAACACCCATTTTTTTTGGGACTTTGTATTAAGGTCCTTCTTTTTACCATAATTTCTCCTTTCGGGGAAGCTGCAACGAACTTTTTTAAAATCACAAACATTAATTCAGGGGGTGATCCACTTGTTAACGCTGCACTTTTGGAATTTGAATCCAATGTCAATCAAAATCTTCCTTCAATAGAAAGTACTGACCTGACAACAGATACAGTCAACTCCAATATCATCTCTAATAAGGGACTTGGAGTTGACTATACAAACTCCATGAAACGTTTTTTGGTAGGCTGGTCTCAAAGTGCTTCAGTTAATGTCGGAAGCAGTGAAAATATCCTAAGTGGGGCCAAAACCGTAAAAGGCTTTGGAATGGCAACCCAATTTAACTTAGGGTTTAACCTTCAACCTTTAAAGAAACGTAAATTGATCAACCTACCTTCATTTTGGGGTCTCGACCTTAATAACTCAAAAATTTTTATGGGCCTAATGACCGGACGAACAAGCCAAAAAGTAAGTGGTTATACACTCGGCTTCGAAATTTTTACCGCCAACCTCCGTATTATGACGAAGCTCAAAAAAGCTGAAGACTTCAAAAGCTACTTTTTTAAGTGGGGTGGTATTGACTTAAGCACAGGGCTCGAAACTAATAAAACAGCCCTCTCAGTCAGTGTGCCAAGAAATGAGTCAATTACGGCTTCCAATTCATACAAAACAACTTTTGACGGCATAGTTGGCTTTAAGGTCGATTCCTCAAGTTTTAGTATTCCTCTTGAAGTCTCAGCCAGTGCAACCTTCTTTTCTTTTATCGATTTGTTTTGGGGCCTTGGTACTGATTTAAACTTTGGGTATGGAAGGGGCTCGAGTTTTTCAGACTCTAATGTCTTGATCTTTGATAACTTAAATAACCAAGTTGGAACTGCTGACGCCGAGTTCAATGTAGGCTCAACAGGGTCCCCCTCAATCTTGAATGCTCGGTGGTTTGCTGGGACCCAAGTTAACCTATGGAAAATGAAAGTTTCACTTCAAGCACAACATTCTATGATCCACGGGATTTGGGGCTTTGGAGGTAATTTTAACTTCATTTTTTAAGTATTCGGATTCTTTCTTTAGATACTTGGAATAATTAAAGAAAAGGTTGTCCCCTCTCCTTCCTTCGTATCAATTTCGATTCTGCCGCCTAGACTTTCAATATTTTTAAGGACGACATCCATTCCCACTCCCCTACCGGATATCTCAGTTACATTACTCGCCGTCGAAAAGCCTGGTTTAAAAATAAGTTCTGTCTTTTCTTTTTCATTTAAAAAGTCTTTCGTGGAATCTATGAGACCTTTTTCTATGGCCTTATTATAAACATCTTCACCATTGATTCCCCGGCCATCATCTTTCAAAGTTAGAATAATATCAGGTCTTTTACGGCTTAGACTAACTTCTATATTTCCACTTTTTTCAATTCCATGAGCTATACTATTATTGATAAGATGAATAACAGATTCTCTTATAATTTTTGCATTTTTTCTATCAAAAAGGGCCTCTACTCCACTTACTTTAAAAGATACATTTTTTTCAAGTTTTCTTGCTTCTCTAAAAACTGTTGGCTTTAACTTCAACAATTCTCCTTTTAATTCACTCATCATGAGGTTTGCAAAAATTCTTAAAACGGCTTTTGCAGAAGTCATCTCTTTAGCTGAATGAAGAGCTACTTCAAATTTATTTTTTGGGACCTCGATAAACTCCTCAGACCCATCACTTTCAGAGGAAAGAAACTCTTCCCCAAAAACTTCTTGCGCGCTCTCTTTATAAAAAGTAAGGAGTTCCGTGAGCATTTCTTTAGTCCGTTCTATCCCATTTTTTTCATAATCAGTTTCAAATCCATGAACTTTATTACTTAATGACTCCAAATTAAAGAACCTTGAACTTCCTTTAATTGTGTGCAGACTTCTTTTGACCCCTTCCTCATCACCCCACTCTTCCAATGTTTCAAAAACCTCTTTAATAAAAACTCTAAATTCACTTTTAGTATTGGAAACAATTTCCTGGAGGACTTGAATCCTGTATTCAGCTTTTTCCTGAGAAACTCTAACAGCTTCTTTTAACTTTTCCTCCTCAGTTATGTCCTCAATAATAAACATAATTCTTCTTACGATTTCTTGATCATCAATAATAGGACTTAATTGAATTTTTACAATCTTCTCATCTCCGTTTTCCATTTTTAAATTAGTCATCTTGGGAATAACATCTTGCATACTATCAAATTGGAAAATATCCATGTTGATAGAAATACTAAAGACAAAGGCCATTTTTTCTCTAAATTCTTGATTAAAAAGCTCCGCACATACATTTTTCCCTACAATATCTACACCAAATATTTCCGCAGAGTATTTTGAGACAGGAAAAATTACTTTATAAGATTCATCCACAGAAAAAACAGCTTGGCGCATATTATTCAATATATCTTTTGTCTCATTCAATGAGGAAAAGAGTTCATTTGTCCTTGCTTTAACTTTATTTTCCAAACCCAAATTTGTTTTTTCAATTTTACGATAGAGCAATTTAAGTTTATGGTTAGCATCATTTAACTCTTCCGCCCTAATTGCGATGTCATCCCTTTGTAATTTTATATACTCTGCAAAACCAAAGGACAGAACAATAAGCTTGAGAGAAGTACCTAATAAAAGAGAGTTATCAATGAAGAGGTAAGGTCCAAGAACTTTAAATTTAAATAATATCTGGACAATAACAAACAGAACAAAAATATTAAGCGATATGAAAAAATATTTAGCAGTAACACTACCCTTCCTTAATTCATCGTAGGAAAACCAGAATGAAAAAATTATGATGGTTGAAAAATAAAAATAAGAAAAGCCTAGGCCGGCCGTAATGGGAGTAAAGAGGCAAACAAAGGTCAGGACGAGTCCTCCCTTTATAAAATTGTTGCAAAAGTGCAGTAGTTTTTCTCTATCCAGATTTATATAACTTTTTCCAAAAATCAATAAAGTGACGCCAGTTAGGGCAACTAAGCTATTTTGGCCTTGACCAGATAACCAGGAACCTTTAAGAAAAGAAACAAATACCATAAGCGTTAATGATAAAACAAAGGCATAAAGAGAAAAAAGAATATAGTTAATATAATTGGAGGTTAAATAATTGAAAATATTATAAATTATTAATAAAATAATAACTCCATAAAAAAATGAATATAAAGTTTTTTCTTCAAATTGTTTTTCATAGAAAGAATCAATCTTTAAAATAGAGATGGGCAACTTTACTTTTTCTTTAAACCTATTACTTTTAAGAACTTGGATAAGCACTTCACTTGTATTTGATTTAATTTTAAAACTAGGATGTCTATTTTTTAGCCTGAAAAGCATAGAATTATCAGGAGACCAAACCTCAGTTCCTCCTGAAGCTGACTTATAGTAGAATTTAAAGTTCTGAAAATAGCTATTGTTTATAGTAATAACCTTTTCGAAAGGCCGCTTGGAAATTTTAACCTTTATGTATAGGTCTTTTTTAAAATCATTTAAGATATAGGAGTCTTCGATGGATTTAACTTTTTGAATATTATTTGGTTTAATAAGTCCTTTGACACCTTCTTCTAACGAACCCAAATATTGAAAAGCCTCGACTTCATATCCAGAACCAGAAAAACTATTTCCCATGAATAAAGAAATAAAAAATAGAAATGTTATTACTGTTCTCAATTTTTTTTCAACTTTTTCACTTTTAAATTAGTACTTGCTGATAATACTTGTCGGCTAAAATAGAAAGAACCTAAACCATTGAAATAAATAATTAGATGCTCTTAAAACGCCAAAATTTAAACTTAGTGAGAGTAGAAAAAATCAGCAAAGAAAGGTAGTTTAAAGGACCTTATTGAAACCATTAGTGGTTAAAATATCAATCGCAGCATCGACCTCAAATCTATAAAAAACATTGAAGTCTTGTGGGAAATAAGATGTAGCATTATCTAAACATGAACTAATTTTTCTTACAGAAATCTTATTAGAAAACTTTGAACAACCTATATAATCCATAAATCTGTCCCCGAACTCGACTCTTTTTAAAAGGTAGAGCGCTAGTCCCCTATTTTTGTTATCGATTATCAAGTATTTGGAAATGACGTTCTTTACGATTAAAATTCTAAAAAGGTCATAAGGACTTTTTTCACTTAAGTTTTCTTTTTCAAAGATATAGGACCTTTTAGGAAAATGAATACCACCAAAGGCCCCATGAGAAGTAAACAAAATAACTATAAATAATACTTTTAATATTCCATTCATTGTTTTCACGGCTTTTCCCTACTTCAATAAAACGTGCACTAACTTTAATCTATTGTAGAAGAATTTTTATTTATAAAGAAACTTTTCCTTCGGGTAGTCCTGTGAGTAGAGGTTGCATCGAAAAAACAGTGTTTTATTTGGCCAGACTTAAGAGGGGTTACCAGCGACCCTCATCGGTTAAAATAAAATTTGTTTAAATGTCTTGTTTTCTTGGCATTTTCTTAATTTTTTAAAAGAAATTTTATTTTGGAAACTAGGCCTCTTCCCGGAGGAAGGGCCTAAACTTAAGGAATTATTTCATCAATGTTGAAGAAAGAATATCTTTCATATGCTCTGGAGTTGTATCATTAGTTTCAGCAGCTCTAACTATAAGAGCGTCTAAATCTTTTGAGTCACCTTCCATTGACTTTTTGAAAGCTTTAAGTCCTTCACTCGCATCAAAACCAAGAACTTCTTTAAAGAAAACTTTTGAGTCTTCTGCCGTCATTTGACGAGACTTAGAAGCTTTTTTCCAACCTTGAGCAAGCTTAGCAACGGCAAAGGCCCTGTCCTCACTCAAGCCAAATTCGCTTACTAAATGCTCTTCAACTTTCTTAAGGTTCATTTTTTCAACTTTTTGTCCTAACTTTTCCAAATCTTTTGAAGAAGGTTTTGTTAGTTCGAAAAGATAACCATAGTCATCCATGTAGACTGTATTTCCATAATCATCAAGTCCCCATGGCTCTACATATCTAGAGTTATAGTAATAATGGTCATCTGCAAACGTTGTGTTCTCATTAAAATCCCAAACATTCACAGCACGGTATTGATCATTATCGTAATCATAGACTACTATCCAACCATCATACTGCTCAGTATTGTACTTTTGGAGATAATACTGATCTGGGTTAGAAACACCAGCATCATAATTTAGAGTATCAACAAACCAATCTGCCTCAGCGTAGCCAATACTTGCAGGGGGGTTATAACCACCTCCGCCTCCACCAGAGCAAGAAACTAGTACAAGAGAAAGTGCCATAAGAAGAATTGAAATAGATTTTTTCATAAGCTTTAAGTCCTTTTGTATAAAGATCGTCTTAAGTTATTTACACTTTTATCTCCCTTTAGATACAGATAAGGACCCACTTTTTCAAATAAGTTTAGATAAAACCTCTTTGAAAGAAGAGTATGTATGATTTTCTGGGAAAATGTCAGAAAAAAAGTCCCAAGTTGATACCAAAATAATGAAATTCTTAGCTAAGTCACGTCTTTTTAATGATGAAAAGAGAAGTAGATCGCTATGCGCAATGCTAATTTTTTGTATACTCTTCAGGATTTTCCAACACATCTATAAACTTTTGAAGACCAAACTTTGCCACAAGCCCCCCCTCGATTCTTTCATCAAATGAGATCCTGATGGGTAAAACCCTTTCAATTTCAACCTTCCCCTCTTTCGAAATAACTTCATCTTGAACTTTCCCTACCATAGCGAAGATCGGACAATTACCCCACTCATAAAGATGATGGAAACCAGGTCTCATTTTCAAGCTTCCTAAGTTGGTTATAATAAGGGAAGTAAAAAGACCGTCTTCTTTGTAAAACCAAAAAGGAAGTAAGTTATAGTGATCCAAAAATGCAGCGAGTTTGTATATGGGACCAAAAATAAAGTTGGGTAAGGAGGAAAATAAAGAATGCTCTTTATCTGAATAAGTCTCTTTATCACTTCTCTCTTCTTTAACTCCACCTTTTATCCGCTCGCATAAATCATCAAAATTTTTAAACTTAGAAAGATTCAATTTTAGAAAAGAGGTTTTTGATCCCATTTCTTTCAAGTCTTTTTTCACGGTAAAAGAAATATGAACACCATTTCTTAAATACAGTCTATTACCAGAGCAAAACCGGTTCATTTCCGGACAATTTTCCAAAGCAACCTTTCCCGCCCAAACCAAAATATTCATAATACTGAACCGGTCGTTATGCTTTTTAACAAAAGTTTCTAAGTTTTTGGCCCTAATCGATACATCAAAATAAACTGTTGAGGACTGCCTGTCGGGGCAAGCAAAAAGGAGCATAGTCCTAAAGGGATGGAGGTTTTTAACAAGTTTTCCATCACTTCTTCCACGCTTTAAATTTAAAAGAACCCAAATCAAAACGACAAAAAAAATAAGACCACCTATTAATTTAAAATCTAAAACAATAGTCATTTTCTCTTGACCCCTCTTAAATAAAGCTTACTTATATTGTAACAATTTAAGGTTTTTCTGCCTTCCCCTCTCATATTTTCCTAACTGAACCTTTGTTTCAAAGGAAAACATTTGTATAATAAGTGGGCCCATTACTTATAAATTCGGCTGGGAAACTCTATGAATAAAGATATTTCATCTTCCTGGATTAATTTGGCACATCACCGTCTCGGTACTAAAGTCCTGTACGCTACTGACGACTTCTTTGGAGAAAAAGAAAACCTGATAAAACCTGGACGAGGAATCTATGTTCCTGATAAATACACGGACCGAGGAAAATGGATGGATGGATGGGAAAGCAGGAGGAAAAGAGTTGAAGGCCATGATTATTGTGACATCAAACTTGGGTTACCTGGAATCATCGAAGGCCTAGATATTGACACAAACCATTTTCTCGGCAATCACCCCCCCTTTGCTTCTGTTGAAGCGACCTTTGACAACAATATTGTAGAGAATACTAAATGGACTGAAATACTTACTCAATCTCCTTTAAAAGCAGGCTCTCAAAATATCTTTGAAATCTCCAATGGGCAAAAATGGAAATACGTAAGGCTCCATATATATCCAGATGGAGGAGTCGCCCGCTTTAGGGTTTACGGAACTCCAGCAATTGACTGGGACCAGAAAAAAAACGTGGAGAAAATAGATTTGGCCTCTATTTTAAACGGTGGACGGGTGGTTCTCTGTAATGACATGTTTTTTAGCGATAAAAATAACCTTATTATGCCTGGCCCTGGTATCAATATGGGGGATGGATGGGAAACGAGGAGGAAAAGGGCCAAAAAATTAGGAGATCCACTCGACCCTGATTGGGCGATCCTTTCCTTGGGTAAACCAGGTATAATTTCAGAAGCGGAAATTGATACGTCTCATTTTGTAGGTAATTTTCCCGACTGTGCTTCTTTAGAAGGCTTATTTCTTGGGGAATCTGACAATAACATAATAAAATCCTTACCTGATCTAACTGATAAAGATTGGAGACCCTTACTTCCAAAGACGAAACTCAACCCAGATTACAAGCATTTATTTGAAAAGGAAATTCAATCAATTGGGAAGATTTCCCATGTGCGCATTAGGATTTATCCGGATGGTGGTGTCAGTAGACTTCGACTTTGGGGTAAGCCAACGTTTTAATAATTCCCAAGCCTTAAAAGCGCATTAAATAAATTATCCCACTATAAAAATAAGCTTTTATTCCGATATATCCTTCATAAAAACAGGAACAGATAAGGTATTCTGAATTGAGAATATTATTTTATTTTTTTCTCTTAATTTTCATTTTGATTCCAAAAACATATGCCATTCAGTCTCATTATGTTTGGGTCAAACATCCCTCCAAACTTAAGGGTGATTGCTATGAGGTAGACACAGAAACAGGTGGAAAAAAATACTCTAATAAGGTCAATAAAAAAATCTGTAGACCGGCCAACACCATTCATTTTTGGATTGGAGAAAAAGAGAAACTGAGAGGTCATTGTTATGAGTCCGACCCAGAAACAAGAGGAGAAAAATATATTAGTAAGGTACAAGCTCTTAAATGTCTTCCTAAAAGAACTGAAAAGGTATGGCTCGAAACAGAAATAAAAAGGGGCTGCTACCTCGTTGATTCCTTAACTAAAGGTGAACACTTTTTAATGAAAGTTGGAGTAGATGAATGTCAAAAGAAGCAATCTACTTACTTTCACTTTCAAGCCTTACCAAAGAAAATGAGTGGTATCTGCTTAGAGCTTGATAGCAAAACAAACGGAAAGTTTTTTAAAAATAAAGTAAAAACTGAAAATTGCAGACCACCAAATACTAAGATCCTTTGGATTAAGAAAAAGTTAAGGCCAAATGAAGGACAATGTTACGAAGTAGATCGGGATAAGGGAGCTAATGGTTTTATCTTAAAACTACCAAGAAAATATTGTTTTAAAATGAAGAGCCATTTCGCATGGGTTTACAAAAAAGAATTTGTTGGAAACTGCTATGAATTTTCTAAAGGACCTTCAAACGAAGATATCAGTCAAAAAGTTGGAAAAGAAAAATGCAAACCAGACCAAACTATTTTTTTGTGGGCCGGTGAGGGTTACTTGAAAGGGAAATGTTATGAAGTAGATTCGAATTTAAAAGCAAAAGGATATTCAAAAAGCGTCAATAAAAAAAAGTGCAGACCTTCTTCTTTTTTAACAAAGTGGATAAAGAAAAGGCCTAAAGAAAAGGGTTCTTGCTACGAATTGGATAACGAAACGAAAGGCTTTCAATATTCAAGAAAAGTTAATAAAAAAGAGTGCTCATCAGATACGATCTCAACTGTATGGAAACCCAATCGCGATGGCTGGGGAGGTAATTGTTCTGACTTGGTAAAGATGGAAAATGGCCAAATGATGAAGATATCAACAAAAACGGAAAAGTGTCGCCCTTTGAGGATAAAATATATTTGGAAACCAAAAAGTAGATTTGAGGGTAAGTGCTATGAAGTTGACTTTGATAAGGGGAATTTTGCCTATTCTAAGACTGTCAAAAAGGAATCGTGCAAGCCAGGTTTTAATGATCTAAGAAACGTTTTCGTTCCAAATAGAAAAGGAAGAGGCGGAAACTGTATTCAGATTGATAAACAAACTAACGGTTATCGATATTCAAAAAAAATAAATATTGAATTTTGTCGTTTAACTAATTAAAGGTGGTTACCTTTAATAACTAAAAACTCTCTTTAAAAAGACAAACCCTTTTTCTTTGTTTTTTACTACTAAACATTTTTATTCCCAAATTCTTTTATTATTTTCTTAGTTGATTAAAATAAGACTTAGGTCTTTAATTATATAATTTAATATCTTTTCCAGACTAAAAAGGTTCAAAATGATAACAAATATAATAAGAACAACTTTTATCAATGCTACGTTAATTATCTTTTGCAACATCATAGTAAATAGCTCTAAAGCAAATGATAAATTATTTTTCGAATGGGATTATGAGAACCATCCTCAAAATATGGTAGACCGCTATACCACTGTTTTTGAAGAGTTACCTCTTGAAGGTGAAATTCAAAATCAACCCTGGAGTGGAGATTATTGGCCTACTCAAAAAGGAGGGATCTCTTACCGTTGGTATGTCCGTAAAGCAATCCCACACGATAGCCTTAAGAGGTTTGGTTATAAATTTCTAGACATGAAAAAATATCAAAAAGACTTAAAAAATAAAAAGCACCTTATAAACAGAAAAACAAAGCTGGAATTTATTAGAGATCACGGACCAAGAGAAGGTATTAAAAAATATGAAGATTATATAAAAACAGCACCAGAAATTGTGATTGATCCCGCAGAGCTTTCTCCTGCTGAAAAGTATGATCTTTTAATGGGAGATAAAAACTGGTCTCTTACAAGAAGAGAAAGAAAACGATCAGATATTTACGACTTAATTAAAGCCCTCAAAAAAGACCCTAAAGCCAATAGAGAGAGCTTTATTCCTAGTTGGTGGGGTCTATGCCACGCATGGGCTCCGGCCACAATTCTTTATGAAAACCCAAACCCAATAGGATATTCCAATCCATTTTCAAGAGAGCCTGCCCCCATAAAGTTAAAGAATCCTTCTGGAATTGAAGTTCCCTTTGGAAGTGCCGATATCAAAGCACTTCTTACAGTCCATCTAGACATCGCTGAGAGCACCTCGGGTTCGACAATCTTTTTAGGAAGCCGCTGTAACCTGGAATTAGAGCAGCACTTCCAATCATTCAGCCGAGGAGAAATTAGTGAAATAGAACTCCGTGGGCTCCTTGAAAGAGAAGGCTGTAATGACACAAATGCCGGTAGTTTTCATATTACCCTAACAAACCTTATAGGCCACTATAAGACTGGTTTTATTATGGATCATGATAGAGGAAGCGAAGTCTGGAATCAAGGAATAGTATCATATAAGATTTTAGAAAATATTGATAAGCCTGTTCCAGAAAAGTTTAAGAAAAATGTTTCAAGAATTGTGTCCGTAAAAAACGAGGTCACATGGATATCAGAAATTAATCAGAGCTGGAAAAAAGTTAATCTTGCTGGAAGAAATGGTTTTCAAAAAAGCGTTTATAATTATGAGCTTTACCTCAATCCACAAAATGAAATTATTGGAGGGACCTGGCTAGATCAAACCAACTTATCAAATAAAAATTGGAAAGATAGACCTGATTTCCTTTGGATGAGACCAAAAATAAGTTTTTCGAAAAGTATACCTGGGCTCAGTAAAATTTATTCTAAATCAATAGGAAAAAAAGAGAAGTTAAAACCTAAAAAAGCCTGGAAGAAGGCCTTCAAAAAAATAAAATTATCTAACAAGTTTATCAGAAATACAAAAGAGTTTACCAAGAAGAAAAAAGAAGAAAAAAAGAAATACCTTCAATCATTAAGGAAAAAGTCAATAGATGCTTTTAAAAGAAGAGTCGATTTAAACAAAAAATTAAAAAAGGATTTAAAAAAGAAATTTGGTAATATTCTTTCAAAGGTAAGAAGAAGTATTTTAAAGAGAGAAAGGTCTATTATAAAACGAAGAAGTCACTTAGAAGAAAAAGATGGAAAGGTTCTATGCCACGTCCTTTATCACACTAGTGAAGAAGATAATTATCAGGATTTCAAAGCCGAAGGGGAAGATATTCAAAGTTCCTGCAAAGCCGCCTTACAAAAGTGCGAAAATTATAAGTTTTCAAATAAAATTAAAAACGCCAAGGAGTATTGTTTAAAAGGAAAAAGTAAAGACTACCTCTATACATGTACATACACACTCTTTGCAAACCCAGACCCAATAAACTGGCTCATTAAAAAGACCAGAACTGGCAGAAAGATGGGTACTTTTAAACACAAGGCACTTATTGAAGATGTCGCCTGTTTAAGACCAAAAAAGAACTGCGAAAAAAGAAGATTTTGGAAAAGAACCTGTAAAAAAGAGGTCAAGCGCCCTCTTATCAGGCTTTAAGAGACCGGATTCCATTATTTCGTGCCAAAAAATAAATATTTCAATGATTTTTATTGCCTTTTAAGCTTCTAAAGGTCCCTTTAAGGGGTTAATTATACTAATCAGCAGGTTTTAGCAAAGAGTTAAATATACTTTATTGAGTTATTTAATGGAGCTGCCTAACAGGCCATTTGTATTTAATCGAGGACAACTTTCTTTTTTGTAAGCTTTTTTCAAACTGCACCAATAATGCACTTTCTTTTCAATTTCTGCACCTTCTTTTTCCCAATTTTTTTTTTATATAACAATTTAGAATTATCTCATAGGGTGAGTAATACGTTTAGGGCCCTTGAAGGAGGTACTTTAAAATGCAATATAAACTTGAAACTATTTTGAAAAAATACAACATTGATGACATCACACATGGTATTGCCTACAATATTTCTGATCTTTCTCAGATCAAATATTGGGATAAGTCAGGAAAAGAGATTGTTGTCTCTTTTAATACCAGTGAACTATCTCCAGGTATTTTTTGTTTTAGAATTGCTGAGGGATCAATAACGATTCTTTAATGTTGAGAGGTTTTGATGAAAGGCGAAAATAAGTGCGAGCCTAAAAAAGTCGTTATTTATTATGAGATTGAAGGCGAGGAAGGCTCAACTAAAAAAATGACTTGTAATATTGTTGGTGAGTTAGATATGGATTTTATTATGTTCGCCTTACGAAAGTGGAGCAACAAGTCCGTCTATAAAAGTCATGAATTCCTATAGGCCTCTTAAATAAATTATATTCGAAGATAAAAAATTAAATGCCGAGCCTTTCCTACCGTTAAGGAATGGGGGTAACGTTTGGCGGTAGATAGAAGTAATCAAAAAAAAATTTCCTTTGAAGAACTCATAAGCAATCACGGAATGGCTTCAATTCTTGCTGTTGATGACAATCAAAAAAATATACAAGTTATTGGTCAACTTCTAAAACATGCCACTTGGTGTTCACTATCTGTTTGTTTAGAAAGTCAAAAAGCTATAAAGTTGGCTGCAAAAATCCGTCCTGACATTATTCTTTTAGACCTTCATATGCCTAAACTTAATGGTATTGATGTCTTGAAAAAATTAAATGAGATGGAAATATTGGAAACAAGTACAGTTATATTTTTAACGGCTGACAGAGAAATTGAAAACCGTCTGGAAGGTCTATCACTTGGCTGCGCAGACTATATTCAAAAGCCATTTAATTCCGATGAATTTATTATTAAATTGAAGTACCACATAAAGATGAGGTATTATGAAAAAGAAATACTTAATACACTAAAGAACACGAATAACCTACTGGATAATATTAATCAAGCCATTTTTTCTATTAATAAAAATGGTGAAATAATTAATCCTATCTCTAATCATTCAAAAGAAATTTTTGGTTCGAACATAGAACCTGGCATTCATATAAATTCATTCCTCCAAGGTAAATTTCAATTTTCAGAAGAGGAAATTAGATCTTTTTTAGAGCAACTTTTAAGTTCCTTTAAACAATCAAAAATAAATTGGACCGAGATAGAAAGAAGCTTTCCCAAAAAATTTTTATTAACTAGAAGTAGAGAAAAAATAAAAATACTTAAAATAAACTACTCATCTGTTTGGAATGGTGAACAGCTTGAAAACATTATCTTTTATTTTAACGACATAACAGACAAAGAAAAGGTAGAAGATGAATCGACTAAATATAGCCTTAGTCAAATTTCATCCCTAAGCAGCATTAACTTAGAAACCCTAAGAAGCTGGACAAAGAGGTTTCATATTAAAGGCGATTTTTCTCATGAAGAAAGTAAATTTCGCTTTTCAGGGAAAGAACTCAAAAAATTTCAGCTTTATAAGGAACTAATAGAAAAAGGGGAAAATATTGGTGCATTAGTTAAATTGAGTTATAAGGAACTTATAAAAAGAAAAAATTTTTTGACTGAAGAAAAATCCAGACCAATAAAAATGAATGAAAGCTCAATTAAAAGTTATGATCTAGTTAACACCCTTCACTTTTTTATGACACAAAAAAAATTTGATATTTTCCAAAGAGACTTTAATAAGCTTCCCACTATTTACAATCAAAGAGAGTTAGTTTTTGATATCATTCTTCCTTTTCTAAAATTAAGGAATAAGGATAGGTTTTGGAATAATTTTTCAGATGCAAAAAAAGACTTTTTAAATTTCTACCTTATAAAAAAAATAATAGAGTTTGCTGTACCTAAAAAAAGTATTCCCATAAATGAGGTTAAAAAAATATTTTTACTGGACTTTTTTCCCTCAAACACATCTTTAACTTGTCCCATTCTTTTACTTTTAGCTTCTTACCATAATTTTGAAACTTATTATATAAAAGAAAATATACTTAACCCTTCTTTTTTAAAAATATTGAAAGAAGAAAAAGATTCAATAATTTTTCTTAATTTAGATAAGAAAGGATCTTTTGATGAAACAGAGTTCAATGCAATAAACAAAGACATCCTTAACTCGTCTGCGTTAAAAAAGGCAGAAGTAATTCTCTTCAATAACCACCCCACAATCAAAATTGATAATGAAAAGAACCTTCACCTTAATGTTATTAATTCCTTTGAAGACGTTGACCAATTTTTTATAGACCTATCAAATGAAAAAGCGAAAATCAAAAGTGCAGCTTAGTCTTTTAAACAATGATAAAAATAGAAATACAACTAAAGAGAGAAATCTCATTATATAAAAAGTACAAAAGAATCCTTAATCACCTTAAAAAACCTAATCTTTTCAAAAGATTAAAAGTTAAGTGAGCAGTGATCCCCCAAATTCTATTATCTTCGTAAAAAAACTCATATAAGGGGTATGAAATACCTTGAAATGTTCTTTCTGTTTTTAAAAACCGATCTTCATTTACAAGTTCTGATATAGGGGCCCTAAAAACTTTGTGAACTTCTCTTGGGTCTATTTTTACATTGTTCAAGTCGAAGGGACTTCTAAAGTAAGCAATTACTGGCGTTATAAAAAACCTGGAAATAAGAGAAGGGTAAAGGGGCAAGCTTCCAATAATTGTGAAGTTATTTCTTTCAATTCCCACCTCTTCATAGGTTTCTCTAAGGGCACAATCAAATGCCGACTCTCCTTCAGATTGTTTACCGCCTGGAAAGCTAATCTGTCCTTTATGAGATGGCATCTCATCAGTTCTTAATGTATAAAGGATTTCAATATTTTCAATTTTTTTTACGACATCAGGACAACTTAAACAAATGAGGACCGAAGCTGGCCTATGAGGGTTATTTTCAATATATGAGTCAACCGAATCCTGGGCCTTACCTTTTTCAAAATAAGGTACTTCCTGATCTAAACCATTCTTAATAGCTTTTTCTAAAGTTGATCTATCCAAAAAATATTTCCTTTATTGTCTGTATTGTCTGTATTGTCTTGTCATTGCGGAAAAGCCCTACAGCTAATAAGGGTAAGACTGATTTATGGAATCTTTTTTAAATCCTTATCTAAAAAGCTTCGGTTAGTTTAACTTTAAAACTACCCCACCTTGTTTGAACTTACAACTCTCAAAGAAGCGCTAATTCCTTCATAGATTGTGCTTATCCATTAATTTATTTATTAATTATTAGACAGATTCAATTTTTTTTTGGTTTAAGGAGGTTCAAATACTTTTTAACACTCAAACAAAGTTTTTATCTAAAACGGTATCGCTTTTTTTCACTAATTTCTTTCTTCTTTCTTATAGGCGACGATTGTAAGGCCTGTCTTTTTTTCAAACTCTCTAATTAAGTCCAGATTATCTTCAGATAGTTGAGCTAGATCGTATTTCTTTTCAAAAGCAATCAGGCTTACACCAATTTTCTCCTCAAGATCTTTAAGCTCTGTAAACTGATTTGTATTTAATTTTGCAACTTTAAATTCGCTATCTCTCATTTTTTAACTCCTTTTGGCCTTCTATCGGTTATACCTATTCTTTTCCTGAGTCTTACAGTCACTTTTTTACCTTTTAGAAATACTTATTTAATATTTTGGCCAATTCAATTATTTAACTTTAACCTTAGGATGAAAACATAAACAGTATTTTTTGTTTTAAATGCTTTTTGGGTTAAAAAATAATCACTTAAAAGGATCCTATTTTGACAAAACTAAAAACTATCCCCCTGACAATCTTTCTGAGTTTAATCTGCAATACATTAAGCGCAAAAAGCTTTTTCCCTTCTATGATCCAAGTTAGTGGTACTTGTAAAAAAAAGGTGCCCACAAATAGGTCCAGGCTTCAAATATCTGTTGAAAACTATGGAAAAGAATTAAATGATTTATACCAGAAAACAACCACCACATATAACTTATTATATAAAAGAATTAAGTCTCTCAAGCTTAAAAACTCAGAAATAGAAACGTCATCTTACCAAGTAAAAAAAGAGTTCGATTGGGTTAAAGGAAAAAAAATATTCCGTGGCTACAAAGTGGCCCTTTCAATCTCAGTATCCTCATCTGAAACTCAAAAAATGACCACCATTATCCAAGAGGCAAACAAGCTAAAGATTTCTAACGTAAGGGGACTTCAACAGTTTGTCTCCGATGACATGATCATGAAAATTAAATCTGAGTGCCTAAAAAAAGCAGTCCTTGATGCCCAAACAAAAGCACTTTCCATGGCCAAGGCCCTAGGTAGAAAACTTGGCCAAAATTTTCGCCTTACTGAAGGAATAAAAGGCCCTAACTCTCCAGGACCTATGGCGAAGAGGTATGAGAAGCTTGAGATGTTTTCCATGCAGTCAATTTCAGGGAGGCAAGGTCAACCACCTGCCATTGCTCAAGGACATAGAACATTTCACTTTTATGTAACAGGAGAGTTTGGAGTTCAATAAGAAGGCTAACTCTGAATTTTATAGAGCTCCTCTACCTCTTTAGCAAACTTCATTAAAATAAATTTTCTTTTCAATTTCATTGTTGGAGTGAGCTCTCCTGTTGCGACGTCAAAGGGTTTTGCCAGAATAGTAAACTTTTTAACTGTTTGTACCCTTGCCAAGCTTTTATTAACTCTTTCAATTTCCTCTTCAATGTACTTAACAAGCGTTGAATCCTTCGCATATTCATTGACATCACCTTTAGGTTCAATTCCCAATTTCTTAAGATGTTCATCTAAAGTTTCAGGGTTAAGAGTTACAAGCGCCGCCAGGAATTTTTTCTTATCCCCTACAACAACAGAGTGGCCTAAAATTTGGATTTGATTAATTTTCCCTTCTATCATTTGAGGTGCTATATTCTCACCACCCGCCGTAATTATGATGTCTTTTTTTCTATCTGTAATAAAAAGAAACCCCTCTTCATCAATATGTCCAACATCCCCAGTATGAAGCCATCCTTTATTATCTAAGGCTCCATTCGTCGCTTTTTCATCTTTAAAATAACCCAAAAATACATTGGCCCCTCGAATCAAGATTTCTCCATCTTTTGCAACATCAAGCTCAACGTGAGGAAGTCTAACACCAGCAGATCCTATTTTTGACCTTTGAGGGGTCGAAAAAGTTGCCGTCCCTGCACACTCACTCATTCCAAATACCTCGTAGAGTGGAAGGCCTAAGCTAAGAAAAAACTCTAATGTCTCTTTGCTAATGGGTGCGGCCCCTGTTAGCTGGTATCTGCAGCGGTCAAGCCCTAAGGCCTTCCGAACCTTTTTAAAAACCAGACGGTCGGCAATATGGTAAGAGAAGGTTTTCGACAAACCTTTTTGAAAACGGTATCCATTTTTTAAGCCAACATTTTTGGCCCAAGTGACCAGTTTTTTGCGAAGCCCGCCTGAGCTGGCCCCTGCTTGGATCATCTTTTCCTGGATTTTTTCCCAAACTCTAGGCACTCCAAGAAAAAGTGTCGGCCTTACTTCTTTCAGGTTATCTGGCATTTTTTCCATACTTTCAGCAAACCAAACACAGCCCCCCACAATAATAGAACCAATAATAGAAATCTCCTGCTCTGCCACATGACTCAAAGGCAGATAGCTTAAGATCGTCTCATTTGTATCTGTATAGAATTGGTCAATTGTTTTTCCCGTATTGTAGATAAGGTTTTTATGAGAAAGCATAACTCCTTTAGGCCTGGCCGTTGTCCCTGAAGTATAAACAAGAGTTGCTAGATCATCAGGCTTTTGAGCATCTATTCTTTTTTGGAGGTCTTCTTCTGGGAATTGTCTTCCCAAAGCCGGAAGATCTTCCCATGAGTAGACATTACTGGCCGAATCTTCACCATTCATTAAAATGATGGCCTTGAGTTGAGTAAGCTTCTTCTCAATCTTCTTAATTTTGTCTAATTGCTCCTGGTCCTCAACAACAATTATGCTCGACCCACTATGCTGGGCCAAAAAGAAACATTGGTCACTTGAGCTTGTGGTATAAATACCTACGGGGAAGCCCCCCCCAAAAATGGCCGCAAGGTCTGAGACTACCCATTGAACACAATTAAAACCAATAATTGAAACACCTTCGCCCTCTCTAAAGCCTAATTGACAGAATGCCCTTGCGACAATTTTCGTGAGTTCGTAATACTCTTTCCATGAAAGAGATTCCCAAGTACCATTTTTTTTGAAGCAAAGAGCATCGTTATGTATCCTTGTTTCAGCTGTTTTTTTCAGAAGTTCTGGTACCGTTAATTGATCAAGGATATTAAGATAATCCAGCATAAGTTCCCCTGGCCGTATCTATAAAGTTATTGTCCCTCTTACAAGGTTTTTTCAACTAATAGAATAATGCATTTTTAAAAAAATTCACAGTCTTAGACCAAAACCTTTTTTCATTAAAGTTAAAGACGTGAACCATAAAACGATGATTAAAACAGAAAGGAAAATAACCGCCGAAAAAACTGGGACATCAGTATAGTTTATGAACCCAAAACGGAAAGTATTAACGATATAAAGGATCGGATTGATCATAGAAAGGTTTTTCCAAAATGGAGGAAGAAAAGACAATGAATAAAAGACTCCTCCCAGGTAAGTTAATGGAATGAGTACAAAGGTTGGAACGATTGAAATATCATCAAAGCTTTTTGCATAAAGGGCATTGATAAAGCCAAGAAGCGAAAAAAGAATGGCCGTCAAAAACATGGTTCCAAAAACAAGAAAAGGTTTTTCTATGGATAAAGGTGCAAAGAATAGAGAAATCAGTGTTATTAAAATTCCTACGAGTACACCTCTTAAGACTCCTCCACTCAGGTAGCCGACTAAAATTGTTGAAGGATAAAGAGGAGATACAAGAAGCTCTTCAATACTTTTTTGAAACTTTGCTCCAAAAACACTGCCCACGACATTGGCATAAGAGTTTTGAATAATGGCCATCATAATAAGACCTGGAATAATAAAATTAATATAAGAGAAGCCCTCCATGTCCTTAATTTGCTTACCAATAAAATTGCCAAAAATTAAAAAATAAAGTGTGATTGTTATAAGCGATGGAAGAAGAGTTTGGGTCCAAATTCTAAAAAGTCTCGAAGTTTCTTTTTTAAATATAGTTAAAAAACCAACCCATTGAGTTTTAATCATGTGTTTTTGAGCCCTCCACCAGGTTAACAAAAAGCTCCTCTAGCCTATTAACCTTGTTTTTTATCCTCTTAACCTTGATACCAGAAGAGGATAGAGTACTAAGAACATCACCAAGAATATCAGATTCTTTTAAATCAACCTCAATTATTTTTTGATTTATTACTCTGAAATCAAATGGAAAAGTCATTTCTTTAGGTTGAAACGCTTCACAATAGCAAACGTAAGTCTCTTTTTTCAACTTCTGAAGAAGAGATTGTGTTGTTCCATTCTCAATAATATTCCCTTCATCAATAATCGCAATCTTTTTACATAAAGACTCTGCCTCCTCTAAATAATGAGTCGTCAGAATAATAGTAAGTCCTTCCTGATTTTGTTTGAGCATGAAATCCCACATAGATCTTCGCAAACTTATATCAACACCCGCAGTCGGCTCGTCAAGAACAAGGACTTTAGGTCCATGAACAAGCGCCCGAGCTATCATTAAGCGCCTTTTCATTCCCCCCGAAAGCTGTCCAGAAGGTGTATGCATTTTATCTTCTAACCCTAGCAAACTCAGGAGAGTTTTAGACCTTTCTCTTGCCGGATTTTTCTCCATCCCATAAAAGCCACCTTGATTACTAACAATTTGAAAACATGTTTCAAAAATATTAAAATTAAACTCCTGAGGCACAACTCCTATTTGCTTCCTCATTAAATAGGGATCTGTATCTAAATCAATTCCATGAACTTTGACCTCTCCACGGGTTTTATTAACAAGACCACAAATAATACCGATTAAAGTGGATTTTCCTGCACCATTTGGACCCAATAAGCCGAAAAAGTCTCCTTTCTCAATCTCTAAACTAACACTTTTAAGCGCTTCAATATCCGGCGGAAATATTTTGTTAAGATCATTGATTCTTAATGCCATCTCTGAGTGATTCATTTGCCTAGTCCTTGTCTTTTAAGGAAATAAGTACGGCTGGAAGGAAAGTGAGGTCCACAATGAGCGCAATTGATAAAATAACAGCGCACATAATACCAAAGTACACATTTGGTACGAAAATCCCAAAGGCCAAAGTTCCAAATGATACAACTAGAATGATTGTTGTAATAATGAGTGCGGGAGTCGTGTAGGCCAAGACATTAACGACACTTTGATTTCGAGACTTCCCTTCTAACCTTTGCCTTTTATAATTGGAAAGAACGTGGATCGTATCATCAACAGCAATGCCTAAACAAACACTGGCCACAATGACCGTACCGACATCCATGGCCCGTCCCGAAAGGTAAAGGACCGCCCCCCCAATCATTAAAGGAATCGTGTTTGTTATTAAGGCCAAAACCCCAACTGATAAAGATTTAAAGTAAATTATAAGGAGAAGACTAATACAGACAAGGGCCACGCTAATCGATTGAACAAAAGACTCCACCACATAACCATTTAAAAATTGATAAAGCTTTGATTTGCCGGTCGTCATAACGTCAAGACCTAAATCCCGGGCCTTCGCTTCAATTTTTTTTACGGCGGCTTCAAATTCAGAAGAGGCCGACAAAGTAGACAAAACACTCATTCTCAATGAATCTTTATTTATTGTCATTCGATCGTTTAAGCTCATTCCTTGAGGGATGCTTTGCGTGTAAAGCAAGAGCTCCTCAGCTATCATTTTTCTATCTTCTACAAGTCTATATTCACTTTGCTTTCCTCCATGCAAAACACGGTTTGTGGATTTTAGAATATCTATAATAGACAGTGCCCTCGTAACGTGAGGAAGACCTTCAACCCAGTTTTGGAAAACTTCCACTTTTTTCAAAAACTCAGGCTCTTTTATTCCTTCTGCTTTACCTGTTCGAATGACAACTTCAATCCCCCTGGAGGCCCCCACATTTTTTGTAATAAAATCCTGGGACTCTCGAAGCCAATAACCTTTTTTAAAATAGAGGTAGGGGTCACTATTCACATGATTTTTGAGGGATAAGAAAATGCTGTATCCAGATAGTAAGAGGCACCCTATAGTAAGGGGCTTTTTAATAGTTTTAAGAAAGTCGACATATATTTGAATGGATTGAATGAAGTTTCCTCTTTTCTCATCAGTCCATTTTGGTAACTTCGCAGGGAGGCGGTACATGAGACCACCCAAAACTAAATAAGAAAAAGCCCAGGCCAAAAGAACTCCTATTCCGGCCAAAGTCCCCATGCCTGAAATTGACTTTATATTAACATTTGAAAAACTAAAAAAACCAATCGCTGTAGAAATGGTGGTAAGACCTGTAGGTACAAAGTTTTTTAGCAGTGAGTATCGGGCGGCTTCCTTTTGCTCTACACCATCTTGGACCGCCCTGTAAAATACGGCCAATAGGTGAACACTATCGGCAATACTTATTCCTATAAGTATTTGAGGAACAGCGGCAGTGGCCGAGGTTATCTGAACACCAAAAAATGCACCAACAGCAAAGGTCGCCGCCGTTGTAAGAATAATAACAACAAAAGGGAGCACAACCCCCCAAACGGTCTTCAAATTAATATAGAGGAGGACGATAATACTAAGCAAAAGAATAGGGATCATTTTTGATAAGTCAATCTGAGTTGCCTCTTCAAAGCCGTAAGTTATAGTAGGGCCTCCACTTAAATGAAGTTGATGGTCGCCTAACGAGTATTCTTTAATTAACTTTTTAGCAGCAACAACCGTTTTTTTAAATTTCGCTGCCTCTTTTAGGCCTGGTTTTAGTCTGGCGAAAATAAGGGTTGTTTTAGCATCTTTACTAATTAAATAATTAGGTAAGACTTCATGATTTAAAGCGATCTTCTTACGGTCCTTTATATAACTTTCATTAAAATCTTCACCATCAGCTATCAAAGGCTCTATCAAAATATCATCGCCCTCAGCATGAACCCAATTGTAGTTACTAAGAGAATCAACTCTAATAACTTCTGGCAAAAGCCAAGCCTTTTCTGTCAACTTCTGCACAAGTTGCAATGACTCTTTATCAAAAACTCCAGAAGGGCTGTGAATTGCCATTACTATAGAGTCGTCATTACCAAATTGTTTTTCAAAGCTATTGAAGTCTTTAATCATTGGGTCATCATCATAAAAAAACCCCTTATAGCTAAAGTCGACCGTTAAAAATAAAAAGCCTGGTAAAGAAAGGATTAGAATAAGAAGACCAAAGAAAATAGCGAGTAAGCTCCTCCGCTCAATAAAATTAACAAATGTTTCTGCCACTTTAGGAGCTTTAATCTCGTATGACATTGGTCGCCCTTAAAAACTAAGAAAAAAAAGATAAAATTAAATAAGAATAACTTGACCACCCTGATTAGCTTCAGAATAACTATCGAAGTTTCCCTTGGCAAACTTGGTAAAGTCTAAAACATCAGTTCTAAGATGATTAAAAACACTTCCGGCCTCTAAATTGATTTTCCAACTATCCCTCATAAGGGCCTTTTTTTCATTTTTTTGATATTTAGTGACGCTCCCCAGAAGAGTCACTTCATTACCCTTAATTTTGGAAAGTTTAGGAGTTTCAAGGTTTAGAAAATCAACATGCTCTAGAGATTTCTTGATGGTCGCGATCATCATATTAGTGTATTCATCAAAAAGACTTATGGCCATCCCCTGGGTTGGACTAGACTCCCATGGCAGGGCCTTAGGCACCAAGGCCATCGCTAAATTACTTGAAAAAAAAATTCTGAAATCAATGGTGAAAGTACTTCCGTGTGCTTTTATAAAACATCCATAATCGATACCTCTAACAGTTGTTCCCGCTTCCTCATGAATTGTTCCCGTACAATTTGTCACGTCCTTAAGTATCCGCTCACTCGAGTCATGACAAAACATTTTGTACCTTGTTAGGATATCCTCTTCCAAAATCACCGCCTAAATTAAGATTAAAAAAACCTTTTTGGTCCCATATGTTTTCTTACTTTAGAATTATACGTTAACAGAAAGCACGGTCAATGAATAGATTAAGGGAGAATCTTCTATCTTTTTAGAGATATCTGGACCTTAAAAGGTTGCTTTTAAGGTCCAAATTCACACTAATTTAAATCAAAGGCTTTTTTTAGAGATTTTGAAACGAAGTTCCTCTTGGTCCTTCCACGATAAACTCTTTTTGAAAACTTATATGGCCCAACTCCATCTATTTTTTTCCAACGAAAAGGAGAAAAGTAAAGGTATGCGTGATATATACTTTTAGAAATCCAAGAAGAGCAATTATTTGAGTTTAATGTCGCTTGGTAAAGGCCTTCATCAGAAAAGACAAGACCCTCATGATCTGAAGGTGAAATATTTCCGAAGAACCGGCTCATAATAATGTCCTGGCTTCCTTGGATAACACCAACATTCCAATGGGAGTAGCGGTAGCACACGCTCGGCATAAAGCGGGCCAAGTTTCCATTATCCAATCCACCTTTAAGGCCATGCCTCGAAAATGCATCTTTAAAATCTTCTCTAAACTCTGGGGTAAACTTACTCCAAAAAGTTGCACCAAAATGAAGACCCGCTGAGTCTACAATTAAAGTACGTTTTACATCTTTTGCGTCTTCAGGAATGACTTCATCAAAATAAGGCAAATGAACCAAAGTTCCAAAAGCACCAGCTGATGAACCATAGACAAAGAGGTCTTTAACTTTGCTCCAATCAAGGACTCCTTTGTCAATCAAAAGAGCTATAGACTTCTCCACATTTGTCCTTCCATAGTGGTAAAGTTCCTTGTCGTCGTAAACGGCTAAGTGTGTCCCAGCGTAAACATCCGCCGTACAGTAGGGAAAAATAACCTGGCTATGGTTTGCCAGAAAATTCCTTGATAGCTTGCGCTTGGAAAAGATACTCCTCAAAAGAAGACGCTTAGGTGAGAAAAGAGGAAAGGCATGAGGGATTGCCCCAAAACAACTATCTTTATCCCAGCAAGCACCACCTGGCCTAAATTCAAAGGCCCACTTGGAAGCACCTTTTTTATCAAAGAAAACTCTGTAGGGCTGGCCGTTTCCGCAATAGGCTCCCGGAACAACCATTGACTCATAGCTTCGATACAATCCTCGGGCTGAAGCAGTACTCATGAAAGAGAAGAGAAACAGTATGTAAAAGCAAGCGGCTTTCTTTAAAAACACGACTAGATCCTTTGTCACTTTTATAATTTCATCGGCCTTCGAATTTATAATAGAATTGTTTTCTTTGGAAACATCCATCGCAGCGCTTTTTCTTAAATTTTCCTTACATTTATCATACCCAGTGTGTTACAAACCACATTTTTTCAAAAACTTGTCACTTTACTGACAAAAGAACAACACTTAAGTTGAAGAAAGAGAGTAAGTTTCCCTTATCTAAAGTTGCGAGGGGGAGACCTAGTCCACATGAAAAGAAAGCTTGTTCTACTTTTATTTCTTATAATACTTGTCCTTCAAATCGAAGGATTCCAAATTCAATCTCTCTAAGTTTAAGGTCACCCCTCCAACTTAAAACCTAGCAGTCTAAAGGCCCTTTCCCGATGAGCTTAAAAGATTCAACAATAGCAGGTACAAAAAAATATTGACTCGCCACAAAGGAAGAGAGATGCCCTCCACCTATTTCTTTTAGAGAAGACTTTCCCGGAAGGCATGTTGATGAAAGTTCATGGAAGAGTTTCTCACCGGATTTTTTTTCCACAACATAGTCATCTCTAGCATTTATTTGTACTAAGGAGCGTCTACCAATTCTTTCATTTGGAAAGGCATCTACAAGACTTTTAACGTTATATTTTTCCATTATTTTATAAAGTTCTACTTTAACTTCTCGATCCTTTAAGCCTGATTCGGAACCTAGCTTGGCCCAGTCAATCTGTTTGTGAAGGGCCCCAGAAACAAGTGGAGACGGCGAAGGCCCTGATAAGCAAGGACTCATGGCAAGATCACCCTCTGTAATGGCAGCCCCAAAAGAGCTTGTCCCTCCCCCCAATGAAATACCGGTCGTTCCAACACTCGCGTGCGGATAAGTTTCTCTAACCCAGGAGATCAGTTTAGAAACTTCCAAAACTGTCACACCAAGACCAACCAAAAAGTCTGATACACTCAAAGAGAAATGCCACTTTTGCCTTTTAGGTCTTCTCTCTCCATAAAAAGGAATCATCTTTATCAGTGAACCGATTCCATGCTCTAAAAGGGGTTCAGCCAATAATTGTCTTCTTATTTTAAAAGTTGAGTCTCCAGTAGAAGCTGTATGAATCACAATTCCTCTTAATCGACTCGTATCTAATGGGAGTATAAGTTGAAAACAACCTAGCTGAGATTCCTCTGGTAAAAAATGAGCTAGAGGACTAATGTAGTATACTTTGCTGAGAGTGAAATTTTTTCCTTTAGATATTTCTCTCTCTTTCCAAAAAGGACGGAGGGGATACTCAGAATCATTTTTACCCGAGTTTTCTGCAAAAGAAACAAGCAGACTTTTTAGATCTTTGACCTTTCCTAAGTCACCAAAACCGTCTGAAAAAAACTTATACTTCTTGAAAGGCAAAAAAGTGTTATAGAAAAGAAAACTCAAATCTAAACGGCCAAGAGCACGACCGGAAATATATTTAAGACCTTTAGGATAATTTTTTAAACCAAACTTCAGATTAACCTCTATATTTAAAGGAAAAACTCTTTTATTTGTCTCATCAAAGGATACCTTTGGTAAACTTTAGGAAACTTTTTCCCTTGGATTTTTCAAGGCTTTGGATCTCAGACAAGTTTAAAAGCGACCCCTTTTTCAACCCTAAATTTTCATTTTGTTTTATAATAAATTTATTAAGCTGGTGAGGTTCTCAACTGGAGATAAAATTTATGAATCTAATTTATCTAATGAGGCATGGGGAATCGTCAAAAGACTCTGGTTCACTTGAAAGCTCTTTAACTGACAAAGGCATTGAACAAGTAAGCCAAATGGGCGAAAAACTAAAACAAGAGGGTATTGAGGTAGCGAAAGTCTACCATAGTGGACTCATGAGGGCCGAAGAAACAGCTTCTATTATTAGAGAAATAGCTTTTCCACATATCTCTGAATTAGACCTTGAAACGGAAAAAGGAATCACACCACAGGCAGACCCTGAATTATGGAAGAAAAAATGGGATGATAAGACCTATATAAATAAGCCTTCCCTTTTTGTTTCACACCTTCCCTTCCTGCCAAAGCTTGTTGATGTTTTACTAAAAGATATTGATGATTATTCTTTTTCCCATTCTTCTGTAATGTGCATAGGACAAGACGAACAAAGTAACTGGGAAAAAAAATGGAGTTGGTCCATTTAATTTTTTTAAGAAGCCTTAGACTCTAAAGAATAATTTTATCCAGGGCATCTATAATTTTTTTAAAACGATTTGTGGGGAACCTTCGATTTAAGTAACTAAAAATGAGCTGCTTATGGATTTTTCCATCTCCCGCTTCAATAACCTTATCAGTATAGGCTTCTGCCACCATAAAGTTGAGAGATAACGGAGAAAGGTTTGGAGAAAAATTATCAGGAAAACCCACGCCATTAAGTGCTCCATGATGCTGCCTTATAAGTAGATCAACACCCGCCGGAGATTTAGGAAACACTCTGGCCAACTCCGAAGCTCTAAGGGCATGATGCTTTAAAGTTTCTTTAGCCTCATAGGTTAAATCTGCCTTATCAAACTCATCTTTTGTACAAATTTTGGCCTGTTCATCGGTTTTTAGAAGAATGTCATGAAAGAAGCAAGTAAACATAAGTTTTTCTTCATGCTCTTTTTTTGCCCAATCTGCATGCTTGATTAAATGAAGTGAAACATAAGAAAGAACTTGAATGTGCTTATAAAGGTAACTTGCTTTATTTGAAAGAAGATTTTTAAGCATCGACTTTAATGTTTTATTTTTTTTAACATCTTTGGCAATATCCCTCATTGCCTTTTTAGCAGCGTTGACAGTTTCTTTTGTAATCCCCATTTCTCTAAATTTATCGTGGACAGTATTAACCTGAACCTCGCCAGCAACGGTTCTTTCGTTATCATTCAACTTATCGAAAGATAGTTCACTTATCATTTCATTTGAAATTTGATTCACTAATTTTAATCTATCATTCTTTTGAATGAAAACTTCTTGAACACCCATTGAAATATAGTTTTTTAATTTCTCCTCAGTTATTTCATCACCAGGAGAAAATAGTGTTTGATACTCCTCTTCACTGCTACTATCTGGGTCTAAAAAAAAAGTTCTGCAAATAGGAGATTTTATTTTTCTTAAATAATGAGATGGTATGGGAAAATAATTAGGCACGTCCAAACCTACCATTTCTGCTGCTGTAATATTTGCAACCTGAGCACAATTTCTTATTAATGTTTTCAAATCAACCCCAACACTCATAGATAATGTTGATGAGTCTGATTCTAATTCCTCTCCTATTTTTCCAATTACTAGAAGTGGTATTTTCAAATTTTCATTTTTCATTTTTTCATGAAGAGTTTGAGCGATCTGTTGCCCCTCAATCTCTGCCTTGGTTACAATCAATTTAATTTTTTGATTTTCTTTTAAAATTTGATCAACTGCTGAGTCTAAGCCAGACGTAGACACGGGATCTAAACCTAAATAAACTCGAAAGTTTAAATTATATAAATTTTCAAGCTCTTTATTATTTTCTACTAAAAGAATATTGGCCATAATCCCTCCTACTTTCAATAAGATCCTTTTCGACTTTTTTTTGATTTTATAAAAAGATAAAAAAGAAAATATAACTTATTAGAAGAGTTTCACTACACATTAAAAATGTTGTGATAGTTTTTTTATTGAAGAGGCAAGTAAGAATTTTTTTTGAGTTTTATGCTTTTAGAAAGAATTTAGAAAAAACAAGGGGAGATAACTCCCCTTTAATTTATGAACTAATCTTTAAACATTCTAAAATTAAGTTTATATTCCCATGAATGATAACCTTGCTGACCTTTATAAAACTTTGAAAATTCAATCAAGTCTTCATCAAGGAAAACATTTTCTAATTTTTTGGGAGTATACATAAGAGTTTCGTTAACAAGTCTATCATCGTTATTGAGAGAAATAAGTGAATTAGACAGTTTTCCAACTTCTTTTCTTAAAGCAACAGAGCTACCTGCTGTCATCACATTTGACATATCACCTGTATAAAGACCATAAGCTGCTGCAGCGAGAGGGATGATTGATTGACTCAACTTTTGCATTTCTTTAATATCATCGCCATCAGACTCAATGATTGAGTAATCTACTATCAAGTGCTTATATGGAGTTGCATAACCAATTCCTGCTGCTGGAAAAATGACTCTGTCTTGGGCCGTTAAGAAAAAAGTGTTTCCCTGACTAAGACCTTTGTAAACTTCAGTGATTTTACCTGTCGTTAAAGCACCATCAGTAGTATAAAAGAAAAGATAGATGTCATCTTTTAAAAACTCATCCTTTTCATCAATTACTTCAAACTCGTAAGCGTGAAGGGCCATTCTTGGCATTTCCAATTTGTCACTCAATGATTTTTCATAAAAGCCAACAGGACCTAATTTTCTTGTTTCCTGAATTCTAAGGAATTTATCAGTTTCGTTGTCTTCCCTTAACAGAAAATCATTTTGGTTAAGACCCTTATTGACTGGGTCCCATTTCATGAGTATTTTTTCTAAATATAATTTATTGATTTTTTGCTTTTTGAGTATTTGAACCATTTGCCCAAGTGGATTTCCCTTTGCAAATAAATGAGGTCTTTTGTCCTCAAATTGGGGGTTTAGCACAATTTTAATGGCCTCTAATGCCATTGGAAGCGCCTTTGATTGCTCTCTTTCAGCTGAATAGAGAGAGACCTGACAAAAAAGGGTCAGTAAAAAGAAAAGCTTAAAAGCAGTTTTGAACATTATTCTTCTCCGATAAAGAAACCTTAAGGCCGTAATCTATTCTAAAATGAAGCGATAGGCAAAGCCTATTCTCCAATCAGAGTATTTTTTTTAAATTATTTTCATTAAAATAAAGGGCCTGAAATTTTTAGGAAAAAGCCCACCCATGCGACACATAATTTCAATAACTTATACGAGGCAAAGATGTATAAGTCCGAAAGGACTTAATGTTTAGAAAGTATCTAATTGGAGTGAAAAGAGGATAGGTGCTAAACTAAAAAGATCGAATAAAGGTTCAAGATGAAGCCAATAGACTACAACGACCCATCTGAAAATGAGTTAACTGTCAAACTCCCTAAAAGGTACCGTGTGATTTTATACAGGGATCAAGAAACTCCACGCCACTTTATTCTTCTCCTTTTAATGAGGCATTTTCAAAAGTCCATCCATGAATCCAAAGAACTTGTCGAAGTGCTTGAGAAAAAGGGCTTCGTTACAGTGGGAACTTACACGCATGAGATAGCTGAGACAAAATCAACAAAAGTAATTATATTGGCCAAGAAAAATAGCTATCCCTTAAAATGCTCTTTCGAGCCTGAGTAGAATTAAAACTCAATTGCACCCTGTTTACGAAATTTATTTAATTCCTCTTCAGTATAACCAGCTTCAAGGAGTACACTTTTTGTATCATGACCTGCCATTTTACCAATATTCTTATAATGGCTTTTAAAAGAAGAAAATTTAAATGGACTACCAATTTGTTTTTTAGACTCGCCGTCCTCTCCACAAGGAACATCGACAATGAGGCCTCTTTCTTTTACATGAGGATCATTTAAACTTTCTTGAAAACTTAAAACAGGCTCAACACAGGCGTCGAGTTTTGAAAAAATATCCCGCCACTCTTTAAATGTTTTACTTTTAAAGGTCTTTTTAAATTCTTCTTTTATATAGTCTTTTCCTTTATTCTCTTCTTTAAGAGTCATGTCCAATATGTCTTTCCGATTTAGCCCCTTACATAATTCCCTAAAAAACTTAGGCTCTAAACTACCAACTGAAAAAAATCGATCATCTTTAGTTTTATAGTAACCATAAAAGCTTCCACCATTAAGGAGAGTAGACTCAAAGGAAAGGTCTTTTTTATTACTTAATGAATCGGCCCCATGGATGGAATTTAAAGAAAAAGAGCCATCCAGCATACTTATATCGATATATTGACCCTCTCCCGTTTTTTCTCTATGAATGACTGAGGCCAAAATACCGGTGATAGCATGAAAAGACCCACCCGCAATATCTGCAATTTGGGGCCCAGTTAAAATAGGGCCTTCTCCCTTAACTCCACTATAAGAACTGACTCCACAAAGTGATAAATAATTAATATCATGGCCTGCTCTATCTCTATAGGGCCCTGTCTGACCAAATCCAGTAATAGAGCAATAAATTAATGAAGGGTGGATAATCGAGAGTTTTTCATAGTCAAGGCCTAATCGCTTCATCACACCTGGGCGGAACTGTTCAACGACAATATCATAATTTTTTAAAAGTCTTTTTATAATTTCCCGAGAAGAACCTTCTTTTAAGTTTAGGCCAAGGCTATTTTTAGACCTCCCTAAATACTCTCTCATTGAAGGTGGTGTTTTTAATTTATCATTTTTGTTTTTAGAAGGAAGTCCCTCAATACATAAGACATCAGCACCTAGATCAGATAACATCATAGTTGCAAAAGGACCTGGCAATAATGTTGAAAAATCTAATATTTTTAAAGAAGAAAGAGGTCCTTTCGTCAAAATAAAGCTCCATAAAAAGATTGTAATTATTAAATTTTAAACCTAATTCTTCTTTCTATGAAATTTAATTTTCCTTATACCTATAAAGTATTTAGCATTTTGCCAAAAACTTAAGATACTCATTTAAATGACGCTCCCACTTCAGAACTACAAGACCAAAGGTAACCATTTTCACTTACCTAAGACACACTTGAATTAAAATGGATTTATAATCGATTAGACTGAGGATAAGTATAAGAAAAAAAATAAGAATGAAACCACTTTAATTACTTAGAGAAAACATCGGTCAATTCAGAAACTTTTC
>MDTD01089164.1_pt1 | contig 43659 bp, 36 predicted proteins | sample 811221 | NCBI WGS metagenome assembly MDTD01 (sample SAMN05326646, study PRJNA326480) | marine metagenome | isolation source: seawater | place: Pacific Ocean: South West | collected 2011 | reverse complement strand
GGCCGCCGGCTTTGCGCTCGCCGCCGTGCTGCTGCTGGCCGCCCATCTGGTGCTGCGGCCGCTGGCGGTTCCGGGCGGCGACCGGGCCGCGGTCGACCGCGGCCGCGGCAATGCCCTGGTCGACGCGGTGGCGGCGGAAATCGCCCTGCGGCCCGGCGACCGCTTCGCCGGCCGTGCCGCCAGCCTGCTGGGTGGGCCGACCTATATCGAGGGCGACGAAGGCCGCGCCGCGGCCGACCGGCCCGGCCATGCCGCCGCCTGGCGCACGCCGCTCGGCTGGGTGGCGGGCCTGCAGGGCCATCGCCGTGCCACCGGCAACCGGTTCTGGGGCGCCGACCTGTGGGAGCGCGGCATCCCCACCCTCGGCGAATACGGCCAATGGTCGACGCCGCTCGCCCATGCCGTCATCGATGCCCTGCTGCACACGCCCCATACGGAGCAGGGGCCCAACTATGTCGTCGCGTCGCGCTTCCGCCCCGGCCTGCTGCAGCTGTTCGGGGTGGCCGTGGTGATTGCCGACACCGAACTGGCCGCGCCGGGCCTGCAGGTCATCGCGGAGATGCCCTCCACCGGCGGCACCATTGTGCGGGCCTACCGGCTGCCGCACCCGAACCTGGGCCAGGTCAGCCCGCGCCGTGTCGCCACCGTGACCGGGCTCGCGGAGCTGCGCCGGCGGCTCGGCGATCCGGCGGCCGACCTGGCGGGCACGGTCTTCGTCCGCGCCGGCAGCGCGGTGCCGGCGCGCGACTGGCAGCCGGCGTCGGCTGCGCGGCTGGAGATGCGGCGCGACGGTTTCCGGATCTCGGCCACGGCCCCCGGCCCGGCGCTGCTGCTGCTGCCGGTGCAGTACAGCGCCTGCCTGGCGGTGGATGCCGCGCAGAGCCCGTCGCCGCCGCTCTGGACCGGGCGCGGCGACGGGCTGCTGACCCTGGTCGCGTTCGAGGCGCGGCTGGAGGCGGTGCTGGCTTTCCGCTTCGGTCCGGAGCCGCTGTCCCGGCCGCGCGGCGATGCTGCCTGCCGGCGTATGGACGGGGCGGAGATGCGCGCCTGGCTGGCGGATGGCCAGGATCCGTTTGGCGCTTCCCCGGAAGGCATCCCGGCAGGCGGCATTCCGGCGGACGGCGGTGGCGGCTATGCTCCGACCGGTCGCGAGGACTCCGCGGCCAGCCGGAGCAATGAGGGAGATCGATGAGCGGGACATCGGAAAAGGTCTGCGTGATTGCCGGTGCCGGCGCAGGCAACGGCGCCGCCTTTGCCCGGCGCTTCGCCGCGGAGGGCTGGCGCTGCGTGCTGCTGGCGCGCTCCACCGGCGCGATCTCCCGCATCGCGCGGGAGGTGAAGGGCGCGCTGGCGATCAGCTGCGACGTCGGCGACGAGGACAGCGTGGCCGACGCCTTCGGCCGCATCCGGCGGGAACTGGGGCCGCCGACAGTGCTGATCTACAACGCCGCGGCGCGGAGCTTCGCCAACCTGGACGGCACCACCCCGGAGATGTTCGAGGAAGCCTGGCGGGCCGGCACCTTCGGCGCCTTCCTCTGCGCGAAGGAGGCGGTGGTGGATATGCGCAAGGCCGGCGGCGGCAATATCGTCCTGATCGGCGCCACCGCCTCGGTGCGCGGCGGCGCCAACTTCCTGGCCTTCGCCGCGTCGAAGGCCGCCCTGCGCTCCGTCGGCCAGTCGCTGGCCCGTGGCCTGGCGGCGGAGAACATCCATGTCGCCCATGTCGTCGTCGACGGGGTGATCGACATGCCGCTGACCCGGGAGCGCATGCCGGACCGGCCGGACGCCCTGTTCATGGCTCCCGACGCGATAGCGGAGGCGGTGTACCAGGTCACCCGCCAGCCGCGCTCCGCCTGGACCTTCGAACTCGACCTGAGGCCGGCGGCGGAAAGCTGGTGAAAAGTCGATATATAGAGCTATGTAGGCGGGAATATTTTCTTATGTTCCTCCAATAAGTACCAAATATAACTTCGGATCAAGTTACAATAAAGTCGGGCTTGATTATCATCTATGTATATTGGATTGCTAATATCGGACCCATGACGAATTCCGCCGCCTTTCGGAGATGAAAGGAACCCATATAATTCACTGATAGATTTCAAAATCATTTGTGTTTGAACATTTGTATTTTGATTTCTAATATCTTTGATGATCTGCGAAAAATATTTCCCTTTTATTTTGATTCTATCATTTTCCACTCCAGTAAACCCAGTGGAGACTGTTTCCAAAAGCCATAAAATCTCTTGCACAGCCTGTCTGTTCCGACCATCGCGTAAGAGACTATCCGCCACTTCCAGAGATTCTTGAACTATTATGTGTGCTTCTTCGTTAAGGTTGAATTTTTTTTCAGGATCAGGCAATTGTTTTTTAGTATTTGATGAAAAAAGTGTCCCACTTTTTATGTAGTATCCCGACTGTGTTTCTTCCAAAATATTATTTATGTGGCGCTCTGAAGGGGTTTGCGTTTCTGGATGGCGTTGCTTCAGTTCGCTACAGGCATCAACAAATGCCTCAATAAACAGCGCTGCATTGTCTGCGGCGTTATCGGCGTAGGTGCTTAAATCAGTTTCAGCCCATCCTATGCTGGAGCTACTAGAAAATGTTTGTCCTGCAGCATCAGAAAAGAATTTGCCGAAATGTTCTAATGTTTCTTTCTGTCCTAGTGGAGATCGTATTTTGCCAACATATTCTAGAAAAAGGCCGACTGCTTTTTGTGGCAAAGGCCCTGGCGAATCAAATCGCCATTCACCATCAAACTTCAGCATCAGCCCTCCAGTGCGAATCATCTCAACAGTTCGGCACGTTGACCGCCAGCCCGCCGCGGCTGGTCTCGCGGTACTTGGCCTTCATGTCGCGGCCGGTCTGGCGCATCGTCTCGATCGCGGCGTCCAGCGGCACCAGGTGGGCGCCGTCGCCCGCCAGCGCCAGGGAGGCGGCGTTGATCGCGGTCACCGCGCCCATCGCGTTGCGTTCGATGCAGGGCACCTGGACCAGGCCGGCGATCGGGTCGCAGGTCATGCCGAGATGGTGCTCCAGGCCGATCTCGGCGGCGTTCTCCACCTGGGCGTTGCTGCCGCCGAGCGCCGCCGCCAGGCCGGCGGCGGCCATCGCGCAGGCGGAGCCGACCTCGCCCTGGCAGCCCAGTTCGGCGCCGGAGATCGCGGCATTGCGCTTGATCAGCGCGCCGATCGCCGCGGCGGCCAGCAGGAATTCCGCCGCCGCCGCATCGTCGCCGCCGCAATGCACCCGCAGGTGGCGCAGCACCGCCGGGATGATGCCGGCGGCGCCGTTGGTCGGCGCGGTGACCACCCGGCCGCCGGCGGCATTCTCCTCGTTCACCGCGATCGCCCAGGCGCTGACCCGCGCCATTTCCTGCGGCATGGCCGCCCGGTTGGCGCCGTCCTGCGCCTCCGCCCGGGCCAGCAGACCGGCGGCGCGGCGGCGCACCTTCAGCCCGCCGGGCAGGATGCCCTCCTGCGCCAGGCCGCGGTCGATGCAGCCGTCCATCACCGCCGCGATCCGTGCCAGGCGGGCGCCGATCGCCGCGCCGTCCAGGCCGCGCGCGCGTTCATTAGTGTGCATCATCTCCGACAGGCGCAGGCCGGAAGCCTCGCCCTGCGCCAGCATCGCGGCGGCGGAGGCGAAGTCGAACGGCAGGGCCGGGCCGGCCGGCGCTGCCTCGGCCTGCGCGGCGGCAAGTTCCGCAGCGCTGGCAATGAAGCCGCCGCCGATCGAATAGATCTCCGCCGAGGCCAGCGCCCGGCCATCGCCGTCGCGGGCCAGGAAGCGCATGCCGTTGGCGTGCAGCCGCATGCGCTCGCGCATGTTGAAGCGGATGTCCCGGTCGCGCAGGAAGGCGATCTCGTGCCGGCCCAGCAGGGCGATCCGACCGGCCTCAGCGATCCCCGCGACGATCGCCGGCACCCGGTCCGGATCGACCGCCTCCGGTTCCTCCCCCGCCAGCCCCAGCAGCACCGCCGTGTCGCTGGCATGGCCGCGGCCGGTGGCCGCCAGGGACCCGTGCAGGGACACCGACAGCCGGGCCACCTGCGGCAGGTCGCCTTCTTCCTCCAGGCCCTGCAGGAAGGCACGGGCGGCCTTCATCGGCCCGACGGTGTGCGAACTGGACGGGCCGATGCCGATCTTGAACAGCTCGAAGACGCTGACGGTCATGGAATTGCGGCTGCCTCCCCCTGCCGCACGGCAATGCCTGCCTGTGCGCGCGGCCCGTTTCCGGCATCATAGGGCGCAGCGAGGGGCCCCGTCGAAGGGCCGCAACGGAAGGGAGGCAGACAGATGGCGCGACTGGATCCGCCGGCCGGGCCGGAGCCGGAGGGCTTTGCGGAGCGTTTCGCGGTGATGCGCGAGGTGAGCGGCTATGTCCCGAACTCGATGCTCACCATGGCGCTGCGGCCGAAGATCCTGGAAGGGGTGCTGGCATTGGGCACCGCGGTGATGCTGGAGCCGGGAACGGTGCCGCGCGACCTGAAATGGATGATCGCCCATATCGTCAGCAATGCCGCCGGCTGCCGCTACTGCCAGGCGCATACCGCCCATAACGCACATCGGGCCGAGGTGCCGGCGGAGAAGGTCGACGCACTATGGAGCTATGACCGCAGCCCGCTCTTCTCCGCCGCGGAAAAGGCGGCCCTGGACCTGGCGCTGGTGGCGGGGCAGGTGCCGAACGGGGCGACCGACGCGCATTTCGCGGCGCTGAAGACGCATTACGACGATGGCCAGATCGTCGAGATCGTTTCCGTGATCTCGCTGTTCGGCTGGTTCAACCGCTGGAACGACACCATGGCGACCGACCTGGAGCAGGACCCGTTCCGCTTTGCCGAAGGGCATCTGTCGGCTGCCGGCTGGGAACCCGGCAACCATGGCGGCGGTTGAGCATCGAGCCTGGCGGCCGGTCGGAGGGGGAAGACATGGACTATGGCGACATCCTGTATGCGGAGGCCGACGGCGTTGCCCGCATCACCATCAACCGCCCGAAGGTGATGAACGCCTTCCGGGCGCAGACCTGCGAGGAGCTGATCGACGCCTTCAACCGGGCCGGCTGGAACCGGGAAATCGGCGTGATCGTGCTGACCGGGGCGGGCGAAAAGGCGTTCTGCACCGGCGGCGACCAGGGTGGCCACGACGGGGGCGGCCACGATGGGGGCGGCCACGGCGAGGCGGACGATGCGGCGGCCGGCGGCTATGGCGGCCGCGGCACGATCGGCGTGCCGATCGAGGCGCTGCACGACGTGATCCGCGAGGTGCCGCAGCCGGTGATCGCGCGGGTGCAGGGCTATGCGATCGGCGGCGGCAATGTCCTGGCCACCCTGTGCGACCTGACCATCGCGGGCGAAAGCGCGCGTTTCGGCCAGGTCGGGCCGAAGGTCGGTTCCGTCGATCCCGGCTTCGGCACCGCCTATCTCGCCCGCGTGGTGGGCGAGAAGCGGGCGCGGGAGATGTGGTACCTCTGCCTGCGCTACAGCGCGGAGGAGGCCTTTGCCATGGGCCTGGTCAACGCGGTCGTGCCGGACGAGGAACTGGATGCCGAGGTCGAGCGCTGGTGCCGGGAACTGCTGAAGCGCAGCCCGACCGCGCTGGCGATCGCCAAGCGGTCGTTCAATGCCGACAGCGATTCCATCCGCGGCATCGGCCGCATGGGGATGCAGGCGCTGGCGCTGTACTACGCGACCCCGGAAAGCCGGGAGGGCGGGCAGGCGTTCCGCGAGAAGCGGGAACCGGCGTTCCGCCAGGCGAGGGACACGGCGGGGAAGGACGGCGGCAAGACAGGCTGACGGTCTCGGCCGCAGGATGGCCCCGCGCGCGAGGGTGGCGTGTCAGCCCTCGCTCGCGTCGTCCGCCGGCGGCGTGCCGGTCACCGGGGTGACGAAGGCGCGGCAGGGCGCGCGCGCGCCGCGGCGCACCTCCACCAGGCATTCGGTCTCCGACCCGTCGGCGTCCAGCCGGCAGATCGCGAAGGCCTGACGCGGCCGCATCGGGTCGTCCAGGGCGTCGATCCCGCCCAGTTCCCGCAGCACCTGTTCGCCCCAATGCGCGCAGACATCGCCCTCCGCCCCGGTGACCGGGCAGTGCCCGTCATGCTCCAGCACCAGGCCGGTCGGCAGGCTGCCGCGCACGACGCCGTCGGCCTGGTGCCGCAGGCAGCCCAGGCAGGGGCCGGCGGGCCAGTCCCCGGTGATCCGCGGCAGCGTTTCCACATGCTGCCGGCCGGCGGGCCAGTTCAGCCGCTCCGGCGGCAGGATCAGGCCGACCGTGGTGCCCAGCCCCGGCGCCGAATGCAGGTAGAGCTGCCCGCCATGCGCCTGCACATAGGAGCGCGCGATGGGCAGGCCCAGGCCGACGCCCGGGATGGCGGCATCCTCCGTCGCCGCCTTGCGGCCGAACGGCTCCAGCACGAGCTGCTGGTCCTCCGCCTCGATGCCGGGGCCCTGGTCGGTCACCCAGATCGTCAGCGCCCCCGAGGGCAGGCGGCCGGCACCGACATGGACCGGCGCATCCTGCCCGGCATGCTTGCGCGCGTTGCTGACCAGGTTGACCAGCACCTGGGCGAGCAGCCGCGGGTCGCCGAGGATCTCTGCCTGGCCGAGACTGTCGGGGACTTCCTCGGTATAGCCGCGCTCGCCGAGCAGCGGCGGCAGTCGCTGCAGCAGGGTGCCGACGGGAAAGCTGTCCTCCGCCAGGCGGATGCGTGCGCTCTGGATCCGGGCCACGTCGATCAGGTCGTTGACCAGGCTCAGCAGGTGCTGGCCGCTGGAATGGATGTCGTTGGCATAGTCGCGATAGGCCGGCGTGCCCAGCGGGCCCACCGCCTCCTGGCTGATCACTTCCGAGAAGCCGAGGATCGCGTTCAGCGGGGTGCGCAGTTCATGGCTCATCGTCGCCAGGAAGCGGTCCTTGGCATCGTTCGCCGCGCGGGCCGCGTCGCGGGCCTTGCGCAGCTGGCGCTGGGTCTCCCGTTCCTCGGTGACGTCCCAGGCCGCCCCCATCAGGCGCACCACCCGGCCGCTGGCATCGACGTCGGGGGCGATGTGGATCTGCAGGTCGCGCATGCTGCCGTCCGGGCAGGTGATGCGGTATTCCATCTGGCCCGGCCGGCGCGTGCGGAACCGGTCGGCGATGAAGTCCTTCGCCCGCTGGCGCTGCTCTGGCGCCAGCAGTGCCAGCCAGGCATCCCGGTCGCCTTGGAAGTCCGCAGGCACGCCGTGCAGGTCCCGCAGCGTATCGTCCCAACCGCCCCGGTCGGTGCCTTCCTCCCAGTCGAAGAAGCCGATGCCCGCGGTCCGCGCGGTCAGGGTCAGCCGCCGGGTCAGGTATTCCAGGGTGGCCTGCGCTTCCTGCGGTTCGGTGATGTCCCAGTTGACGCCGATGATGCGGGCGGGCTCGCCGTCGTCATCGTGCAGGATCACCGCATGTTCCTGCAGGATCCGCCGGGCGCCGTCGGTTCGGGTGATGCGCAGGGTGGTCGAATGGGGGTCCGGGCTGTAGCGATGCGCCAGGAAATCGGCATCGATGCGGGCGATATCGTCGGGATCGATGTAGCGGCGCCAGGTGCTCAGCCGACCGTCGAAAGTGTCCAGGTCAAGGCCGTACAGGTCGGCCATGCGGCGGTCGAAGGCGACCCGGCTGGTGGCCAGGTCCAGGTCGAAGATGCCGATCCCGGCGGCTTCGGTGGCCAGGGTCAGGCGTCGGCTCAGCGTGCGCAGGCTTTCCTGCGCCTCATGCTCCTCCGTCACGTCGCGGTTCACGCCCAGCAGGCGGGTGACCCTGCCATTCTCGTCCTTCAGGGTCGCGGTGCGGAACTGCATCACCCGGACCGCCCCGTCCGGCCGGACGATCCTGGTCCTGGTGATCAGGCCCGTCCGTTTGTCGACCGCGTCGCGCATCGCCTCGGCATGGCGGACCAGGTCGTCGGGATGCAGGAAGGACTGCCAGGTGGTGAGTGACCCGTCGAAGCTGCCGGCCGGGATCCCGTACAGCCGCTCCATCGTCTCGTCCCAGCTGACCGTGCCGGTCTGCATGTCGATATCGTAGATGCCGATCCCGGTGGCCCCCACCGCCAGGGACAGGCGCTCCGACAGAAGATGCTCGGCCTTCGCGGCCTGCCGCTGCGGCGTGATGTCGTGCTGGATGCCGATGAATCGCCCGGCCCGGCCGGCGCTGTCGAGGACGGGCGCGATGCTGAGCTGCAGGACCAGCGGCGTGCCGTCCTTGCGCCGGTTCGTCAGCTCGGTCTGGACCGCCTGCCCCGCCTGCAGGGCGTTGGCGATCCGCCGCACCGCCGCCGGTTCGGTTTCCGGCCCCTGCAGGAAGCGGCAGTTGCGGCCGATCGCCTCGGCGGCCTGGTAGCCGGTCAGGCGCTCGAAGGCGGGGTTCACATACTCGATCGGGCAATCTGCGCCGATCGGGCCGGTGATGATGATGCTGTCGGCGCAGTTCTCCAGGATCTGGCGATAGAGTGCCAGGTCCTGCAGCTGCTGCGCCTGCTCGGTGCGCTCCACCGACACGCCGCGATAGCCGAGGAAACGGCCGTCCGCGGCGTAGCGCGGCATGCCGCTGACCATCCGGACGGCAGGCCCTTCCTCGGTCATCAGACGGTAGGTCAGGCCGCGGAAGGTCCGGCGCTGTGCCAGCAGGGCGCGGAAGCGGGCCCACTTCGCCTCGTCATCGGCGTCCATCGCCTGGGTCCAGGGCTGCTTTCCCATATGGCGGTAGGGCTCGCCCCTCACCAGGTCGGTCGCGCCGCCCAGGATGTAGGTCAGCCGGTGCTCGGTATCGGTTTCCCAGAAGATCTCGCCGCTGGCATCGACATAGTCCTCCAGCCGCTGCCGGCTGAGCGCCAGCGCCGCCTGCAGGTCGGCCAGCTGCCGGCGGCGGCCGCGGTCGAGCAGGGCGGCGCAGGCGAGTGTCGCGCCCAGGCAGGCCAGCAGGATGCCCGCGGGCACGAGCCATGCCGCGGCACCCGTCAGGGGGGGCAGCCAGGCTGTGACAGCAGTACCCGTCAGGGCAATGACGCCGCCTGCCGGCAGCAGCGAGCGCCGCCACCATGGCAGGTCGCATGCCGGGGCCGCCGGGCCGGCCGGTCCGGAAGCCCGGCCCTGGGCGGCCCTGTCGCGAAGTTGCGGATCGGCGGTCATCGCACGTGCACCGGCTTTCCTCGGCCCCTGCTTGCGTCGGGCAGGCTGTCGTTGGTAGGGCGGGCCCGCGCCCCCCGTCAGCTGCCATCGGCGGCATCTGTCGCGATGCGGCCATCGATGAAGCCCGCCCGCGGGGAGCCTGCCTGTACGGGCCGCATGGATCAGCGGCATTCTCGCAGTATTCTGCCGTTCATGGATAAACAAGCGATGAATGTTCGCGGCAGCTTCTCCGGCCGGGCGTTGACTTCTGCTGCCGGCTTACCCTTGATCGGCGCCGGCCAGAAAGAAAGCAGGAGAGGGAGATGCCCGTTTTCCAGTCCCAGATCGTCACCGGCAGCGAGGCTTTTGCGGAGAATCGCCGCTCCATGCTGGCGCTGGTCGACCGGATGCGGGGGCTGGAGGAACGGGCCGCTTCCGCCTCCGCCCGGGAGGCGGAGCGATTCGCGAAACGCGGCCAGATTCTCCCACGTGAGCGGCTGGCGCGACTGCTGGATCCGGGCGCGCCGTTCCTGACCCTGGCCGGCATGGCCGGCTATCTGCGGGACACGCCGGATGCGGAGAAGACGATCCCCGGCGGCAGCCATATCGCCGGCATCGGTTTCGTCGCCGGCACCCGCTGCCTGATCCTGGCCACCGATTCGGGCATTTCCGCCGGCGCCTACGGCCCCGGCAGCGCCGAGAAGGTGCTGCGCTGCCAGGAGATCGCGCTGGCCAACCGCCTGCCCTTCATTCACCTGGTGGAAAGCGCCGGCGCCAACCTGCTGCGCTACCGGGTGGAGGGCTTCGTCACCGGCGGTGCCCTGTTCGGCAACCTGGCCCGGCTCAGCGCCGCGGGCATTCCCGTGATCACCGTCCTGCACGGCTCCTCCACCGCCGGCGGCGCCTACATGCCGGGGCTCAGCGACTATGTCGTCGCGGTGCGCGGCCGGGCGAAGGCGTTCCTGGCCGGGCCGCCGCTGCTGAAGGCGGCGACGGGGGAGATCGCCACCGACGAGGAGCTGGGCGGCGCCGACATGCATGCCACGATCTCCGGCCTGGCGGAATATGTCGCCGAGGACGATACCGACGGCGTGCGGATCGGCCGCGAGATCGTCGCCCGGCTGGGCTGGAACCGCCACGCGCCGGGTGCCGGAGCGACCGGCGGGCGGCCGCCGAAATACGACCCGGACGAGATCGCCGGCGTGGTGCCGGTCGACTATCGCCGGCCCTACGACGTGCGCGAGGTCGTCGCGCGCATCGTCGACGGCTCCGACATGCTGGGCTTCAAGGAGCGCTACGGGCCGCACACCGTCTGCATCCAGGCGGAGGTGCACGGCATGCCGGTGGGCTTCATCGGCAATAACGGGCCGATCGACCCGAACGGCGCGACCAAGGCGGCGCAGTTCATCCAGCTGCTCTGCCAGACCGACACGCCGATCGTCTTCCTGCAGAACACCACCGGCTACATGGTCGGCCGCGCCTACGAGGAGGGCGGCATGATCAAGCACGGCTCGAAGATGATCCAGGCGGTCGCCAATGCCTCCGCGCCGAAGCTGACCTTCATGATCGGCGCCAGCTTCGGCGCCGGCAATTACGGCATGTGCGGCCGTGCCTACGATCCCCGCTTCCTGATGACCTGGCCCAACGCGATGACCGGCGTGATGGGACCGGAGCAGGCGGCGACCACGATGTCGATCGTCGCCCGCGGCAGCGCGGAACGCCGCGGCGTGGCGGTGGACGAAGAGGCGCTGGCGGCGCAGGAGCGGAAGATCATCGACACCTTCGCCAGCCAGGCCGACGCCTTCTACACCTCCGGCCTGCTGCTGGACGACGGCATGATCGACCCGCGCGACACCCGCAACGTGCTGGGCTTCCTGCTGGCGACGATCCGGGAGGCCGGCGCCCGCCGCGTCTTCCCCAACAGCTTCGGCGTGGCGCGGATGTAGGCCGTGACGCTTGCGACAGCCAGGACGAGGGGGAACAACGAGAGCGCGATGAGCAAAGACCTTCCAGATTGCACGGCCCTGGCGCTGGAGCGCCGCGGCTCCGTGCTGCACGTGACCCTGAACCGCCCCGACACCCGCAACCTGCTGGACGCCACCATGGTGCAGGAGCTGCTGGCGGTGACGGGCGCGGTGCGCGGCGACCGCAGCCTGCGCACCCTGGTGCTGCGCGGCGCCGGCGGCACCTTCTGCACCGGCGACGATATCCGGGGCTTCCACGAGAAGATGCGCGACGAGGTCCCTTCGCCCGGTGCCACAGACCCGGTGGTGCGGCAGAACCGGGCGTTCGGCGACTTCCTGACCGCGATGAACGAGCTGCCGCAGACCGTGGTGATGCTGGTGGAGGGGGAGGCGCTCGGCGGCGGCATGGGGCTGGTCTGCGTCAGCGACATCGCGATCGCGGTCTGCGACACGCAGTTCGCCCTGACCGAGACCGGCTTCGGCCTGCCGGCGGCGCAGGTGGCGGCCTTCGTGGTGCAGCGCATCGGCCTGACCGCGGCACGGCAGCTGATGATGACCGGCGCCCGTTTCGACGGCACCCGCGCCGGGCAGCTGGGCCTGGTGCATGAGGTGGTGGCCGACCCGGTCGCCCTGAACGTCGCCCTGAACCGGGTGCTGAACCAGGTCGGCCGCTGCGCGCCGGGGGCCAACGCCGCCACCAAGGAGATCCTGTTCGCCGCCCAGAGCCGGCCGCAGGCGGAGGTGCTGGACATGGCGGCGATGCATTTCGCCGCCTGCATGCGCGGGCCGGAGGGGCGCGAAGGCGTTGCCGCCTTCCTGGAGAAGCGGCCGGCCGGCTGGATCGAGAGGACGGGCTGAGCACGATGGCGGGCTTTTCGAAGATCCTCGTCGCGAACCGGGGCGAGATCGCCTGCCGGGTCCTGCGCAGCGCGGCCGGGCTGGGCTATGCCACCGTCGCCGTCTATTCGGAGGCGGATCTGGACGCGCCGCATGTCGCGCTTGCGGACGAGGCGGTGCCGCTGGGTGCCGCGGAATCGGCCGCCTCCTACCTGGACGGCGCGAAGGTGATCGCGGCGGCGAAGGCCACCGGCGCCGACGCCCTGCACCCGGGCTATGGCTTCCTGTCGGAGAACGCGGCCTTTGCCGAGGCCTGCGCCGCTGCCGGCATCGCCTTCATCGGCCCGTCGGCGGAGGCGATCCGCGCCATGGGCGACAAGGCGGTGGCGAAGCGCCGGATGATCGAGGCCGGCGTGCCCTGCGTGCCGGGCTATCAGGACGCGGACCAGTCCGACGACCGCCTGGCGGCCGCCGCGGCGGAGATCGGCTTTCCGGTGATGGTGAAGGCCGCGGCCGGCGGCGGCGGCCGCGGCATGCGCCGGGTGGCCGACGCGTCCGGCCTGCCGGCGGCGCTGGCCAGCGCGCGGGGCGAGGCGCAGGCCGCCTTCGGCGACGCCACCCTGCTGCTGGAAAAGGCCGTCGACGGCGCCCGCCATGTCGAGATCCAGGTCTTCGGCGACAGTCTGGGCAACGCGATCCACCTGGGGGAGCGCGACTGCTCCGTCCAGCGCCGCCACCAGAAGGTGGTGGAGGAGGCGCCGGCCCCCGGGGTGGACCAGGCGTTGCGCGACAGGATGGGCGCCGCCGCGGTCACCGCGGCACGATCGATCGGCTATTGCGGCGCCGGCACGGTGGAATTCCTGCTGGCGCCCGACGGCGCCTTCTACTTCCTGGAGATGAACACCCGCCTGCAGGTCGAGCATCCGGTGACGGAGATGGTGACCGGCCTCGACCTGGTGGCCTGGCAGATCGCGGTGGCCGAGGGGGCGCCCCTGCCGCTGGCGCAGGACGCCATCCGCCTGGACGGCCATGCCATCGAGGTGCGGCTCTATGCGGAGGATCCGGCGCAGGGCTTCATGCCGGCCTCCGGTCCCGTCCTGCGCTGGCAGCCGCCGGCCGGAACCGGGCTGCGGGTCGATGCCGGTATCTCTGCCGGCGGCCATGTCCCGCCCCACTACGACCCGATGGTGGCGAAGATCATCGCGCATGGGCCGGACCGCGAGGTCGCGCGCCGCCGCCTGGCCACCGGACTGCGCCGCACCGTGCTGCTGGGGATGGCGCATAACCGCGACTTCCTGCTGCAGGTCCTGGAGGACCCGGCCTTCGCCGGCGGCGGTGTCTCCACCGGCTTCCTGGCCGAGCACGGCCTGCTGGAGCGGCCGGCGCCGGCGCCCGGCGGTGCAGACTGGGCCCTGGCGGCACTGCTGCTCTACCTGCGCCGCGGCACCGGCTATCGACATCCGGGCGGCATGGCCGACTGGCAGAGCAGCCTGGCCGGCGGCGGGCTGGCGGCGGCGCTGCGCCTGTCCTGCGCGGCGGCGGAGCAGGAGGTGCATGTCCGCCCGGCCGGCGCGCCCGGCAGCTATGCCGCGGCGACCGGCGATACGGTGCACGCCTTCGCCGACGTGGCGGTCGACCTCGAGGCTGGCCGCATCGGCTTCACCCTGGACGGCGTGCGCCGCAGCGCGGTCTTCGCCGAGGATGCGGAAGGCCGCCTTCATGTCGCGGACCTGGCCGCGGTGCGCAGTTTCGCGGAGACCCTGCTGCAGCCCGGCGCCGCGGCCGCTTCCGGCAGCGACGGCGTCGTGCGGGCGCCGATGCACGGCAAGGTCACCGGGGTCGATGTCGCGGTCGGCGATACCGTCGCCGCTGGCCAGAGGCTGCTGGGCCTGGAGGCGATGAAGATGGAGCATGGCGTGACCGCGCCGGTGGCCGGCCGGGTGGCGGAGATCGCCGTGGCCGCCGGGGCGCAGGTTGCGGCGGAGAGCATTTTGGTCAGGCTGGAGGTGACGGAGGGCTGACCGCGCGGACGGTTGGCGTCACGCTTGAGCGTCGGTCCGGGATCGTCGGGAGATCCGGGCGGCCGGCGGGAGGAAGAGAATGCCGGAAGACGGAATGCCGGACGCGGAAGCGCCGGCAGGGGGGCCGCCCTCCCGGGGCAGAGGCAAGGATGTCGTCGTGATCGGCGGCGCGGCGGGCATGTGGGGCGATGCCTGGCATGCCACGCCGCAGCTGCTGGCGACCGGGCGGCTGGACTATCTTGTCTACGAGACCCTGGCCGAGATCACGATGGCGATCCTGAGCCGGGCGAAGCAGCGTTCCGCGGACCTGGGCTATGCCATCGACATCGTCAACCCGACCCTGCGCGACGCCCTGCCGGAGATCCACCGCCAGGGCATCAGGGTGGTCACCAATGCCGGCGGCGTGAACCCGCAGGCCTGTGCCGATGCGCTGCGCGCGATCGCGCTGGAACTGGACCTGCCGCTGAAGGTCGCGACCGTGGAGGGCGACGACCTGATGCCGCAGCTGGCGGAGTTGCGCGCCATGGGGCTGGCGGAGATCGCCCGCGGCACCCCGGTGCCGGAACGGCCGATCAGCTTCAACGCCTATCTGGGGGCGATGCCGATCGCCGACGCGCTGGATGCCGGCGCCGACATCGTGATCACCGGGCGCTGCGTCGACAGCGCCCTGGTGCTGGGGCCGCTGATCCACGAGTTCGGCTGGCAGGCGCAGGACCTGGACCTGCTGGCGCAGGGCAGCCTGGCCGGCCACCTGCTGGAGTGCAGCACCCAGGTCACCGGCGGCCTGCTGACCGACTGGGAGGAAGTGCCGAGCTGGGTCGACATGGGCTTCCCGATCGGCGAATGCCATGCCGACGGCAGCTTCGTCATCACCAAGCCGCCGGGCAGTGACGGCCTGGTCAACGCGAAGACGGTGACAGAGCAGATCCTCTACGAGATCGGCGATCCGCGCCGCTACATGCTGCCGGACGTGGTCTGCGACTTCTCGGCCGTGGAACTGGCGGCGGACGGGCATGACCGGGTCCGGGTCACCGGCGCGAAGGGGCTGCCGCCGCCCACCAGCCTGAAGGCCTGCGCGCTGGAGCAGGACGGCTGGCGGCTGACCGCCATGCTGATGGTCGGCGGCCGCGATGCGGCGGCGCGGGCGGAGCGGGCGGGTGCCGCCATCCTGGACCGGGTGCGCAACCTGCTGGGCCGCTACAGCCTTGCCGATTTCCGCGCCACCGACATCGAGGCGCTGGGGGCGGAGGCGAGCTACGGCCCGAACGCCCGCAGCCGCGACACCCGCGAGGCGGTGCTGAAGCTGTCCGCCCATCACGACGACAGGGTGGCGCTGGAGCTGCTGGCGCGGGAATTCCCCTCCATCGGCATGTCGATGGCGCAGGGGGTGACCGCCGGCGGTGCCGGCCGGGCGAAGGCGACGCCGTTCATCCGCCTGCATGCCTTCCTGGTGCCGCGCGGGATGGTGCCGGCCCGCATCGTTCTGGACGGCCAGGATATCCCCGGCCGCGAGCCGCCGCCGGACCTCTACGCGGATCCCTCGCCCTCAGAGGATCCGGGCATCGCCGCGGCGCCGCCCGATGCGGGCGAAACGGTGACCGTGCCGCTGCTGGCGCTGGCCTATGCGCGCTCCGGCGACAAGGGCGATGTCTCCAATATCGGCGTGGCGGCCCGCGATGCCGATTTCCTGCCCCTGATCGCGCGCGAGGTGACCGCGGAGAAGGTGCATGCCTTCCTGGCGCATCTGGTGGAAGGACCGGTGGTCCGCTACAGCCTGCCGGGCCTGGCGGCGTTCAACTTCGTGCTGCAGGGGGCGCTGGGCGGCGGCGGCACCGCCTCTCTCCGCTACGACCCGCAGGGCAAGGGGCTGGGACAGATGCTGCTGGAAATGCCGGTCACGATCCCGGCCGCCCTGTCGGATCATCGGGCCCTGAAGCCGGCGGCGCTTCTGGGCTGACCGAGGGCCCGGCGGCATCGCCCTCGCCGCCCTCTCCCTCTTCCGCCATCTGGGCCAGGTCGGGCATCGGCGGCGGCTCGCCCCAGGCGGCCTCCTCACCACCGCCATCCTCGCCGCGCGGGTCGAGCTGGAAGACCGCCGGCGAGGTGCGCGGCACGTAGACGAAGGTCTCCTTCTGCGCCTCCGTCGGGGCGGGGCGCACCGTCATCCGGTAGATCGTGAAGACGGCCAGCAGCGCGAAGGCGATGCCGGTGAAGGCGAACAGCAGGGTGGCGGAACCGCCCAGCTCCATCGCGAAGGCGGCGACCGTCGGGCCGATCGTCGCGCCGACCCCCCAAAGCAGCAGCAGGCTGCCGCTGAGAGAGACCGACATGCCCGGATCGGCATGGTCGTTGGCATGGGCGATCGACAGCGAATAGGCCGGCAGCGCCGTGGCGCCGTACAGGAAGGCGATCGCCGCCAGGGCGACGAAGGGCAGGGCCGACAGGGTGGTCAGGCCGAGGCTGGCGATCGCCGCGCCGATGCAGATGCCGGCGATCACCAGCCGCCGGTCGCGCCGGTCGGACAGCCAGCCCAGCGGCCAGAGCGCCACTGCGCCGCCGATCACCGCGGCGCTGACGAAGCTGGCGACATTCGTCTCGCTCAGGCCCAGTTCCTGGGGATAGAGCGGCGCCAGCGACCAGAAGGCGCCGTTGGCCAGGCCGGTGCCGAACACCGCGCCGGCGGCCACCGGGCTGTTCTGGATCAGCCGCCGCAGCTGCAGGGTGGTGCTGGCCGGGATCTCCGGCGCGGGCGAGCGGGTCAGCGCCACCGGGATGGCGGAGATGGTGACGAAGATCGCCACCAGGATGAACAGCTCCGGCCCGGCCGGGTCGCCCAGCCCCAGCATCTGCTGGCCGATCACCGCGACCAGCAGGTTCAGCCCGGTATAGGTCGACAGGATGAAGCCGCGATTGGAATTGTCCGCGCGCTCGTTCAGCCAACTCTCGATCACCATCGAGATGCCGGCATAGCAGAAGCCGGTCACGATGCGCAGGACGATCCAGACCTCGCCCGACAGGACAACGCCCTGCAGCAGCGGGGTGACCGTGGCCAGCGCGGTGAAGGCGGTGAAGGCGCGGATATGGCCGACCCGGGCGATCACGATAGGCACCAGGAAGCAGCCCAGGGTCAGGCCGCCGAAATAGGCGGTGCCCAGGAAGCCGACCAGGATGTCGCTGAGGCCCAGCCTGTCCGCGGCGACCGGCGTGAGGATCGTCAGCAGGCCGTAGCCGGTCAGGACCAGCGCGATGCTGACGAACAGCGCGGCAATCGGGGCGAAGCTCTTCGACATGGTCCTTACCGCTGGCGGTTCCGCCTGTCCCCGCCCTGGCGGCCACGGGGTATCGCGGATCTCATTTCCTGGTCCGGCAGGTTCGTCACCCGCGGTACTTCATTCGGCGGCGGCCGGCAAGCGCATGCCCCCGCATGGCTCCGCTGCGCCCCCCCCCCGGTGGATCTGCCGGGTGGATCTCGGGGCAGGCTCTTGTCCGCAGCGGTGATTTGCGGCAAAGCGACGGGGGGCGGCCCGTATACGGTGCAGGATCCGGGCGCGGGGACCGCCGCGATGGCGACGGGTCGCGGGGAGGATGGCGATGCATATCGGCGTGCCGACGGAGATCAAGAACCACGAATACCGGGTCGGCCTGGCGCCGACCAGCGTGCGGGAGCTGGCGCATCACGGCCACCGGGTCAGCGTGCAGGCCGGCGCGGGCGGCGGCATCGGCGTGTCGGACGACGACTACCGGGCCGCCGGGGCGGAGATCCTGCCCGACGCCGCCGCGGTGTTCGCCGCCGCAGAGATGATCGTCAAGGTGAAGGAGCCGCAGCCCGCCGAATGCGCCATGCTGCGCCCGGGCCAGCTGCTGTTCACCTATCTGCACCTGGCGCCGGACCCGGTGCAGACGAAGGGCCTGGTGGACTCCGGCGCGATCGCCATCGCCTACGAGACGGTGACCGATGCCAATGGCGGCCTGCCGCTGCTGGCGCCGATGAGCGAGGTGGCCGGCCGGATGGCGCCGCAGGCCGGCGCCCATTGCCTGGAAAAGGCCGCCGGCGGCCGCGGCGTGCTGCTGGCCGGGGTGCCCGGCGTCACCGCCGGCCGGGTGCTGGTGATCGGCGGCGGGGTGGCCGGCACCAATGCCGCCCGGGTCGCCGTCGGCATGGGGGCGGAGGTCACCATCCTGGAACGCAACGTCGCGCGGATCCGCCAGCTCGACGATTATTTCAACGGCCGGGTGCGGGTGCTCTATTCCACCGTCGACAGCCTGGAGCGGCTGGTGGTCAGCGCCGACCTGGTGATCGGCGCGGTGCTGGTGCCGGGCGCCGCGGCGCCGAAGCTGGTCACCCGGCAGATGCTGCGCACCATGCCGGACGGCGCGGTGGTGGTGGACATCGCCATCGACCAGGGCGGCTGCATGGAGACCTCGCGCCCCACCACCCATGCCGAGCCGACCTATATCGAGGAGGGCATCGTCCACTACTGCGTCGCGAACATGCCCGGCGCGGTCGCCCGCACCTCCACCTTCGCCCTGAACAACGCCACCCTGCCCTTCGTCCTGGCGCTGGCCGACAAGGGCTGGCGCCGCGCCCTGGCGGAGGACCGCCACCTGCGCAACGGCCTGAACGTGCATTCCGGCCGCATCACCTACAAGGCGGTGTCGGAGGCGCTGGGCCTGCCCTTCACCCCGGCGGAAGAGGCGCTGGAGATCTCGTACTGAGGGGGCGGTCCACTCCCACCCGTCGTGCCCGGCCTTGAGCCGGGCACCCATTCCGCACGCGGTGCGGTGGGTGCAGAGCCTGCGGGAACGCGTCGATCCGGCCGTCCGACGGTACCCCTTCAGGCAGAGGTCTCTCCGCCGCGAAGCGCAGCGTCTCCGCCGGCGGAATGGATGGTCGGCTCAAGGCCGACCATGACGGTGTGACACTCAGTCCTCTCCTTCACGTCGTGCCCGGCCTTGAGCCGGGCACCCATTCCGCCAGCCCTGCCGTCCCGCTATGTTGCAACCATGGCGGGCGGCTGGGTGTACATCCTTGCGAGCAAGCGCGGCGGAACGCTGTATATCGGCGTGACCGCCGACATCGCGCGGCGCAGCTGGGAACACCGTCAGGGTGTCGCCGAAGGCTTCACGCAAAGGTACAGCGTAAAGCGCTTGGTTTTCGTCGAGCGGCATGAAGACATCGCCGCGGCGATCCAACGCGAGAAGTCCTTGAAGCGCTGGCCGCGCGCCTGGAAAGTGGCGCTGATCGAGTCTGGTAATCCCGACTGGAATGACCTCTGGCGGCAGCTTCAGGCTTAGGGGCAAATCTGCCGCGAAGCGCAGGGTCTCCGCCTGCGGAATGGATGGTCGGCTCAAGGCCGACCATGACTGGCTCTTCTGCTTTCTCCACTCCCAGCCGTCGTGCCCGGCCTTGAGCCGGGCACCCATTCGGCCAGCGGTGGAGCCAGGCCCGTCAATGCTTCCAGGTCGGGTCCTTGCGGTCGATCAGGCGGATCAGGGCCGGCCATTCGGGGTGGCGGACCAGGGCGTTGGCGCTGGCGGCGCCGCCCTCGAACTGCTCCCGGGTCTTCGCCATCACCCGGTCGGGGATCGGCCGCAGGTCGCCGGCGGCCATCGCGCGCAGCTGCACCTCGGTATTGCGGGTGAAGGCGCGGTGGCGGACATAGGCCCAGACGCAGTCCGGGCCGGCGGTGATCAGGCCGTGGTTGCGCAGCACCAGGGTATGGTTGCGCTCTCCCAGCGCGCGGGCGATGCGCGGCCCCTCGCTGCCGTCCAGCACGATGCCCTCGAAGTCGTGATAGCCGACCCGTTCGTAGAACTGGCAGCCTTCCTGCGTCACCGGGATCGCCGGGCTGTTGGTGGCGCAGAGCGACTGCGACACCGTCTCGTGCGTGTGCAGCACGCAGTGCAGGTCGGGGCGCGCGCGGTGGATGGTGGAATGGATCTGGTAGCCCGCCAGGTTCACCGGCCAGGGGCTCTCCGACTTCTTGTTGCCGTCCAGGTCGATGCGGATCAGGTCGCTGGCGCAGATCTCGTCGTAGCGCAGGCCGAACGGGTTGATCAGGAACTCGTCGGTGCCCGGCACCCGCAGGGTGATGTGGTTGTAGACGATGCTGGTCCAGCCTTCCTCGTGCACCAGCCGGTAGCAGGCGGCGAGCTGCAGGCGGGCCGCCCATTCCACCTCGTCGATGCCGGAAGGCGGCGGCGGCAGGTCGACATCGGCGCCGAAGCCGGCGGTGATCGCGGTCACGGACTGGTCCATCTCATCCTCCCGTCGGGATTGCACGCCACAGGGTAGCCGCCCGTCGGCCGGGCGGCCAGCGTACCTATCCGAAGAACAGTCAGCCGAAGAACAATCTGGGCAGCCAGAGGCTGAGCCCCGGCACGAACACCAGGGCCACCAGCAGCGCGATCAGCGCCAGCACGAACGGCGTCAGTTCCCGGATCACCGGTCCGGCACGCACCTGCGCCTGCGCCGCCGTCAGGTAGATCAGGAAGCCGACCGGCGGGGTGACCAGGCCGACCAGGGTGGCCAGCACCGCGACGGTGCCCAGCTGGATCGGGTCGATGCCGACCGCCTGCGCCGTCGGCACCAGGATCGGCACGATCACCACCAGCAGGGTGACCGGCTCCAGCACCGTGCCCAGCAGCAGCAGGATCAGCATGATCACCGCCAGCACGATCGCCGGGTCGTCGGACAGGCCGCTGGCCAGCTTCGCCAGGCTGTAGGCCAGGCCCATGCTGGCGATGATGTAGGAGAAGATGCCGGCGACCGCGATGATGATCAGCACCCGGCAGGAATCCACCGCCGCGGTGCACAAAGCGGTCCAGAGGTCGCGCAGCGGCAGTTCGCGATAGACCAGGCTGGTCACCAGCACGGCATAGGCGGCGGCGATGGCGCCGATCTCCGTCGTCGTCGCCGCGCCGCTGACCAGGCCGGCCACCACGATCACCGGCAAAGCGAGCGCCAGGGCGGACGTCACGCCGGACCGGGCGAGCTCCCCCCAGCCCTGCCAGGGGCGGGAGGGATAGTTGCGCCGGCGGCTGATCCAGATCGAGGCGGCGAGCAGGACCAGCCCCATCCCCAGCCCCGGCAGCACCCCGGCCAGGAACATCTGGCCGACCGACTGCTTGGCGAACAGGGCATAGATCACCAGCGGAATCGAGGGCGGGATCATCGGCCCGATGGTGGCGCTGGCCGCGGTGACCGACGCGGCATAGGCGGCGGGATAGCCCTCCCGCTTCATCGCCGGGATCATCACCGAGCCGATGGCGGAGGCATCCGCCGCCGCCGAGCCGGAGACGCCGGCGAAGACCATCGAGGCGAGCACGTTCACATGGCTCAGGCCGCCGCGGATATGGCCGATCGCCGCGCGGGCGAAGCGCAGCAGGCGGGCGGAGATGCCGCCGCGGTTCATGATCTCGCCGGCCAGGAAGAAGAACGGGATCGCCGCGAAGTCGTAGGAATCCAGGCCGTTCACGAAGCGCTGGCCGATGATCATCAGCGGCACCTTCGGCGCATAGACGATGGCATAGGCCGCGCCGGCGGCGCCGATGGCAAAGAAGATCGGCAGGCCCAGCATCAGGAGGCCGATCATCACCCCGAACAGCAGGGCGAGCTCGCCGATCATGGCCGCTCCGCCTCCTCCGTGCGGACCGGCCGGTCGGGCCCGGCCAGCAGGTTGAGCAGGCCGGCCAGCGCGATGCCCGCGCCGCCGATCAGCACCGGCAGGTATTTCACCTCGCCCGGCCATTCGACGCTGCCGTAGAGCACGCCGCCGAAGGCGGCCAGCGTCGTCTCCGCCGCCCAGGCCAGTGTCAGGCCGGCGGCGATCGCGGCGAGGTCGAAGATGGCGGCGATGGCATCGCGGCGGGGCCCGGCATCGGGCAGCAGCAGGTCGACGGCGATATGGCTGCGGTCGAGCCAGAGATGGATCGCGCCGATCCAGGCCAGCCACAGCAGCACCAGGACGGAGATCTCTTCCACCCAGGTGATGCTGTCGGCGAAGACGTAGCGCAGCACGACCTGCAGCACCGCGAGCCCGGCCATGAAGGCCAGGCCGGCGCCGAGGCCGTGCCGGGTGAGCCGCAGGAGCAGGCGCCGCAGACCTGCGGCGCCCGTCCTGAGCCTATTTTGGGCCGGCGCGCCGTTCACTTCATGTTGTGGATCTGGTCGTACAGCCCGGCCGGCCAGGCCTTGCCGTCCATGCCCTTGATCACCGGTTCGGAGGCGGCGATGAAGGCGGCGGTGTCGGGCTCGACGATCTCCATGCCCTTTTCCTTGGCGGCGGCGAGCGCCTCGGCCTCCTCCTTCTCGAACAGCGGCTTCTGCTCGGCGAAGGCCTTGTCGGCGGCCTGCATGGCCCATTCCTGCTGCTGCGGGGTCAGGCTGTCCCAGGCCTTCTGGCTCATCCAGATGCCGACACCGGAGCGCAGATAGTCGAGCGGGGTGAAATAGTCCTGCACCTCGGTATAGCCGGCGGCGACGACGTCGGTGATGCCGTTGTCCTGGCCGTCGACCAGGCCGGACTGCATGGCGCTGTACAGCTCCGACGCCTGCACCGGGGTCGGGTTGGCGCCCCAGGCCTTGAACACCTCGGTGATCGACGGCACCAGCGGCGTGCGGATCTTCATCCCCTTGATGTCGTCAGGCGTGGCGACCGCCTTCTTGGAGGTCGACAGCGCGCGCGGCGAGCGGTCCTTCAGATAGCCCAGATACTTGATGCCCAGGTTGGTCTCCGCCTCGCCCATCATGCCGGCGAACTGGTCGGAGGCAATGAAGGCGCGCCAATGGTCCTGGTCCTTGAACAGGTACGGCGCGAAGACGATGAACAGGTTGCGCGCCTCCTTGTTGGCGACGATGCCGCCGATATCCATCAGGTACATGTCCAGCGCGCCGTTGCGCAGCTGCGCCCAAAGCTCGGGGATGTTGCCCAGCGCGCCACCGGGGATGATGGTCATCTCCATCGTGCCGCCGGACAGCTCGTCCAGCGCCTTGGCATAGGCCTCCCCCGCCACCTGGAAGGAGCTTGTCGGCGGCGCCACATGGGCGAGCCGAAGCTCCACATCGGCGGCCTGCACCGGCATCGCCAGCACGGCCAGTCCCAGCAGCCCCAGGACGCCTGACATCAACCTGTTCATGATCGCTCTCCCCATCGTCGCGCGTGTTGCGGCCGTTCAACCGGCCGGCGGCTTCCGCGCGGTCCCGCCGCGCCGTTCCATGTAGTCCCTGTAGCTGACCCCGTTGGAGACCATCACGCCGCCATCGACGTCCAGCGAGGTGCCGGTGCACATCGCGGCATCGGCGCTGGCCAGGAACAGGGCGGCATTGGCGATGTCCTGCGGCTGCACCCAGCGCCCCAGCGGCACCGTCTCCGCCACCTGGGCGCGCTGCGCCTCGGTCGTCGCGCCGGTGGTCAGCGGGGTCAGGACCGGACCGGGGCAGATCGCGTTCACCCGGATGCCGTCCTGCGCCAGCTCGAACGCGGCGTGGCGGGTGAAGCCCAGCACGCCGCTTTTCGCCGCGGTATAGTCGGCGCCGCCCAGGAACGAGATCCGCTTGCCCGCTACCGATGCGATGTTGACGATCGCGCCGCCGCCGGCATCCCGCAGTCCGGGCAGCGCGGCGCGCGTGCAGTTGAAGGTGCCGGTCAGGTTGACGTCGACCACGGCGTCCCAGGACTCCGGCTCCATGTTCTCGATCAGGTAGCCCCGGCCGAAGCCGGCATTGTTCACCAGCACGTCGATCCGGCCCTTGGCGCTGTGGAACTCCGCGAAGGCCGCGTCGACCGCAGGGCGGTCGGTGACGTCGAGTGCCCAGGGGTGGACGAGGCCGCCCATCCGCGCCGCGGCGGCCTTCATCGCCTCGCCGTCGCGGTCCAGGCCGAAGACGGTGCCGCCGGCTTCGGCGAAGGCCGCGGCGATCGCAGCGCCGATGCCGTTCGCAGCACCGGTCACCACCACGACGCTGCCGGCGAAACTGCGCGCCATCGTCTATCCTCCCCCCTGCCGGGCTTGCCCGGGCTCGGCTCCCCCTGTCCGGGCTTGCCCGGGCCCGGCATTCTTGTTTGCGGCAGCATCGTCCGCCGCGATTTCTGGCGGCCGGATGCCTGCCGCAATCGACTGTCCGCGATTGACCGGGACAAGTCAAATAGTAACATGTGTTACTATATTGAGGCTGCTCGGCACGGTCGGTCAAGAGGCGGCCGGGGCCGCTGGCCGCCCGCAACCCGCGGTGGGCGGCACCTATGGGCGGCCCTGAAACGAGATCTGGGGAGGAGCGAAGCGATGAGCGGCGCAACAGTGGGCGACAGGCCGACGGCAGTGCGGAAAAAGCCCCGCGGCCAGGCGGCCCGGGCGAAGCCGTCCGATCCGGTGACCGTCCATGCGATGGCGGACATGGCCTGGGAGACGGCGGGCAAAGGCGGGCTCTACCTGAAGTCGGTGCGGCGGGAACAGGATGCGGGCCGCTTCCTGGGCCTGGTGCGCATCGAGGAAGGCGTGCGCACCGGCCTGCACCAGCACCAGGACGTGGCGACCAGCTATGTCCTGCAGGGCGCCCTGACCGATTATGCCGGGACGGTGACCCGCGGCCAGGCGGGGATCAACTTCCGCGGCGACACGCACGATGCCATCGCCTACGAGAATTGCGTCCTCGCCTCCCGCATGGACGGACCGACCCTCTATGCCGCCGACGGCGCGACCGACCACCAGCTGCACGCGGGCGCCCGTCAGGCCGCCTTCGCCACCCTCGACCGCAGCCGGCAGCCCGACCTGAACGTCACGGTGGCGGAGCAGCGGCCGCTGCCGACCTTCGTGCCCGGCATGGTGATGCGGATGGTCTTCGACTATGCCGGCACCGGCCATGACCGCCGCATGCTCTGCCTGCAGCTGCAGCCGGGCACGGCGATGCCGCCCTATCGGGCGACGGGACTGGTCGACTGGTTCGTGGTGGCCGGCGACATCGCGGTGAACGGCCGCCAGGTGCTGGCCAACAGCTTCGTGGTGCAGCCTGAAGGCAGCGAGATGCATGCCGGTTCCGGTCATGGCTGCATGCTGATCGCCTGGGCGGAAGGGCCGGTGCAGTGGCTCGACGGCGCGGATCGCGCCGACCCGTACGGCTTTCCGCCGGTCTGAGTTGCGGCGCTGTCGAAGCAGCGCCGTTGTCAGCCTTTCGCCGCGACGCCGGCATCGCTGTGCCCGGCGGCGGTCGGCTCTGCGTCCTTCCAGACCTCGGCGTGGCGCTCCAGCTTGTCGAGGATGCGCTTCAGCTGCGCCACCTCCCGCGGGGTCAGTCGGCCGAACAGGGCGTCGGCCCGTTCCAGGGCAAAGGGACTGATGCCGGCGAAGATCGCCGCCCCTTCCGGCGAAAGGCTGTGGCGGGTGCGGCGGCGATCCTGGCGATCGGTGGCGCGGACCACCCGGCCGTGCGAGATCAGGCGGCGCACCGCGCGGCTCGCGCTCATCTTGTCGAAGCCGTTGACCTCCGCGATCTCCTGCACCGACAGGCCGGGGCGGGCGTTCAGCGCCAGCATGACCCGCCATTCGTTGATGGTCAGGTCGTAGCGGGCGGCGAAATCGGTGAAGAACGGCCTGGCGGTCATGTTGACCAGGCGCATCAGCCGGTAGAACAGCGTATCGACGCCAAGGCCAAGGTCCGGAATCGCGGCTGTCTCCCCTGTAGCCGGCCGCGACATGCGGCGGCCGGCCGAACCTGCGGCGGGCCCGCCGGCAGGTCAAGGTCGCGGCGGAAAGACGACCAATGTCAGGGGCGCTCGCCGGGCGTCGCCACCTCGACAAGGTTGTCGTCGGGATCCCGGAAATAGACCGACATCATCGGGCCGCAGGCCCCCTCGCGGGCGACGGGGCCGAGTTCGACCGCCACGCCGAAGGCGGCGAGCCGCGCCGCCACCTCCGCGCTGGGCAAGGCGGTGAGCAGGCAGAAATCGCCGCCGCCCGCCGTCGGGCGCAGGGCCTTGGGCTCGAACTCCTGGCCGGCCTGATGGATGTTGAACTTCTGGCTGCCGAAATGCAGGGCCGTCGGGCGGCCCGGCTGCCGTTCCACGCGCATGCCCAGGATGCGGGTGTAGAAGGCGACGCTGCGCTCGACGGACCCGACCGTCAGGACGACATGGTCGAGCCCGTCGATGGCAATGGCTGCCGGATCGCTCACGCGGGACCGTCGGCCGGCCCCGCCTTCGCACCGCCGGAGAACCAGGGCCGCGAGGCGGGCAGGAAGACCAGCACGATGTTGACGACGCCGATCGCCAGCACCGCCAGGGCAAGGATGCCGCCGATGACGGAGAAGGCGAAGGTGGCCCCCAGATTGCCCAGCGAGGCCAGGATCCCGAGGACCGCGAGCACCACCCAGATCCACTTGAAGACATTGTTCCCGCGGCGGGCGATGAAGTACCAGAACAGCAGGCCCAGCAGCACATAGACCACGGCGCCGCCGATTTCGGCACCGCCGATCACCTTCTCCGCCATCGCCATGTCCTCGGCCGTCGGGGCCGTGCCGGCGGCCTGCCCGTCGCTCGCCTGGCCGCCGCCGGTGGTTGCCGGCTGCTCCATCTGCGCCTGGTCCATCACCGTGGAGAGGTTGGGCGTAAAGGCGAACAGGTTGATCAGGCCGATCAGGATGGCCACCCAGAACAGGATTTCCCACCATACAATTGTCTGTGGACGCTGCATGACATGAACCCCCGGTTATTTGTTGTTGATGCCATATAATACCTCAGTATCGGGAAACCCGGAACGGTGCTTGTCTTTGGCGGACCGCCCGGTTCACTGCAGGGCCGGTGCCGGGTTGACGGCGGTGGCCGCGATCCCGCACCGGCGCTAGGCTGGAACGACCTGCCGCCAGGGAACGGCGGCAGGGCAGGGGAGGAAGGCATGCGGCAAGGCATGGATGCGGCAGCGGGTGATCCGTCGGCGCCGCCGGCGCGAATCGGAGTCGATGACCAGGCAGCGGCCCTCGCGGAGGGCTTCGACCTGCTGGACCTGTCGGACGCGTTCTATGACGATCCCTATCCGACCTATCACGCGCTGCGCCGCTTCGCCCCGGTGAAGACGATGGCGGGCGGGGTGTTCCTGACCCGCCATGCCGACGTGCTGCGGGTCTACAAGGACACGGCCCTGTTCAGCTCCGACAAGAAGGTGGAGTTCCGGCCGAAATACGGCGACAGCCCGCTCTATCGCCACCACACGACAAGCCTGGTGTTCAACGACCCGCCGCTGCACACGCGGGTCCGCCGGCTGATCATGGGGGCGCTCAGCCCGCGCGCGATCGCCGACATGGAGCCGGCCCTGGTGGCCCTGGTCGACCGGCTGCTGGACCGGATGGCATCCGGCGATGGCCGGGTCGACCTGATCGCCGACTATGCGGCGGCGATCCCGGTGGAGATCATCGGCAACCTGCTGGGCGTGCCGCATGACGAGCGGGAGCCGCTGCGCGACTGGTCGCTGGCGATCCTGGGCGCCCTGGAGCCGAAGATCGATCAGGCCCAGTTCGACCGCGGCAATGCGGCGGTGACGGACTTCCTGGCCTATCTGGAGGGGCTGGTCGCGGATCGCCGTGCGCGGCCCGGCGATCCGGACCGCGACGTGCTGACCCGGCTGATCCGGGGCGAGGCGGATGGCGAGCGGCTGAGCCACGAGGAACTGTTGCAGCAATGCATCTTCATCCTCAACGCAGGCCACGAGACGACGACCAACCTGATCGGCAATGCCCTGGTCCTGCTCTGCGAATGGCCGGGCGAACGTGCCCGCCTGCTGGCCGAGCCCGGCCTGATCCGTACCGCGGTGGAGGAGTTCCTGCGCTTCGAGAGCTCCAACCAGCTGGGCAACCGCGCGACGACGGCAGAGGCGGAGATCGGCGGCGTGGCCCTGCCGCCCGGCACCGGCGTCACCCTGTGCATCGGGGCCGCCAACCGCGACCCGGAGGTATTCGCCGATCCGGACCGGCTGGACCTCGGCCGGCAGCCGAACCGCCATCTGGCCTTTGGCGGCGGGCCCCATCAATGTGCCGGGCTGGCGGTGGCCCGGCTCGAAGGCGTGGTCGCGATCGGGCGTTTCCTGCGCCGCTTTCCGGACTTCGCCCTGGTGGCGCCGCCGCGCCGCAACCGGCGGGCACGCTTCCGCGGCTTCGGCACCGTCCCGGCGGTGCTGGGCGGCTGACCGCTGCGGCAGATTTAACCGAAAAACCCTTCGCATTTAACGGATCGGCAATACCGCCCGCACTATCGATGGGCTTGCCGCGGTTGTCGCCGCGGCATCGGTTATGACTGCACGAAGGGTGCCGCCGCGATGTCCCGCCTGCCCAGACTGTCGACGATCGGGATCGCCGTCTTCGGCGCCGTGGCCATGCTGCCCTGGCCCGACGGCAGCCTGCGGGCGGCCCTGAGCGGCCCGCTGGCGGCGGCGCCCGGTCAGGCCGGCGGCAGCGTCTACCTGCCCTACCTGGCCACTGTTGCCGCCCTGTTCGTCATGCTGACCCTGCTGCGGCGCGTCGCGCCGCCGGTGGAGCGGCCGGCGACGCGCCGCACCGGCGCGTCGGCGGTGCCGCTGCCGGAGCCGGAGCGCAGCCACCGCGAGCGCCTGGCCTGGCACCAGCTCGCCGCCGCCGTCGACCATCTGTCCGACAGCCGCCGGCACGCGACCGGTGCCGGTGCGGCGCCCTGCCGCCCGCTCTCGCTGCGCGCCCAGGCGATGCACGGCCTGATCGCCCGGCCGGAAGAGACCCTGCACCGGACCTCCGCCGATCTCGGCCGCACGGCCGATGCCCTGCTGCGCCGTCTGCACGACTGAGAGCGGCGACGTCCTTCGCCCGTGCCGGAATCCGGCGCGGCGCTTTTCCGCAGTTGCGAAATAGCCGGATCGGATAGTCTGGGGGCAGCTTTCGCCCACCCCGCGCAGCGGCACCGCCGTGACCCGATCCGAGCAGACTGACGATCCGCCCCCAGCAATCCGGCCGCCCGGGGTCCGCCCGCCCGACCCCTGGCACGCACTGCCGCACGAACAGGTCGCGGCGCATCTGGGCTCCGGTCCCGACGGCCTGTCGGATGCTGAGGCTGCGGCGCGCCTGGCGCACCACGGCGCCAACCGGCTGCCGGAAGGCAGGCCGCGGCCGGCCTGGCTGCGCCTTCTGGCGCAATTCCACAACCTGCTGATCTATGTGCTGCTCGCCGCCGCCGCGATCGCGCTGGCGCTGCACGAATTCGTCGACGCGGCGGTGATCCTGGCCGTGGTCCTGGTCAATGCCGCGATCGGCTTCGTGCAGGAGGGGCGGGCGGAACGCTCGCTCAACGCGCTGCGGGAGATGGTCAGCCCGCAGGCCTCCGTGCGCCGCGACGGCCGGCGCATGACCCTGCCGGCCGCCGAACTGGTGCCCGGCGACCTGGTGCTGCTGGATCCCGGCGACCGGGTGCCGGCGGACCTGCGGCTCACCCGCGCGCGCGGCCTGCGCATCCAGGAAGCGGCGCTGACCGGCGAATCCGCGCCGGTGGAGAAGGGCGCGGCGCCGGTGCCGGCGGAGGCGCTGCTGGGCGACCGCAGCGCGATGGCCCATTCCGGCACCCTGGTCGCCGCCGGGCAGGGGCAGGGCGTGGTGGTGGCGACCGGCGCCGCCACGGAGCTCGGCCGGGTCGGCACCATGCTGCACAGGGTCGAGAGCCTGAAGACCCCCCTGATCCGACAGATGGACGGTCTGGCCCGGCAGCTGACCCTGTTCATCCTGCTGCTGGCCGCCGGGACCTTCGCCATCGCCTTCCTGCTGCGCGGCTATGGCCTGGCGGAGGCCTTCATGGCGGTGGTCGGCCTGGCTGTCGCGGCAATCCCGGAGGGCCTGCCGGCGGTGATGACGATCGCCCTGGCAATCGGGGTGCAGCGGATGGCGGCGCGCCACGCCATCATCCGCCGTCTGCCGGCGGTGGAGACCCTGGGCGCGGTCGGCGTGATCTGCACCGACAAGACCGGCACCCTGACCCGTAACGAAATGACCGCGCGCAGCCTGGTCACGGCTGCCGGCGAATGGACCGCCGACGGGGCCGGCTACGCACCCGAAGGCGCCTTCGGGCCGGCCGGCGGCGGTGCGCGGGACACCCTGCCGCCGGTGATCCGCCGGGCCCTGCAGGCCGGGCTGATGTGCAACGATGCCCGCCTCGGCCGGCGCGGCGCGGACTGGCTGGTGGATGGCGACCCGATGGAAGGGGCGCTGCTGGCACTGGCGGCGAAGGCCGGCCTGGACCCGGTGGCGGAGCGCCAGGCGGCGCCGCGCCGGGACGAGATCCCGTTCGATGCGCAGCACAGGTTCATGGCGGTCCTGCACGACGGCGGCGACGGCCCGTCGGTGTTCCTCAAGGGCGCGCCGGAGCGGCTGCTCGAGCTTTGCGACCGGGAGCGCGGGCCGGCCGGTGACCGGCCGCTCGATGCCGCCTTCTGGCATGGCGAGGCGGAGCGCCTTGCGGCATCCGGGCAGCGGGTCCTGGCGCTGGCGGAACGGGCGCCGCCCTCAGGCGGGGTACTGGACTTCGCGGAGGTCGACCGCGGCGGGGCGATCCTGCTGGGCCTGGTCGGCCTGATCGACCCGCCGCGTCCGGAGGCGGTCGCCGCCGTCGCCGACTGCCACGCCGCCGGCATCCGGGTCGTGATGATCACCGGCGACCATGCCGTCACCGCCGCCGCGATCGCCGCCCAGCTGGGCCTGGCGCCCGCGCCGCGGGTCCTGACCGGGCGCGAGCTGGCCGGGATGGACGATGCCGCGTTGGCCGCGGCGGTGCGGGAGACCGACGTCTTCGCGCGCACCACGCCGGAGGACAAGCTGCGCCTGGTGGCGGCGCTGCAGGCGCAGGGGCAGACGGTCGCGATGACCGGCGACGGGGTGAACGACGCGCCGGCGCTGAAGCGGGCCGATGTCGGCGTGGCGATGGGTCTGCGCGGCACCGAGGCGGCGAAGGAGGCGGCGGAGATGGTGCTGGCGGACGACAACTTCGCCTCGATCGTCGCGGCCGTGCGGGAAGGGCGAACCGTCTACGACAATCTGCGCAAGGTGATCGGCTGGACCCTGCCCACCAGCAGCGGCGAGGCGCTGACCATCCTGGTGGCGATCGGCTTCGGCTTCGCCCTGCCGGTCACCCCGGTGCAGATCCTGTGGGTGAACATGATCACCGCCGTCGCCCTGGGCCTGGCGCTGGCCTTCGAGCCGACGGAGCCGGGGACGATGGCGCGGCCGCCGCGGCCGCGGGCGGAGCCGCTGCTGCCGGCCCTGCTGCTGTGGCAGATCGCCTATGTCTCGCTGCTGTTCGTGGCCGGCGCCTTCGGCATCTTCTTCTGGGCGGAGGGGCGCGGCATCGACATCGACACCGCGCGGACGATGGTGGTGAACGCGCTGGTGGTGATGGAAGTCTTCTACCTGTTCAGCATCCGCTACGTGCACGGCACCGCGCTGACCCTGCGCGGGGTGGTCGGTACGCCGGCGGTGCTGCTGGGTCTGGCCGCCGTGGTGGCGGCACAGTTCGCGATGACCTACCTGCCGGCAATGAACCTGCTGCTGGGCACCCGTCCGCTGGCCCTCGCCGACGGTGCCGCCACCATCGCCATCGGCATCGCCGTCCTGGCGCTCTGCGAGGTGGAGAAGGCGGTGCGGCGCAGGCTGCTGTCCGGCGCCCGGGGCTAGCGCCCGGAACTGGCGGGCGCTGCCTGGGGGTCAGAGGCCGTGCGGCGCGCGGCGGTCCTTCCAGGGGGCCGCCGCCTCGATCTGGGTGGCGAGCTTCAGCAGCAGCCGCTCCTGGCCGCGCAGGGCGGCGAACTGGATGCCGATCGGCAGGCCTTCCGGCGACTGGCCCAGCGGCAGGGAGACCGCCGGCTGGCCGGAGACGTTGAACGGCAGGGTGAAGCAGATCTCCGGCAGCAGGCGGCCGTGATAGGCATCCAGGTCCATGCCGTACATGTCGAAATAGCCCAGCTCCGGCGCCGGCCGCGGCATGGTGGGGGTGACCACCACGTCGTAGGGGGCGCAGGATTGCGCGATCGCCCGGCCGGCGAGGCGCAGCGCCTCGATCGCGCCCAGCACCGCCACGCCCGAGACGCCGCGGCCCAGTTCCACCCGCTGCCAGTTGACCGGGCTGAAATCTTCCGCCGTCAGGCCGCGGCCCAGCAGCCCCTCCAGCATGGCGAAGCCGGCGGTCGCCTCCGCCGCCGCCTGCACCGCGAACTGGCTGGTCACCACCTCGTAGTCGCAGGCCAGGGTCATCTCCTCGACCGTATGGCCCATCTCGGTCAGCATCTGCAGGGTGTCGCGCAGGGTGGCGGCGACGGCAGGGTCGACCGCGACCCCGTCCATGCCCTTCTGGGTATAGCCGACCCGCAGCTTCGGCGGCGGGATCATCATGTCCTGCGCCAGCGGCGGCTCGAAGGCCGGCATCTCGTAGGGGTCGCCGGTCACGCCGCCGGCCACCAGGTCCAGATAGGCGGCGGTGTCGCGCACGCTGCGGCTGACGCAGCCCTCCACGGCGGAGCCGGCCCAGATGTCGGTATAGTCCGGCGCATAGGTGCCGCGGCCGCGGGAGATCTTCAGTCCCACCAGGCCGTTATAGCTGGCCGGGATGCGGATCGAGCCGCCGCCGTCGCTGGCATGGGCGAGCGGCAGCACCCGGGCGGCGACCGCGGCCGCCGAGCCGCCGCTGGAGCCGCCGGCGACCCGCTCCAGGTTCCAGGGATTGCGGGTTGGCCCGTACATCGCCGGCTCGGTGGAGATGCAGTAGCCGAATTCCGGCACGTTGGTCTTGCCGACCAGGATCATGCCGCCGGCCTTGGCGCGGCGCACCATCTCGCTGTCATGCGGGGCGACGGCCTGCGCCAGGAAGGTCAGGGAGTTGGAGGTGACCGTGCCCTCCGCCATCAGCAGCAGGTTCTTCATCAGCCAGGGCACGCCCGCCAGCGGCCCTTCCGGCAGCGGCTCGCGGGCGCGGGACCGCGCCATCTCGAAATGCTCGATCGCCAGCGGGTGGACGGAGTTCTGCACCGCTTCCAGCCGTTCGATCACCTCGTCGACCAGTTCCAGGGGCGTCACCTGGCGGGTGCGCACCAGTTCCGCCAGGTCGAGCGCGTCGTAGCTGTCGAACTCGGGCATTGACATTGCGGCTTTCCCCCTGCGGCATGCGTCGAGACGTTTATTTGGCGGCATTCTGCGCGACACGGGCCCGTCCTGCCAGAGGCGAGTGCGGGCTGGGGTTACTGCCGGCTTGCGGGCGCTGCGCGAAAGGCGCCGGGAGGAATGACATGGATGGCGATGCGGCATTGTTGCGGCTGACGCCGCAGGACGACGTGGCGGTGGCGCTGCGCCGGGTGGCGGAAGGCTCCGGGCTGGCGGTTGCGGGCGGCCCGCGGGGCGCGCAGGTGCGGGAGGCGATCGACAGCGGCCACAAGGTCGCCGTGCGCGACATCGCCGCCGGGCAACCGGTCCGCAAGTTCGGCCAGATCATCGGCTGGGCGACCGAAGCGATTCCCGCCGGCGCCCATGTCCATGTCCATAACTGCGCGATGGGCGCGCATGAGAGCGCGGATGCGATCGGCACCGACTATCGCCCCACGGAGATGGTGCCGGCGGCGGAGCGGGCGCAGTTCCTGGGCTTCCGCCGGGCGGACGGCCGCGCCGGCACCCGCAACATGATCGCGCTCTGCGCCACGGTGAACTGCGCCGCGACGGTGGTGCGCTACATCGCCGACGCGGTGGAACGCTCCGGCATGCTGGACGATCATCCGGAAATCGACGGCATCGTCGCGCTGGGCCATGACACCGGCTGCGGCCTGACCCCCGGGCCGGGGCTGGAGAACCTGGAGCGGGTGCTCTGGGGCCATGCCACCCATCCCAATGTCTGCGCCGCCCTGTTCGTCGGGCTGGGCTGTGAGGTGATGCAGATCGCCCGCCTGGCGCAGAAGTACGAGATCGGCGATCGCAGCCGCTTCCATTCGCTGACCATCCAGGAGAGCGGCGGCACGCGGCGCACGGTGGAGGCGGCGGTCGCCCGCATCCGCGAGATGCTGCCCGACCTGGCGCGTGCGCAGCGCGAACCGGTGCCGGCATCTGAACTGGTTGTGGCGCTGCAATGCGGCGGCTCCGACGGCTATTCCGGCATCACCGCAAACCCGGCACTGGGCCGCGCCGCCGACCTGGTGGTGGCGCAGGGCGGCACCGCGATCCTGTCGGAGACGCCGGAGATCTACGGCGCGGAGCATCTGCTGGTGCGCCGCGCCGCCAGCGAGGCGGTGGGCCGCAAGCTGCTGGACCGCATCGCCTGGTGGGAGGGCTATACCGCGCGCAACGACGCGGAGATGAACAACAACCCGTCCCCCGGCAACAAGGCCGGCGGCCTGACCACGATCCTGGAGAAGTCGCTGGGCGCGGCGGCGAAGGGCGGCACCACGGGCCTGATGGACGTGCTGCTCTATGCGGAGCGGGTGAAGAGCCGCGGCTTCGTGTTCATGGACTCGCCCGGCTACGACCCCGCCTCGGTCACCGGGCAGATCGCCGCCGGGGCGAACATCGTCTGCTTCACCACCGGCCGCGGCTCCGCCTTCGGCTCGCGCCCCGCGCCGACCCTGAAGCTCGCCACCAATTCGGCGCTGTTCGAGAAGATGCGCGAGGACATGGACATCGACTGCGGCACCATCGCCACCGGCGGCACCACCGTCGCGCAGAAGGGGGCGGAGATCTTCGCGCGGATCCTGGAAGTGGCCTCCGGCGCGGAGACGAAGAGCGAGGCGCTGGGCTATGGCGGCTTCGAATACGTGCCCTGGCAGATCGGCGCGACGATGTAGGCCTCAGTCGCCGGGACTCTGGGCGCCGCGGATCTCCGCCAGGCCGCGGCGCTGGCGGCCATCGGCATCGAAGTTCGCCGGGTCGAGCCAGGCCCGGAACGCCGCCTTCCGTGCCGGCCAGTCGCCGTCGGTCATGGCGTACCAGGCGGTGTCGCGGTTGCGGCCCTTGTAGACCAGCGCCTGGCGGAACAGCCCCTCATAGGCGAAGCCCAGCCGCAGGGCGGCGCGGCGGGACGGCGCGTTCAGGCTGTCGCACTTCCATTCGAAACGGCGATAGCCGAGTTCGTCGAAGACGCGGGCCATGAACAGGAACATCGCCTCGGTCGCCGCAGGGCGGCGCTGCAGCGCGGGCGCCAGGTGGATATGGCCGATCTCCACCACCCCCATTGCGGGATCGATCCGCATGTAGGCGGCCATGCCGGTGGCATGGCCCGACGCGGAATCGATGATCGTGTGGAACAGCGGGTCGTCGGCGGTGCAGCCGTCCAGCCAGAAGCGGAATGCGGCCCGGCCGTCGAACGGGCCATAGCCCAGATAGGTCCAGTCGCTGCCGTCGACATCTGCCGAAAAGGCGTCGAACAGGTCGTCGCCATGCCGGGCCGGGTCCAGCGGCTCGATCCGGCAGAAGCGGCCCGCCATCGCCGTGCGCGGCGGCGCCGGCCGGCGCTGCCAGTCGGGCAGGGCCGCGCCGACCGGCTGGCCGAGTTCGTTCCGGCGCGGCGGTTCCGCCGTCGGATCCAAAGCGCGTCGCCGGGTCAGGCGGTGGTGACCGTGCCGAGGATCACTTTCGCCTGCACGTCGGTGAAGTTCGGGATGTCGCCCTGGGTTGCGGCGCCGTGCTTGGCCAGCGCCGCCTGGGCGGTCGCCGCATCGTCGAACTGCAGCTCGGCCACGACCTGGTAGGGGGGCTTGCCCATCATGTCCATCGGCTCATAGAAGCTGAGGCCGCGCAGGCCCATCGGCCCCATCAGTTCCTGCACCAGCGGCAGGTGCTTGGACTTGTAGTAGTCCATGTCGAACTTGCTGCCGGGGTCATTGGGATAGAGGACGTTGACGACGAACATGGGGCTCCCTCCGCGTGTCGGCGGGAATGCCCCGCCGGTTTTGCGAAGGGAGCCTAGTGCCGGTGCTGCCGCTTGGCCAGAGGCCAGTTGGAGGCTCTTCGGGGGCGCCTGGCCGGCCGGTCAGAAGCGGATGACCTGCTCGGTCTGCCCGCTGCCGCCGACATTCACGGTCTGCGTCTTGCTCTGCCCTTCGAAGGTCGCGGTGACCTGGTAGCTGCCCTGCGGCAGCGCGGCCAGCAGCCAGGGCCCGTCGCAGCGGGCATCGACCAGCACCTTGCCGTCCGGGCCGGCGATCTGCGTCGACACGTCGCCGAGATAGGCGCCGCCGGGTTCCGCGTAGACCATCTTCAGGGAGAAGTCCTTGGCCATGGTCTCGTCCTGGCCGGTGTCGCTGACACCCGCGCACATGTGGGACGTCTGCGCCAGCGCCGGTCCAGTCAGGGCCGGGCCTGCCAGGAAAAGCGCCAGACCGCCGGCTGCGAGAAAGGGAATGAGCCGCATCGCTCCGTCTCCGTCTTCCGTTGGGGTCGACCTGTGGCCGGATAACGGGGGCCGCGGCGTTGGGTTCCCGCGGGCCGCGTCTCAGACGATGCCGTGACGCACCAGGCTTTGCGCCGTTGCGACCACCGCCTCGGCGGCCGGCCGCGGCGTCCAGCCCAGCATCTGCCGGGCCTTGTCCGCCGTGACCTCCTTGCGGCTGCCGAGTTCGTGCAGCACCACCCGCGCGGTGCGGTCGAACAGCGCGACCAGCCGCACCACGACATCGGGCAGGCTGCGGCTGGGCACCTTGCGGCTTTCCGCCGGCAGCTCCCGCTTCAGGATCTGGGCGATCTCCTTCATCCACAGGAACTCGCCCGCACAGATGAAGCGCTCCCCCGCCGCCGCCGGATGCTCCAGGGCGGCGATGTGCAGGCCGGCGACGTCGCGCACGTCGACGATCGGCCAGCCCAGGGCCGGGCAGCCGGGGAATTCGCCGCTCATCAGCTTGCGCACGATCTCCGCCGAGGCGCCGTAGTCGCGCTCCAGCACCGGGCCGAGCACGGCGCCCGGATTGATGGCGACCAGTTCCAGCTCCGGCGCCTCCGCCTTCTGGAAGGCCCAGGCCGCCTGCTCCGCCAGGGTCTTGCTGGTCTCGTAGGTGCCGATATCGGGACCGTCGACGTCGGACCAGTCGGCCTCGCTATAGGTCCGGCCGCTGCGAACGCCGTGACCATAGGAGATCGCGGCGGTGGAGGAGGTCAGGACGACCCGCTTCACGCCGGCCGCCGCCGCTGCCTTCAGCACCCGCACGGTTCCCTCCCGTGCCGGGCGGATCACCTCCTGCGGGTCGCGCACCGGTTTCGTCGGTACCGGAGAGGCGATGTGCAGCACCGCGCTGCAGCCGGCCATCGCGTCGGCCCATCCGCCATCCGCCATCAGCTCCGCGGCCGCGAAAGTCAGGCGCTCGCCGGGGTCGGCGACCAGGTTGCCGGCGATCACCGCGCGGATCTCCGCCGCACGCGCCATGCTGCGCAGGGTGCCGCGGACATCGTAGCCGCGCTGCAGCAGCTGGATGGCGACATGGCTGCCGATGAAGCCGGTGATGCCGGTGACCAGGACCTGTGTCGGCATGCTTGCCTCCCTGTGTGCGGCGGCTATGGTTGCGGACGTTCTGACGATTTTCTTCAATATGTCAGAATGACAGATTTGGTCAAGAGTGTCAGGAAGCCCATGTCCGTTCCCCTTTACCTGCTTACCGCCGAAGCCCTGGCAGAGGCCTATCGCGCCGGCAGCCTGTCGCCTGTCGAGGCGACGGAGGCGGCGCTGTCCCGCATCGAGGCGCTGGACCCGGTCTACAATGCCTGGTGCCATCTGGACCGTCCGGCGGCGCTGGCCGCGGCCCGCGCGGCGGAGGCGCGCTGGCGCAACGGCACCATGCTGAGCCCGATCGACGGCGTGCCGACGGGCATCAAGGACCTGATGCCCGCCGCCGGCTGGCCCTACCGGTCCGGCAGCCGCGCGACCGACCCGGCCCCGGTGGCGGAGGATGCGCCGCCGGTGGCGCGGATGCGCGCGGCGGGCGCGGTGTTCCTGGGCAAGACCACGACGCCGGAATTCGGCTGGAAAGGGGTCACCGACAGCCCGCTGACCGGCATCAGCCGCAATCCCTGGAACCCGGAGCGCACCTGCGGCGGCTCCTCCGGCGGCGCCGGCGCCGCGGCGGCGCTGGGCCAGGGTGCGCTGCACCTGGGCTCCGACGGTGCCGGGTCGATCCGCATGCCCTGCGGCTTCTGCGGCGTGCCGGGCATCAAGCAGACCTACGGCCTGGTCGGGAAATACCCGCCCAGCATCATGGGCAGCCTGTCCCATACCGGGCCGATGGCGCGCAGCACGATGGACCTTGCCCTGATGCTGGACGTGATCGCGCGGATGGATCCGCGCGATCCCTATGGCGTGCCGCGGCCGGTGGACAGCTATGCGGCGGCGCTGCGCGGCGCCCCGTCGGAGCGGCCGCTGGCCGGTCTGCGCATCGCCTTCAGCCCCACCCTCGGCTATGCCCGCGTGACGCCCGAGGTCGCCGCCGCGGTGGCGGCCGCCGTGCCGGTGCTGGCGGAGGCCGGCGCCGAGGTGGAGCAGGTGGAGCGGGTGTTCGAGGACCCGCTGGAGATCCTGGCGGGGTTATGGGGCCATGGCCTGTCGCAGCTGCTGGAGAAGCTGGGCGCGGAGAAATGGCCGCTGATGGAGCCGCCGGTGGTGGCGATGGGGCAGGCCGCACAGGCGCTCTCGGCGATGGACCTGGCACGCCTGACCGGCCGGCGGGAGGCGCTGTGCCGCACCATGGGGGAGTTCCATGAACGCTATGACCTGCTGGTCACGCCGCAGCTGCCGCTGACCGCCTTCACCGCCGGCCTGGAATTCCCCGAAGGCAGCGGCATGCAGCGCTGGTGGGAATGGTCGCCCTTCACCTATCCGTTCAACCTGACCGGGCAGCCGGCCGCGACGGTGCCCTGCGGGCTGGCGCCGGACGGGCTGCCGGTCGCCCTGCAGATCGTCGGCGCGCGTTTTGCGGATCTCGACGTGCTGCGCGCCGCGCAGGCCTTCGAGCGGCGCCGCCCGTTCCGCATGCCCGAACCGAAAGCGGCATGACCACGGAACGGGAGGAGGGACGCGAAGGGGGCGGCCGGGGCGACCGCCGGCGGCAGGTGCTGGAGGCGGCGATGACCGCCTTCGGCCTGTACGGCTTCCGGCGCACCTCCATGGCCGATATCGCCAGGGCCGCCGGGCTGTCGCGGCCGGCCCTCTACCTGCAGTTCCGGAACAAGGAGGACATCTTCCGCTCCCTGTCGGAGGCGCTGCAGGCGCGCGCGGTGGACGCCGCCGCCTCCGGGCTGGCGCGGGAGGGACCGTTCGAGGTGCGGCTTGCCGCCGGCCTGCTGGGCCGCGAGCGGGTGCTGCTCGATATCCTGGCGGAATCGCCGCATGCGGCGGAGCTTCTGGATGTGAACGACAGCCTGGCGGACGACGTCACGCGGGCGGCGACCGCGCGCTTCCGCGACCTGCTGGCCGGGAGCCTCGCGGCGGCAGAGAGGGACGGTGAAACCCGCCTCGCCGCACTGGGGCTGGCGCCGGAACGGGTGGCGGAGATCCTGGTCGCCGCGCTGTCCGGCATGAAGCAGGCGGGTGAGGCGCAGGCCGATACGGAGGCGCGGATCCGCGACCTCGTCACCCTGGCGGCGGGCGCGCTTGCGCGGCGCGAGGGGGCGTGAATCGTCCGCCATGTCGCATCAGGCGGCTGGAATGTCGACACAGCGTCCCGGATGGAGGAACAATCAATCGATTGACTCTGTGAAGGATGGTGATAGGTCGGAAAGGAAGGTCGGTGCCATCCTCCGGGCCATTTCCGCCGGGTATCCTCCGCCGGGGCTGTCCATGCGCGCCCGTCTGCATCAGGCGGTGCGCATGTGCTTCCCCAGCAGCCGCCCGGTCGGCGCGGCCGATGCCGATCATCCGTTTGGAAACGCCTGTCGAACAGTGCCGCCTGCACAATCCGCCTGCACCGGGAATGTCTGCACCGGGAATAGGGGCTGAGAGCGGTCGGCGAACGGGTCAGAAGGGGACGTCATGAAAGAGCTCAACCATCTGCATCACATCACCCTCTGCGTCGGCGACGCACAGGAGGATTACGACTTCCACACCCAGGTGCTGGGGCTGCGCAGCGTCAAGAAGACGCTGCTCTATGACGGCCAGGTGCCGATCTATCACCTGTACTACGGCAATGCCGACGGCCAGCCCGGCTCCATCGTGACGACCTTCGCGATGCGTCATACCGGCATCAAGGGCCGCCAGGGCACCAACCAGATCAAGACCCTGATGCTGGCGATCCCGGAAGGCTCCGCCGGCTTCTGGCTGAACCGGCTGCGCCAGCACGGCTTCGACGCGACGGAGGGCGAGCGCTTTGGCGAGAAGCGGGTCTCCTTCGTGCATCCGCACGGCATCCCCTATGTCCTGGTGGAGACGCCGTCGAACGGCCGCCGCGCCTTCGAAGGCGCCGACGTGCCGAAGGATTCCGGTATCTACGGCATGCACGGGATCGAGGTGAATGTCCGCGACACCGACGTCATGGACGACTTCCTGACCGGCGCCTGGAGCAGCGACCCGGTGGCCGACGAGGCGGCGGTGAAGCGCTACCAGATGGGCAAGGGCGGTTCGTCGACGCATATCGACATCGTGAAGGATCCGGACAGCCCGCAGGGTTCCTGGACCTTCGGCGAGGGCATCGTCCACCACTGCGCCTTCGACATCGACAGCCTGGAGAAGCAGGAACAGTACAAGCTGTTCGTCGAGGGGCTCGGCTATACCGACTTCTCCGACCGCAAGGACCGCGGCTATTTCGACAGCGTCTATGTCCGCACCCCGGGCGGCGCGCTGTTCGAGGCCGCCGTCACCAAGCCGAAGGCCTGGGCGGAGGACGAGGCGCCGGAGCATATCGGCGAGGACATCATGGTCTCCCCCCAGTTCTCCCATAAGAAGGACGAGATCATCGCCATGCTGGGCCCAATCAAGTACTGACCTGGCAAGTACCGACCCGGCAAGTACTGATCCGGCCGCGCGGTCGCAGTCGCGCCAGGCCATCCCGGACGGGCGCCCGTCCCGGCACCGCGGCCGGACCGGGCGCCCGTTTCGTTTCCGGACGGCGCCCGGGCTCTGCCGCGATGCCCAGGTTGCGGCCATGCGGCCAGCCGCTAGGCTTGCGGCCGGAACCGAATGCCGGCGGCCGCGTTCTGCAGCGGTGCGATCAACGGGGATCCGGGAACAGCGGAGCGGCACGTGACGGGGCGGTGGCAGCAGATCTGCGGAAGGCCAGGGATGGCCGGCCTGGGCTTCGTCCTTGCGCTGGCTGGGGGCCTGTCCGTCTGTGCCGCGGCCGGGGCGCAGGCGGCAGAGGTCCGCCCGGCGGATGTCCGCACCGTCGGTGTCCGTGCCCCGGCGGTGCAAGCGCCCGCGCCGCCAGCCCCGACCGATCAGGCACCGGTGCCGCCGGAGCCCGTGCCGGCAGCGCGAGCGGAGGGCGAAGCGCCTGCGGTCTTCGACAAGGCGGATCCGCCGCCGGCCAGGGCCGAGATTCCCGTCGCCCAGGAAGGCGAGCGCGACCATGATCGCGGAACCCTGTCGCTGATCTGGGAGAACGACGTCTTCGCCGGCACCGACCGCAACTACACCAACGGCCTGCGCATGTCCTACGTCTCGGCCCCGGTGGACGGGCTGGGCGACTGGCATCGCGGCATCGCCGGGTTCGTGCTGGGGGCGGAAGGGATCGACGAGGTGCGCTACGGGCTGGCCGTCGGCCAGAGCATCTTCACGCCGGAGGATACGCAGGCGCGCCAGCCCCTGCCGGACCAGCATCCCTATGCCGGCTGGCTCTACGGCGAATATTCCATCTACGCCCAGCGTGCCGACCGGCTGCGCCTTGCAGCCCTGCAGGTCGGCATGGTCGGCCCCAGCGCCGGGGCGGAAACGGTGCAGAACGACGTGCACGACCTGATCGGCGTGGCCGAGGCGAATGGCTGGGACAACCAGCTCCACGACGAACTGGCCTTCTCCGTCATGTTCGAGCAGCGCGACCGGGCCTGGCTGTCGCGCCGGCTCCTGGGCCCCGAACTGGACGTGACCCCGCATTACGGCTTCAGCCTGGGCACCCTGCAGACGCAGGCCAAGGCCGGCCTGACGGTGCGCTTCGGCGAGGACCTGCGCAACGACTACGGGCCGCCACGGATCCGCCCGGCCGTCGGCGGCAGCGGCTTCTTCGAGGCGGTGGACGGCTTCGGCTGGTACCTGTTCGGCGCGGTGGAGGGGCGCGCCGTGGCGCGCAACATCTTCCTGGACGGCAACACCTTCGAGGACAGCGCGAGCGTGACGAAGCGGCCGCTGGTGGCGGACTTCCAGGGCGGGCTCGTCCTGACCTTCGGCGCCACCCAGCTGTCCTACACCATCGTCACCCGCACCAAGGAGTTCGAGACACAGAGCGAGCCGCAGATCTTCGGCTCGGTCAGCCTGGCCGTGAAGTTCTGACTTTCCGCGGCCCGGCAGCGGCACTCTGCCCTTGCCGGGTCAGCTCGTGCCTGATCAGTCCTTGTCCGGGATTCCCTTGAAGGCGTCTTCCCCCCAGAGCTCCTCGATGCGGCCGTCGCGGCCGCAGCGCCAGCGATAGAATTCGTACTGCAGCGGGTTCTTCCGGTAATAGTCCTGGTGATAGTCCTCGGCCGCGTAGAACGGCCCCGCCGGCTCGATGCTGGTGGCGATCGGCGCCTCCAACAGGGCCGCAACCTCCGCCTTCGACGCCTCCGCCGCTTCGCGCTGCGCCTTGCCATCGACGAAGACGGCCGTGGTGTAGGACTGCCCGCGGTCGCAGAACTGGCCGCCCGCGTCGGTCGGGTCGACGGAATGCCAGAACACCGTCAGCAGCTCCGGATAGCTGATCCGGGACGGGTCGTAGGTCACCTGCACCGCCTCGCGATGGCCGGTGCCGCCGGCGGTGACCTGCCGGTAGCCGGGGTCGGCGACATGCCCGCCGGTATAGCCGGACAGGGTTTCCAGCACGCCGGGGACCTGGTCGAAATCGGATTCCACGCACCAGAAGCAGCCGCCGGCGAACAGAGCGGTCGCCCGCTCCTGGGCGCCGGCCGGAGGCGACGCGGGAAGGAGGCCTGCCGCGACGATGGCGGCGGCAAGGATGGCGGCGGCCGCGCCGCCTGCGAGTGACCCTCTCATCGGCATGTCTCCCTATGGCCTGCGGCACCCGGTTCGCTGCGGCGGCGCCATCCGGCACCGCCGGCGATGGAACCCATCCCGACCGGACGGGTTTGCTTCATGTCTGGGGCCAGGCAGCACCGGCTGTCGAGCCACAATGAAGTGAGCGGTTGCATCGCCGCCGGCGGGGGAAATGCAGGACCGGAATCCTGAAGCACAGGATACCGGCCGCGTCCGGATTGAAATCCACTTGATGCCGACAGAGAAAAGCGCCTGAAGAAGCTGTAGGTCAAGATTTGTGCGCTGCAATATTTAAACAGCGCAGAAAACAGTTATCTTTTTCATAAGTCATAACTTTGAAATATTAAAAATACACCGCAACCCTTTACATACAGTTCCAGTTCCCTTATGGTCCAGGCACTGTCTACAAAGTGGGGAATTTGTAATGTCGAATTCAGCGAAAGAACAAGAGATCAATGAGGAAGCCGTTCACAACATTACGTCGGCCCATGATCTCTCTGGAAACGTCGATGAATTGTCGGCGCATTACTCGGACTGGGCGGGTACGTACGACGATGACGTGTCCTCGCACGGCTATACCGGC
>MDTD01060859.1_pt1 | contig 43659 bp, 43 predicted proteins | sample 811221 | NCBI WGS metagenome assembly MDTD01 (sample SAMN05326646, study PRJNA326480) | marine metagenome | isolation source: seawater | place: Pacific Ocean: South West | collected 2011 | reverse complement strand
TTGGTCTTGATTTTTTTAAAGATAAAAATTCAAGTTTATCAAATTTTAAAAAGTCAATTTCAAGTATCGCAAGATTAATAAATAAAAAAGCAATATTTATATTAGAGTCGAGCGTTCCGCCAGGCACTACAGAAAAAATAGTTTTACCAATTTTTAAAAAAGAATTTAAAAAAAGGAGGATCTCTCAAGACCATATAAAATTAGCATACTCTTATGAAAGAGTTATGCCAGGTGAAAGTTATTTTGATTCAGTAGTAAATTATTGGAGAGTTTATTCCTCAAATAACCAAAGTTCAAAAAAAATTTGTGAAAAGTTCTTTTCAAAAATTCTTAACATAAAGAAATTTCCACTAACTTATCTTGAGTCAACTACAGCGTGTGAGTTATCAAAAATTTTAGAAAATACATTTAGAGCAACAAACATTGCATTAATAGATGAGTGGTCAAAATTTGCTGAAAAAAATAAAATTGATCTGTTTAAAATAATTGATGCAATTAGAATAAGACCGACACATAAAAATATTATGTTACCTGGTTTTGGAGTGGGAGGATATTGTCTTACTAAGGACCCTCTTTTTGGAATAGTATCTGCTAAAAATATTTTAAAACAAAAAAAATTTTATTTTCCAATTTCTGAATTATCTGTAAAAATTAACAACAAAATGCCATTAAATATTTTAAGGCATATAAATAAAAAATTTAAAAAACTAAAAAATAAAAAAATATTAATCATAGGAGCCACATATAAAAGTGGTATTGATGACGTCAGATTCTCCCCAACTAAAATTTTAGCAGAGAATTTACTAAAGCATGATGCAGATTTAAAAATTTATGATCAATATGTTAAATATTGGTACAAATTTAAAAAAAATATGATTAGTAGAATAAATAAAAAAGAAAAGTTCGATATAATTATTTTAACTATAAAAAATAATTTTTATAAAAAAATAAATTTAGATAATATTTCAATACCCAAAAAAACCCTAATTATAGATACGAACAATGTTTTAAATGTAAAAAATTTAAAAAAACTTAAAGCTAAAAAATTAGAAATTTTTTCTGTTGGAAGGGGATATATTGAGTAAAATTTTAATTATAGGTGGGGCTGGCTTTATAGGAAAAAGTTTGATTGAGAATTATATAAAAAAAAAACTTAACAAAATTGATGTTATCGATAATTTTTCACGTGGCAAAAATGATGATTTTATAAAATCATTAAAGAACAATAAAAATATAAGGGTACTAAAAATTGATTTATCTTCAAAAAATAAATTAAATTTAAAAAAATTATCTTCAAATTATGATTATATTTATCAATTGGCAGCGATATTAGGTGTAAAGAATGTAATTGATAATCCAGAAGATGTACTAATTAAAAATTTAGAAATTCAAAAAAATTCAATTTTGATAGCAAAAAAACAAAAAAAACTCAAAAAATTTGTTTTTTTTTCAACATCGGAGGTTCATATTGGATCACTTAAATATCTAAAAATGAAATTTCCAACTAAAGAATTTTTTCCTATCGCTTTGGATAGATTAAATAATCCTAGAACATCATACTCATTATCAAAAATTTATGGTGAAGCTTTACTGCACCACTCAAAATTAAAATACTTAATTTTAAGACCTTATAATATTTATGGACCAAGAATGGGTATGTCACATGTTATTCCTCAAGTATTACAAAAAATAAATGAGGCAAAAAAATTTATTTATGTTTTTTCACCTAATCACTCTAGATCTTTTTGTTTTATTGATGATGCTGTTAAACAAATTATAAATCTAACTCATAAAAAAAAATTGATAAGTTCAGTGCATAATATAGGAAATAATAAAGAGGAAATAAAAATAAGAAATTTAATTAAGATATTAAAGAAAATTTCAAATAAAGAAGAATTAAAAGTAAAATATATAAATGATAAAAATTTAAATTCACCACACAGAAGGGTACCATATATAAATAAAATCAACATGAAAAATCATAAATTTACATCATTGTTTGAGGGGTGTAAAATTACATACAATTGGTACTTAAAAAATATTTTTAATGATTGAAGAAATAAACAATATAAATAAATTATTAAAAAAAGTTTTAAAAAAAAAAGTTACACCACTTCATGAACCCTATTTTAACAATAGAGAGTTAAAAAAGTTAAAAGAATGTATAAAAAGTGGCTATGTCTCAACTGTAGGAAAATCAGTAAATTTATTTGAAAAAAAAATTTCTAAATTGACAAAATCAAAGCATTGTATTTCAGTTATAAATGGTACAAGTGCTATTCATTTAGGTTTATTAGCTTTAGGTGTCAAAAATAATGATGAGGTACTATTACCGACTTTAGGTTTTGTGGCTGTCCCAAATGCAATAACCTATTGTGGTGCAACTCCAAACTTTGTAGATAGTGAGAAAAATACATTAGGAGTTTGTCCTAAAAAGTTACATAAATATTTAATAAATAAATCTATAAAAAAAAAAAATAAATTATTTAATAAATCTACTGGAAGAGAAATTAAGGGTCTTGTTAGCATACATTTATTCGGATATTCCAATAATATAATTGAACTTAACAAGGTTTGCAAAAAATTTGGAATTTTCCATCTTGAAGATGCCTCTGAAGCAATAGGAAGTTTTTATAAAAATAAACATTTAGGTACCTTTTCAGACATTGGATGTCTAAGTTTCAATGGAAACAAAACCATTACAACTGGTGGAGGAGGCATGGTTTTAACCAACAATAAAAAATTAAGCAAAGTTATAAGACATCTTTCTACCACTGCAAAAAAAAAAGATCCTATAATTTTATCTCATGATAAGGTTGGTTACAATTATAGAATGCCAAATTTAAATGCATCTTTAGGTCTAGCACAATTATCTAATTTAAATCAAATATTGAAGGCTAAAAAAAAGATACATCAAATTTATGGAATTATATTTAAGAACAATAAATATTTTGATTTATTTTTAGAAAAAAAACATTCACAAAGTAATCATTGGTTAAATACTTTATTGATAAAAAAAAAAGATATTAAGTTAAGAAATAAGATTTTATTTTCGCTTAATAAAAGAAATATTTTCTGCAGACCTACTTGGAAACTACTCCATAAATTGCCAATGTATAAAAAATGTCCTAAAGATGATTTAAAAATAGCGAATGAATTAGAAAAACAAATTATCACATTACCAAGTAGCCCTAATTTAATATTAAAATGAATTTAAATTCTAAAAAGAACATATCATACCTAATATATGATAGTTGTGCTGAAGATATTTTAAGTAAAATCATAGATTTAAGAAAGGCTAAAATTCTTAATTTTAGAAAATATAAAAATAAAATAACAAATTTTTTTTTTGAGATACCTTCAATCTTAAATATTTTTACTAATATAAATTTATTAAAAATATTTTTTTTAGAAGGTTTTTTTATAGCTCATGTTTGTGAGAAAATAAAAAGGTATAAACCTAAATATGTATTGACTACAACAGATAATGATATTCGATTTTATAGACTTAAGAAATTTAACCAAAGTATAAAATTTATTGCAATTCAAAATGGTTTAAGGTCTAAATTTCATGATATATTTGAGAAATTAGAAACCAAAAATATATTAGGATTATCTGCTGATTATTATTGTTCATATAATGATCACGTTAAAAAACTTATAAAAAAATACATTGATACCAGTGTAATATCAACTGGTTCTTATATTAATAATCACGTAAAGATAAAAAAAAATTTTAAAAAAAAAAATAATATACTTTATATTTCTTCCTTTAGAAATGTAAATCCAGAAGACGAATTTGATAGATTTGCAAATGGTAAGATAATTTACTGGAAGGATTTTATAAAATTTGAGATTGACTTGATTAAAGGATTACAAAATTTTTGTATTAAAAAAGGATATAATCTATCTATTGCAGGATCAAGCACTAACAACTCTGATAAGGAATTTAATTTTTTTAAAAAAAATTTATCTAATAGAAATTGGAAATTCTTTAAAAAAACAAAAAGGACAGATACATATAATTTAATCGATAAGTTTGAAATAGTATCGTCTTGTGCAGGAACATCCGGAGTAGAAGCAATTGGTAGAAATTGTAAAGTTGCATATTTTGGTAGGGATATATCCATTTATAAGGACTGGTTGTATGCATGGCCAAAAAAAATGCCTAAAAAAGGTTTTTTTTATTCAGACTCTGTATCTTCAAATGAGATTAATAGAATCTTAAATAATTTAATAACAGTTAAAGAAACAACATGGAAAACAATAGTAATGAAAGAAAGAAAACATGTTATGACATATGATTATTCAAATACAAAATTAAAAAAAATATTAAAAAGTTAGTTTTATGAAAAAAATTAGAGTGTCCATTATTGGTGCTGGGAATATGGCAAATGAATACTTAAAAGTTTTATCCTCAAATAAAAATATTGAATTATCTGGAATTTTTAGCAGAACATTTGCCAAAGCTGAATTATTAAAAAAAAAATATAAAATAAAAAAAAATTTAGTCTCACTAAAAAAACTATACAAAGAAACAAAATCTCAAATAGTTATTGCAACTGTTCCAGGAGATAAAATTCTAAGTTTATGTAAAGAAATGTTAAATTTTCCTTGGGTGATTTTTATTGAGAAGCCACCTGGAATTAATTTCATTGAATATTTAAAATTAATAAAATTGTCAAAATTAAATAAAAAAAAAATTTATGTGGGAATGAATAGAAGATATTTTTCCTCTACACTGAATTTACAGGAGAAAATTAATAAAATTAAAGGCCCAAGGAATATAATAATTTTTGATCAACAAGATACAAACGTTGCAAAGTTGAAAGGAAAATCCTTAAAATTAATAAAAAATTGGATGTATGCAAATTCAATTCATTTAATTGATTATGCAAACTTTTTAACTAGAGGTAAATTAAAGAATATTAAGTTTATAAAAAAAAATAAAAGTGAAATTAATTGTTTTTTACATTTTAGCTCTGAAGATAATGTAAATTATATTTGCAGATGGAATAAGCCTGGGCCATGGCAAGTTCACTTAAGTTTGAAAAATTATTATTTCGAATTGAGTCCACTTGAAGTTTTAAAAATAAGATCAAATTTTAAGAAAAAAAGTGAAGTTTTTAATATCAGTAGAGATGACAGAAAGTTTAAAACTGGATTAAAATTACAAATAGATGATTTAATAAATGTTTGCCTTGGTAAAAAAAATAATCTACCTGATTTAGGTGAATTATATAAAACAATGCACTTAATAAAAAAAATTTATATTTAATGACAATTAATCGAAAAAAAGAAATAAAAAAAATATTATTAGTTGGCTTAGGCAATTTAGGTTCCAACTATATAAAAGCAATATTTTCACTCCCATTTAAGATAGAACTATATATTTTTGATAAAAACTCAGATCAATTGAATAAAAAATTATTTCCACCTGTAAATATTAAAATTATCAAATTAAAAAATTTATCAAAATTAAATACAAATCTTGAATTAGTTATTGTAGCTACTACAGCAAATAAAAGACTTGAATTAATTCAAAAATTAAAAAAAAATAAAGTTAGATTTTGGATTTTAGAAAAACTTTTAGAACAGAATATTGAATCTTTAAATAAGATTTATAAAAAACTTAAATTATCAAATTGTTGGGTAAATATTCCAAGGAGAACTATGCCAGAATACAAATTTATAAAAAAAAATTATAATTTTGATATTCCTTGTGAACTTAAATTGGGCATGAATGGTGACAGGATAGTTACCAATGCAATTCATTTTATTGATTTGTTGTGTTGGTTTTCTAACAGCAAAATAGACTCAATAGATATATCTAAACTCAAACCTAGTTGGGTAAAAAGCAAGAGAGAAGGATTTTATGAAACAGGAGGAATTCTAAAAATAATATTAAAAAATAAATCAAAAATTATTTTAAAAGCTGGAAATAAAACTAAGAAAACTGATATTTCTATTAATAATAAAGAAATGGGTTGGAAAATTAGTGAAACAAAATTAATTGCTATTAGATCGGATGGACTTAAAATTAAAATTAAATTACCTTTAGTCAGTGAATTGATGAAAAAAATAACAAAAGATATAATAGTTAAAAATAAATGTTCGTTGCCAACTTTAGGAGAAGTAATTGAAAATCATAATGTTTTATTATTATCTCTGCATAAACACTGGAATTTTTGTAAAAAAGAAAAAATAAAAAACTTACCGATAACATGAAATTAGAATACTTAGAAAAAAATAGCACAATATTTAATGCATTTTCCAAATTTAATAAATTAGGATTAAAAACCCTGGTAGTTTCTGATAAGAGTAAAAAATTATTAGGTGTCCTAAGTGACGGCGATTTAAGAAGAGCTATTTTAAAAAATAATAATCTTTCTATGAAAATTAATAAATTTTATAACAAAAAACCTTTTTTTTTAACAGAAAATGAATTTTCTAATCAAAGGTGCAGAGAATTATTTTTGAAACAAGAATTAGAGATAATTCCCATTGTTAGCAAAAATAAAACAATAATTAAAATTATTACCTGGTCCGAGTTTTTTTCAAAAAAAAACAAGTTATAAGCAAAATAGATATTGATGTGGTAATAATGTCAGGTGGAAAAGGTACTAGACTAAAACCATTCTCAAATATATTGCCAAAACCGCTAATGCCTATAAATAATCGTCCTATAATTGAATTGATAATAGAAAAGTTTATAGAAAATGGGTGTAATAATTTTTTTTTAACACTTCATTATAAATCAGAGTTAATTAAAGCTTTCTTCCAAGAATTGAAGCCTAATTATAAAATTAATTTTATTAAAGAAAATAAGCAACTTGGAACAATCGGAGGTTTAGCTTTGATAAAAAATAAGATTAAAAAAAATAAAGAAAATATATTTGTCGTAAATTGCGATGTCTTACATAATTTCAATTATTTTGAATTTTATAATCATCATATTAAAAATAATTTTGATATAACACTAGTTGCTTCAACTAAAAGTTTTAAGATCCCTTATGGTGTCTGTGAGATAAATCAAAAAGGTTATTTAAAAAATATGAGAGAAAAACCAGAGCAGAATTTCTTAGTAAATACTGGATTTTATATTTTAAAAAGAAAAGTAATTAGTTTAATTCCAAAAAATAAAAATTTTGATTTAACTGATTTAATTAAATTAGCAAAAAATAAGGGTTTTAAAGTTGGAGTTTTTCCAATAGATGATCATAATTGGACTGATATAGGTCAAATTGATAATTATTTTCAGTCCTTAAAAAATGAAAATTAGAAAAAAAAAAAATATAATTGCCTTTTCAGTAGGTAGATCTGATTTTGATAGATATTACCCGATTTTAAAAGAATTAAATAAAATAAAAAAAATTGACTTAAAGATAGCTCTTTCAAAAATTCATCAATCTAATTTATTTGGTTACACAATTAATGAGATTAAAAAAAAAAAATTTAAAATCATTAAACACAAAAAAATAGAAAAAAACGTCTATTTTTCAGAATTTTTTTTACCAGATGAGATAGTATTTTTGATAAATATTATTAAAAAATATAAGCCAGATTTAATTTTAGCATTAGGTGATAGATATGAAATGTTAGCTGCACCTTGTGCAGCCATAACATTTAATATACCAGTTATTCATATTTATGGTGGGTCAATTACTGAGGGTGCAATTGATGATCTTGTACGACATTCTATAACTAAACTTAGCTCTTTTCATTTAGTAGCAACAGAAAAATACAAAAAAAGACTAATTCAACTTGGAGAAGAGAGTTGGAGAGTAAAAAATATAGGTGTACCAGAATTGCAATACTTAAAAAAAATAAAAAAAATGTCAAAAAAAGAAATTCAATATAAAATTGGTTTAAATTTAAATATAAAAACCTTTCTTGTTAATTTTCATTCTATTACAACTGAGATAAATCAGACAAAAAAATATGTCAAAGGATTATTGTCTATTTTAAGAAGTACAAAATCCCAGGTTATATTTACATATCCTAATGCAGACAAAGGTAATAAGGTGATTATAAAAGAAATAAATAAATTTATAAAAAACTCTAAAGAAAAAAAATATATCTTTATTAAAAATGCTGGAGCAGAATTATATGCAAATTTATTAAGAAATTGTTATGCTATGGTTGGCAACTCTTCAAGTGGAATTGTCGAAGCTGCAAGTTTTAAAATGCCAGTTGTTAATATTGGAAATAGACAAAAAGGAAAAATTTTTCCAGCGAATGTTATTCAAACATCATATAAAAAAGAAGATATTAAAAAATCAATTAACAGTATATCAAATCACATTTATCAAAAAAAATTAAAAAAGTTAAAAAATCCTTATGAAAAAAAAATTACGAGAGAACAAATAGCAAATTTAATAGCAAATTTAAAAATAAATAATAAATTAAAAATTAAAAAATTTATAGATTTAACATGAAAGAAAAAATAATAATCATTGGAGCTGGTCAAATGGGAGAATTAGTTTCAAATATTATTTTAAGACAAAAAAAATATTCTATATTGGGTTTTATAGATAAAAAAAAAAATAATAAAAATATTAATGGTTTTAAGATTTTAGGAAATGACAAACTTTTGAACCAAAATAAACTTAAATCTAAAAATGTAGTTATTGCAATTGCTGATATTAATATAAGGCTTAAAATTTATAAAAGATTATCAAGATTAAAATTTAATTTTCCAAATATTATAGACCCAACAGCAATAATTGATAAGAACGTTAAAATAAATGATGGAATAATAATTTGTATGAATTCAGTAATATTAAATAGAGTAAACATAAATAAATGTTGTATTATAGGTACCTCAGTTAATATTTTACACGATACAAAAATAGGAAAGAATTGTGTCATAGGAGGAGGCACATTAATTGGTGCAAATAATACTTTTGAGGATAATATTTTTGTTGGTGTAGGATCTGTTTTTTCATCAAAAAAAATAACTGTTGGTAAAAATAGCTTTATATCGTCAGGATCTGTTGTTTTAAATTCAATTAAAAAATATTCAAAAGTAATAGGAAATCCTGCAAGAGTTATTGGTACAAATGATTAATGTTAAAAGATATTTTCATTAAAATTCTTAATCAAAGCAAAAATTCAAATAATATTTTAATTTATGATAAAAATATTAAATATAAAGAATTTTATAATTTAACTTTTAAATATTTAAATTTTTTTAAAAAAATTTATTTAAAAAAGAATAGTGTTATCTGCATGAAAATGCATTACTCTATAGATTTTATATCAATAATCTTTGCAGCATATATAAATAAAAATCCAATAACTCTTTTAAATCCTAATTGTTCTGATGAGGAAAAAAATCATGTTTTAAAAAGCTCAAAAAGTAAAATAATACTTTCCGATAATGAATTAAAACCTAATGGAAAAAAAATTATATTAAATTCACAAGAAATTTTTTTTAAGAAAATTAAAATACAGGATGTAAAAATTTTTAATAGTAAAGATAGATTTATAATATTTACGTCAGGTACAACAAACAAACCCAAGGGTGCAATATTAACAACAAGTTCATTTTCAAATAATATTTTGTCTATTTGTGAAAATTTAAAATTAAAATCTTTTGATAAAACATTAATATTTAGTCCACCAGCGTATGCAATGGGTATATCCCAAATTTTTTCATTCATGTACTCCAATGCAAAAATTTCATTTTATAATAGTGGTTTAAAATTTCCTGGTGAATTAGTAAAAAATATTAAAAGATCAAATATCACCAGGCTTAATATAAGTGTCTCAGCATTTAGAATATTTAATAAATACGTTGATAAAAGAAGTAAATTTAAATCAATCAAAACAATTATGTCTGGAGGGATGCCTTTAACTAAAGAGATTTTTTATAATTATAAAAAATTATTTAAAAGAGCAGAGATAATTAATTTTTATGGTTGTACTGAAAATTCACCAAGAATATCTCATTATAAAACTAGAACTTGGAAAACTAAAGAAGAATATCTGCCTGTTGGAAAACCATTGAAAAATGTAGATCTTAAAATATTAAAAAAAAACAAAGCTGATAAATTGGGAGAAATTTTAATTTCAGGGTCATCTTTGATGCGTGGGTATTTAATAAATAACAAAATTTCTAAAAAATTGTATCATAGAAAATGGTTTAATACTGGAGATTTAGGTTTTTTAGATAAATTTAAAAATTTACATTTGAGAGGTAGATCCGATAATATTTTTAGTGTTGGTCATGAAAAACTTTATCCAGAGGAGATTGAAATTATATTAAAAAAAATTTTTAACTTCAGAGAAGTTATTGTAACCAAAAAAAAACATAATATTTTAAATTGGATACCAGTTGCCTTAATAGATAATGGTATACAAAAAAAAATTAATATAGAAAATTTTAGTAAAAAATGTAAGATGTATATTTCAAGTTTTAAAGTTCCCAAAAAAATAATTTATACAAATAAAATACCTAGAAATAACTATGGTAAAGTAGACAGAAAACAAATAGAAATTTTCATAAATGAAGTTGAATAAAATGTCAGAAATAGAAATGAAAGTTTTGAAAATTGCAAGTAGTATTAAAAAATTAAAAAATAAAAAAGCAGATTTTTCCATGTTTTTTGACTCACTAGAAATGCTTGAGTTTATTGAAAAATTAGAACATAAATTTAATTTAAAATTAAATTATAAATATATAAATAAAAAAAATTTTTCGTCTATAGAAAACCTATCAAAATTAATTAATAAAATTGAAAAAAAATAAAACTTATATAATTGCTGAAGTTGGTACTAATCATAATGGTTCTTTGCAAACAGCATTAAAATATGTTGATAAATTGGCCATGTCTGGTGCAGACGCAGTAAAATTTCAAATTGGAGATTTTAATGAAGTTTATTCAAATAAATTATTTGCACCTGTTTATCAAAAAAAATTACTTCAAAAAAGTAATTACACAGATGTTGTTAAAGCAAGGCTTCTTTCTTATGAAGATCATGAAAAAATATTTAAAAGATGTAAAAAAAAAAATTTAGATTACTTATGTTCAGCTTTTGATTTAAAAAGCTTAAAATTTATCTCAAAAAATATGAAACTTAAATATTTCAAAATTCCATCTAGCGAAATTTACTCTATAGATATGTTGAAATTCATTTCAAAAAAAAAAAAGAAAATAATATTATCTACTGGTATGTCGAATATGAGAGATATAAGTGCTTGTATTAAGGTACTTAACAAAAACTTTAAAAAAGATATTACAATTTTGCACTGTGTAAGTGATTACCCTGTAAATTTAAATAAAATTAATATGAATTTTATGCCAAATTTAAAAAAAACATTTAACTATGATATCGGATATTCCGATCATTCAAATTTAATTTTACCATGTATAGTAGCTGTCGCTATGGGAGCAAAAATTATTGAGAAACATGTAACTTTTGATACAAAAAGTCACGGTGCCGATCATAAAGCCTCTATTTCTGTGAAAGACTTTACAGAAATGGTGATACAAGTTAGAAAAATCGAAAAAATCTTAGGGTCAAATAAAAAAGTGATGACAACAGGAGAAAGATCTAATTTAAAGTCTGCTAGAAAAAGTATTTTTATAAATAAAAATTTAAATTTAGGTCACATTTTGAGTTATAAAGATTTAAGTTTCAAAAAACCTGGCATAGGCATTAATCCAATGAATTACAAAAAAATTTTAAATAAAAAATTAAATAAAAAAATAATTAAAGATTCTGTTCTAAAATTTAAAGATATTAATTTAAAAAAATAATATTTGTATGATTCAAAATGGTCAATTTAAAGTTCTAAAAAAATATTTTGAAAAAAAAAATTTTATTGGCTTTTGTGAAAGTAAAATTTTTCAATCAATAGAAGAAATTGCTGGCTCAGATGTAAGAAAAAAAGTAGAAAATCACGGTTTAAACAAATTACATAAATATTTTTCGGTTGATTATATTCCTTTTTTACAATTTTCTTTGGAAGAAAAACTAAGAGATATACTGATACAAAGTATATATAATGTTGGAAAAAATGATCTTAATTACGACAATTTTTTTATTGATAGAGAATTAAATTTTAGAATCGTATATCCATACGAAGTTTCAATAAAATCAAAATTGACCAGATCTGTTTATAGATTAATTAATTTAAAAAATTACAAAAAAGCTCAAACAGAAATTGATGATGCTATTAAAAATTCAAAAAATTATATTCCAGAATATTCAGATATAAAAAAAATAGAATATTTTAAAAATTTACCAGTTCCTTGTTATGGACACAGTCCACATAGAGACACTTGGTTCGGACATACTTATGGGGCTTTGAATTTATGGTGGTCAATTTCAGGAGTAAATAGTGAAACAGGATTAACTATGTACCCTGAAGTAAATAATTATGATCTTAAGCATACAGAGGAACCGATGTATGTAGAAGATGATAATTATTTAGGAAAACCTACAATACTGGATATGCAAGATGGAGACTTGTTAGTTTTTGATCCTGAAATCCTTCATGGAACAAAATTAATCACTAAAAGTGATAATACAAGAATCGTTGTTTCGGGAAGGCTGAATAAAAATAAACCAACCTTTTATAAAATGACTAAAGCATATGAATACCCAGATTGGTATTCCTCAATTGACTTTGACAATAATATTACCGATAAAATTCACAAATTTTTAAGAAAAGATCATTCAATTAACTCTCCAGATAAGAATTATAAAAAAAATGATTTTGAAATAATAACAATAAAAATTAATGAAAATATAAAATTTAAAAACAAATACAAAATTATAAATAAAAACTTAATAAATAAAAATTGTAGATATAAAATAGTTTTTAAGAATTACAATGTAAGCTTTCTTGTTACAGAAAATAAGTTTTTTTGTTTTAAAACTGAGTGTCCACATTTAGGTTTTGATATGACTACGGCTTATTTTGATGAGAAAAAAAAAGAGATTATCTGCAATGGTCATGCAGCATCATTTAATGAAAAAGGTGAAAGTGGATGTAAAATATTAAAATTAAAAACTTTTGAAATAGCTCAAGAACAAGATTCAATTTATTTAAAAACGTAACCAATAAAATATGAGGATCATTGCTAGATTAGATATCAAAAGTGAAAATTTAATTAAAGGAATTCAATTTGAGGGTTTAAGAGTAATTGGCAATCCAAACGAATATGCCCTAAAGTATTATAAGAATAATGCTGACGAGATATTATTAATTGATACTGTTGCTAGTTTATATAATCGAAATAATCTTGTTGAAATAATCAATAAAGCTTCAGAAAATATATTTGTTCCAATTACCGCAGGTGGTGGAATTAGAGAAATAAAAGATGTCGAAAAATTACTTAAAAACGGAGCAGATAAAGTTTTCGTAAACACAGGTGCAGTAAATAATCCCCAATTAATTAACGATCTTGTAAAAGAGTTTGGATCTCAAAGTATCGTTTGCTCAATTGAGGCAAAAAAAATTTCAGAGAATAAATGGGAAGTTTATACTGAAAATGGAAGAGAAAAAACAAATTTAGACTTACTTGAATGGCTTACTGAAGCAGTAGATAGAGGGGCAGGAGAAGTAATTTTAACTTCAATAGATAACGATGGAACAAAAAAAGGATTTGATCTTCAATTGTTTGAAAAGATTAATAAAAGTTGTGATGTACCATTAATTTTTTCTGGAGGCATGTCATGCCCACAAGACATCCTTGGACTTGAAAATTTGACACAATCTGACGGAATAGCGTTAGCGAGTATTCTGCATTATGAAAATTATTCAATAAGAGATATAAAAAATTTTGCAAAATTAAATAATTTTCATATTAAAGAGTAAAATGGAAAACGAAAAAATAATAATAGTGGATTATGGTGTTGGTAATGTACTAAGTCTCAGCAGGGCAATAAAAAAATGTAATAAGATTGCAATTTTGACCGATAATCTTAAAGAAATTCAGAGCGCAACTCATATTTTTTTACCAGGAGTTGGAGCTTTTAAAAGTGCAGTAAGGCTATTAAAAGAAAAAAAAATTTTTGAAGTTATTCAAAATTTAGATTTTACGAAGAAAAGGTTAATGGGCATATGTCTGGGGATGCAGCTGCTATTTGAAAGTAGTGAGGAAGAAAGTATCACTGAGGGTTTAAATTTAATATCTGGAAAAGTAAAAAAAATAGAAATGCAAAAAGATAAAATTAAATTTTTTAAAATACCAAATATTGGATGGCACAAATTAATCAATAATACTGACGAAAATAATCTCTTTGATTTAAAAAATAATACTTACGTTTATTTCGTTCATTCATATATGGCACATATGAAAAATCATAATGATTGTTTGAGTTATGTAGATTATGGGGGAATAAAAATTCCAGCAATTGTAAAAGAAAAAAATATTTATGGATGTCAATTTCACCCAGAAAAAAGTGGTGAACAAGGAATTAATATAATCAAATCTTTTCTATCAATATAAAGACTTATAGGCCTACTTTGTTAAATATTTTTTTAAATCTTGATATATCTTCAGTGTTCTTGAAAATCATTTCACTTTTTACTTTTTTAGGTTTTTTAATTCTATCAAGTAATTCCTTTGATGTTTTGACTTGAAAGTATTTTTGATATTTTTCAATTGGATATAAGTTTAAACTATTAAAGGGTCTTACAGAGCAAAAATTTATTTTCTGAATTAAACAATCTAAATTTGCAGAGGTGCCATTTGAACATATAGTAAACTCAAAATATTTAAACTTATCAGAGTTTATATTTATCACATTAAAAAAATTATATTTTGATTTTAATATAAATATTGATTTTTTTGTCATAGTTGGATGAGGTTTGAAATAAAATTTGTAATTAACTAAATTATTTTTTATTTTATTAATAAAACTTAACAAGAAGTCTGTCTCATCAAAAAGAATGTCTCCTACAATAATAATTTTGTTATTTTTAATATTTTTTGTAGATGGTTTTAATTTACTATATCTTAATGCCTCAACTAAAAACAATTTTTTTATTGGAAACCCAAGTTTTTTTACTTCAGTCTCAAATATTTTATTATTAATTAAATATAAATCTGGATTTTCATTTTTGTTTTTAAATTCATGTTTTTTTTTTAAATATCTTAAATCCCAAAAACGAACAGAGGAATTGAAGTATGCAATTAATTTACCATGATTGTATTTTTTCCAAAACTTAATAAAGCAGTGTTCCCAACTTTGATTTTCAATAATATAAATACCTATTTTTTGTTTAGGTATATTTTTTAACAAATTTTTTAAAATTAAAATATTCATAATATTATAAATAAGTGTAGGACCAAAAAAAGAGGATAAATAATCGTTTTTTAAAAAATAACAAAAGTTTATATTTGAAATTTTATTTTTAAAAAAAAATTTTTCAGATCCAAAGAATATTAAATTTTTTAAAAATAATTTATAAAACAAATAATATGATTTTATATATCCTTTTTTTGATAAATAAGAGTTAATTAGATTATGATTTTCATACTTATTTAAATTGAATTTTTTTTTTAAATAGTTAGCTTTTCTTGAGTCTGGTACTTGATGAGATGGAACAAAAAAATGAAACCAATTTATTTTTTTTTCTTCTGAATTAAAATAGTCAGTTAAATTTCCCCAAAGATTAGATTTAAATTTTCTCTTTTTTAAAGAATTAAAATGAACAAAATAAGAGAAAATACTTACATCAGAATATTTTTTGATATTATTGTTCAGTCCAATATTTTTAATTATTTGTTTAATAAAAAAAGTATTTCCTTGAACAAAACTGTATATTTTGTTCATAGAGAGATTTAATGAAATTTTTGATTTATGAAAATCTAGGTTAGAATTTTTACAGTAAATTTCCAACGATTTCTCTAATTTAAGATTATTTCCATGATAGTTTATTTTTTTAATTTCATTTTTCTTAACAAGTTTCTCTATTAAAAGTAATTTTAAACATTGATGGATAGAATGAGATTTGAAAGGATTCTTTTCGTTTATTAGGCTCATTTTTACTAAATTTATCTCTTCCAAATTTAGAAACTTATAACGTTGAGAATTTTTTTCTATTATTTTGAAAATTATATTTAAATATTTTAGTCTTATCTCTTTTCGGTGTGTTTCTAATAAATTGTTTATTTTTTCACCATTCCAATTGATATGGATATCATTTTTAGAATTATTACAATTATGATCATAGATATGAAGATCCATTATATTTTAAAATTTAAATATATTCTTTAACTAATAAATCTTTTTTTAAAATTTTAATAACTTTTGGAATGTCAGATTTTACATCTATATTTTCTACTTCTCCATCTATCACATCAATCCCTAATTTTTTTCCATTATCTAGAATTCTAAGCATATCTATAGACTCAATTTTTTCGTTTCTTGATATTTTAAATTTTTGAAATAAATTAAGATTTTTTCTAGTCATTGTATAAACACATACCATTTTATAATAATCAATTTTATTTTTAAATTTAGCTTTTGAGGGTATCGCTTCCCTAGATATATAAATTACTTCTTTTCTATTATTCCAGACTAATTTAACTCTATTTGTATTCTTAATTTCGCTTTTAGAGTTAATTTTTTGAGCTAAAGTAGAGCAGAATAAATCATTTTTTTTTTTTAATATTTTTTTAATTGTTAAATTAATCATTTCAGGTTTTATTAAAGGCTCATCTCCTTGAACAGTTACAATAATTTCAGATTTTTTTTTTTTAGAAGCTTCAGCAATTCTGTCCATACACATTTCGTGTTTTTTATTTGTAATAATATATTTTGCTCCAATTTTTTTGCAAATATCAATCGTTTCTTTATCACATAAAGCAATATAAGTTTCATCGACATCAGACAGCTTTGTTCTTTGCCAAACATGTTCTAACATTGTAATATTCATTAATTTAGTTAAAGGTTTTCCTGGAAATCTTGACGAACTCATCCTTACAGGTATAAATGCATTTATTCTCATCAGAATTGCCCACCATTAGAGTCAATTGCTGCACCAGCAACATAATTAGACATTTCTGAAACCAAAAATAATATTACATCAGCTTGTTCTTGAGGAGTTGCAATTCTTTTGATTGGGATTGTTCTTTCTAACTCTTTCTTAATTTCAGGGGTAATTAAACTTCTTAACATATCTGTCATAGTTTGTGATGGACAAAAACAATTAACGTTGATATTCCATTTTGCAAGTTCTGCACCCAACTGTCTAGTAAAACCAATCAACCCAGATTTGGCATAAGCGTAGTGCAGACCTGAGGTTCTGCCCCTAAACCTTCCCGCTATCGAAGAAACATTTACTATTTTACCTTTTTTATTTTTTTTCATACTTTTTGAAAAATATTTACAACATAAGAAAGTATTTAAACCATTATTATCATTAATCATCTGCCATTCTTGCGCCGAGGTATTATCTATATTTCCTGACGCAGTTACCCCCGCTGAATTAATGAGAATATCAATTTTTTTATATTTCTTAATAATTTTTTCATAAAGATCTTTAACAGATTTTTCATGTGACAAATCACATACAAAACTAACTGCATTTTTTCTGTTAATTTTTTTTTCTAATTGATTAACCTTTTTACTTCTACCAACTAAAATTACAGTTGATCCTAAATTCGAAAGTTTAATTGAGACCTCTTTTCCTATACCTGAACCAGCTCCAGTAATTATAGAAACCTTATTTGTAAAATTAAGATATTTTTTCATTTGAAGATAATAATATTTTTATAGCCTTTCTATTGGTAAGTAAATTAAATGCATTTTTCCATTCTGAAATATCAAATTTCATTGTAATCAAATCTTTAATATAAATTTTTTTACTAGATAGTAGCTTAATAGACTTTTCCCAGATTTTATAATTATGACTAAAACTGCCTTGTATTCGAAGGTTTTTTCTCACAATGTTATCAAAATTTGCGCTAACATCTTTTTTCATAAACCATCCTATTTTAGTAACCTGACCTCCTGGTCTAGCTAAAGTAATTGAATCTTGGAATGTTTTATCCACACCACCAACCGTATCAATTACTAAGTCGATACCTTGTTGCTTAGTATCCTTTAAAATACTTTTAACATAATCTGTATTTGTAAAGTAAATTTTTTCAACTTTATTTTTAAGTGCTATTTTTTTTTGTATTTTATCTTTTGGTGTACAAACTAAGAATATTTTTGCTTTTTTATATTTTGCAATTTTTAAAGATAACAAACCAATTGTTCCAGCACCAAATATCAAAACAGAAGAATTTTTTTTTATTTTTGAATTTATTATAAGTGCATTATAACATACAGCTAAAGGCTCAATTAATGCCGCTTCATCCAAAGAAACATTTTTAGGTAATTTATGAATATATGCATTAGGAACTTTTATATGAGAGGCAAATGCACCTGACGTGCTACCTCCAATATTTTTTCTTTTTTTACACAAGTTATAAAATCCGCTTTTACATAGTGCGCATTTTTTACAAACACTTTTAACTGTTTCACACGTTACTCGGTCACCCTTTTGAATATTAAGATTGTTTTTTTTTATATTTTTAACAATTCCTGAAAATTCGTGACCTAAAACAGAAGGTATTTTTTTTTTTAGAAATCTTGGAGTTATAGTGCTCTAAATCTCTACCACAAATTCCAGCAAACTTTACTTCTATAATAGCCTCCTCATTTAAATTTTTAATTTTAGGAAAAGGTATTTCTTTAATTTTGAGTTTTTTTGGCAAATGTGAATATCTTACAAGTGCTTTCATAATTTCTGTTGATTTAAATTTTTTAAGCTTTTGTTTAGCATATTTATTTCATTTAAAGAAATTAGTTTTTTTATTTTATTAATTTTAGATAAGTTTTTGTAAGCTATATTCATTATGGATTTTACATTTCTAAGTTTAATATTTCTTTCAGACAGAAAATAATTAAAAAATTTTCTTGATTTTGTATTAATTTGGCGAGGTGTTTTATTTCCTAGTTCTAGGCTGATTGGTAAGTTTAATTTATACTTTTTAATTAAACTCAAAATTTTAAAAATATCACTATCTCCATCTATAATTGGGCATCTGAAAAGTCCAAATCCATGTTTTGTAGGTAAGATTATATAATCTTTCAAATGAATATTTAAAATATGATTTTTGGTTTTTTTAAAAAAATCCTCAGGCATTTCGCAAGTAGCAAATGCATTTCCAATGTCAAAATTGACTCCGACATAATTTTTTCCTATTTTTTTTATTATATTAATTAGATCGTTGGAGTCCAAATCTTGATGATTTTCTATTGCTAATTTAATTTTATACTTTTTTAAAAATGGTTTAATTTGAATAATTTTTTTTACAATACTGTTTATTTTTTTATTCCACTTGTTTTTATATTTATATCTTTGGCAAGAAAGAATGTTACTACATTTTAATCTTATAAACTTATTTTTTAATTTTTTTGAAAGTATAATTAATTTTATTAATTCTTTTTTTGATATTTTTTTTTCACAATCTAAAATATATTTTTGATGATTCTTATTTAAATAGCTCAACAAAATATTTGCAGAGTCAGTCCTTTTTAAAAATCGGAAATATGGAAATTCAACACCTACAAATCCTTTATTCGATGCTAGTTTAATTAATTTTGCTAATTCTTTATTTTTTTGATGTTTATTATTTTTGCGCGCTTTTTTTGTCAATTTTGGTATCGATGAAAAATTTAGAAAAAGATCTTGCTTAATTTTCAATTTTTAATCCCTTCAAAAGATTTCGCATTGTATTGTCATGGACAAAGCTGACTTCCTCTTTTGTATTAAAAGCATTATGGCTAGATAAAATAGAATTTTTATTCTTTAAAGAATTTAAATATTTTTTTTTAATTGGTTCCTCTTCAAAAACATCAAATCCTATTTGAAAGTTTTGTTTCTTTATGCATTTTATGAGTTCTTTGTTATTAACAACTGGACCTCTAGAAACATTTATTAAAATTTTATTATCATTAAGATATAACATTTGCTTAGATCCAATTAAGTGATAGGAAGATTTATTTAAATCTACACAAACAATTATTACATCGCAACTTGAAAAAATTTTATTTAAACTTAATATTTTTATCCCTTGTTTTTTGAAGCGTTTAGTAATCTCATTTTTTAAATCGTTTCCAAAAATTTCAACATTAAATCCTTTTAAATATTTAATTATTTTTGATCCAATTTTTCCTAAACCTATTATACCAACTTTTTTATTTTCAATGTTAGTCCCTTGAAATTTTTTCCATTTTCCTTTTTTTACAGAATTGTCAATTATTGATATTTTTCTTGATAAATTTAGCATCATACCAACAGCATATTGAGCCACTCCATCTGTAAATGCACCAGGGGTATTAAATATTTTGATACCTTTTTTTTTAGCAAATTTTGAGTCGATGGAGTCAATTCCAGTTCCCCATTTTGAAATTACTTTAAGTTTTTTTGCATTAATTAAAACTTTTTTTGTAAACTCATCATCACTACATATAACTCCATCATATTTATGTATAATTTTAATTAATTCGTGTTCTTTAACAGATGGATTTCTAATTATTTTATCAATTTTAATTTTATTTTTTTTTAATATTGTTTTATATTTTTTTAAAACTAGATTCATATGATAACTTGATATTAGTACATTCATATTCTTAGTTTTTTTTTAATGAGTCTATTAATTGCAGAATACCTTGGCCAAAATCAACATATGTTTCTGGTTTGTACTTTATTCCAAGTTTTGGAATATAGCTATAAGGTGTTTGTTCGTAATGATTTTCATTTTTCACTTTTTTAAATAAAATTTTTTTATACCCAAGAATTTCTGAGATAGTTTTTAACAGATCTTTCATATGCATTGGATATTCGCCCTTTAGTATTATACTTTTGTTAGCAAATTTTTTGTTAATAATATCAACACTAGATTTTGCTGCGTCATTTACATGTATGTACTCTCTAATTGTATTTGGTCCACCTTCATAAATAACTTTTTTATTTTTTAGAGAGTTTGATATTATTTTTGATAATCCATTATTAGTTCCTGCTCCTGGACCATATAAAGAACCATACCGAAGTATGGTATAGTTTAACTTAAATTTTTTGTTATATTCTTCTATATAATTTTCTGCGGCTTGTTTGCTACATCTATAAAAACCACCCTTTTCACTATAAACATAAATTGTGGACGCATAAACGTATCTTTTAACTTTATGTTTTTTACAAAAATTTAACATATTAACTGTAGCCAAAATATTTTGTTCGATACTTTTTATTGGTTGATGTACACCATAATCTAAATCTGCAATACCAGCAAAGTTATATACATACGAACTGCCTTTTATAGATTTTTCAAGCTTCTTATCATTTAAAATATCACCTTGAATATATCTAAGATTTTTATTTGAAAACTTTGGAGGATTTTTATCAAAAATTGTAACTTTATATTTTCTAAGTATTAATTCTTTAGAAACTTCCGTTCCAAGAAAACCAGAACCACCAATTACCGCGATATTAATCATATTTTTTTTGACTAAAATTTTAGAAAGTTTATACAATTTTTTACGAGATTACCAAAAAAATAATTATGATTAAACAAATCTTTAATTTGTTGACATTGAAACTTAAAGTTCAAGTTATATTAATAGTGATCTTTATGTTTGTTAAAGGATTATTGGAACTTGTAAGTATAAGTTCAATACCTTTTTTAATTTTTTATTTATTGACACCAGACAAAATAATAAATTTTTTTAATCAAAATAATTTAAATTTATTTTCTGAAATTGTCTTAAACTTAAATTTATCAGGTGTTTTGCTTTTGATATTAATTATTTTTACTTTAAAAAATATACTTTTCTTATTATTCAACATTTTCGAGGAACATTTTCATTTTAAAATAAATGTAAAATTTCGTTCTGATCTTTTAAAGCAATATCTAAATTTAAATTATTTAGATTTAACAAAGAACAATATATCTGTCATTATCCGAAATATTTCAATCGAGGTTGTTCATTTTTCATCAGCTCTGACAAACATTATTAAAATTTTAAATGATACTATTATGATATCTACTTTTTTAATTTTTTTAACATTTATTTCTACTTTACAATATTTGTTAATCTTTTTTGTCTTTGCTTTTTTTAGTATTTTAATTTTTTTATTTCTTAAAAAAAAATTAAAATATTATGGAGAAAGATCTGTAGAGGGCAGGGGTCTTTACATAAAAAATTTAACTGATATTTTTTTGATCATTAAAGATATTACACTAAATAATTTAGAAAAGTATTTTTTCAATTTATTTAACAAAAATTTAAAATTTACAGAGAAAATCGATTTTTTTTCAAAAATAGTTTTTACATCTACAAAACTTTTCTTTGAAACATTTGCTGTATTTTTACTTTGTTTGTTAATTTATCTAAATCAAGGATCTGGTAATAATAATGAAGAATTATTAGCTTATTTGTCTATAGTATCTATAGCAATTATAAGAATGTTGCCTTTATTTAATTCTGTATTGACTGAAGCTAATAAATTACAATTTAGGTTTGGTTCAGTAAAAACCGTCTCTGAAATTTTAAACAAGGTTTCTAAAAAACAAAAAAATAACTTTGATAAAATTTTTTCTGTTAAAGATAATGGTTCTTTAAAATTTTTAAATTCACTTAGAATAAATAAACTTAACAGCGATATACTTGATAAAAAAATTTTGGAAAATATTAATCTTGAAATATTAAAAGGTTCAAAAATTGCTTTAATTGGCTCATCCGGGAGTGGAAAAACCACCCTTTTAAATCATATTTCTCAATTATATGAAATTCCAAATAATACAATTTTAATTGATGATATTGATATTCACTCAAAAAAAAAAGAGTGGCAAAATTTAGTATCTTACATGTCTCAGGAAAATTATTTGATAAACGGAAGTATAATTGAAAACATAGCTCTTGGAGTTGAAAAAGATGAGATAAATACTAAAAATTTAGAAATTGCCATTGAAATAAGTTGCTGTAATGAATTTTTAAATAAACTTCCAAATGGAAAAAATACAATGCTTGGAAAAGATGGGTTTAAACTTTCAGGTGGTCAGATGCAAAGAGTGTGTATAGCAAGATCATTGTATAAAAAATTTGAAATTTTATTAATGGATGAGCCTACAAGCTCTCTTGATAAAAGTTTAGAAACACAAGTATTAGATGGTATTTTTAAACATTATAAGAATAAAACAATTATTGTATCATTACACAAGTTAGAGTTAATTGATAAATTCCAATATCTGATAGTCCTGGATCAAAACAAGTTATTTAGTTTTTGCAAGGTTGATGACATTGATAACAATAAAGAGATCAAAGAATACTTGAACAAATTGAAAATAAATGAAAAATAAAAATTTATTAATGAAAATTGGCCAAAGAAAAATAGGACCAGAGTATAAGCCTCTTGTTATAGTTGAATTAGGTATTAATCATAATGGTAGCTTAAAAAAAGCTAAAAAATTTGTTGATCAAGCCAAGAATTATGGCGCCGAAATAATTAAACATCAAACACATATTCCTGAAGACGAAATGTCTCTAGAAGCAAAAAAAATAATACCATCACATACAAAAGAAAACATATTTGATATTATAAAAAAAACTTCCTTATCAGAAAAAGATGAGTTTGAATTAATGAAATATGTTGAGAGAAAAAAAATGATTTTTATTAGCACGCCCTTTTCAAGACTTGCTGTAGATAGGCTTGTAAAATTTAAAGTACCAGCATTTAAAATTGGATCTGGGGAATGTAATAATTACCCTCTCGTTGAATATATTGCTAAACAGGGAAAACCGATTATTTTAAGCACTGGTATGAACACAATTGAAAGCATTAAACCTTCAGTAAAAATTTTTAAAAAATACAATATTCCTTTTGCTCTAATGCATTGTACAAATATATATCCTACACCGACTAATTTAATAAGACTTCAGGCTATTACAGAGTTAAAAAAATCATTTCCTGACGCGATATTAGGTTTATCTGACCACTCTAAAACTATCTACCCATGTCTTGGAGCAATTGCATTAGGCGCGTCAATAATAGAAAAACATTTTGTTGATAAAAAAAACAGAAAAGGACCAGATATCTCAGCCTCGATGGATGGAAAAGAATTAAAAATTTTGTTGAATGCTTCAGAGCAAATCTTTAATGCTAGGGGAAATTTTAAAGGGCCAGTAAAAGAGGAAAAATCAACTATCAATTTTGCATTTGCATCAATAGTATCTACAAAAAATATAAAAAAAGGTGAAAAGTTAACTAAAGAAAATATTTTCCCTAAAAGGCCTGGTACAGGAGATTTTAAAGCTAGTGAATATAAAAAAGTTCTAGGGAGAAAGGCAAGATTTTTTATTAGAAAAAACGTTTTAATTAAAAAGAAAGATATTTACTAAGATCAAAGAATGAAAAAAAAAATTCTTATAGTAACTGAGAGAAGAGCAGATTTTAGCAGATTTAAGCCAATTATTAAATTAATTAAAAAAGATAAATATTTAAGTTATGATTTGGTCGTAACAGGTATTCATTTAAATAAAAGTTTTGGATACACAAAAAAAGAGATAATTGAGGAAAAATTTAAAGTTTTTGCAGAATTTGAAATTTTTAATAAAAAATATTTTTTGAAAAACGATGGGGCAGTTATGTCTGAAGCTCTTGGGAAAGCGTTTTTAAATTTACCAAAAATAATTGAAAAATCAAATCCAGATATAATTTTGTCTGGTTTCGATATTGCAGCTAATTTTGCACTTACTGTCTGTGGTGCACACATGAATATACCTGTGGCCCATATTCAAGGAGGGGAAGTTTCTGGCACGATTGATGAGTCTTTAAGACATGCCATGTCAAAATTTTCTAATTTTCATTTCACTGCAACAGAAGAAACCAAAAAAAGATTAATTAAAATGGGAGAAATAAAGGGTAATATTTATACAGTTGGTTGTCCATCCATTGATGCTCTTAAACAAGAGGAAGATGAAAATCCAAATAAAATTAAAAAAAAATTTAATATTGATATAACAAAAGATTATATCTTGATTATACAGCACCCAGTAACATCAGAATTAAAAAAAACTAATAAGCAATTTATAGAAACTATTGAGGCGTTAAAAAAATTTAAAATGCAGAAATTATTTGTATTTCCAAATAATGATGCTGGCTCAATTAAAATTATAAATTTGATTAAAAAGTATAAGTTTAATTACTGTAAAACTCTATCTCTTAAAGAGTATAAATCTTTACTAAAAAATTCAAGCGCACTTGTTGGTAATTCAAGTTCTGGAATTCATGAGGCAGCAACTTATAAAATTCCAGTTATAAACATAGGTACTAGACAACAGGGGAGAACAAAAAGCATTAACGTAGTCGACGCAAAATATGACAGATTTGATATATTAAAAGGCATGAAGAGAGTAATTTCTAAAAAATTTAAAAGAAAACTAACTTTTTTAAGAAATCCTTATGGAGATGGTAATTCCTCAAAAAAAATTGTTAAGATAATAAAAAAATTAGATCTTAAAAACTTTAACACACAAAAAAAAATTACATACTAGTTTGTGAAAACAATTTTATTAATCGGTTCAACAGGATATGTTGGTAAAAAACTAAAACATAAACTTTCAAAAAATTATACTTTAATTTGTCCTGGAAGAAAAATAGGTTTTGATATAAGGAAAAAGAATGAATTAAGAAAATATTTAAAAGAAAATATTGATTTAGTCATAAATCTTACTGGTCAACAGACTAAAAATAGAAGACTAATGACTGAAACAATTATTCAAGGTAATAAAAATATTTTAGAAATAACATCAAGAATTAAAAAAAATATACTTTTAATTTATATATCTACAAGCTTAGTCTATGGGAATTCAGAAAAGCAATTAACAGAAAATTCAAAAAAAAATCCAGTTTATGCATATGAAAAGTTAAAATATAAAATTGAAAAAGAATATATTAAAAATAAAAAAAATTATTTAATATTAAGATTTTCTAACTTATATGGATCAAAAAAAAAAAGTGGGATAATTAGCAACATATTAAATTCCATAAAAAATAAAAAAGAATTCTATTTTGATAATATAAATACATTTAAAAACTTTATACATATTGACGATGTTATTAATATAATTGAATATTTAATTAGTAAAAATATTAGAAACAAAGTTTTGAATATTGCTAATCAAAATATTTGTTTTAAAAATTTGGCAAAAACTTTGGTAAAAATTACAAATAATAGCTTTAGATTTTCAAATAAAGATATAAATATTAGTCAAACTTTGTCACAAAAAATTGATAACAAAGTAATTAAAAATATAATAAAAAAATACAAATTCAAAACTTTAGAGAGTTTTTTAAACAATGAAATTTAAAATTAAAAACTATTTCAAAAATAAAATAGTACTAATAACGGGTGGAACTGGAACTATTGGATCTGCTCTAGCTTTAGAACTACTAAATTATAAATGTAAGGCTGTAAGAGTTTTAAGTAATGATGAAAATGGACTATATGAGTTATTTGAGAGGGTAAAAATTTCAACAAAAAATAATAACTCAAATAATTTTGATGTTAATATGCTCAAAGCTAAAATAAGATATTTTTTAGGAGATATCAGGGATTATGAGAGGTGTGAAGAAGTAACTAGAAATGCAGATATTGTAATACATGCAGCAGCGATTAAACATGTAAATATATCTGAATATAATCCCTCAGAGGCAATAAAAACAAACGTAATTGGAACACAAAATATTTTAAGAGCATCTATCACAAACAAAGTCTCAAAATTTTTATTAATTAGTACTGATAAAGTAGTTTCGCCAACAAATATTATGGGTGTTTCTAAATTGCAATCAGAAAAAATAGCTATTAATGCATCTGAAACAAAAGGAAAAATTATAACTAAAATATCATGTGTTAGATTTGGAAATATATTGGGTTCCAGAGGATCAGTTATACCTAAGTATATAAATTTAATAAAAAATAAAAAAAATTTAGTAGTTAATCATAAAGACATGGCAAGATTTGTTATGACTATTGATGATTGTAAGGATATGATTTTAAAAGCAATATATTTAACCAAAGGTAAAGAAATTTTTATATTAAAAAGCATGAGATGTTTTAAAATTTTAGATCTTGCTAATGAATTAATAAATTTTTATAAAAACAAAGTGTCAAAAGTCATAATTGAAAAACAAAATAATTTTGAAAAACATTATGAGGAACTCTTTAATATTGATGAGTTAAATTATCTTTATGATGAGAATGGATTTTATATTATAAAAAATAAAATTAATAAAAAAACCTTAAAACACAAAAAAAAATTCTTATCTTCAAGAGTGAGTAATTTTAACTATCAAAAACCAAAAGAAATAATAGCTTTATTAAAAAAAACTGGATTAGTTTTTTGAACAAAAATAGGAAAAAAATTTTAGCTATTATATTGGCCAGAGGAGGTTCAAAAAGAATAAAATACAAAAATTTAAAGAAATTAAAAAGCAAACCTTTAATAAATTGGACAATAGATATTGCTAAAAAATCAGAAAAATTTTGCAATATAATATTATCAAGTGACTCATCTAAAATTCTAAATACTGCAAAATTATACAAAAATAAAATTTTATTATTAAAAAGACCAAAAAAATACTCTAAAGATACTTCAAGTTCAGAGTCTGCTGTTTTACACGCACTAAATTGGTATGAAAAAAAATTTTCAAAAGTTGATTATATAATTTTGCTGCAACCAACCTCACCATTTCGAACTTTGCGAACAATAAATAATGGAATAGACAAAGCTCAAAAATCCAAAGTTAACGCTTTAATTTCAGTAAGAAAAGAGAATTTAAATTTAGAAGGAAAAAGAATTTTTAATTTGAATAGTAAAGGATTTTGTAATGAAATAAAAAATAAGAAAAAGCATAAACAAAAATATGTCATTAATGGATTATTTTACTTATTAAAAAAAAGTTTTTTTTTGAAATTTAAAAATTTTACACCTTCAACTTTTAAGGCATTAGTAATAAATTCAAAAAAAGAAAATATTGATATTGACACCCTTAAAGATTGGAATTATGCAAAAAAATTTATTTAACTAAATGTTTAAAAATGAATATGCAACTAAAGTATAAATATCATTATAATTTTGAAAATTTTTTTTTCATCCTATATTTAATTATTCTGTTTATTCCAAAAATAGATTTGATTTCATTCGAAGGATATTGGCAAGGAATTAGATTCGAAGACTTAGCCCTATTAGCATATGCTGCTACTTTAATTTTTAATTATGAAGAAAAAATAGTTAATAATAAAATTGTTCAAAATTTTTCTGGATTAATACTTTATTTTGGTATTATTTTCTTCTCATCCTTCATAGGTAAATTATCTGATGGTTTAATTGTTTATGTTAGCTTAGTTAGAGTAATTGAATATTTTGCTTTAATTGTTTTGCTATGTAATATTAATTTTTCTAAAGAAAAAATAATACTTTTCTTAAAAATTTACGTATTGGCAAATATCTTCTTTGTGATTTTGCAAAAATTACATTTAATAGGCTCATTTACATCTTTAGGTTATTTAGCCCCAAGTCACTTTTTAAGTGCAAGGATAATGGGTCTTTCCGGAGGCTCTTGGGAACTTGGCGTAATTATCTCTCTTTGTTATTTTATTTTAGTAAAATTGGAAAACCCAAGTTACAGTAAATTAATACTTTATTTTTTAATAGCTTTTTATTTAAATTTAGAGGCACAAAATCGAGTAAATTTTTTTGGTTTTATTATATCAAATTTAATATTCTTAAAATATTATATTAGTAGGAAAGAATATTTTTTTACTTTAAGTCTAATGTTATTTGGTGGGATAGTAGCTTTTCTAACCATAGAATATTTTAATATAATTTCTTTTAATAGATTGGTCGAAACAAATTATATACAAGCAATTGAAATACTTAAACAATTTATAATTTTTATTGAACTTCCATCAAGAGAGTCACTCGATACATCAGTTTGGTCATTATGGTATAGATTGTTTTTGTGGAAAAAATTAATAGCCCCCTATTTTGATAACTTTTTTACAATAGTTTTTGGAGGAGGACTATATACTATTTATTTTGAGTCGACATGGCTAAGAGTAATTTTTTCTACTGGTCTTCTAGGTCTTGTTTATGTGATCTATATGATTAGAAATTTAGAACTATATATTGTTACTTTTTTTATAGTTGTTGGTTTAACTTTAGACATTTTCAATAGTTTTAAAATTTTTGCTTTCACAATTCTTTATTTCAGATTTTTTTATGAAAATAATAGCTATAGACGCAATTGATATAAACAGTTTTGGTGGATTAGTTCATTTGGAGCAAATTTTAAAGGCTCTTTTAAAAAAAAAAATTTTTTTAAAAGTATATGTTAATTCATTTGTTAGGAAAAATCTTAAAAATAGCAAAAATGTAGATTTAATTTATAAATCTTCTTTTGATAAGAATTATTTTTTTAGGCATTTATGGAAAATTTTCTTTTTTAAGAAAAATTTAGAGAATATTAATTGTTCTATTTTAATATCTCTAAATGGTATTTATCACGGCCTATTTAAACCTACAATACTTTTACAACAGAATATACTGCCATTTCATAAAAGAGGTCAAAGTAGATATAATTTTTTTTCAAAAATTAAATTTTTTTTACAAAAATATGCAATCTATCTATCTCTTAAGTTGCACAAAAATATTATTTTTACTAGTAACGATATTAAGAAAAAAGTATTAAAAAATATCTCTACATCAGACACATTTTATTCAAAAGTCATATATCATGGCGCAGAAAAAATAAAAAAGTACAATAGAACTTTTAACCCAGAAAAAAAAATAAAATTATTATTTGTTTCAGAGTTTCAGGAATATAAAAATCATACAACACTTTTTGAAGCTATGAAAAAAAAAAATAATCAAAAAATTGAACTTACGTGTATAGGAAAACATTATAAAACTGATATCGATAAGCTTAAATCAAAATATGATTTAAACAAATTAAAAATTAAAATTTTTAAAAATATATCGCATGTAAAAACATTAAATAATTATAAATATTATGATGCATTGATTTTTCCGAGCTTGTGTGAGTCTTTTGGATTGCCTGTTTTAGAAGCAGCAAGAAATAAAGTACCTGTATTATGTTCAGATCTGAAAGTATTCAGAGAAATATATGGTAACGGGTGTATTTATTTCAATCCAAACAATTCAGCATCTATTTTAAATAAAATTAATTTTTTTATAAGTCTTAAAAGTAAAGATTTAAAAAAAAAAACTAATTATAACTATTCAAGAGTAAAAAAATTTGATTGGAAATTAAGTGGAAATGAATACTTTAAAATGATTTTTAAAGTTATAAATTCTTATGAAAAAAAAAGTTAAAGTTTTATTAGTATCACAATTTTTTTGGCCAGAAAGTTTTCCAATTAATACAATTATAAAGAGTTTTAAAGAAATTGATTTTATAATTATTACCGCTAAGCCTAACTATCCACATGGAAAAATATATCAAAATTACTCAAAATTTGGGCCTATAATAGAAAACTTTTTTAACCACAAAATATATCATGTTCCAGTGATTCCCAGGTATTCAGGTAATTCTTTATTTTTATTTCTAAATTATATTACCTTTCTAATATCAGGTATTTTTTATGGATATAAATATTTGAGAAAAGAAAAATTTGATACGGTGTTTGTTTATAATACTTCACCAATTACACAGATTTTAGTAGGTTTTTTTTTCAAAAAACTTTATAAAACAAAATTAATTACTTGGGTTCAAGATATATGGCCAGAGTCTGTTTCTGCCACAAATCATATTAAAGAAAATTTTATATTTAGTATATTCAGAAACTTCTGTCATTATATATACAAATTAAATGATGTTCTAATTCTTCAATCAAAAAGTTTTATTAAATATTTTAATAAGTTTAAAATAACAACAAAAAAAATTTTTATCCCAAATTCTTCAAATGTTTCATTGTTAAAAAAAAAAACAAAAACATATAAGTTAAAAAAAAAATTTAAGTATAATTATGTATATGCTGGAAATATAGGATTAGCTCAGGATTTTGAAAATTTTGAAATATTTTTAGAAAAGCTTTATAAAATAAATAAAAATATTAAGTTTCACCTAATAGGCTCTGGTAGTTATAAGAAAATATTGGTTCAAAATATAAAAAAAAGAAAAATTAAAAATGTAGAAATATACCCATACGTAAAAAATAAATTTTTATACAATTATTTAAGTGAAGCTGACGCATTATTTATATCTTTAAAGGATAGTTATATATTTAATTTAACTATTCCTTCAAAGCTTCAGAATTATCTTTATTGCAAAAAACCAATTATTGGTTGGGCTAGTGGAATAACAAAAGAGGTAATTAATAAAGCCAATTGTGGAATTGCTGTTAAACCTGGAGATATAGATAATTTAGTTAAAAAAACACTGATTTTATCTAATACAAAATATTTAAGGAGACTGGGTCAAAATTCAAAAAAATTTTATGAAAAAAATTATTCACTCAAAATAATTAAAAGAAAAATATTTAAAGTTTTAATTAGTCAGAACAAATAGCATAATGAAAAAAATATTAATTTTAGGCTCAACAGGTATGATGGGATCTGCACTTTCGCTTTTCCTTAGAAATAATAAAAAATTTGAAATATTGTGTACATATAAAAATCATAAAAAAATTAAGTTTCTAAAATTACAAAAAAATCAAAAAAAAAAATTAGATGTTAATAATTTAAGTGAATTAACAAATGTAATTTTTAAATTTAAACCAAATTATGTGATAAATTGTGTAGGCATCATAAAACAATTGTTATTTAAAAAGAATACAAATGAATTAAAATTTTTAAACACGCTTTTACCTAAAAAATTATCTAAAATTGCTGAAAAAAAAAATTTTAAAGTTATTCACTTGAGTACAGATTGTGTTTTTTCAGGAAAAAAAGGGAATTATTCAGAAACTGATAAAGTCGATGCTAAAGATTTATATGGCATAAGTAAATTTAAAGGTGAAATAAAATCAAACAATGTTTTAAACATTAGAACTTCAATTATTGGTATAGAATTAAACTCAAGTTACAGTTTATTAAATTGGTTTTTGTCTCAAAAAAAATTAAATGGATATAAAAATGCTTTTTTTTCTGGTTTGACTACATTGGAACTTTCAAAAATTATAGTTAATGAAATAATTTTAAAAAATAAAATTTCTCACGGTTTATTTCATGTTTCAGGTCCAAAAATTAGCAAATTTAATTTATTAAAAATTTTTAAAAAGATTTATAATAAAAAAACTATAATTAATATTGATAATAGTTTTAAAATTGATAGGTCTTTAAATTCAAAAAAATTTAGAAAAAAAATAAATTATAAAATTAGAAATTGGCCATATATGATAAGCAAGCTTAAAGAATTTTATGAAAATTTTTAATAACAAAACTTATTTAATAACTGGTGGTACAGGCTCTTTTGGTTCTACTATGGTTAAAGATTTATTAAAAAAAAAAAATATTAAAGAAATTAGAATATTTAGTAGGGACGAAAATAAACAAGAAAAACTCAGATTAGAACTTAATTCAAAAAAAATAAAATTTTTTATTGGAGATGTTAGAGATCTTAACTCAATTAAAAAAGCAACAGAAGATGTTGACTATATTTTTCATGCAGCAGCTTTAAAACAAGTTCCCTCGTGTGAATTCTATCCAATGGAGGCAGTCCGTACAAATATAATTGGGACTAGGAATGTTATTGATGCATGTAAGTATAATAAAATTAAAAAAGCTATATTTTTGAGCACTGATAAAGCTGTTTATCCCGTTAATGCCATGGGCATGACAAAAGCTTTAATGGAAAAGGTTGTTCTTTCTTATTCAAAAGATTCTAATGTAAATTTTTGTATTACTCGTTATGGAAATGTGATGGGATCAAGAGGATCAGTTATACCCCTATTTATAAATCAAATTAAAAATAATAAAAAAATAACAATTACAAATTTACAAATGAGTAGATTTTTAATGTCCTTAAAAGATACAGTTAATTTAGTTTATCAAGCTCTAAACGAAGGAAAAAACGGAGACATATTCGTCCAAAAATCACCCTCTGCGACTATTGAAATTATAGCTAAGTCATTACTAAAAATTCTTAAAAAAAATAATAAATTTGAAAATATTGGTGTGAGAAATGGTGAAAGATTATATGAAATTTTAATTTCAAAAGAGGAAATGATAAGGACAATAATTAAAAAAAATTATTTTATTATAAAACCAGATAATCAAGATCAAAATTTTGCAAAATATTTTACAAAAGGAGAAAAAAATTTTAATAATATAAGAGAATACAATTCTTTAAATACAAAAGAGTTGAATTTAAAAGAGACAATCAGTTTACTTAGCAAACAAATAGATGGTGAAGAAAATAAATTCTAAGTTAAAAATTTTAACACTTTTTGGAACTAGGCCAGAAATAATTAGACTGTCAAGAATTATTAATAAATTTGATAAAGTTTTTAATCATATTTTAGTTAATACAAATCAAAACTTTAGTTATGAGCTTAATGAAATTTTTTTTAATGATTTAAATATTAGAAAACCAAACTATACTTTTAAAAAATCTAATAATGAAGTAATTCAAAAAATTGGCTATATGCTAATAGAATTTGATAAAATTTGCCAAAAAGAAAATCCAGATGCGTGTGTATTGTTAGGTGATACAAATTCATCATTGTTATCATATGTATGTAAAAGACTTAAAGTACCCATTTTTCATATTGAGGCAGGAAATAGAAGTTTTGATTTAAGAGTCCCTGAGGAAATTAATCGAAAAATAGTAGATCATATTTCCGACCTAAACTTAACCTATAGTCAAATTTCCAAATCAAATTTAATAAATGAGAATATTTCTTCTGATAGGGTAGTAGTAATCGGTAGTCCTTTAAAAGAAGTTTTTGAATTTTATAAAAATAAAATTTCTAAATCTAAAATACTAAAAAAACTCAATATTAAAAAAAATAAATATTTTTTGATCTCATTTCATAGAGAAGAAAATCTAGATAACAGTGAAAATTTTAAAAACTTTATTCAGTTGTTATTTTATTTAAATAACGAATTTCGTTTACCAGTGATTGTTTCTACTCATTTTAGGTTGAGAAAAAAACTTCAAAATCATATAAAAAAAAATAAGTTAAATAATGTAATCTTTATGAACCCATTTTCATATTCAGACTACTGCCAGCTTCAAATTTCATCAAAGATTATTTTTTCTGATAGTGGGTCTCTTACTGAAGAAACATCTATAATGAAATTAAAGTCTATAAATATAAGAGACTCCCAAGAACGACATGAGGGATTTGAGCAGGGAATAGTACCATTAACTGGACTTAATTTAAATCTGATTAAAAATGCTTTAGCTTATTTACTATCAAATAAATCAAAATTTAAACCAATAAAAGATTATGAAGATGGAATAAATATTTCATCAAAATTAGTCACAATTGTTTTAAGCTTTATTGATCAAATAAATAAAAAAAGTTGGTTTAAAAAATAAATTTTTTTTGTATTTATAATAAATTTTCCTGTTAAATTAAGCTTTAAACATGATTGAATATTATGGAAAATTTTAATTTGTTTGGTTTAAGTAAACTTAATCTAATATTTTATATAATAATAATTATTTGTAATTTGATTTTTTTAAGTTTTATAAAAAGTTTATCTGAAAAATTTAAGTTAAACGATTTACCAAACGAAAGAAAACTTCATAAAGTTCCAACTTCATTTCTTGGAGGAGTTTTTTTTCTCATTAGTAGCTATTTTTATATCGCATATTACAAAACTTATTTTTTTGAGAGTCATTTCTTAATATATAATTTATCTCATGTTTTTTCACTTATTTTTATATCTTCAATGATTTTTTTCCTAGGTTTGCTAGATGACATGGTAGATATGGATCCTTTAAAAAAAACCTTAATTTTAACTGTGTTAATTTCTTCCTCTATTTTAATTGATAGCGAACTTATTATTAAAAGTATTAAATTTGAGTTAATTGATAAAGAATTTAATTTAAAAAATTTTTCAGTCTTTTTTACAATAATTTGTATTTATATATTTATAAATGCTTGTAACATGTATGATGGAGCCGATCTTCAATTAGGCATATATTTTTTAGTATTTATATTATATTTATATTTTAAAAGTGGTTATCTTAACATATTTGCACCTTTATTAATCCCACTGTTAATTTTTTTATACGCAAATTTCAGAAAAATTTGTTTTATGGGAAATAATGGATCACATTTTCTAAGCTATATAGCTGCTGTTTTTGTTATTAAATTATATAACAAAGAAGTATTCAATTCAGTTGAAGAAATTATAATAATCATGCTTATACCTGGATGTGATTTAGTAAGATTATTTTTTTCAAGAATATTGAAAAAAAGAAAATTCTTTGAATCTGATTTAAATCACATACATCATATTTTGGGTAAAAATAAATCAAATTATACAACTCAAATAATCATTTTTGTATTAACTTTATCTCCAGTTATAATAAGTGAAGTATCAAATTCTTACTTATTTGGTATTATTTTTGGAATTTTAATTTATATTTTTATCATCTCTAGAAAATTTAATTATCTCTAGAATTTACTTTCATCTGTAAAAAAATCACAAATAAGCTACATATAACTGCACTTAATAATACTAGAATATAGTTTATTTTACTCTTGTATTTTTTAGCCTTAATATCAAAGAGTTTAGGTCTACTTTCATTTAGTGCGATTAATAATACTTCTTTTGAAAATATCGCCTCTGATACAAAAGCTTTATATTGAGCATGAAGACTTACCTCTGAAGGATCTCCATCAATAACATACTCTAATAATTCCTCATTAGATCTTATCAATCCATCTATAAGATTAGTAAAATACTCTTCATAGGCACTAAAAGCTCCATCAAGAGAATTAAAAAGATTTTCTTTTACTTCATCAACATTATTATCAAAATTTCCTGATAAAGAACATTTAAGAAAATGATCTTCAGCATCACATTTTAGTTTTAAATGATCATACTTATTTTTTTTATCAAATCTTATTTGGGTGTCATCTCCAATCCATCTAATAGCAGTATTTGTATTAGTCTGTAAATTATAAGCCTTTAAAGTAAGAGTAGATAATTTTAACAGGTTTGTCTGAACACTAATTGTATAAAAATTTCTTTTATATGCATTAAAAGAATAAGTTACTACTAAAAAAACTATCAGGAAACCAATAATAATATAAAATTTTGATTTAATTTCTTTTAGAAAATCTAATAATGAAATATACATAATTTATCTTCTTTTATTTTTAATTTTTGTAATAATAAAATTATTTAGTTAATATAATATAAAGCTTATTATATGAATAATGTTGAGAATAAAAGAAAAAATAATATATTTTTTAGTGTAATCTTAACAACATTTAATTCAGAAATTTACATCAAGTCTGCACTTAGAAATCTTTTTTTTCAAAAATTTAAAGAGTTTGAAGTAATTGTGATTGACGATGGTTCAACTGACAATACTTTAAAAATTGTAAAGAAATATAAAGATAAACTAAATTTTAAAATTTTAAGTCTTAAACATTCTGGTTCTCCAGCTAGATCTAGAAATTTAGGAATAAAATACTCAAGGGGAAAATATTTATGCTTTTTTGACTGTGATGACTCATTTTATAGTGAAAAGTTATATAGATTACATAATTTAATAAAAAAAAATAATTCAGATGTATTTTATCACGATGTTTATTTAAAAGAAGTCAATAAAAATTTATATTGTAAAATTGTTGAAAAAAAAAATCCTTTTAAAGATTTAATATTAAATGGAAACAAGATTGTTCTTTCTTCAAGCTGCGTTAAAAAAAAATTTCTAAAAAATAACAAAATAAAATTTAATGAAACTAAAAAATTTATTTCAGTTGAGGATTATGATTTTTGGATAAAAATTGCAAAAAATAATGGAAAATTTTTTTTAATTCAAAAAATATTAGGAGCCTATAATCTCAATCAGTTTAGTATTTCAAAGAATAGAATCACCCATTATTTAAATACATTGAATTTGTTAAATTATTACAAAAAATCTCTTAATAACTACAAGTTAAGTTTTTTAATCAGAAAAATAAGAGTAACAGTTAGTTTTATTAAAATTTCAATTTACGAGAAAAATACAAATTTTTTGTTATTTAAATTAAAAAGTTTATTAAGGTTAAAAAGCACTTATAATGAATTACGCTAAAAAATTACTCTCAGATAAAAAAAATATATTCTTTTTAATTTTTTGTTTTTACCCTTGGTTATTAATTTCTGGACCATTATTATCTGATGCTGGAGCAATAATACTATCTATATATTTTTTATACAATAAATTTTCAAAAAAAAATTTCAATGAATTCAAAAATGTTTTTTTTATATTATTTTGTTTTTTTTGTTTATATATTTTTTTAAATTCAATTTTTATAGGTCAATCTTATTTATCTATAAAATCATCAATTTTTTATATAAGATTTGGTATATTTGCTTTGGCAATTATATATATATTAAAAGAAAATGAGGATAGATTAAAATATTTTTTCTTTAATATCTGTATAATAATTGTAGTACTTTTTATCGATAGTATTTTTCAAAAAATCCATGGAACAAATTTATTTGGTGTAGAAATGTATCATTCTATTAGAGTGAGCTCTTTATTTGGTGATGAATTAATTTTGGGTTCTTACACAATTAAATTATTACCTATTGTGCTAGCTTTTTCATATTTATTATTTACTAGAAAAAATATTAGAAATTCATTGATTATAATTTCATTAAGTATCACCCTTATCTTGCTTAGTGCTGAAAAAGCAGCATTAGTAATGATTGTTATATTTTTAACTTCTTTTATCATTAAATTAAACTTAAATAAAAAAAATAAATTTTTTTTATTTGTAGTTTTCTCACTACTTATAAGTTCAATTTTACTTTCAAGCCAAACCATTCAAAAACGATTAATATCTGAATTTGTCAAAAATATAGGTTATGGACAATATATTTATTCAAAAATGCATGATAGCCATTATAAGACTGCTTATAAAATGTTTGAAGATAAACCTCTATTTGGACATGGACCTAAAATGTTTAGAGTTAAATGTTCTAATAAAAAATATGAAGTAGATCAATTTTCCTGTGCAACGCACCCACATAATTATTCATTACAACTTTTGTCAGAAACAGGCATAATAGGATTTATCTTTTTCTTGTTATTTTACTTAAGTTTACTAAAAATGCTTTTTAAACTTTTGATTTCTAATTTGTTTAAAGAAAAATATTCTTTTTCTATCTATATAATGTGTTGTTCACTGTTTATCATTTATTTACCGATAGCACCTTCTGGAAATATATTTAATAATTGGTCCTCATGCATTAATACTTTTTCAATAGGAATTATGCTTTATTTTTTGCAAATGAGATCAAAAAATATTCTTAAATAGGATAAAGACTAATTTAAATTTTAATAAAAATGTTCCTCTTGAGGATTTTTAATTTTTTCTAATTCATAATTAATCATTTTTTTCACTAGTTTTCGTAAGTTAGTTTTAGGTCTCCAATTAAGTGTTTTTTTTATTTTTTTGATATCTGCTTTTAAATAATGCAATTCTTGATCTCTAAAAAATTGCTTTTTGACAATCATTATTTTTTTTTTTGTTTTTTTATCATAGCAGTACTTTTTGACACCTTTTTTATGGAAAACAGGGTTTAAACCTATTTCTTCACAAGCTAACTTAAAAAAATCCAATATTGAAGTCGACACTCCTGTGCCTACTACAAAATCATCTGGTTTACTGTGATTGATAATTTTATAAATTGCTTCTACGTAATCTTCAACATATCCCCAATCTCTAAATGAATATAAATTTCCTAGTTCTACTGGTTTAGCATTTTTGTGTTTAACTCTCACTAAACTTGAAATAATTTTTTTTGTAACAAATTCTGGACCTCTTAGAGGACTTTCATGATTAAATAATATTCCAGAGCATGCAAAAATTTTAAAGCTATTTCTGTAAATTCTAACTAGATCATGTGCACTTACCTTTGACACAGCATAAGGACTTATTGGATTAAATTCTGTAGTTTCATTTTGAAATTTTTTTTTTGAATTTCCATACATTTCAGATGTTGAAGCTTGATAAAATTTTGTTTTAACTGAAAAATTTTTTATAGTTTCAAGCATATTATATACTGCTTTATTATTTACTTCATAAGTAGTAAATTTATTATCAAATGAGTAGTCAACAAAACTTTGTGCAGCTAAATTAAATAAATAATCAGGTTTTAAATTTTTTATAATTTTTGAAAAATAATCATATTCAACAATATCACCATAGATAATTTTAATTTTATCAAAAATTCCTAAATATTTTAATCTTTGAAATTTGTAATTCGAAGTCCTTCTTGAAATGCCATAAATTTTAAAATTTTTTTCAAGCAAAAATTTTGCTAAATATGATCCATCTTGTCCATTAATTCCAGTAATTAAGGCTACTTTTTTTTTCATGAAGATTTAATTTATTAATATACAACTTTTAATCAATTAAAACTTTTAATATACAAAAATAATTCTTATTAATTTTGAACTGATTATTGAACAAATCTGATATAGGATAAATTAATAATCTTAAAATTGCATTTTTTGAAATATTCACTAGATAATAACAGATCTAAATTTAAAACATATAAATACTATTTAGGTCATGATTAAAAATAAAATATTTAACATAGTCAAAAATCTAGTAATTTTATTTTGTATCTTATACCTAATTCATGAGGTTTATAAAAATTTCGATTATATTGAATCTAAATTTAATAATAATAAGTTAACTTTTTTATTTATTATCTTAATAGGAGTAATTCATCTAAATGTTTTATCTTTAAGAAATTATCAAATTTATAAAATTTGTGCGAAATACGCAGGTAAATTTTATGATTGGAGCCAAATTTATTATGAGAGTTTAATTTTAAATATATTAGTTTCACATACTGGTTCAGTTTACAGGGCAGTTGAAACAAAAAAAAGAGGCCTTGAATATAAAAAATATGCTGGAATTTTTTATATGCTTTTTTGCAGCTACATTTTAATTAATGTTTTTTTGGTTATGATTGAATTAATATTTATACCTGAAGCAAGTTTTCAATTTAAACTAAACCTGCTTTTAATATTTCTCTTATTATCTTTATTTATTTTTTTTTCTCCGAAAATTGGCAAAACATTAATAGAATTTAATTTTATAAAAAAGATTTTTTATAAAAATAAAATATGTAAAAAAATAGTTGAAGCTTATGAATTAATTTATTTATTCATGAAAACTCAAACATTTCTTAAAAAGACTATTTATTATTTATTAGGATATGGAATACTAATACACATAATTGAAATTTTAATTTTTTACATGTCAAGTTTAATAATACAGCCTGATATAACTCTAAAAACTTTATTAATTTTATTTGGAGTAAATTTTATTTTAGATAGAATACCACTCATCTCAAATGTGCCTGGTATTAATGAAATTTTATTTGCTGGTGTTGGTATAGCAGTTGGTCTATTTTTTTACGAGGCATTAATATTAAAAATTATTCTTAGGGTAAATTTAGTAATTACAACATTTTTAAATTATATTATTTATTATATTTTGAATTTGAAACATTCTGTTGACGCATCATGATTATTGTTTCATTAACAAAAAATTCAGAAAAAACAATTTCAGAAACAATCAAAAGTTTAGAAAGCCAAACATTTAATGACATATTTTGGTTAATTTTCGATGACAAATCTGAGGATAATACAATTAGCATTATAAAAAAATGCAAAATCAAACATGAAATAATTTCAATTGAAACTAATGGTATTTTTTTTGCATATAACGAGGCATTAAGAATTATTAAAAAAAAACAATTTAAAGATATTATTTTTTTTTTACATTCAGATGATATAATTTATGAGTCAAATACACTTAAAGTAGTTTCTGATTTGTTTAAAAAAAAAAATATTTCATCACTAATTGGTAACATAGCTTATTTTAGAAAAGATCAATTCAATTATTTTAGGGTTTGGAAGTCAGAATTTTCTAGAAAACAAATTTTAATTGAAAATAACTTATATAAATTCTCTAAGTTCTCCAAGAAAGACTTGTTATTCGGCTGGTCGTTTCCTCATACATCTTTTTTTTTCCATACTAATATATTAAATCGTATTCCAAAATATGATGAAACTTTAAAAACTAGTTCAGATTATGGATGGTCTTTAGAAATATTACTTCAAAATCAATTCGATATTTATTATTTTGATGAATTTTTAGTAAAGATGAAAACGGGGGGGACTAGTACTAATTTATCAAATTTATTTATTCAATTGGTTAATGATTTTAAGGTAATAAAAAAGTTTTTTTTCAAGGAATATATGGACATTTTTGTATGCTTATGGGTATTATCTTTTAAAAAATTGAGAAAGATTAAACAATTTTTTTATAATATTAGTTAGTCATATAAATTTTTATAAAAATTATGTCATTTAATTATAAAGTTAGGAAAATATCAAAAATTAAAAATTGTTATTTAATTACTAGTTCTTCATTTTCAGATAGGAGAGGAAAAATATCCACAATTTTTAATAAAGAAATGCAGAATAAAATAATAAAAAAAAAATTTGATAATTGTCATGACAAAATTATGTCAAGAAAGCTAAACACTCTTACTGGCATTCATGGAGATAATAAAACCTGGAAAGTTCTTTCTTGTATAGAGGGAAAAATATTAGTTGTACTTGTTAATTGCGATAAAAAAAGTAAAAATTTTGGTAAGCATTTTAGGATCACATTAAACGGCCAAGATTTAAGATCATTAATTATTCCACCAAAAATTGGTAATTCTTATCTATGTTTGAAAAACAAAAATCTAATTTTCTACAAAATTTTACATAATGGTGATTATAATGATTTTGACAAACAATTTACATATAAATGGAATGACTCAAGATTCAAAATTTCATGGCCAATAAAAAAACCTATTCTCTCGAAAAGAGACAAATAAAATGAGTAAAAATTATATAGTAATTACAGGAGGTGCAGGTTTCATTGGATCAAATATGATAAAATATTTGCTTAAAAAAACAAATTTAAAAATAATAAGTTTAGATAATTATTCCACTGGGTTTAAAAAAAATCACATAAAAAATGCTAGAATTAAATATATTAAATCAGACACAAAAAATATTTTCAAAACGCTAAAAAATTATGGAAATAAAATTGATTCCATTTTTCATTTTGGAGAATTTTCAAGAATTTATCAAAGCTTTTTGCACACAAAAAAGTGTCTAGACTCTAACTCTGTGGGATCTAATGAGGTTTTTAACTTTTGTTTAATGAACAAAATTAAATTGATTTACTCTGCCACTTCGGCAAGTATCGGAAATAATGGAAAAGACAAAAATCTTTCACCATATGCTTTTACAAAGGCGAAGAATATTGAACTTCTGAATAATTTAAAAAAATGGTTTAATTTTAAGTTTGAGATAATATATTTTTATAATGTTTATGGACCAAATCAAATTTCATCAGGTGAAATGGCAACTGTTATAGGCATATTTGAAGAGCAATTTAAAAACAAACAACCACTTACTGTAGTTAAACCAGGAAACCAAACAAGAAGATTTACTCATGTGAATGATACCATTGAGGCATGTTATCTGGCTTGGAAACATAATAAATGTAGGCACTACAGTATATCGAGTAAAAAAAGTTATAGTATAATTCAGGTTGCAAATATGTTTAATTCTAGAATAAAATTTTTGTCAGAAAGGGCTGGAGAGAGATATTCTTCTTCATTGACCAAAATTAATGTTTCTAATAAAGTTCATCAATTATTTGGAAAGATTGAACTAAAGGATTATATAAATCAGTTAATAAAAAGTAATTAATTCAATAATATTTCCTTGTTTACATTAACAATTAAAAAGGTATAACACTACCGCCGGTGGTTATTGCGTAGGTGTTATACCCGATCCCATTCCGAACTCGGAAGTCAAGCCCTGCTGCGCCGATGGTACTTTGTCTTAAGACATGGGAGAGTAGGTCATCGCCGGCTTAATAAAAGTTTATAGTATGAAAATAAAAAGCTCATTAAAATCAATAAAAAAAAGAGACCTCAATTCTAAGTTAGTTAGAAGAAGAGGTAGAGTTTACGTAATTAACAAAACTAATCCAAAATTTAAAGCAAGACAAAAGTAACTTTATGGATAATGACAACCATAAAAATACTTGGAATAACTTTACAAAATTTGTTTTGTGGGGGACTGTCGCAGTAATCTCAGTTTTAGTTTTAATGGCAATATTTCTTTTGTAATATTTTAATTTATTTTTTTATGAATTTATCTTCAATTTTAGAAAATCGAGATATTGAAAAGCGAATAGCGATTACTCCAGAAATTGCAAAAAAATATATTAGTTTGGGATTTAATTTAACTTTACCAAATAATTATGGAATTTACTTAGGTTTTACTGACGAAGAATATAAAAATTTAGGAGTTAATTTTTCAGATAATGAAGAAGAAATAATTAAAAATTC